>Ga0075431_100006589_pt1 | contig 11534 bp, 10 predicted proteins | sample RhiMetdeltSRZDD5_FD_75297 | JGI IMG/M metagenome (GOLD analysis project Ga0075431, IMG submission 75297) | Populus rhizosphere microbial communities from Tennessee, USA - Rhizosphere MetaG P. deltoides SRZDD5 | ecosystem: Host-associated > Plants > Roots > Rhizosphere > Soil | place: USA...
TTTACTTCTGCGCGGGCTTCGAGAGATACGCTTTCGACGCCGCCTCGTCCTTGATCGGCGTGACTTTGTCCGGATCGATCCGCACCATCAGATAGTCGATGTGGTCGTCGATCTTGGTGAACCAGTGGCCCGTTCCGGCGGGAATCACGACGACGTCGCCGGGTTTGAGGTTGTAGCTGACGCCATTGCGAATGTCGGAGCCATTGTTGCCCGGGCCGTTGAACTCGCGCACCGTCAGTTGCGTGGCGGGCCGCCGCTGCCGGTTGGTGATGTCCGGGCCGAGCATCAGCGTGGCCGTGCCGTCGATGATGTGGTAGACCTCGCTCACGAGATCGTGTTCGGCGACCGAATCCGGCGCGGGTTTATCGAGCTTGCCGCGATGCACCATGCCGATGCCGATGTGCGCCTTGCCGATCTCGATATCCCTCACCTGTTGATCGACCAGCTTCTCGGCGATCGCCTTCTTCGTGTAGGCCTGAAGCTCGCTGAGCGGGATGTAATAGCCCGGGCACATGTTGCATTGGGGCTGTGGATCGGTCGGGTTGATCTTGGCCTGCGCCACGAGTCCGGCCACGCAGCACGCCACGCCAGCCAGTCCGAGAAGAATCTGTTTCATGATCGACTCTCTCTGCCCTTCACTACTGACGTGGCCACGCCACGCCCTGGTCCATTTTGGTGACTGGGCCGACGCCCTTGAAGATGAAGCGCTGCACCCGCGCGCCGGTATAGGTTTCCGCCGTGTAGAGGTTGCCTTTCGAATCGGTGTCCAGGTTGTGCACGCCGAAGAACTGCCCCGGTTGGCGGCCGCCGTCACCGAACGACGTGAGCACCTCGAGCGAGCTGCGCAGCAGCACGTTGATTTTCTGGTCCACGCCATTGGCGGCATAGATGTACGTCTGCTGCGGATCGCGTGAGAACGTCATGTCCCACACCGAGCCGGAACGATACGTCTTGCGGTCGATGAAGGCTTCCTTGACGAAGGTCCCGTCCTTGCGGAACACCTGGATGCGATCGTTGACGCGATCGCAGATGTAGACCATACCGTCGTTCGACACGATCACGCAGTGCACGGTGCTGAACTGCTTCGAAGGCGGCGCCGACGGGTTGTACGGCGGCATCTTCGCGTCGTCCGGTTTGTTTCCGTACGCGCCCCAGTGGCGCTTGTAGGTGCCGGTGTTCGCGTCGAAGACGATGACGCGGCGATTGCCGTAGCCATCGGAGATGTAGACCTCGTTGGCCGTGGGCTCGTGAAAGATCTTCGTGGGCTGCCAGAAGTTGGCGATGTCGTTGCTGCCGTTGTGCACGCCGTGCTTGCCGAGTTGCAGCAGGAACTTTCCGGCGTCCGAGAACTTCAGGACCTGCGTGTCCTTCTGGCCGTTGCCGGCGAGCCAGACATTGCCGTTCTTGTCGACCGTGATGCCGTGGTTGCTGTCCGGCCACTCGTATCCCGCACCGGGCCCGCCCCAGGACTTCACGAGGCTGCCGGCCTGGTCATAGACGAGCACCGGCGGTGCGACCTTGCAGCACACGCCGATGGGATCCTTGGCGGGCGCACTGCTTTTCGCTCCGGGCTGCACTTCGTCGTCAACGGCCTCGGCAACGGTGAGATCCGCGGCCTTGAAATTCGCTTCGACGGTCCCCGGGCGATGGATCGTCCACACGCGATCCTGGGCGTCGACAGAGAGGCCGATCGTCGAGCCCGTGACCCAGTGATTCGGCAGCGGCTTCGGCCAGAACGGATCGACTTCGAAGATCGGCGCCTGCGCGGCAGGTTTACCCGATTGGGCGTGCAGCGCACCCGCGGCCAGGATCAGCGCGACAAACACTGCTCGTTTCATGGCGTCCTCCAAGTCGGGAATGACGCCGCGCACTGTACCACGAAGGCCGGGCCACCAAGGGCACGAAGATCACGCTGGATCGTAGAGCGCGGGCTTCAGCGCGCGCGGGACGAACGCGAGGAGGAGCATGCCCAGGACCAGCGTGGCCGACAGGGTGAGATGCAGCGCCCGGTCAACGTCGAACGAGGGTCCGACGACCTCACCGTAGAGTCGCAGCGCGAACATGAGCTGCGCGTAGATCAGGGACCCGAACACGAAATACACACCGAGACGTCGGTCGGGGACCCCGAGCGTGTCGCTCGCACGGAGGTGGACCATCGCATGCGCGATGACCAGGAAGATGCCAGTGAAGGTGACCGGCCCGGCAGATCGCACCCAGAAGTCCGGAGCCGAGTACAGCCCGAGTGTGCCGACGACGACCCATGCGGCCAGGTGAACTCCGATGAGCGCGTAAGTCGCCATCCGGAACCACCGAGGGACGAAACCGCTGACCGTGCGTGGCGTGAGCGTGGCCTGCCGGCGCTCCGGAAGCGGAACGTCCTTCGCCAGGCGTCTCGAGGAGACCACGATGACGGCGAAGTAGTAGAGCAGGCCGACGATGAGCAGTGTCGAGTGAGCGTCCTTGAGGACTTCCCACCGCGAGCCTGCGTGTGTCGCCGTGGACAGGACCTGCCGCCATACGCCGATCTGAATCGCCAGCAGGATGGAGAGACTGACCGCCCCCCACGCGTAGCAGGACCATCGGAACCAGCGGCTTCCAACCAGCCATCGACGAAAGAGGAGCGTGCGCGCGTGCTCCCGGTTGGCGGCGAGCCAGTCTTGATTGCGGTCGCCGGCCATCTGCAGCGCCATCGCTGCCGCCCAGTGCGCGGAAACGAACCAGTAGATCGCGGTCATGGCCGCGTAAACGGAGAAGTCGATCCATTCGGTCATAGCGCTATCCCTTACGAGTTTCGAGGCTCAACGCGCTGTTGAAGATGTCGGTGATCTCGCGGCGGCTCATGCCTTCCACGACGAGTGTCTTGATCAGTCGTCGCATGAGGCGCTCGGCGCGACCGGTTTTCACCTTGGCCACCTCGCGTGCCGCCTCGAAGCGAACGAAGGTGCCTTTGCGTCCGGCAGTCAGGATCACGCCCTGGTCCTCGAGCAGCTTGTAGGCACGGGCGACGGTGTTGCGATTGAGCCGCAGGTCGCCGGCAAGCTGGCGGACCGTCGGCAGCGGCGCATCAGGCTGGAGTTTTCCCGACTTCACCGCATCGTGAATCTGCCGGACGATCTGCTCGTAGACCGGTTCCGGTGCGTTGGTGTGAACGACGATGTCCATGCGTTCGGCCTGTTTGTCCTATCATAACATATGACAAACATGCAAATCAACACGCATGCACGCGCCGGCTGAAAACGGAATCAACTCCCAACCTCCAAATCCCAATTCCCAATACGGCCGTTGGAAGTTGGTTCTTGGGAGTTGACACGACGCTCTTGGGCGTTTCTCGTGACGCCGCCGCAGGCGCTACGGCAACCGAAGCGCGACGAGCGAGCCGGGATAGGTCTGGCTCATGATCTGCACGACCACGTACTGCTTGCCCTCGTGCAGGTAGCCCATCATTCCGTACTGACCGGGTGCTGGCAGCTTCACCGTGCCCAGGCGCTTCCCAGTTTTCTTGTCCACGGCATAGAGCACCGCATCCGTGCCGCCAGGCGCCGTTATCAGCAACGTCGGCGTCGCCATCATCACCGCGTGACTCTGTTGTCCCGTGTTCGGCAGCGTCACCCCTTTGAGGGCGGGATGATTCTTGATGAAAGCTGGAGTGTCGCCGTTGGGAATGCGCCATAGGTGCTCACCGGTGTTCATGTCGATCGCCGTAATCGAGCCGTATGGTGGTTTCCATATCGGCAGACCCTGCGGCCCGCGCAGATCACCGCGATTGGAGACCACCCATCGAGACAACGTCTTGCCAGTCGTCTTGGGATCGTTCGGTTTGTCCATTTGCGATCCCGGGACGATGTTCTCCGCCCGGCACGAACGCTCACTCGTGACATACACGATACCGGTATCGGGGTCGGCAACGGTCGGTCCGTAGATATTGCTCGCTCCGGAAGGACAACTGACAAACGAGCGCAGGCCCGAGGGATGGCCCACCTGGATCGGCGGATTGAACAAAGGGCCGACCTTGTAGTTCTTGATGATCTCGAGCGCTTCTTGTTTCAGTGCCGGCGTGAAGTCAATCAGCGCTTCCTCGGTGAGTTCCTGGATTTCGAACGCCGCCGGCTTCGTCGGAAACGGCTGCGTGGGCGACAGCTTCTCTCCTGGCAGATCCGATTGCGCGACCGGACGTTCCACGATCGGCCAGATCGGCTCTCCGGTCAGCCGGTTGAACGTGTATGCGAAACCTTGCTTCGTCGTCTGAACCAGGATTGGCGTCTGTCGTCCGCCGACGTTGGCGTTCAGCAGGACCGGGGCGGTCGGGTTGTCGAAATTCCAGATGTCGTGATGAACGGTCTGGAAATGCCACAGCCGTTTTCCGGTCTTGACGTCGAGCGCGAGGATGCTGGTTCCGAACAGGTTGTTGCCCGGACGGAACCCGCCAAAGAAATCGATCGTCGGCGGGTTGGTCGGGATGTAGACGATGCCGCGCTGCGGATCGGCAGACATCGGCGCCCACGACGACACGTCGCCCGTGCGCTTCCAGGCGTCGTTCTCCCACGTGTCGTGACCGAACTCACCTGGTCGCGGGATGACATGAAATTTCCACAGATGCTTTCCGCTCGCCGCGTCGTAGGCGAGGATGTCACCGGGGATGTTCTCGATGCGTGTCTGGTAGTAGCCCTGCTCGTGGACGTTACCAACGACCACGACGCCGTTGACGACGATTGGCGGCGACGAGGTCGACAGGTTGCCGAGCTCACGAGGGATCCCTTTCTCCGCGTCGTACTTGACGCCGGAAGTGGTCCACGGTTCCCAGTCGCTGACGAGATCCGGCAGCATGTCGATGACGCCGCTTCGCGGAAATCCGGCAATCGCGACGCGGGCGCCCCAGTTTTCCAGGTGCTCGCCCGTCTTGGCGTCGAAGGCGTGGAGGAAGAATGCAGGCGATGTGTAGTAGATCACGCCGCGTCCGTTCACTTCGCCGTAGGCCACGCCCTTCCCGTAGTTGTTGCGCATGCCGCGCTCGTAGCGCGTCGTGTTCGGCTCGCGATAGGTCCACAACGTTTCGCCCGTCTTGGGATCGATCGCGGCGAGGGTACGGCGGGCACCGGCAACGGTGTACAAGATGCCGTCGACATAGATCGGAGTGGAGCGGAAGACGAAGTCGACGGCGGGACCGAAGTTGTCTCCACGCCAGACCCACGCGACCTGGAGATTCTCGAAATTAGTGGAGTTGATTTGATCGAGCGGCAGGTAGCGCGTGTGGCCCGCATCGCCGCCGATGTAGCGCCATTCTCCCTTCGGCGCCGCGCCTTGCGCGTCAATCGGCGCGGTCGTGGCGAATACGCCGAGGATTACGGCGAGTCCAACTGCGAGGCCCGCCAGCCTCGGGCGCGCGCGCGCGCCGGCGCGGTGTGCTCGTACAGACATGGCCCGCCTCCTCGCGTGGTGCCGCCGTGGCGGCCTCGACGCGGCGAACTATATCACTCGGCGCTGTGCGCTTTCGGCTCTGGTTCTCTCTACTTTCCCTTCCTCTCTTCTTCTTCCGCGTGAACGTTCCGGAGCCCGTCCGGCATGTTGTTGGCCACGCGATACCAATACTGGAGCTCACCCAGGTTGATATTCCGATACGCCATCTGAAGCGGAACGCCTGCCGCGTACAGCCGCCGGCCCTCTGACACCAGGTTCTCGAGGGCGCGCCGAAAGCTGGCGAGTTGCTCTCTCAGGATTTCCGGACTGTCGACGAAGCCGTGATTCGGCACGTACATTCACGCGTTCATCGCCTCGGCCTTCTTGACGACGTCAATCCACTCCGCGGGGTGACCGCTGAAGTTGCCTCCCATCGACGGGTAGATCCGATTGTGGAACGTCTCGCTCATCCACATGATGCCCTCGCGCGGAAGATAGACTTCGAGGTCGCTGCCGGTATGCGCTCGCTCGAGAAAGAGGACGTGCAACTCGGTTCGCCGAACCGGACCAGTTGGCGTCGAGCGGTGCGACGTGTCGACCAATCTGGAGCGTTTGTACAAGTCGCTCGGGGGCCGTTGGTCGGCGGCATCGATGATGCCGGCGCCATCGACCGGCGGTGATTGACAACGAGCGTTCTGGAATGTCAGAGATGCGGCACAATAGTGGGCCGCGCCGCTCAGGAGGAGGTTCCATGGCACCGAACGTTTCCGCTGGTCTGGCCGCCGCTCTGGTGTTCCTGGCGGTACCGGCCTTTGCACAAACACCCACGCTCGCTCCCGGTTGCACCGCGACACCCGCGCAGCTCGAAGCCAACAAGAAAGTCGCGGTCGAGTTCTTCCGTCCCGGCGCCGATCGCGTGGCGCTCGCGGATCCGAGCTACAAACAGCACAACCCCGCCTTCGTCAAGGGCGGTCGTGAAGCGAAGCTGAGCGACTACGAGTACTTCAAGTCACGCTTCGGCGGGCCGCGCGCGGGTGGGCCAGGCGGCGGGGCGGCCGGTGGCGGACGCGGCGCGGCCGAAGGTCCTCAGCCTCCAGCCGGCAACCCGCTCGAGATCGTGATGGCCGAGTGCGACCTCGTCACGATCGTTCACAAGAACTTCCGCCAGGATCCCACGGCAGCCGCAGGCACGTTCTACGAGGTGTTCACGTTCGACACCTTCCGCGTGCGCAACGGGAAACTCGTCGAACACTGGGACGGGGCAGTGATCAATCCGCCGGCGGCACCAGGTGCGCCGGCGGGCCGCGGTAACTAAGGTCCGTCGTTCTAGCGAATGACCGCGTCGTCAACGCGGCGCGTCGGCCGAGTCAAGCTTCGCGACGAGCTCTGAGGGAGAAAACGGCTTGGGGACGAACTCGAACGCTCGCGCACCCAGGTCGCGCATCGACAATTCGTCATCGATGTAACCCGAACAGATGACGACGCGTCCATCGGGCCGGGATTTGAGGTAATCGTCAATCAAACGGCGTGTGCTGCCACCGGGCATGATGCCGTCGGTGATTAGGACGGCGAATTCTGCTCCCCGCTCTTTGACCACGACACGACCGGCTTCGACGTCGCCCACTTCGACGACGCGATGGCCGGCCTGTCTCAGGGCTCGCGCCAGAGTGGTACGAACGTCGCGATCGTCTTCGGCCAGCAGCACGGCGTGACCCACCGACGACCTCGAACCACGCGCCCCGGCGGACAATCCCGTGTCCACCGGATTCGCCATCGGGAAGAACAGTCTGGCCGACGTGCCCTTGCCTGGCTCGCTCGTAATATCGATCACCCCGTGAGCCTGCTGCACGACGCCATAGGCAGTCGAAAGTCCAAGCCCGGTCCCGCGCGTGCCTTTGGTCGTGAAAAACGGCTCGAACACCCGGCTCAGTGTCTCCTTGTCCATACCCGTTCCCGTGTCGGTCACTTCGATTTCGACGGCCCCGTTCTCGAATCCCGAAGCCGCAGGCGGCAGTTCTTCAGGTGCGGCGAACCTGGTGATCACCGCCACGGTGCCGCCGGTTGGCATGGCGTCTCGGGCGTTGAGGACGATGTTGAGGAGAACCTGACTGAGGTGCCCTTCATCCATGAAGATGGCGACGTTGGGAACGGTGTGCGCAACGATCGAGATGTCATCCGGAAGGAGCCGCCGATACGACTTCACCAACGATGGCAGAAAGTGGTGCAGCTCCACCCGCGTCGGCGTTTGCATCTCGGGCCGGCTGAACGCCAGCAGTTGACGCGTCAGTCCGCGGCTTCGTTCCGCGGCGGCGTGTATCTGTTCGATGCCGTCCCGTATGTGCTGCGGGTGATTATCGCTGCGCAGGAGCTCGGTCCAGCCAAGGACCACCTGCAGCGTGTTGTTGAAATCGTGCGCCACACCACCGGCAAGTCGGCCGACCGCGTCGAGTTTCTGTGTCTGCAGAAGAGTGGCCTGGGCACGTGTCAGCTCGTCCTGCGCTCGCTCGCGCAGTGCTTGTTCGGCGCGCACACGCTCTAACGCCTGCGAGCTGTGTTCGAGGGAACCCTCGAGGCGGCGGACGACGAAGTCGACGACGATGGTCATCACGCCGGCCACGCACACGACGTCGATGGCACTCGACCACGGGTTGAATGCGGCAACCGGTTCCGGGTGGCCGAGGATCGCCACGATCGCTCCAGCGAGGACAAGGCTGCCGATCATGCCGGCGCGCCCAAGGAAAAGAGCGGCAATCAAGACGCCGAACCCAAGGAGGAGAACCGGCGCGGCGGCTAATCCCCGCACGTCGATCGCGCCGCCTGCCGCGACGAAGCTTGCGGCCGACATCGTGAGCGCCCGCACACGGTAGGGGAGCCGCGGCAACAGTCGCATCGCCACGATGGCGCCGTAGCCGAGGAACATCGTGACAAACGATGGGTCGCGAACGTCGGCAAAGTCGAAGAAGAGTGCACGAACGATTACGCCGACCGCAATGACACCGCCAAAAAGGGCTGACCAGTGCGTCAGCGTGAACAGCAGCTGCTCACGCCATGCCGGAGCGTCAGCCCTCGAATGCTCATCCATAAACCATCGTGGCTTAGCCCTCACCCGAAGATCAAGGAAGACTGTCGAACGTTGGTTCAGAGCTCTGCCATTTGGATCACGACCCCTTCGGAATTTGAGGCGCGATCACACGTCCTCCCTGCCGCCGGCCATTTCCAGCCAGTCCAATTCCTCTTCCATCTGATGAAAGGCATCGTCGCCGATCTCGTCGTTGTCGCGCATGGCGAGAATGGCCTGGCGTGCGGCTTGGATGGCGCGGCGGTGAATGTCCGTGTGCGCAGACTGTGGCGACTTGCCCGTATCGGAATCACCGTCTGCCGGTCCCAGGTGCGCCGCGAACTCTTGCCGCACCGCTTCGGCCTCTGGCGAGCGATCACGCGAAAAGCTCTCGAGTCCGGCGCGTAAGGCGCGCTCGCGGGCGACGCTGACCTCGCGCCCTACCGGATCATCGTCTTGCAAATCGAGCGCGCGTAAGAGGGGCTTCAGTGTCAAGCCCTGGATCACCAGCGTGCCGAGCACCACCGAGAACGCCGTCAGCACAATCAAGTCGCGAAACGGAAACGCTTGCGGTAAGGCCAATGCGGCAGCCAGCGACACAATGCCCCGCATGCCGGCCCACGAGATGACCAGGCCGCTGCCCACCGAAGGCCGCAGCATCGGGCGTGGCGGGCGAAACCCCAGCCGGCGATCCCGCCATCTGATGACGGCGTTGAACGACATGTGCCAGGCGATGCGCACGACGATGACTGTGACGAGAACGGCGCCGGCGACGATGAAGTAACGGCCTCGAACGGCGGGCTCGAGGCTTTCCAGGATGGGTCGGATCTGCAAGCCAATGAAGATGAAGGCGAGGATGTTCAAAACGAAGACGGCCGTCTCCCACACGGCGTACGACGGAATACGGATCCGCGCGGGCGTACTCTCGGGCGCCGTTCGTGCTACGGTGATCGCGTAGCACACCATTGTGAGCACTCCAGAAAGACCAACCCGGTCGGCGAAAATCCACACCCCAAACGTGGAGGCGAACTGAAGAATGATCGCCGTCGGCACGTGCTGCACGTGGTCGATCAATTTCAGAAAGACCCACGCCAGCGCCGGACCAACGATGACGCTGCCCGCCACCGCGAGCAGGAACGCCGGCGCGACGGCAGTGATCGAGAAGCCGCCAGCTGCCACGGCTCCGAGCGCAAGTCGATAAATCAGGAGGGCGCCCGCATCGTTGAGGAGGCTTTCGCCTTCAAGGATGGTCAGGAGGCGATGGGGAGGCCGTAATTGACGGAGGACGGCGGTGGCAGCGGCAGCGTCCGGCGGCGCGACGACGGCGCCGAGTGCAATCGCCGGTGCCCATGACATCGCGGGTATGAGTGTCTTCGCCACGACGGCGACCGCTGCCGTCGTGAGCCCGACGGCAAAGACGACGAGGCTGGTGACGGGCGCCCAATTGTCTTTGAGATCTCGCGGCGATGCGTCGTATGCGGCATCGAGCAGCACCGGCGCGACGAAGAGGGCCAGCGCGAGCTCGGGAGGTACCGTCAACGAGGGCGCGCCCGGGAGAAAAGCGAGAAGGGCGCCGCCGAGCGCGAGGAACACCGGATAGGGTGCTCCGACGCGGCGCGCCGCGGCGGCAAGGATAACGGCTGCGAGGAGCAGACCAATGATGCCTTCGAGTTCCGTCATGTCACCGGCGCGAGGGGCATATGCTCGATCGTCTCATAGCGTGGCGCGCGGTCGTTGGACCTTGGGAGTTGGGAATTGACAACGTCGCGCGCGCTCTATAAAGCGCTTCAGGTCGCGCGGATCATGCGGCAGCTCGTCGTTTTGCTGTCCGCCCTCGCGGCCTATATCCTGATCCCGCATATGACGTCATCCCGTTCACCGACGATCGGCCTGGGCGAATTTGTCGGCCTGATGGCGACACTCACGGCGCTTGTCGCGTTGTCGATTGACATGATCCTCCCGGCGCTGCCGGCGATCGGCGCCACGCTCGGTGTCGAGCGCGCGAACGACAATCAACTGATCGTGTCGCTCCTGTTCCTCGGCTTCGGTATCGGTCAATTGTTCTACGGTCCGCTTTCGGACGCGACCGGCCGTAAGCCCGCGGCGTACGTCGGGCTCGCGCTCTTCACGATTGGATGCGTGCTGGCGCTGCTCTCGAAAAGCTTCGCGCTGCTGCTGGCTGGACGGTTTCTCCAGGGTGTGGGCGTGGCGGGACCACGCACGATCACACTTGCGCTGGTGAGAGACAGGTTCGAAGGACGTGCGATGGCGCGCGTCATGTCGCTCATCATGGCCGTGTTCATCCTGGTTCCCGTCGTAGCGCCCGCGCTTGGGCAAGCGGTCCTTGGCGTGTCCGGGTGGAGGACGATCTTTGCCATCTACCTGGCGATGGGGCTGATCGCGCTAGTGTGGTTTGCGATCCGGCAGGAGGAAACGCTGCCGAGCAATCGCCGGATTCCGTTCTCGGTCGGAAGAATGGGAGCGGCGGCGCGCGAAGTCGTGACCACGCGCCGGTCCGTTGGCTATACGCTCGCTGCGGGGTACATGTTTGGAGCGTTTCTTGGATATTTGATCTCTGCCCAGCAGATCCTGCAGCAGCAGTACGCGCTAGGGATACAGTTCCCGCTGTACTTCGCGATACTCGCAATTGCCATCGGCGGCGCGTCGCTCGTCAACGCCAGCCTCGTCATGCGCTACGGAATGGGCGCGCTCACGCGCTGGTCTCTGAGAGGCATCAGTGCCGTATCGATCGCGTTCGCCGCGGTCGCGGGCGCCGTCGCAGGGCATCCGCCGTTGTGGATGTTGATGACGTATCTGATGGTGTCGTTCTTCGGCATCGGCCTGCTGTTCGGCAATCTCAATGCGCTCGCGATGCAGCCACTCGGTCATATCGCCGGCACCGGCGCCGCGATTGTCGGTGCCACGTCCATGCTCATCTCGCTGGCGCTGGGAACATGGATCGGTCAGAGCTACAACGGCACCGTGTTGCCGTTGGTGGTGGGGTTCGCCGTTCTGAGCGCCTGTTCGCTAATCGCGGCCTGGTGGGCCGAGAGTGGAGAGCCCAGGCACGAGATCGTCTCGG
>Ga0075431_100006590_pt1 | contig 11534 bp, 14 predicted proteins | sample RhiMetdeltSRZDD5_FD_75297 | JGI IMG/M metagenome (GOLD analysis project Ga0075431, IMG submission 75297) | Populus rhizosphere microbial communities from Tennessee, USA - Rhizosphere MetaG P. deltoides SRZDD5 | ecosystem: Host-associated > Plants > Roots > Rhizosphere > Soil | place: USA...
AGAGGGTTGCGAGGCGGCGGTCAAATGACCCCGTCGGCTCGCAATGCAGCGATCCTTGCTTCGCTGAAGCTCCAGTCGCGCAGCGCCGAGGTGTTGTGTGCGCCGATCTCCGGCGGCGGGCCCTGCACCGCCGTCAGCGTCGCTGCAAACCGGGGCGCCGGGGCCGGCTGAACCACGCCGGCGATCTCGACGAAGGTGTTGCGCGCCCGATTGTGGTGGTGGGCGGGCGCCTCGTCCATGTCGAGAACCGGGGCGAAGCAGGCATCGCTCCCTTCCAGGATCGCGCACCATTCCGCCTGCGACTTGCTGGCGATCACGGCAGCGATCTTCTCCTTGAGGGTCGGCCAGCCTTCGCGCTCCATCTGCGGCGAGGGCGCCTGATCTGCGAGGCCGGTCTTCTCCAGCAGCAGCGCATGAAATTGCGGTTCGATCGCACCGAGCGCGATCCACCTGTCGTCGGCGCAGCGATAGACATTATAGAACGGCGCGCCGCCATCGAGCATGTTCGTGCCGCGCTGAGGACCATGCGTCCCGGCCGCGCTCATTCCATAGAAATGGGACATCAGCGAAGCCGCCCCGTCGCACATGGCCGCGTCGACGACCTGACCTTCGCCGGTCTGTCGCGCGTGTATCAATGCTGCGAGAAGCCCCATGGCGAGATAGAGCGCGCCGCCGCCATAATCGCCGATGAGATTGAGCGGCACGACCGGCCGCTCGCCGGTGCCGATCGCATGCAATGCTCCCGAGATCGCAATGTAGTTGATGTCATGGCCGGCGGCATGTGCGAGCGGCCCGCTTTGGCCCCAACCCGTCATCCTGCCATAGACGAGTTTCGGATTGACCTTGAGCGCGGCATCGGGTCCGAGTCCCAGCCGTTCCATGACACCGGGGCGATAGACCTCGAACACCATCTCGGCCCGCGCAAACAGCTCGAGGCAGAGCGCGACTGCTGCCGGAGCCTTGAGGTCGAGCGCGAGCGAGCGACGCCCTCGTTGCGTGATCTGATGCGGCGCGGCCGGCTTTGCATCCTTGCGGTCGATGCGAATGACATCGGCGCCCATGTCCGACAGAAGCATGCCGCAAAAGGGTCCCGGACCGATGCCGGCAAACTCGACGATGCGCACACCGTTCAGTGGTCCCTGTCCCAAGGAAATCCTCCCATGCCACCACCGCGAGGATAGTGATGAAGCGGCGGTTGCTCCAGCCGTAGGGGACGGCCGCCCTGGCTCCAGCCGTCTAAACCCGACTTGGCGGACGCAATGTTCCGGCCTGCCCTTTCAATCGGGAAGCGACGATGATGATTCAATCACCGGCATGGATAGGCTTCGACCAGGCTGTCGAGCGCCACATCGGTAAACTCCCGATTCATCTGTTCGGGATGGCGCTTGGCGAAGGCCAGGAAGGTGCCGATGATCTGCAGCCGCGTGCTTTCGGGCGGAGGGCAGATCCGGAAGAAGCGGATGTTGCTTTCGTCCGCATAGACGACAATTCGCTGGATCACCTCGAAGGCGCCCCAGCACCACCCCGCCGAGTCCGTCTGCGGGATCGACACGGTTTCGCCGTCGATCGCTGCCGCGGCGAAGGTCTGATCGCATTTCGCAAACATCTCGCGGGCAGTTTCTGCTTCCGCAACGGAAGGCGAGATCATCAGCGTTCCAGCGGTCAACGCTGCCAGCAAAGACCACAAATGTTCTCTTCCTCCATCTATCCGACCTCGGAATAGTAATGAACTTCGTGACCGAATGTTGCGGGACATGACGTCGCTCGGTGGCCATCGGCTTTGGCGGAATGGCCCTGTCGCATCCTTGGCGATGATATGGTTAGTTTGTGGAAGAAACCGCTGTTCAGGGAACGATCAACCTCGGCGCCCTGAGCTCCACGCCCTACTGGCAGCCACAGGTGGTTCCACCGGAAGGAGCGCCCAACATCCTTCTGCTGGGTGCTCAGCGTTCCTCCACGGTTCTGATATCGATCTCCGAGGTAAGCATGCGGTGCACTGGGCATTTGTCGGCAATCTCGAGAAGCCGTTTGCGCTGCTCCTCGTCGAGATCGCCCGCCAACGTGATGGAACGATCGATACGATCGAGCATACCTTCTTTGGTCTCGCAGTTTTCGCAATCGACGGCATGGATTCGGGAGTGCGCAAGCCGTACCGTGACCCGATCGAGCGACAGCGCCTTGCGTTCCGCGTAAAGGCGCAGTGTCATCGACGTGCAGGCGCCAAGGCCGGCGAGCACGAGATCATAGGGACCAAGACCGCTGTCAAGGCCGCCAACTTCGACCGGCTCGTCGGCAACAAGCCGGTGCCTGCCTACCGTGATTTCTTGTTGGAAGCGTCCGTTCCGGGTTTCTCGCACAATGACTTCTGCATCGTTTGGCAAGTCGGGCGCAAGTTCGGTTACGTCAAGATAGCGCTCCGCCCAGGCGCGGATCACATTGCCGACATAGGTGGCGTCGCTGCGTCGACTCAAGAGGTGGTCGGCTCCATCAAGTGAGACGAAACTCTTTGGATGCCGCGCTGCGGTGAAGATATAGCTTGCATTTTCGATGCCCACGATATTGTCGGTCGGCGAATGGAAAACAAGCAAGGCCTTGTGCAAGGCGCCAATTCTATCGCGCAGCTTCTGCTGCCCAATATCGTCAAGAAAGTTGCGACTGATCCGAAATGAACGTCCGGACAGCGTAACGTCGATCTCGCCTGTCGCGTCAATCTCGCCGCCGCGGTTCTTCAGGAGTCCGACAACGTGAGCGGGATCACAAGGGGCATTGATTGTCACCACGGCACGGGCTTCCGGCACATCCGCGGCGGCTGCAAGCACGGCCGCGCCGCCGAGACTGTGTCCTATCAGGATCGCGGGTGCACGCCTCGTGCGTCGCAGTGCGTCGGCGGCGGCAACCAGATCGGCGACATTCGACGAAAAATTTGTGTTGGCGAATTCGCCTTCGCTGGAGCCGAGGCCGGTAAAGTCGAAGCGCAACACGGCGATGCCGAGCGCCGTGAGCGCATCGGCGATGCGCTTGGCTGCATGGATGTCCTTGCCGCAGGTGAAGCAATGAGCAAAAAGCGCGTAAGCTCGTGGCTGCTCGATCGGGCAGTCCAGCAATGCGGCCAATCGCTCGCCTTTGGCATTGGAGAAATCGAAGCGTTCAGATGGCACCCTTGCCTCCTGTCTCTACAACTGTCCGGCCGTCAGCGCACGAGGGCCATGGCACGGGCGATCTTCTCCGCGCCCCACCGCCGGACCGGCCCTGGTCTCGCGCCGATCGACGGTATGTCGGTGCCTTCGCCGGCGCGGAGCCTCACCGTTTGACCGGCGGCCTTCACATCGACCGCACCCCGCTCGACGAACACGCTGAAATTCTCTCCGAGCTCGCCGGCGAAGAAGCGCGTGCCCCTGATGCCGATGATGCCATAGGGGCTGGTCACCGTCAGGCCGCGGCTCCGCCGCGCGGCAGTGTCGACGAGGAGCGCTCCGCTGGTCAGCGCGACCGTGCCGCTATCGGCAATGAAGCGATCGATCTTGATCCGGGCATTGGCACTGAGCGAGAGGTTGGCGCTGCGGGCAAGCAACGCCTTCAGCCGCGAATTGTCGCCGGTGCTCAGCGTCTCGCCGAGATGGAGCGCCGAACGCACCGCCAGCGGACGGCGGTTATCGCCAAGCTCCGCCACGGCGATGCCCTTGACATCGGACACAGCGCCGACCGCCCTGGCGGCTGCGCCGGCCGGACCCGCAGCGAACGAAATCGGGAGCAGTGACAGCAAGCCCAGTGCGCTGCGGCGGCTGTAGATTGATAGTCCCTGAGGTCGGTTCATCGGACACTCTCCTTGTTCGCCGTCACTCATGCAGCCTGTCGAAGCATCGGCCAGCCCTGCATATCGCGCAAGGCGAACAGCACGTCATCGACCAGTGCCTCGCCATTGTCGCCATTCGTCATCGCCATGGCCCGCTTTGGCGGTACGTGGAAAAGGCGATCAGGCCATTTCTATAGCCGAGATTGTTGCCGCGCTTGAAGAGGAACGTGTGGCCTTGCGCCGCGCCGAGTGCCACGCCGAGCCCCTAGCCGAGACCGTCGACCGAGGTGACGAGCTGGGCACAATTCTCCGGCGTGAGAGACCGTGTCGGGTCGCCGGCAGAACGCGCCCCGCTCGGCCGGTCGTGGATTATGACGGGCGGCGGGAGTATAGTCGGAATCTGCCGATGGCGAGTGCTCCCGATGCTCAACCCCGCTCTCATCTTCGCAGAGGCGTTCAGCGACCGCCTGTCCGCCCTCTATGATCGGGCTTTCGGTCGCCGTGAGCCGCGTTATTCCGAGATCATCCGCGAAGCTGCAAGGCTGGTCTTCGAGCGCCTCAGTCTGAGCGATGCGCTCTATCACAATGCCGAGCACACGGCTTTCGTGACTCTGGTCGGCCAGGACATGCTGCGGGGCTTGCGGCTCAAGCGCGAGGTGACAGCCGAGGACTGGCTGCATTTCACGTTGGCGACGCTGACCCATGACATCGGCTATGTCCGCGGCGTCTGCCACGGCGACCGCGATGGGTCCTACATCATCAACAACAAGGGCGAACGCTTCTCGCCGCCGCGCGGCGCTTCGGATGCCAGCCTCGCGCCCTACCATATCGACCGATCGAAGATTGCCGTGCGCGAGCGCTTCGGTGTCCATCCGCTGATCGATGCCGAACGGCTGGCGCGCGCCATCGAGCTGACGCGGTTCCCGGTGCCGCAGGACGATGACCACCAGGAAACCCAGACCGAGGCTGGCCTCGTCAGGGCCGCCGATTTGATCGGCCAGCTCGCCGATCCGTTCTATCCACGCAAGCTCAATGCGCTGTTCTACGAGTTCCAGGAGATCGGGCTCAATGAACAGCTCGGCTATCACAATCCGGCCGATATCGCCGTGTCCTACCCGCGATTCTTCTGGACCAAGGTGCAGCCCTATGTGCCGGAAGCGATGAGCTGCCTCGCCTTGACCGTCGAAGGCCGTCAGTGGACGGCCAATCTTTATTCCAATGTCTTCGAGATGGAACACCAGCTGCGGGTGATGGGACCGGAATGAGGCAGTAGGCATTAGGCAGTAGGGAAGTGCCCTGCCCACTGCCTACTCCCTACTGCCGCCTGACTCCACATGCAGCTTCAGCCGGTTAAGAGCGTCGTCCCACTCGGCGGAGACCTGCTCGAGATAGCTTCGGGCGTCGATGATCGCCCGCGGCTCGAGCCGGAACAGATTTTCCCGTCCAATTCGCATGCTGTGCACGATTCCGGCCCGCGTCAGGACACCGAGATGCTTGGTCATCGCCTGGCGCGACAGCCGGCTGCCGGCGGTCAGCCGGGCGATCGACTGAGCTTCGCCAGCAGACAACCGGGCGAGCACTGTCAATCTTGTCTGGTCGCCCAGCGCAGCGAAGATCGAGGCCCGCCGCTTCAACGCCTGGCTATGACGCGTGTTCGACATGGCGGGCGATGTTCTGCATCTGATGCGCCCAGCCGCTCTCATTCATGCGGAAGGCCTCGGCGCGGCGATGGGCCGGTATCTTGTCGAAGCCGGACTCGACGACGCGGAGCAGCGTGCCGGTCGCGGTCTCTTCCAGGGTGAATTCGACAAGCGTCGATGGCTCGTTGGAATAATCGATGGCCGGATCGATGGCATAGGGATGCCACGTGAAGGAGAAGACACGCATCGGCTCGATCTTCTGGATCACCGCCTCCAACCGAATGTGCTCGAACCCCGGATGGGTGATCTGGCCGCGCGATACCGCGCCGACGACGAACGGCCCCTCCAGCCGCACCCGGAACCAGCTGCCGAACTCGCGATAATCCGTCAGCGCGCGCCAGACACGGGAAACCGGAGCATTGATTTCGATGGACTTTTCGATGCGATCGCTCATGTGCAACCTCCTGGTTGCCTATTTGATAGCGCGTCTTCCGAAGAAGGGCAACCGTTTTGTTGCGTGTTCAGGCGTAGGCAATAGGCAGTAGGGAAGTGCTCTGTACACTGCCTAACGCCGACTGCCTCTTCTACTCAACCAACGCGATCGTGAACCCGTCCCAGCCCTTGCTGCCCACCGTCTGGATCGCCGTGGCGCTGACGCGGGGCTCCTCAGCCAGCGCATCGAGAAAGCGGCGTGTCCCTGCCACCATCGGATCGCGGCTCGACTCATCGATCACCCGGCCGTCGCGCACCACATTGTCGGTGATGATGACGCTGCCTGGGCGCGCGAGCTTCACCGCCCAGCCGAGATAGTCGCGGTTGCTCTCCTTGTCGGCGTCCATGAAGATCAGGTCGAACGGCTCGGACGACTCCCGTGCAATCGCCGGCAGCGTGTCGAGCGCCCTGCCGACCCGGATATCGACGCGGTCGAGGAGACCGGCGCGCTCGATATTGACCCGGGCGATATCGGCATGCTTCTGCGAGAATTCGAGCGTGATCAGCCGCCCGGACGCGGGCAGGGCGCGGGCAAGCCAGATTGTCGAATAGCCGCCGAGCGTCCCGATCTCGAGGATGCGCCGGGCGCCGATCATCCGCGCGATGAGGTTGAGGAGCTTGCCCTGGCACGGCGAAACATTGATCGCCGGCAGGCCGCCGCGATCGCTGTCGGCAAGCGCCTGATTGAGCGCGGCATCCGGCTTGACAAGCTTCGCCACCAGAAAGTCGTCGACGGCGCTCCAGTGCTTCGGTTCCAAGGCACGCTCCTTCCTGGCTGTTGGCGGTTTACCAAACAGCGCAATGGGGGAGGGATTTCAACTGCAAAGTCAGGTACAACAAACGCTGCAACAAGGTTGGCTGACGTGAGGCGATTTCATAGCAGACGATCGGTGATCAGCTTGGCGGGGTTCGGTCTCGGCCTCCTCCTTGCCGGCCGGGTCATGGTGCCTCGGGCAGCGGCCCAAAAGGTCTCCTGGGGCACCAGGAAGCTCAGGCGCGGCCAGTTCACCTGGGAGCCCGACCGCTCGCCTGAGGGTCCGGTCGCGATCATCGTCTCGGTTCCCGAACAGCGCGTCTATGTCTACCGCAACGGCATCCAGATCGCGGTGTCCACCTGCTCCACCGGAAAGTCGGGCCATGATACGCCGACCGGCGTGTTCACCATCCTGGAGAAGGAGGAGGAGCACTATTCGTCGAAGTATGACGATGCCCCGATGCCCAACATGCAGCGATTGACCTGGGATGGCATTGCGCTCCATGCCGGCAAGCTGCCGGGCTATCCCGCCTCGCATGGCTGCGTCCGCCTGCCGGCCGCCTTCGCCAAGAACCTCTACGCCATCACCACGGTTGGAACGCCGGTGATCATCTCTGGAGACCATACCGAGCCGATCGCGGTCAAGGACCCCGGTCCGATTCTCGGGACTACGCTCGCCGACGAGATCAAGTCAGTTGAAAGGAAGAAGAACAAGAAGCCGCAGCAGCTCCCGAAGGATGCGGTGACGTCGATCCTGGTGTCGCGCGCCGATAGCCGGATCTACGTCCTGCAGAACGGCGACATCGTCGCTCAGGGCGCCGCCACCATCGCGGATCCGCGAAAACCGCTCGGCTCGCAGGTCTTCGTCTATGAGGGCGGCGATGCCAATGGCTCGACCTGGCAGGCCATGGGATTTCACCCGAACAAGAGGAAGGGCGCGCGAAACGCCACGACGGCGCTGCTCGAGCGCATCCAGGGGACGCCGGAGGTGATGGACGCGATCCGCGAGCGGTTGAAGCCGGGCACCGTGCTGGTCACCACCGATGCTCCCGCCTCGCCGGATACCCGCTCTGCCAAGGATTTCGTGGTGATGGACGCACCGGGCAGCTGAAAAATGCACCCGCGGTGATGCCTTCCGTTATCTTGTTCCGTTTTTTATGTTAGCAGACTGACCGACCACAACTTGCCGATTGGCTTCTCACGCCCTCGATGGCTCGCCTCTACGACAGCCGCAAGCGGATCCTGGTAACCGGCGGGGCCGGTTTTCTGGGCTCGCATCTCATCGACCGGCTGCTCGACGCCGGCCATGAAGTGCTGTGCGCCGACAATCTATTCACCGGCACCAAGCGGAATATCGACCACCTGCACAATCACTCGCGCTTCGAGTTCATGCGCCACGACATTACCTTCCCGCTCTTTGTCGAGGTCGACGAAATCTACAATCTCGCCTGTCCGGCGTCCCCGATCCATTACCAGCACGATCCGGTGCAGACGACGAAGACCTCGGTGCACGGCGCAATCAACATGCTGGGCCTCGCCAAGCGGCTCAGATGCCGGATCTTCCAGGCCTCGACCAGCGAAGTCTACGGCGATCCCTCGGTTCACCCGCAGAACGAATCCTATTGGGGCAATGTCAATCCGATCGGCCCGCGCTCCTGCTACGACGAGGGCAAGCGTTGCGCCGAGACGCTGTTCTTCGATTATCACCGTCAGCATGGGCTCGAGGTGAAGGTGGCGCGGATCTTCAACACCTATGGTCCGCGCATGCATCCGCGCGACGGGCGGGTGGTGTCGAACTTCATTGTTCAGGCGCTCAAGGGCGAGCCGCTCACCATCTATGGCGATGGCAGCCAGACGCGGTCCTTCTGCTATGTCGACGATCTTGTCGAAGGCTTCATCCGGCTGATGGACAGCCCGGCGGACTTCACCGGCCCCGTCAATCTCGGCAATCCGGGAGAGTTCACCATCCGCGAGCTCGCCGAGCTGGTCGTGAGAATGGTCAAGTCCCGATCGAAGCTCGAGTTCCGTCCGCTGCCGGCCGACGATCCGAGGCAACGGCGGCCCGACATCGCGCTGGCCGGGACTCGCCTTGGCTGGTCGCCGACAGTGACGCTTGACAAGGGCCTCCCGGCGACGATCGAGTATTTCAGAGCGCTGGCATAAGCCGGCTCCGGTCGACCCGCAGCCGTCCGATCTCGGCGCGCAGGATCGGCACGTCGGCCGGGGTGGCGAGGCGGGCCATCACCGCGAGGCGAATGTAACCGACATTGCCTGCGGTCGCGGCCAGCACGTGGCGCAGCCTCGTCGTCTGGTCAGCGGTTTCGGCGGTGCGCAAGGTGGCGAGCAGCTGCTCGGCCTCGCTGAAGAACCGGTCGAGAAGCTGCTCGAACGCCGCGCTGCCCAGGGCGTCACGGATCTCCCGATGACGTCGGCTGTCAATACGCGGTGCTGTAACGATACGCTTGGGACGCCACTCACTCATGCGGCGAGCTTGCCGCAGGATGGTTAAGATGTGGTGATCAAGAGAGACAGGCAGTAGGCATTAGGCAATAGGCATTAGTACGGAGGACTTCCCGACTGCCTACTGCCGACTGCCTACTGCCTAGAAGCGTGGATGTATGAACGTCGTGCAGACATATTTCGGCCCGCTGAGCGGCGGCGCGCCGCGATGGCGATAGGTCCACGACACCGGGAAGAAGGCGAGGCGGCCTTCGCGACAGGCAATCGCGGTCTTTTGGTCCTCGAACTCGGTCGCGCCGCCCTCGGACACATCGTTGAAGTACCATTGGACAGCCAGGCAACGGGAATGATTCTGCGCCGAGTTGCAGTCGATGTGCCAAGAGAACTGGCCGCCGATGTCGTATTTCTTGACCCGCAGCGGCTCCGCATAGAGCGACTTGTGGTCCGAACCGGCGAGGAACTTGACGTCCCGCTGATACTTTCCGAGCCCCACCGACATCGACTGCTGCAGCGCCCGCTTGAGGTCGTCCCACACCGCGTCATCGGGCAGGATCAGCTCGTTCGTCTGCTTGGCGGCGCGGTCGAGCTCGGGTCCGGCGTTGCCCGAGACTCTGCCGGAGATCTGCCGCGGATCGGCATCGAAGCGGCTGATGATCTGCCGGCAGGTCTCCTTGTCGAGCGATTCGTCATAATAGCGGATGAAATGGTCCACCCTCAGCACCTCTCGCCATGGCTATGAATGTGAGTTCCCTCGAGCGACTGTCCACCTATAGAAAGGCGATCCCGGGCGCGCCAGTTACTTCTGCCGGGCTCTCCTTAAAAGCGCAACAAGGCATGATGGCGGTCTTGGGCAGGCTTGGACCTGTCCGTGCGCCTGCTCTTCCCCATATCGCTGAGAGTCTCAGACTTTTCGATTCTTTATCATACAATAAAGCCAAAGTATTGTTGACTTATTGGAGCTGGCGATTTGCGAGATCGACGTCTAGTTCTGGCAGAGTCTGACTATATCGACAAGAATTCTCTTGCACGATCTGACGTCCTGGTCATATACGGGCGGCATTGGAACCCGGGGGGACCAGCAAATGGAAAACAAATCTGAATTGGTGGAATTCGCCGCCGATATTGTTGCAGCCTATGTCGGGAACAATTCCGTTCCTGCCACTGAGCTGCCAAACCTCATCAACGACGTCATCCGGGCCTTGAACGGCGCCGTGTCGACCGGCGGTGAGGTGGTGGTCGAGGAGGCGAGGCCCGCCGTACCGATCAAGAAATCGGTGACGCCGGACTACATCATCTGTCTCGAGGATGGAAAGAAGTTCAAGTCGCTGAAACGCCATCTGCGCACCCATTATGACCTGACGCCGGAGCGCTATCGCGAGAAGTGGGGCCTGCCGCCGGACTATCCGATGGTCGCCCCCAACTATGCCGTCGCCCGCTCGAAGCTGGCGCGGCAGATGGGGCTTGGGCAGCGCCCGCGTCGCAAGTGAGGCCCAAAAGACTAATCTCTCCACGATTTCAAGCGCTTTGTGTTGCTGGCGACCTTGCGGTAGCGGCGCCGTCGATTCATAAGTTGAAAGACTGTTCGACTTGCCGATTCGCGAAGGGAGGGCGGCCCCCATGGCGCGGGACATGTCGCAAGGGGCGTTCCGGGCTCAGCTCGTGATCCCCGAGCAGCGACAGCTCTTCGATTACTGGTCGGAGAAGGCGGCCGGGCGGCGCATGCCCGATCGGGCGGACATCAGCCCGGCCCACTTCCCGCGCCTCCTGCCGCAGGTGAGCCTGATCGAATGCGAGATCGGAACCGGCAAGCTCAGAGTTCGGCTTGCCGGAACGCGGCTGCGCGAGATCTATGATCGAGAAATAACCGGACTTTATCTTGATGAGATCGATTTCGGCCGCACCGCAGAATATTGGGCAGCCTCTTATGAGCGGGTGGCGACGTCGGGCCGGCCGGCGCAAGGTATCGTCCGGGGGCCTCGGGTTTCCAAAGAACATCTGGTGCAATTCTGGCTGAGACTGCCGTTGTCGCGCGACGGCAGGCCAGCCGCAATGATCCTTTGCTACGATGTTTGCGTGCCGGCGACCGACGTGTCCTGGCCGATCAATGCGACTTCACGTTGAAGTCTTGCGTATACGCACTTCTTAGTTGACTCCCCACCCCGCTTCGCATGAAAAAACTCGCCCAATTCATGGCAGGCGAGGTTTCGACGTGCTGGAACAAAAGACGAACATCCCACCGGGAGTGACGAGCGCCATCAGGCGCGTGGCGCGGCTGCTCGGCACCGGGCAGCGGGCCCTGTCCGTCGCGGCGATGATTTCGTCGTGGTCACCCGCAAGGGCAAGCGCGTGCGCGGCGCCTCGGCCGTGCCTGCCGCGGTGGTGGCGGAAATGCGGC
>Ga0075431_100006593_pt1 | contig 11532 bp, 14 predicted proteins | sample RhiMetdeltSRZDD5_FD_75297 | JGI IMG/M metagenome (GOLD analysis project Ga0075431, IMG submission 75297) | Populus rhizosphere microbial communities from Tennessee, USA - Rhizosphere MetaG P. deltoides SRZDD5 | ecosystem: Host-associated > Plants > Roots > Rhizosphere > Soil | place: USA...
GCGAGCAGCGCGCGGCCGATGCCGCGACGGCGGCCGTCGGCGGCGACGTACACGCTGACCTCGGCCGTCCCCGCGTAGGCGGGTCGTCCGTAGAATGACTGCAACCCCAGCCACCCCGCGACGTCGCCATCGACCTCGGCCACCCAGAGCGGGCGCCGATTCGGCGTGTGCTCATGAAACCACGGGCGCCGGCTCTCCAGCGTCACCGGCTCCGTATCGGCGGTGGCGAGGCGCCCGGGGATGGCGCTGTTGTAGATCGCGACGATGGCGGGGAGGTCGGCTTCCCGCGCGAGCCGGATCAGCATGCGCGGCGGGGGACGGTGACGTTACTTCGCGTACGTGTAGAAGCCGCGACCGGTCTTGCGGCCGAGCCGGCCCGCCATGACCATGCGCTTGAGCAGCGGCGGCGGCGCGTAGCGGGGCTCGCGGAACTCCTCGAACATCACCTCGGCCACGTACATGGTGGTGTCGAGGCCGACGAGGTCGAGCAACGTGAACGGCCCCATCGGATAGCCGCAGCCAAGCTTCATCGCCTGATCGATGTCCTCGAGCGACGCGAGGCCGCTCTCGTAGACGCGGATGGCTTCGAGCAGGTACGGCACGAGCAGGCGGTTCACGATGAAGGCGGTGGCGTCCTTCGTCTGCACCGGTACCTTCCCGACCGCGCGCACCCACTCCGTGGCCTCCGTCACGGTAGCGTCGTCGGTGAGGATCGTGCGCACCACTTCTACCAGCTTCATGAGCGGGACCGGATTGAAGAAGTGGAGGCCAAGGACGTGCCCGGGCCGCTTGGTGGCGGCGGCCATCGCGGTGACGTTGCACGACGACGTATTGGAGGCGAGCAGCGTGTGCGGGGGACAGATGCGGTCGAGCTTGGCGAAGGTCTCGTTCTTCAGTGGCTGGTTCTCGGTGATCGCCTCCACCACGATGTCGCACGCCTTGAGCTCCTCGAGCTTGGTGGTGCCGACGATACGGGCGAGGACGGCGTCCTTTTCCTTCGCCTCCAGCTTTCCCTTCTCGACCAGCCCGGACAGCGTCTGACGGAGCCGGCCGAGGCCGGCCTCCAGGAGCTGATCGTTGGCCTCGACCACGAGCGTGGTGAACCCGGCCTGCGCCGACACCTGGGTGATGCCGCCGCCCATCAGACCACAGCCGATCACACCGACGGTTTTGATTGCCATCGAGTCCTCGAGCGCGCCGCGGGCCGCGGCGGCGCCGGGAGCGAGGTTATCTGTACGCGCGGCGGCCCGGCAGCGGCGGCGGCTCGTAGTGCGCCGTCCCCGGCGGGCAGGGGTTCTTCACGGTCACGCTGACGTCACCGTAGCGGACGGTGCCGTCGGGCAGGACTTCCATCACCGGTCCCCGGGCTGAGGGCGCTTCGCGCTTGATGGATTCGTCGAAGGCGACCTGGCGAGAGTCAACCGGGCGATTGACGATGTCGAGCACCATCGAGGCCTTGATCGGGGACTTCGCTTCGTCGGCCACGGCCGGCATCGCCGTCGTCGCCACGAGAAGCACCGCCCCCATCAGTCCTGCCTTCGGTATCATCACGATCCCTCCGCTCCCTACTCGTACACGATCAGCGAGTGCAGCGGGTACGTCCTCAGCTTATCGCGGCCGTGAAGAAATGCCAGCTCGATCAGAAAGGCGACCCCCACCACCACCCCCCCCAGCTGCTCCATCAGGCGCAGGGTGGCGGCCATGGTCCCACCGGTGGCGAGGAGATCGTCCACGACCAGCACGCGCTGGCCGGCGCGGATCGCGTCCTCGTGGATGGCGAGGGCGTCCCGGCCGTACTCGAGCTCGTACTCGACCTCGATCGTCTTCGAGGGCAGCTTGCCGAGCTTGCGCACGGGCACGAAGCCGGCGTTCAGCTGGTGGGCCACGGGCGCGCCGAAGATGAACCCACGCGATTCGATCCCCACCACGATCTCCACGCGCTGATCGCGGTACCGCTGCGCGAGCGCGTCCACCACGAGCCGGAATGCGGGGCCGTCCTTGAGCAACGTGGTGATGTCCTTGAAGAGGACGCCTTCGGTGGGGAAATCCTTGATGTCGCGGATCTTTGCGCGAAGATCGGCCAGCTCCATCGCGCCGCTATATTAACGGGACGTTGTCGCAGCGCGCAAGGACGCTGGCGCCGGCATCGCCCTCATGGGCGGGCCGTGTCGAGACGCGCGATCGCCTCCGGCAGCGCGCTCAAGCGCGCGATGACGGCATCCGGCTGCGACGACGGCGGCCCGTTCGGCGCGTGGCCCGTCACCTGGATGACGCGCATGCGCGCCGCCCGCGCGCCCTGCACGTCGAGCGTGGCATCGTCGCCCACGTGCACGGACGTCGCCGGCTCGCCGCTCACCGCGCGTAACGTGAGCGCGAAGATCTCCGGGTCCGGCTTGCGCACCCCCACCTCGTCCGAGAACGTCGTGTGGGCGAAGCAGTCGAGGAGCCCATAGCGCGCGAGGAGCGTTCGGAGGGTGGCGCCCGGCGTGCGCATGGTGTTGGAGACCAGCGCGAGCGTGCAGCCGCGCTCGCGCAACGTGCGGAGCGCGGCGAGGGCGCCGTCGTCCACCGTGGGAGGAACGCGCAGGATCGGGCGCGCGTAGGCATCGACGAGCGCCGCCAGCGTCGCCGCCGAGAGCCCGTCCGGCAGCGCGCGGTCGGCGCCGGCCAGGACCGCGCGCACGTGCTCGATGACCGGCACGTCGCGGTTCTTGCTCCAGAGCTCGCGGAGCAATCGCGCGGATTCGGCATAGCCACGGTCGAGGGCGGCGCGGGAGATGCGCCGTCCCGCCCCGTTCAAGATCGACTCGAAGTCCCGCATACGCGGTGCGCGGTAACGATCGTCGCTGCCGGGGCCGTCGAAGAGCAGCGTGCCCCAGAAGTCCACCGTCACCGTGCGAATGTTCAGGAGGGCCGCCTCCCGAACACTGGCGCGCGCTTCTCGAGAAACGCGGTGGCCGCCTCACGCGGCTCGCCCGTGGTGTAGGCGCGCGCGAAGGCGTCGATGCCGGCGTTCACCGCCCGCGCCAGCTCCGCCGGCCGCCAGCGAATGATCAGCTCCTTCTGGAGACGGATGGCCGAGGGCGCGCACGCGATGATCCGCTCGGCGAGCGCACGGACGGCGTCGTGCAGGGTGTCGGCCGGCACGACGCGGTTCACGAGGCCCCACGCGAGCGCGTCGGCGGCGGTCACCGGCTCGCCGAGCAGCAGGATCTCGGCCGCGCGTCCCGGCCCCACCAACAGCGGGAGGAGCGCGGCGTGGATGACCGACGGGACGCCGACGCGTACCTCCGGGAGCCCGAGCAACGCGTCCGGCGTGGCGACGCGCACGTCGCAGGCGAGCGCCAGCTCGAAGCCGGCGCCGAGGCAGGCGCCGTGGACGGCCGCGATGACCGGGAACGGCGCCGCGTGGACCGCTTCGATGGCGTCACGGAGCGCCGTGATGAGAGCGCGCGCACGATTCGGATCGAGGTCGCGCAGGACACGGACGTTCATGCCGGCCGTGAACGCGCGCCCGGCCCCCGTGATCACGGCCACGCGGACGGACGGATCGGCGGCGAGGTCCACGAACGCGGTGTGAAGCGCGGCGATCGTCTCGGGATCGAGGAGATTCAGCGGAGGGCGGTCGAACGTACACCACGCGACGCCGGCCGCCCGCTCGATGCGGAGAGGGCCGCCCGCCATCTAGTAGCGGCGCATCGAAGGATCGACGGTACGCGCCCACTGATCGAGGCCGCCCGCCAGATTGCACACCTTCTTGAAGCCGAGCTGACGTAGATACCCCGCCACCGCGGCGCTGCGCACACCCTGATGGCAGTAGACGACGATGTCGTCGTCCGGGTTGAGCTCCTCCGTCCGGAGCTCGATCTCCTCGATCGGGATGTGGACGGCATTGGGGAGCCGGCAGAGCCGCGTCTCCCAGTCCTGGCGGACGTCGAGCAGCAACGGCCGCTCGCCCCGGTCCAGTCGCGCTTTGAGCGCCTGGGGAGTGATCTCGTCCATCGCCGGGAGCGCTATCGCGGCGCCGGCCGTCCCACCAGGAACTCGACGAGCCAGGCGTTGACGGCGGACGGGTACTCGATCTGCGGGAAGTGGCCGCAGGCATCCAGCCAGCGCACGGCCGTCCGCGGCAGACTGTCCGCCACTTCCGCGCAGTGGGCGGCGAGCACGGCGGGGTCGTGTCGCCCGTGCACGAGCAGGAGCGGGACATCGAGCGTCGCCAACGCGCGCCGGTAGTTCGTGGCGTGATCGGTGAGATCGTTACGCAGGCCACGCAGGGTGGCCAGGTACGCGGCGCGGGCCTCGATGCCGGTACGCTCGGCGTACGCGTGGTCCACGAGGTAATCGACCTCGCTCGCCACCGGGCTATGGAAGCAGCGCGCGAGCGCGGCCCGAAAGATCCGGCGGCCGCCGCAAAGCGCGAGCGCTTCGCCGACCCCGTGCATGGTGAGCAGCTTGAACATGAGCGAGGCGCGAAACGCGAAGCCGGGGACGAGACCGGCGACCAGGGCCACGCGCTCGACCCGGGCCGGATGCATGAGCGCATAGGTGAGGGCGACGGCGCCGCCCAGCGAGTGGCCGACGAGGGAAGCCCGCGCCACCCCCATGGTGTCGAGGAACCCGCGCACGGCGCGGGCGAAGTACTGGAGGCCATAGCCCGTGCGCGGCTTGGCGGAGCGACCGAAGCCGGGAAGGTCGATCGCGTAGACCGTCGCCCTCGTGGAAAGCGGGCCGATGTTGTGGCGCCACGACTCCGCGAAGCCGCCGAGGCCGTGCACGAGAACCACGGCAGGGCCCCGACCCTCGACGACGTAATGCAGCGAGAGCCCGTCGACTTCGCCGCCGCGAAGGCGTAATTCCGGCATGGATTCTGGAGTCTACCAGAGGCCGGCGGTCGTCGCGTGTCAAGAGTCGCTCAGGTCGGCGACTCCGGCAGCAGCAGGTGCCCCTGCTCCGGCGCCGCCGGGGCCGGCTGGCCGAGCAGGCGCTTCATCATCAGCGCATTACGGACCGGATAGTCGCGGTTGTTGTTGTTGAACGAGATGAAGATCTGCTCGGCCTCGGTCGCCATCGCGTCGACGTCGGGTAGGAGCTCCCGCAGCTCGGGCTCCGTGTAGAGGTAGTCGTATTTTTCGCGCACGGCGGGCTCCTCGCCACGCAGCTGCCTCAGCCATCCCTCCGCATTCCGGCCGTGCAGCCGGAAGACCGCGGTGGGCGCGGTCGCCTGCGTCACCCGCGGCACCGCGCCCGCGGCGGTGGCAGCGTCCACGATGACGTGGGCGAGGCCGGCGTCCCGCAACGCGGCCAGGGTGTCGTCGGCATGATCGGGAAACCAGGAGCGGTCGCGGAACTCCACCGCCACCCGCAGGCCGGGCAGCCGCTCCGGGAGCGAACGAACGTAGTCGAGGCGGCGGGTGCCGTAGCGCACCCAGGGCGCGAACTGGACCAGGATGTAACCGAGCTTGCCGGCGTCCACGAGCGGTCGGATCGCCGCCTGGAACAGCCGAAACGCCGCATCGACGGCGGGGGGCGGGAAGCTGCCCCACTCCACCTCGCCGCGCGGCGTGAGCGTGGGATGCGCAGGCAGCAACGCGCGGATCTCCGCCGGGAGCGCGGCCAGACGCGGGTGGTGGCCGGTCATCAGCGCATAGGCCTTGATCGAGAAGAGGAAGCCGGGCGGCGTGCGCGCGACCCAGTGCACGGCGTGGCGGATATCCGGAATCGCGTAGTACGAGGAGTTGATCTCCACCGTGTCGAAGACCCCCGCGTAGAACCGCAGCCGCGCTTCCGCGCTCATGGAGCGGCGAGGATAGAAGGTACCGTCCTCGATCAGCGCCTGATCGGCCCAGGACGAGATGCCGACGCGGACGTCGGCCGCGCTCAGACGATGTTCTCGTAGACGCCGGGCGGGATGACCCGATAGACGCGGATCGGCGCCGAGACGTTCTTGAACGTGCGCTCGCCGAGCGACTGCAACACGAAGTCGGCGCGGATGCGCTCGGCCGTGACGGGGCCGACGACGATGTCCCCCGCCTCCGCGGAGCCGGCGAAACGTGCGGCGACGTTGGTCGTGGGCCCGGTCGCCGTGAACGTCCACCGCTGGCCGGTGGCGCCGCCGAGCTTGGTGGCGCCCACCAGGGCCTCGCCCGTGTTGAGCCCCATGTGGAGCTGGACGGGCGGATAGACGCCGCCGTACTCCTCGTTGAGAGTCGCCGTGCGCTGGCGGATGGCGAACGCCGCCCGCGTGGCGTTGAGGGCATGATCGACGGCGTTCCGCTCGGACTGGAAGATGACCATGAGCCCGTCGCCCGCGGTCTCGTTCACGTCGCCGTGATGGAGCTGGATGATCTCGAGGAAGCTCGAGAAATACGTCTGCACGAGCTGGTTCAGCTTCCGTGGCTCGAGCTGCTCGGAGAGGCGCGTGTAGCCCGCGATGTCGAGGAAGAGCACGGACACTTCGACGCTCTTCTTCTCCAGCTCGGTCGCGTTCGGATTCCGCTCGAGCAGCCTCTTCACCGCTTCCGGCACGAACTTGGAGAGCTCGCCCTTGATCTGCTCCAGGAGCTCGAGCCGCTGCCGCGACTCCTGGAGGCTCTGGAGCGCGGTCGCGAGCTCCGTGTTCTTGCCCTCGAGGTCGGTGTAGGCCTGGGCGAGGCGCGTCGTCATGTCGTTGAAGGCGCTTCCGAGGGCGCCGATCTCGTCGCGGGAGGCCACGGGCGCGCGCGCCGCGAAGTCGCCGCCGCCGATGCGGCGGGCCACCGCGGACAGCGCCTGGATGGGTCGCACGATGATGAGCCCCATCGCCACCGTGAGCACGCCGGCGGCGGCGGCGATCGTCAGGGCGCCGATCACGATCTGGCGGTTGCGCTGCATCCGCATCTCCGCGAAGACCGGCGCCATCGACGTCGCCACCCGTACCACCGCGCGGACCTTGTGATCGCTGCCGTGACAGCCCTGGCAGCGCTCCTGATTCGGGACCGGGTGCACGAGCGTGAACAGCGGGATCCCGTTGCGGGTCTCCAGCGCCTCCTGCGTCTGCAGCGTCTCCACCGCCCGCGTGAAGAGGGGCCCCGTCATGGGCGCGGCGGGCGGACGCTCCATCTTCTTGATATTGGCCATGACGTCGGGCGCGAGGTCGGCGTTGCTCATCACCTCCCTCATGGTCGCCAGATCGGTGAACGCCTCCACGCCGTTGCGACGGTAGATGTCGAAGCCCTCTACCGGCGACGAGCTCTTGAGCTCCTGGATCACCTTTCGCGTCACGTCCGGCCGCTCCTGCATCATCGCGCCCTCGATGCTGGCGATGAGCGTCCCCGTGAGCCGCCGCGCGGAAATTTTGTTCTGCTCGACGAGGAGATCGGCCTCGCGCTGGATGGTCCAGATGGTGGACGCGCCGAAACCGATGATGAGCACGACGACGATGAGGACGGTGATCTTCGCGGCCAGGCGTGACCGCATCGGGCGCCGATCGTATCACACCGGGTATGATCGCGGGCGGAGGCCCCATGAACCTCGCCACCCTCGCCGAGGAGAACGTCCGCCGGTACGGTGAATACGCGGCTCTCGCCTTCGAGGGACGTGAGATCACCAACGTCGATCAGCAGCGCGCCGCGAACCGCCTCGCGCACGCGCTCGCCAAGCTCGGCGTGGGCGTGGGCGACCGGGTCGCGGTCATACTGCCGAACTGCCCCGAAGTCCTGCAGGCCTACGCGGCGGTCTTCAAGCTCGGCGCGGTGGTGGTCCCGATTGTCTTCCTGCTCAGCGCCGAAGAAGTGAGCCACATCCTCGCCGATGCGGAGGCGAAGGTGGCCATCACGTCCACCGAGCTCGCCTCCAAGCTGGAGGCGTGGCGCGGGATCACGATTCTCACCGGGAGCGAGGGCCCTGCCGGCGCCCGCAGCTTCGACGAGCTGATCGCGCGCGAGCCCGATGCGTTCACGACGGTGCCACGCGGCGACCACGACCTCGCCGTCATTCTCTACACGGCGGGCACCACCGGCCGTCCCAAGGGTGTCGCGCTCTCGCACGAGAACCTCGCCTTCAACGCCCGCTCCGCCGCCGCGCTCTACGAGCTCGACCGCGAGCGATGGGCCCTCGGCGTGCTGCCGCTGTCGCACTCGTACGGGCTCACGCTCATGAACGCGGGCAACATCCTGGGCACCCGCGCCGTGCTCCTCCGCTGGTTCACACCCGAGCTGGTGCTGCAGACGATCGAGCGCTACCGCGTGCAGAGCATGGCGGGTGTCCCCACCATGTACGTGTATCTGTTGAACTACCCCGACGCCGACCGCTTCGATACGTCGTCCGTGCTGCTCTGGGGCTCGGGGGCGGCGCCGCTGCCGCTCGAGATCGTGGAGCCGTTCGAGAAGAAATTCGGCGGGCGCATGCAGGAAGGCTACGGGCTCACCGAGGCGTCACCGGTCGTCTCCGCGCATCGCTTCTCCGGCGTGCGGAAGCTCGGCTCCGTGGGGCAAGCGCTTCCCGGTGTAGAGATCGCGATCGTGGACGACGCGGACCGCGCGCTGCCGACCGGGGAAACGGGAGAAGTCTGCGTGCGCGGGCGCAACGTCATGCTCGGCTACTACCGGATGCCGGAAGAAACCGCGCGCACGATCCGGCAAGGCTGGCTGCACACGGGCGACATCGGCCGTCTCGACGAGGACGGCTTCCTCTTCATCGTCGAGCGGAAGAAAGACCTGATCATCCGGGGTGGGTTCAACGTCTATCCGCGCGAGGTGGAGGAAGTCCTCTACGCACACCCGAAGATCGCGGAGGCGGCGGTGGTCGGGATGCGCGATCCCGTGATGGGAGAAGACGTCCTCGCGTTCGTCGTGCTGAAGAGCGGCGAGCATGCCGACGGCCCCGAGATCATGGCGTTCTGCGCGGAGCGTCTCGCCCGGTACAAGTGTCCGAAGCAGGTGCGCTTCGTGGATGCTCTGCCGAAGAGTCCCGTGGGAAAGATCCTGAGAAAAGAGCTGCGCGCGCGGGCGTGAGGGACGGGCCGGCGCTGGCGCGCCGGCCCGCCGCTTTGCATCACTCGTCGGTCAGCTTGTCAACCGCCTCCCCGACCTTGCGCTTCGCCTTGCCGTAGCCTTCGCGGAGCTCGCCGCCCGCGCGCTCGGCTTCGCCCTCGGCCTCGAGCTCCGGATCGTCGATGAGCTCGCCCGTCTTGTCCTTGATGTAGCCCTTCGCCTTCTCGGCCTTGCCCTTGATCTCGTCCTTGTTCATGCGTTCCTCCTTGCGGAGATCGAACATCTCTGCACAGACCGAACACATGCGATCGGTGCAAGGCCGCTGCCAGCGGCGCCCGGATGTAAGCACGACATCCCCGGTGTAGAATTCGCGCCATGGCACGCGACTCGTTCGGAGAATTCGAAGCGACGTCGCTCTTCTGTCCGCGCTGCCGGCGCGCGACGCCGGCGCGACAGAAGCTCTTGCTCGTGCTGCCGAGCGGGAACAAGTACGACTACGTGTGCGCGGAGTGCGGGACGCAGGTCGGCGGAAAGACCGACAACGACCCCGCAAATTTTCGCAGCACCGTGCCGATTCGGCGTCCCGCCCGCTAGCCTCGGCGTCTTGCGCGCGGATCTGTCTCGCGCGCGCCACGCCGTGCTATGCTCCGCCGTCGGAACACTTGCCAGATCGACACCGCCCATGGTAGGACCCCGAAAAACATCAACAGCCTGTTGCGTGTCGCTCGCGGCGCGTGGCATACTCGGCCGCACTTCACCCGATCCTTCCTCAGGTCGTCGCAGGCGACGTACAGAGCCGGCTCAGTTGAGTAGCAAAGGGGAGGAATAGCGAATGAGTCAGCACAGCAAGGCGCTCGCGATTCTCACGTTCGGGTTTGCCGTCGCTGTCGGCGCGCTCGTGTTCGCGCGCGAGGTGATCGCGGTGGCAGGCGAAGCGGACGCAGAGCGCCTTCACCGCGCGATCCTCACGTACGTGGCGGCGAAGAACCCGCAGGCACCCATCAAGGCGTTCCAGCGCTTCCCGGAGATCCTCGTCGCGGAAGCGCAGCGGACCAACCTCGACCACTGCCTCGCGCTCGCCCAGGCCGAGGTCGAGTCCGAGTTCCGCCACGACGCCGTCGGAGCCGCGGGCGAGATCGGGATCTTCCAGATGCTGCCCTCGACGGCGGCGCTCTTCGAGTCGCGCCTGGGCAAGCTGCGCCGGCCGCAAGTCGTCAACGGCAAGCGTGAGCTCGGCGACCTCGCGGATCCCACCGTGAGCACGCGGTTCGCGATGGCGTACCTGCGCGACATCATGGCGCGCCGGTCGAACGTCCGCGACGCGCTGATCGAGTACAACGGGGGCCCCGCCGGCCGCCATCCGCAGTACTACCGGACGGTCATGGGCGCCTACGTGGAAGTGCTCGAGCGCTCGGAGTTGCGGTGCCGTTACCGCGCGGCGCCGCCGTCGTCACCGGGACCGGTGCTCACGCTTCTCTCCGGCGTGTAACGCGCGCGCGCCGCGCGCGGCGCGCGGACGCGTCGCGTGCGGCCACCGTCCCCCTCAGGTCTTGATGTAGACGAAGCGTCCGGTGGCGGAGGCGAGGACTTCGTCGCTGCCGAGTTTTTGTAATCGCCCCTCGGCGTCCACGTATCGCCCGTGGTCTTTCACCACGCGCGCGGACCCGACGATCGGCGTTTCGGTGGGGACCGGCCGGTGATAGCGGACGGTGAGCTCGCCGGTGACGGCGATGCGACCGGAGCCGCGCACCACGGCCCCCGCCAGCACCTCGTCCAGATACGCGGCCACGATGCCGCCGTGGGCGGCGCCGGGCGGGCCCTCGTACTGTCGCGCCACCACGATCGGGGACAGCACGCCTTCCGGGCTCTTGAAACAGCGGACGCGCAGGCCCGTGGGATGCCCGGGACCACAGCCGAAGCAGCCGTGAAACGCCGAGCGTTCGTCGGTGGAGAAGCGTTGTTCCTCGAGACCGGCGAAGAGCGCGTGAAACGGCTCGGGCAGGGCCGCATCGGCCATGCGCGCGAGTCTATCATTCGGGCGATATAATTCCGTTCCGGAGAGGCCCATGAAAGGCGTCACGCTGCCCACCGAGACCGTGTTCGTGATGGAGATGTCCCCCATCAAGTTCGGCCTCGGCGCCACCGACGAGATCGGTTACGACGCGCGCCGGCTCGGCGTGGGGAAGGTCCTCATCGTCACCGATCGGAACATCGTCGAGCTCGGTCTTCCCGAGAAAGTGCGCGCGCTCCTCGGCGAAGAAGGCATCAAGGCCGAGATCTACGACGGCGTCGAGGTGGAGCCGACCGATCGTTCGATGGCGGACGCGGCGGAGTATGCGCGTACCAAGGACTTCGACGGTCTCGTGGCGGTCGGCGGCGGCAGCGCGCTCGACACGTGCAAGGCCGTGAACCTGCTCACCTGCTATCCGGCGCCGCTGCTCGACTACATCAACAAGCCGGTCGGAAAGGGGAAGCCCGTCCCGGGCCCGCTGAAACCGTTGATCGCGGTGCCCACCACGGCGGGGACCGGCAGCGAGACCACCGCCGTCGCGGTGACTCA
>Ga0075431_100006594_pt1 | contig 11531 bp, 8 predicted proteins | sample RhiMetdeltSRZDD5_FD_75297 | JGI IMG/M metagenome (GOLD analysis project Ga0075431, IMG submission 75297) | Populus rhizosphere microbial communities from Tennessee, USA - Rhizosphere MetaG P. deltoides SRZDD5 | ecosystem: Host-associated > Plants > Roots > Rhizosphere > Soil | place: USA...
GGCAATGGCCCCTGGCTCCGGTCGCTCCACCAAGGGTAGTTCGCCCGGCTTGAAGTAATCGGCGATGGCGTCGGTGCGCGTGGCCACCACCGGAATGCCGAGGGCTAGATACTCCATGAGTTTGGTGGGAAACACGAGTCGCGAAAATCCATCGTTTCCATTCGCCACGACCCCCACGCTCACCTGGCCCAACACCTCGGGAATGCGATGCACGGGAACGCGCTCGGGACTTATCCAGACCCGGCCGGCCAGATCGGGCTTCGCCGCGCGCTCTAGAAGCGCCGGCTTCAGATCGCCATCTCCCACGATACGCACGGTTAGATCGGGGAACTCGGGCAAGAGGAGCGCGGCTGCTTCGAGCAATACTTGCGGCCCGTAACGCGGTACGAGCGTTCCGTGATAGGCGAGCACCGGCGTCTCGGGAGGCCGAGGCAGCTCCTCGCGCCAGAAGATCCGTTCATCGGGAAGATTCATGATCACCGAAATCTTGTCGGGAGGAATGCCCCGCGCCAGAAGCCGGCGACGCACCTGCTCGTTCACCACCAGCACGTGATGCACGAGACCGGCCGAGACGCGTTCCACGAGCCGCACCGCGGCGACGACCGGGCTTTTCCCGCCCCCAAACCGTTCGGTGAAGAGCTCCGGGGTGGGATCGTGGACATCGAGCAGCGTTCCTGCACCGCGCCAGCGAACCGGCAACGAGGACACGGCCAGAAAATCGGGCGGCGCGTGCACGTGAACGAGGTCGTAATGCTCCCCGTCTCGGAACAAGCGCGCCCAAGCCGCCCACGAGAAACCGCCATACGCACGCAGGTATTGCGACACGGCTCCGCCGCGGTAGCGGCCTCTCTGCAGCACGACCGTGCGCACGCCATCCACGTCGAACGAGGGCGGCTCTCCTTCATGTCCCAAGGACAACACCGTCACCTGCCATCCGGCGTCACGGAGCGCCTCGGCCTGACGGCGGGGACGAGGGTCGCTCGCGTAATGGCTGTAGAGCAGATACAGGGCTTCGCGAGGCCGGCTCATAGGATTCATGCTGGAACGTGAGCCGGCGACTGGGGCTTGAGCGCCAGGGCGAGAAGAACCCAAAAGTAAACCGAAACGACGGGAAGATTCCAGGGATCGCCGGCGAATGAGCCCACGAGCAGGCCGACGAAGCCCGCGCTCACCCCCATGACCAGGGGATCCTGAGTCGCTCCGGGTTCCTGGCGCCGGAGCTTGAGCGCGCGCCCGACCGTGATCAGGAGCAACACGAACATGAACGTTCCCACAATGCCGACCTCGATGAGCAGCCCCATCCACGTTTGGTGGGGGGCAAACCCGATTCCATAGTGCACGTAATCGATGAACGTGTCCTGTCCCGATCCGAAAATGGGACGCTGGGGAAACTTCTTGAGCGCAAAGGCCCACAGCCCTAAGCGCCATATCATGCTGTTGTCGCCCATTTGGAACGCGTTCTGCATGCGGGCCAATAACGCGGGGACCATAGCCAGGAGGCCGGCGGCCATGACCGGGAGCACGACGAACACAATCTTCCGACGCCCCGTCATCCAGAAGAGCGCGATGACCGCGATCAGGAATTCAATCCAGCCCGTGCGTCCGAAGGTCAAGTAGAGCACCACGAGTTCGAGCATGAACACTGGCACCAGGACCGCGCGCCATCGCTTGGCCAGGATGACCAGGCTCAGCGTAATGGTGGAGATGAAGGAGAGATATTCGGACAACGTGACCGGGTGGGACAGGGTGCTAGTGATGCGCATCACCGCCTGGCCGCCGGCCACCGGCGTCACCTGGCCGTAAAACGCGTCGATGCCGAAGATCATTCCGGCCAGGCCGAGCAGGCAGGGAATGATGGCGGAAAGGGCGGTCGCCTTCGCAATCCGGAGCCGGTCGTGGTCGGTGAAGGACAGTGTGGAGAGGAGGATGAACAGGAACAAGTACTCCAGATCCCGTCCCCAGTTCTTGATGCTGGCCGGCACGTCCACGCTCAGCACGACCGAGATGAATGTCACCGCCAGATACGCGACGTACATCTTCTCCACCTTGCCGCGGAAGACGAGGGTACCGGACAGACCCAAGCGCACGAGCACCGCATAGAGGAGAAGGGATGAGGTCAGGATGTCCGCGGTCAACCGCGTGTGGGGAATTCGAAAGAAATCGAGATTCACGATGATGACCAGAAACCAGGAGAGGACGTCGACCGGGTCATCGAGGAGGCGGAGGGCGGCCAAGGCGAGGGCCAGGGCGAGCACGGGGGCAAAGAGCATGATCATCCCGTACTGGCTGACCGCGATAAGGATGATGACGTTGGCGAGCAGAGCGCCTAGAACGAGAAGAACGGTGACTGCAGGAAAGCGTCCCCAGGCTCCGCCGCCGGCACGTGCGCTCTGGGGATTCGAGGTTGCCGACATGCGGATCTACCGCCGCCGGAACAAACCGAAGACGAGGTCCGCAAATTCCTTTCGCGTGTCCGGATCGATGCGGCGGGAGAGGTCCTCCAGGATCACCACGAGCAAGAGCCCGGTCAACGTACCGGCCACAAAAGCACCCAAGGTGAACACGGTCCGGAAGGGGCCGCTCTTACGATGGGGTGTGACGGCCCAGTCGAGAATCTCGAACGCAGGCACGGACTGACTCTCCTCGATCTTCGTCTGCTCGAGCTGCGCAGCGAGCACGTTGTACTTCGCTTCCTTGACCTGAAGATCGATATAGATCCTCGCGTATCGGGAGGCTAGCTGCGGCAGCTCGCTCAGGGGCTGTACAGCCTGTCCTCCCGCCGGCGGCACAACGACCCGGGTCGCCCCCGTATCCAAGGCGCCAACGAGCTTGGTGATTTGATCTCGCAATGCTTCGATTTGAAGGTCCAGTCCCTTGAGCTGAGCCGAGCTCTCGCTGGTGAATTGGGCCAGCTGATCGCGCTGCGTCTGCGCGGTCAAGAGCTCGGTTTGAAGTCCGGTCAAGAGCTTGAGGGTGCCCTCGGTTTGTTTCTCGATCGAGAAGACGCCGTAACGTTCTTGAAACTCCTGCAACCTGTCCCGGGTCGAATCGAGAGCCGTCTCCGTGCTCTTGAGCGCACCCTCGACCAGGATCCGCGTTTTCTTCGCTCGGGAAAACGAGAGGGTCTGGCTGACCTTTTCCAGCTCTTTGAGGTGCTCGTTCACGATGTCGGCGGCGATCTTGGGGTTGGGATCGGTGGCGGCAACACTGATCGTGACGAGATCGGGGGTGTCGAAGGTCACGCGTTTCGACATCCGGATGAGCGTTTTCTCCATGCGCACCTCATCGGATTCCCCTTTGATCTCGTAATACTCGGGCAGCTTCAACTGCGTGGCCACGGCGGTGGACACCCGCCGGCTCCTCAGGATCGCGAGAAAGATGTCGCTGGGCGACGCCTGGGTCGGGATGCCGGTGAGTGAGGAGAACTGCCCCATGAGCTCTCGGGAGAGGCCCATCATCGCTGAGCCTTGGGGCATCTCGCAGAGAATGATTCCACCGGCGGTAAATCTGTTGGGCGTGATGAGCATGATGATCGCGGTCAAGAGGGGGAGGCCGAGGGAGAACGCGAGGAACAGGGGACGCCGCTTTCGAATCGCCCGGCCCACTCCGCGGAGCGAAATCAAATGCTCCTCTTCCGGAAGGATTTCGAGCTCGGCCCGGTCGTTCACGTGGCGAAGTCCTTTAGTGGGTGGCGCTATCGAAAACCAGGTAAATGGCGGCCAGCTGAGCGGCCACGGTCAGGGTCTCCCGAAACAGGCGCCAGAAATCGTTGGGTTGTTTTTCCGGAACGAAGACGACGTCCCCCGGCTCGAGCTTGCCCGCCTCGTGGGTTTTCATCCATTCCCCCGTGCCGGCCTTGATGACCCGGGTATCGCTCTTGGCCGCCTTGTCTGCAAACCCACCTGCGGCCCGGATATATCCGCTGGCATTGAGACCGGGACGATAGGTGACGTTTCCTGGATGGGCGACCATGCCCAGTAGACCAACGTAATCCTTGCGTGTGGAGATGACCACGAGATCCTGGTGTTCCAGCAGAATGTTGTCTCGCGTATTTCCATGAATCAGGGCTTGCTCGAAGTTCACCACCATCTGGCCGGGCAACTGCCGCGACTTCATTTTGTAGTAGCTGTACTCGGACTCTTTCATGTCCGAAACCGGGATCTTCTTGAGTCGCTCGAACTCCGGATCCTCCAGCCCGAGCGCCTTTCTCCGGATGAGCTTGGCTTCGACCAGGGACGCGTCGACCGTCACCCCCCCCGCCATTTCGACCAGATCCGAGAGTCGCGACTCGCCTTCCACGATCGGGAAGCTACCGGGGTACTTCACCTCTCCCTGGATGTCAACGAGCCCACGCAGGCGTGCCTCGGCTGACTGCCGGACGAACACGACATCCTCGGGCTGGAGCCGGAAATCAAGATAGGACGGAAAATGCCCTAGGGGCACCGCAGGGGCGGGAGGCTTGAACCGCCCGAGGGTCTCCGGAACCAGCCTCTGGTCCTCGGGGCGGGTCGCCGTCACGTCTCCGCCGTTCACGACGAAGAACCGCGTCGGGTCGGTAGCTCCCTCCACGTACCGGGCCACCTCGATCGTGTCCAGAAAGGCGTCGGTGGCAAACCCCCCCGCGAGCAGGATGACGTCACTCAACCGGTCACCGTCCCGGAATTGCATACGCCCGGGGGCGTTCACTTGACCCAACACGTAAAGAAAATCCTTGGCGAAGGGCACGAAGATGCGGTCGCCGTCGGTGACGTAGGGATTGCGCTCTCCCAGTCCTCGACGCAGGAACGCGTACAGGTCGGCGGTGGTCCTTAGCGAATCGCCATTCTGAACCAAGATGTTTCGCTGGTTGGCATTCTCCTGAAAACCGCCGGCACGCTCGATGATCGTGGACACGCGCTCCACCGCCGAGGCAAGGTACGATCCTGGCGCTCCGACCTGTCCCAAGACATAGATTTGAAACCGGCGGAGAGCGATCAACGTGATGCTGATCTCCACGTTTCGGTAATTCTTGAGCAGCTCACGACGGATGAGTTCCTTGGCCTCGGCAAGCGGCAATTGATTGACGTCGAGCTCCCCCACATAGGGAATGAGCAGCTTGCCTTCCACGGTGACTTCGAGCCGGTAGGAGATGGGGTGGGGACTCCAGATATTGATGTCCAGGACATCCCCCGGGCCCATGGTGTAGCCGATGCCGGATATGGCCTGCTCCAGCGCTTCTCCAGCCAGGCCTCGGGCGGGGGCCGCCGAGACCGCCTTATCCGTGCTGGTGGGCGCCGTGGGACCCCCAGGGACCGGTTCCGTGGCGCTCTGCGCCCCCACCCGCGGGGCGAACCCCAAAAAGGCCAGGATCAAACCCAGGGCCCATCCGGCCGGCCAACGACTGGCTCGAGCGCCGGGCACTCCGGGGGTGGGGGGTTTTCGGAGGGGTATGTGGACTTGCATGTAGGGGGGTTGAGAATCCCGGGGTTAAAGGTCGGGAGAGTTTAGGAATTGTGGTATTGGGAGGTCAAGGTTACACCGCCACGATGTCGTCCTGGTCCGCGGTCAAGTTGCGGCAACCGTCCTGCGTGATGACCCAGGTGTTTTCGATCCCAACCCCACCGCGATCACCGAAGAAGAACTTCGGTTCCACAGCGATCACCATGCCCTCACGCAGCACGACGTCGCTCTTTGCCGTCAAAACAGGAAGCTCGTCCAGCTCCAGGCCCACGCCGTGACCGATGAACCGGCTCCGGTTGTCGCCATAACCCATGAAATTGCTCTCGAACGAGGATTCCCGCACCATTTCTTCGATGGCTTGATAGATGCGGCCGGAGTGCGCGCCGGGACGCATGCGCGCTTGCACTTCGCCTTGAAGCTGGAGCGCGAAATGATGGGCGCGGAGCATTTCCTCGTCGTGGAGGCCTCCCGGCACGAAGACCCGCGTCTTGTCCGCCAGATAACCCCCATAGCCCCCGCACAGGTCCACGAATATGGGTTCACCACGACGCAGGAGACGCTCGCCTCCCGACTGCGGCATGGCGGGATAGAGTCCCTCCACCCCATCGGGCCCGTCGAAATCGGTGGGATACGATGCGCTCGCTCCCGCCGACACTGCGCCGAAATACATTTCCGTTCCGAAACGCCGCGTACGCACGATCCCCTGGTGGCGGCGCTGGCGCAAAGCGCCCTCGATCCGGGCCGCGAGGTCGATTTCGCGCTGGCATCCGTCTCGAAACATGGTCGGGATGAGCGCGAACACCTGTCTCAGTTGCTCGGCCGCCTGCTCGATGTGTTCGATCTCGTACGCGCTCTTGATCATGCGCACGTCGCGGAGCACGCGCGAGACGTCCTCGAGGTGCGCTCCCGCAAACGTGGCGGCGAGCTGGAAATAAATCTTGGCTGGAAGAACGTCCATCTCCAAACCGAGTCGATGAAACGAACCATAACCGCGATACGCGAGAAGTCCGGGGAGATCGTTCCACGTTGCCAGCGGCAGGACCTCCGGCCACGCGCTTTCGCTACGGGCTCGGTGCACGGACCGACGCACCGCGAGCACGGGTTCACCGTCGGCGGGAACGAAGAGAACCGCGTTCTGCGCGGTGCCGCTCAAATAGAACAAGTCGGCCTTCTGGAGCACGAGGGCGCCGTCCAGCTCCAGGCTGCGGAGCTTGGCCTGCACTTTGACCAGACGGGTCTCCAACTCGTGACGGGGGGTGAGATGCACCCAGATCTTCCTTTCGTGACTTGGGCCCGATCTGTTTTCGGCGGGCGGGCGCGTTCCCTCCAGCTACCGAGAGCAACCCGCCTCTATTCTAATCTGGGCCGGCGCAACCTACGGGGAGGGGCGCCGGGCAGACCTCCCGAAGGCCATTCATCGACAGTGCTTAAGTCCGATCAGTGGGATGGTTTGCGGTTTCCCAGCTATAGGGGTGTTCGAAATGTCCGGGCCAGCAGGTGAGCTCGTTCACCCGCTTGACCACCCGCGCCGGTGACCCCGCTACGACGACCCCGGACGGGACGTCCGTGGCCACGACCGATCCGGCTCCAACCAGGCTGCCGCGACCGATGCGTATTCCGGGGAGAATGGTGGCGTTCGCCCCGATCTTCACGTAGTCCTCGAGAATCGCGCCGCCCTTGCATTCTTTGTATTTGGGACACGGCGGATGCGGGTCGTCGGTAAAGACCACGTGGGGTCCGAGAAAAATGTTGTTCCCCAGGGTCACGCCTTCCAGAAAGCAGCCGCTGTGCACGCGCACGCCGTTCCCCAGCCGGTTGCCATACTCGAGCACCGCGTGCGTGCCCACCGAGCAATCGTCCCCGATAACATTGTCCTCGCGAATCGACGTGCCCTGTCCGGTCTGGAAGCGCGCGCCGATGCGCGTGCCGGCGTAAATCGTGGTGTAGGGACGGATCACCGAACCGGGGCCGATGACGAGGGGCAATTCTCCGGGGTTAGCCCCCCGTGGAGGAAAGCCGAGGATGGCCGTAGGGTGCACGACCGTGCCTTCGCCCAGGCTGACGTTCGGATAGACGTGAAGCTCCATGGGGGGAGCTTAGCAGGCCTCTCTGGACCGTCGCATTAGACCCGGATCTTGGGCCGCTCCCACGTGGCATCCCAGGTCAGGCTGACCGGAGTTCCGCCGTTTTCGAGCGAGTGCTGGGCTGCTTCGAGGACGCGCACCACGCGCAGACCCGAGTATCCGTCCACGCGAGGCTGGTGATCCTCCTGCACCGCGCGCAGGAAATCGTCCATCTCCGCGCCGAGCGGCTCGTAGGTATCGATTTTCGGGGAGACGATGTCGCCCGCACGATAGGAGAGCTGGTATTCGCCGAACGTCTCCGGGTCCTTGAAGTGGACGCCCTTGTCGAAGAGCTTCACCTTCTCCAGGTGGGCGTTGTCGTCGTACACGACCATCTTCTTCGAGCCGACGATCGTGGTGTTGCGGAGCTTGGACGGGGCAAGCCACGACACTTGCACGTGGGCCAGCACGCCGGATCCGAACATGAGATCGATGAACGCCACGTCGGGCAGACCGGGCTGCACGTAGTCGCGCCCCATGGCACTCACCTTGACCGGAAACTCGTGTAGCCAGGAGAAGATCATCGAGAGATCGTGGGGGGCCAAGTCCCAGATCACCGACACGTCCTTCTGATGAATCCCGAGGTTCACGCGACTGGAGGAGATGTAGTACACGTCGCCCAGCTCGCCGGATTCAATCATTTCCTGGATCTTCACCACGGGGGGCGAGAACTCGAAGGTGTGCCCCACCGTGACCACTAGGTTCCGCTCTTGCGCGATCGCGATCAGCTTCTGGGCCTGAACGGCGGTGCGGGCGAACGGCTTCTCGACAAAGATGTGCTTCCCGGCCAGGAGGGCACGCTCGGCGAGGGGAAAATGCGTGGAGAGCGGTGTGGCAATGACGACCGCTTCGATGGACTCATCGTCCAGAATGTCCTGGAAGTCGGCCGTAGTGGCGGCGACCGGATAACGCTGCGCGATGCGCTCTAGGCGTATGCGGTCGAGGTCGCACGCGACCACGGACTTGCAGCGACGATTCTCGACCAGGTTCCGGATCAAGTTCGGACCCCAGTATCCACATCCAATCACGCCGACCTTTGTCATGGGGGTTTCCTTCCCGGGAATGGAACGGCTCAATGACCACCGCTTCCGCTCAAAACGACGGGAACGGTGCGCAGGAGGAGAGCCAGGTCCAGGCTCAAGGACCAGTTGGCGATGTAGTGCAGATCGAGAAGAACCATCTCCTCGAAGGGGACGCGGCTCCGGCCGCTCACCTGCCAGAGGCCGGTGATGCCGGGCAGCACGTCGAGGCGGGAGCGTTGCCACTCTTCATAGAGCTCCCATTCGTAAGCCAGGCAGGGACGCGGTCCGACCAGACTCATGTCGCCGCGAATCACGTTCAACAGCTGCGGGAATTCGTCGAGGCTGGTCGCGCGCAACAAGCGGCCGATCGGTGTGACGCGCGGATCGTTGACGAGCTTGTACACCTTTTGCCCGCCCTGTTCGAAGCCGGCCGGTTCGCCGCCGCGAATCATCGCTTCCATGTACTTGCGGTGCGCCCCGTCGTCGTTGTTGGCGACCATGCTGCGGAACTTATAGAGCGTGAATTCCCGGCCGTTACGACCGACGCGGTTTTGCTTGTAGAGGATGGCACCGGGTGAAGTGACCTTGATCGCGACCGCGACGAGGGCCAGGAGCGGAAGAAGGATGATGCCGCCCAAAGAGGCCAGGGCGATGTCGAAACACCGCTTGCTCTTGAGCTTCCATCCCCGCTGGGGGGAGGGCTGCAAGTTGGCGAGGGGCAGGCCGCCCAGCATAGAGGCGGAAGCTCGAGCGACCATGACCTCGAAGGCGCTCGAGACGAGGCTCACTTGAAGGTTGAGGGCGAGCCATTGGTGAGCCAGTTCGACAAGCCGGCCGCGGGAAAGGTCTTCGCGAGCCACCAGCACCTGCGTAATGCGGCCTTCCTCGGCCAACTGGCCGATCGCTTCGATGCCGCCCAGGTACGGCCCGGGAAGGGCCTCGCTGTCGAGCCGCTGTGCGTAGGGCCCGGGATCGTCCACGAACCCGGCCAGGACCGGCGACCACATGCGTTCCGAGGCAAACGCCAGCCGCCGGGCGAGGGGTCCAGTCCCGACAATCACGCGCACACCCCGGAGGCGAACTCCGAGGACGCGCTTGAGCCAGGGACGCAGGATGCCGGGGCGGACGAGAATGGAGAGTAGCCAGCCGTTGAGCGCAATTCCGAGCACCGCTCCCCCACCGTGACGGTTGATGAAGGAGCCGACGAGGCCAAACGCGGCGAGCATCATCCAGGCCCGGGTAAGACGCAGAGCTTGGGCGGTACCCTCAGCGGCGCGACGCGGCGCGTAGAGGCCGGCCAAGGCGTGCGAGACGATGCAGAGGAAGAAGGCGAGACCGATGACCTCTGGAGCGAGGAGCCACGCCGGGTTGGGAAGACGGAAGATACGCGGGAGCACGAACGCGGCCGCGAGCACGCCGGCATCGCTCAACGCGAGTGCGACCGCAAGACGTTTTTCGGGTATCGCAGCAATCCGAGGCGGCAGAGTTGCCGGAAGCGGATAGCTAGTGCGAACCGAGGGCTGAGTGATCGTACTGGGCTTCCACGTCATCGTGTTTGCTGGGCACGGGCGTCGCTCGGTGGGCCCGAGTGGCTTGTCCGGGGATGCGGAACCCTGGTGGCGTCCCTTTCCCCGAAAGCTACGCGCTGCTACTCCAAGGGACATTTAGACTACCACGCCGGTCGGAGAATGACAAGGTGTTGGACGGGTGGGAACACCTAGAGTTTCAAGCCCATTCCCCGAAATAGCGCGATAACGCAACAAAAATACGGCGGGTTGCCCGGGCCGAATCTCCGTCCCCCCAGCCATGGCTCGTCAGCGCGGCAAGACGCGGATCAAGGCCCGAGACAGTGTGCCCATGCCGAGGGCGGGCAGAGATGAATCCACGATGGGCTCGGCGTCGGGTCGTGGTTCGGGAGGCTCGATCAGCTGCACGTTCTCGGGGCGGGGCGTTTCTCCGCCCAATCGATCCTGTGCTTCCACGACCCGAGCCGACCGAGAATCGCGACACGCTTTGAGCGCCCGAGCCAAGTCTTCCATGGTCGATACGCGCGCCCACGCCCGGCCCTGGGCTTGAATTGCCACAGAACCAGCCTGCGTGATCATGGAATCGATCCAGGGAAACAGCTCGCTCTGAGCTCCTGCGGGTACGGATCCCGCGGTTTCCAGGAGGCATTGCAGGGTCACGGCACAAAGTCGGTAGATGCCCACGCCTCGGCCACTGGCGCCCACCACGTGGGCATCGGTCAACTCGGGGCCGCACACGTCGGCAAGAAGGGCATCCTCGAATACGACATCCCCGCGCACAAGGAGGCAGCCCTGGTTCGGGTCCAACCCTGCCGTCAACAGAGAGCTGCGATGCGGCTCGCCACGGCTGAATCGGGGATTGACCCGGAAGGTGACTCCCGCATAGGCGCGGCAGGCTTGCTCTACCTGGATGGCTCGATAGCCTCCCACCACGGTGATGTTCGACAGGCCTACGCGCAGGAAGGACTGAAGTTCTTGGTCCAGGATGGGTGTCCCGCCGACGGGGACAAGACACGTCGGCAAATGCTCGGTAATTGGCCGAAGGCGCAAGCTACCGCCTTCGGCGAACACAACCACCTGAATGGAACGAAGCGAATGGGCGCTCATGAGGTGTTTTGAGCCGAGCGGCTCGTTCCGGTCATCGGCGCTCTGGTGTGGGAACTTTCACCAAGACTGACGCGGACTCAAAAAAAAACGGGAAAACCGGGTGCCCGGCCCCAGTTTAGGACCTCGCCCAAAAAACCAAGAGCCCCTGAAACAGGGGCTCTTGGAATTATCCGCTTTTGAGAGCCGGATGTTTAAGCTACTGGCCGCCTAGACCGGTGCCCTGCTGGTGCGCGCAGTTGACAATGCAAGCGTCCTTGTCGGCCGCGAGCTCCAGCTTGATTGCCTCAGTCGTGGCTCCCTCGGCAGCCCGGCAA
>Ga0075431_100006600_pt1 | contig 11527 bp, 10 predicted proteins | sample RhiMetdeltSRZDD5_FD_75297 | JGI IMG/M metagenome (GOLD analysis project Ga0075431, IMG submission 75297) | Populus rhizosphere microbial communities from Tennessee, USA - Rhizosphere MetaG P. deltoides SRZDD5 | ecosystem: Host-associated > Plants > Roots > Rhizosphere > Soil | place: USA...
CCGGGCGGAGACGGTGCTCGGCCACATGCTGCAGGAAGGTGTGTCGACACGCTGGGCTGTGCGCGACGGGCGCGCCCCGACCGGTGCCTCGGTGCTGCTATCCTCGCATGACCGCAACGCGGGGATCTTCACATTCCGCGGTGCCAACACGCTGCTGGAGGAGGCTGACCTGCGCGAGGAGGCGTTTGCAGCCGACGTCGTGTACGTGTCTTCGCTCAGCAACGAGTCCGCCGATGCCTTCCCTGGCATCGTTGAGCGGGCCAAGGGGCAAGGTGCACTGGTTGCCACGAACCCGCGCGTGCGGCAGCTGTCCTCGCGCGGCGGCGCCTTCCAGGAGGCGTTGCGGCACATCGACATCCTGGCCATCAATCGCTCGGAGGCCGAGGTGCTGGTGCCGGGGCTCGTGGCGCGCTTCGGCGAGGGCGGACCGGCGCTGCAGCTGGAGCCTGGCGAGACGCCGCCCCGGCTTGCCGCTCGGGGGTTCGTCGGCGGCGGCCACGAGATGAGCCTGGTGGCCTTCTTCGACGCGGTGCGTGAGCTCGGACCGCGCTATGTCGTCGTGACCGACGGACGCTATGGCGCATTCCTGGGCACGCCACAGGGTCTCATGTTTTGCCCAGTGCTAGACGCTAAGGTGCTGGGAACGGCCGGCGCTGGGGACGCTTTCAACTCCACATTCGCCGCCTTCATCGGCCTCGGCAGACCGCCGCAGGAGGCCCTGCAAGCGGCGGCCATCAACGCCGCCTCGGTGATCGGCCACGTCGATACCCAGACCGGGTTGCTCAGGCGAGAGGACATCGACCAGCGCTTGCTTGCAGCTGCAATATCGCTGCCAGTGCGCGTATGGTCGAGATAGGGAGAGGACGTGTCGACGGAAGCGTTCGGACGCATGATTGGTTGGATATCGTGGCTCAGCAGCAAAACATAAGGAATGGAGCAACTCGGCTCCCCGCAGACGTCGATCATCTCGCTCTGTTCATCGATATCGACGGCACGCTGCTGGGTATCGCTCCGACCCCGGACACCGTCCTTGTTCCGCCAAGCCTGATCGAAGTTCTCGAACGGCTGGTGCTCGGCCTCGGTGGGGCCGTGGCCCTGCTGACCGGGCGCCGCATCGCTGATGCCGACCGGCTGTTCGCACCGCTGAAGATGATCGCGGCCGGCGTGCATGGCACGGAGTTGCGCAGCGAGCGCAGCGGATCGATCCTCATGCTGGCCCCTCCTGTGTCGCCCGAGTTCGTCCAGGCCGTCAATCGCATCGGCGAGCTGTCACCCGGAATCCTGATCGAGCAGAAGGGGGCGGGCATGGCCGTGCACTACCGCAATGCGCCCGAGACAACGGCCATGGTGATCGCCGAGCTCAACCGTATTGTCGCCGCTGACGCCTACGACATTACGTTGCGGCGGGGGCGCAAGGTCATCGAGGCGTTGCCGCGAGGATTCTCCAAAGCGACGGCGCTGACGTGGCTGGCAGAGCGACCGCCTTTCAAGGGTCGCCTACCGGTTATGATCGGCGATGATGTGGGAGACGAATCGGCCCTGCAACTCGCGGAGAAGCTGGGCGGTGTTGGTCTGCGCGTGGCAGGCGAACACTTCGCGCACGCCCAAGCCGATTTCGATGGTGTGGACAGCGTGCGTGCCTGGCTGACGGAATTGGTCCGCCGTGTCGAGGGCACGACGCGGGCACATCGGCCAACCGTATAGCCCGACGCCGCAAAGCAACCGGGGCAGACCTCGACAGGCCTGCCCCGCAATTGGCTGAGCGTATGGACCCGGGGATGCGGGTTTGCCGCCGCGCCTCAGTTCTCGTACGCGTAACCGCGTTCGCCGTGTTCGGCTAGGTCGAGGCCCTGCGTCTCGGCATCCTGGCTGACGCGTGTCCCGATCAGCACGTCGACGACCTTGAGGATGACGGCCGTGCCGATGCCGGACCAGACCAGGGTCAGGGCCACAGCCTTCAGCTGGGCCATCAGCTGCACGTCACGGATGTACTCCGCGACGACGGCCGACCCGGGCTTGGCGGCATAGTCGAGAATGCCGGTGCCGCCGTACTCGGGACTGACCAGGATGCCGGTCGCTACCGCACCCAAGATGCCGCCGATGCAGTGAATGCCGAACACGTCGAGGCTGTCGTCGTAGCCGAGCAGGCGCTTCACTCCGGCGCAGAACACGAGACAGACCACGCCCGCCGTCGCGCCCAGGACGGCTGCGCCCATCGGGCTGGCAAAGCCGGCGGCGGGCGTAACGGCGACCAGACCTGCCACCACACCGGATACCAGGCCAAGCAGGGACGCCTTCCATTTGAACATCCACTCGAACACCACCCAGGACAGACCAGCGGCGGCGGTGGCCACGAAGGTGTTGATCATGGCGAGTGTGGCGGTGCCCGTCGCTTCCAGGTTGGAGCCGGCATTGAAGCCAAACCAGCCTACCCAGAGGAGCGCACCACCCACGCAGGTGAGCGTGAGGCTGTGTGGTGCCATCGGCTCCTCGCGGAAGCCGACCCGCCTGCCAAGCATCAGCGCTCCAACCAGCGCGGCGATGCCTGAGTTAATGTGCACCACGGTGCCGCCGGCAAAATCTATGGCGCCCCACTGGAAGATGAGACCGGCGTCGGCCTGTACAGCGGCCAGGGCTTCTGCGGCAGCGGTCTTGGCGTCGCCTGAAGCTTCCGCCACCTTTTTGGCGGCGTCGCCAATCGCGTCAGGGCCGGCCCAGTACCAGACCATGTGCGCGATGGGGAAGTAGACGAACGTCACCCACAGCGCCACGAACAGCATCAGGGCAGAGAACTTCATGCGTTCGGCGAAGCCGCCGACGATCAGCGCCGGGGTGATGCAGGCGAAGGTCATCTGGAAGACGATGTAGACGTATTCGGGGATGACGACGCGGTTCGAGAACGTGGCCAGGGTGGACTCAGGTGTGACGCCCATCAGGAAGGCCTTCGACAGGCCGCCCACGTAGCTGTTGAAGGGGCCAGAGGTGAAGGCCAGGCTATAGCCGTAGACCACCCAGATCAGGATCACCATGCAGGCAATGGCGAACACCTGCATGAGCATTGATACGACGTTCTTGGCCCTCACCAATCCGGCATAAAACAGGGCGAGGCCCGGTAAGGTCATCAGCAACACGAGCACGGACGAGGTCATCATCCACGTCGTATCGCCCTTGTCGGGCGTGAGCGGGGTCTGAGCTAGCGCCGCTTCCGCAAGCAGGCAGGAGAGCGCGGCGAGCGCCGCAATCAGCGAATAGCGAGGCGGAAATCGCAGCATGGATTGTTCCCCCGTTGTGTAGGCGGCGAGCGAGATCGGCACGCATCCCGAAATCACAGCTGGGAGGGCGGGACGCGCGACGCTGCCTGAACATGCAGGCGCGCGTTAACGCTTCCGCAAGCTGCGTGCCAAACCGAGCGGCGTTGATAACGCATTGATCGCGCGCGAGGTTTGGCTCAGCGGACAGAAATGTCCGGCCAAATCGCAAGCAATCGCCTCAGTCTTGTGCACACCGCTGCTTGCCAAGCGCGCAGCATGAGCAGGGACATGCGCACTCGCAAGAGGGCCGACTTGGCCGGGGCATTCGGCTCGGTTGGCCTCGGATCAGCTGGCTTAGCGCGTGCAGCCTCTTAGGCACACGCGCGTGTATTGATGAGGGCCAGCCCGCTCGCCTCGTCCCTAACCTTGCACAGGTGAGCCGGCGCTTCCGTCACGATGACTTCGAGCGTCGGGCGCACCAAGCCGTTTTGCAGATGGCCGGCCATGGCCGCACCGTCGCGACGACCAAGCACCGCATGCACGTGCACGCTGGGCGTGCGATCCGGGCCAAGCGCAATGTCGCCAACCAGCGAGGCGACCTCCACCTGCTCGTTGATCGGGATTGGCTGATACGTCTTCGCCTCCCAGTCGAAGAAGGCGAGCGTGGCGCTGCTCATGGCGCCTATCGCGGTGATCTGCGAGGCGGCGAGCCGCTCGCGGGCGGCGAATGTCTGCAGGCAGGACATGGCTTCCTCGCCGGTCTCGAGGATCACGACAAACGTGCGCTTGCCGTCCTGCTCGTGCAGCAGTTTGCTTTGCATGGCGAACCTATGCCGCCCGATCGCGGAGGTTCTTGATGCCTTCGTGCTTCGCGCAATGTGCGCAGCAGAAGATCTTGCCGGCCGCCTCGACGCCGTGACCGATCACTCTGCAGTCGCAGTGCGCGCAACGCGGCGCCATGGCGTTGATGGCGCACTCGAAGCTGTCGAAGCTCATGGTGCGCCCGCTCTGGGACACTGTGAGGGGCTTGTCGTAGTCGTTGCCGCACACATCACACTTGGCCATGACGGAAAGCTCCTTCCTGGGACAGTCCTTTTGAAACAACGGGCGAACCGATGCCGGGGTTCCTGCCGAACCGGTCGCAGCGCCCCTCGCAAAATCAAGGCTTTGCGCGCCGCGCGTTGCCTTGAGGATTAGGCATCGGTTTTGCAGCTGGGCATTGGTCTTGGCAGGCGGGCAGGCAGGCGGGCTGGCAGACAGGCTGGCGGGGACAGCAGTCAAGTCCAAGTTGCGCGGGCCGCAGAGCGGGTCGTCCGGCAACTCGGTTAACCGCAATTTACGTTGCGCGTTGACCTATGGTCGCCAAGTGACACCGTTGGGCAGGGTCAAGCGAGGGGAAACATGGGGTTCGAAGCACCGTCGCAATTGCATGGCGGGGACGCGCGTCGGGTCCAGCCATTCAATCGCCAAGCCGACGCTCCCTGCCAGGAGCCCATCGGCGCGCCGTTGGAGCGCGCGCGCTTGCGGATTGCCGCGCTGCTCAACGATCTGGAGGGTATGCTGGGTGAGCATGCCGCACCATTGTTGCGGGAGGCGCGTCGCCAGATCGATGAGCGGGCCTGCCGCATTGCCGTGATCGGCCAAATCAAGGCCGGCAAGACCACGTTCATCAACACCCTGATCGGTCAGCCCGGGCTCTTGCCGACCGACATCAATCCGTGGACGGCGGTCGTCTCGGCCCTGCATTTCCGCTCGGGCGTCGCGACGCCCGAGCATGCGGCCGTGTTTCAGCTCTTCTCCATCGATGAATGGAAGCAGATCGCCAAGGGCGGCGGACGCCTGCGCGAGCTGACGGAGCGGCTGGTGCCGGGCTTTCAGCCGGACCTGCTGCGCGCGCAGCTTGAGGTCATGCGCAGCCGCTCTGAGCGCCGCCTGGGTGCGAAATTCGAGCAGCTGCTCGGCAAGTCGCATCGTTTCAAGACGATCACGCCGGAGCTATTGGCCGACTACATCAGTGCCGGCGATCCCAATCTGCAGGCCAGCACGACGGAGCAGCGGCGCAACTATTCGGACATAACGCGTTCAGCTGATCTTTATTTCGACGATAGCCCGTTTGCCTTCCCGATCACGCTGATCGACACGCCCGGCACCAACGATCCGTTCCTGGTGCGCGACGAGATCACCCGGCGCAGCCTCGAGAACCCCGACATCTACATCTTCGTGCTGTCTGCGCTGCAGCCCCTGTCGGCGGCCGACGTAGCCATGATCCGGTTGTTGAACGGCCTGTATAAGGACCGCATCATCGTCTTCATCAATCGGGTGGATCAGCTCGCCAACCCGGGCGTGGATGCGACCATCGTTAGGCGCTCAGTCAAGAAGCGGCTGCGGCTTGAGTTCCCGAACCTGCACATACCTGTCATCAGCGGTAGCGCCTGGCTGGGCGGATTGGAGATGTCTTCCCAACCAGCCAGCGGTAAGGAGGCGCAATTCTCAGCCCTTGTTGCGGGCTCTGGGTCGCCGTTTGCGGCGCCGGCGCTCGCCACCGGTATGAGCGAGGTTGCCGCAGCCATAACGCAGATGATGTGCAACAGCACGATTGCCGTGCTGCTGCAGCAAATTGCCAGTTGCCTGCTCGAGTTGGTCCGTTCTGATCAGGCTGGCGTCAGTGCGCAGCTGCAGCAGATGCAGATGTTGTTCGAAGCCGAGCGCACCGAAGTCAATGCCTTGCAGAAGAAGATCGCCGAAGAGGAGGCGGCACTGGCGGCCTTCGAGGCGCGCGCGCACGCCCTGCGGGCATCGTTCGAGGAAATGCAGGCTCATTTCGATCGAACCATCGAATCCGGGCAGAACATGCTGCGCAGCGAGCTGCGCAGCATCGTGCGCGACTTCGCGCAAGCGAGCGCCGACCGGCTGGCCGCGGCGATCGAAAACGGCGTGTCTACCCGGTCCTGGCGATGCAATGTCACGCCGCTGCGAAGTGATCTGGAGACGGCCTATCTGACCGCGTTCGACGACCTTGCCCGGGACGTGGTCCGCGTCGAGCAGTTCCTGTATCCGCAACTTCAGGTGATCGTCTCCAATCTGCTGCCTGGCTACCGCGGAACGGTGCTCGAGGCCCCCGAGGCGCCGCTTGCCGGATCGTTGTCGCTTTCCGCTCTGTCCGATCGCGTGACCATGGATCTCGACACGCACTGGTGGACGCATTGGTTCAGGGCGCGTCGGTCGGCGCACGAGCACGGCAACCAGCTGCGCATCCTGATCGAGAACGACTTCCTGCCGATTGTCGAGCAGCTGGTCGGCGACGCCGTGGATAGTCTGCGCCAGCGGATCGAGTACACGATGCAGCGGGCCAGTGCCATCGCCAGCGGCCTTCTGTCTGGCGTCGAGCAGCGCCGGCAGAACCTTGCGGTGCAGGCAGCACCCCTCAGGGGCTCGGACGATGTGCAAAGCGCCGCGCACCGCCAGGGTGAGCAGATCGCTCGCATCCAAAAGTGCCTGGAACAGCAGGCGACGCTGACCGCCTCGTGTGAAGAGCTCGAAAGCATCCTGGCGGGCCTGGACGGCCTGCAGAGCGAGTCGGCAAGACGATGAGCCGCTCGCTCCTGCACCGGTCAGGCCAGTCGCGCGGCGCCGAGCTGCTTGCCGAAGCGCGGCTGCCAACTCGCGTGGCGATCGCCGGGGAAGTGAACTCCGGCAAGACGTGGCTTGCGAACGGTCTGCTCGGGTCGCAGGTGCTTCCGACCAGCTTCGTGACACGCACCGAAGTTCCAACCGTTGTGGAGTTCGGCGCCAAGTCGCGGCTGGTATTGGAGCGCAGCGACGGTTCGCGTGTCGCGGCCAGTTGGGAAGAGGTGGAGGCCGGGACCTGCCAGGGACGGCGACTTCGCCAGCGGCTGCCTTCACCGCGGCTGCAGGATTTGCGTCTGGTCGACACGCCGGGGCTCGGCGACGGTGATGAGCAGATGGCGCATCGCATTCGCTGCATCTGCCGCAGCGCGGACCTCGTGCTATGGTGCACGTCGGCCCTGCAGGCGTGGAAGGCCAGCGAGCGGGATTTCTGGCTGTCGCTGTCGCCGCGAGTGCGAGACAAGGGCCTGCTCGTGGTCACGTTTGGCGACATGCTGCGTCATGATCAGGACGCCGGCCGGGTGTTGGCACGGCTGCAGGCGGAGGCAGGGCTGCATTTCCGCAAGATTGTTTTCCCGGCGCAGCTGTTCGATCTGCTGGCGCGTGCCAGACTGCAGCGCGCCATCCACTCCGCGCGGGAGCCAACAATTGCACATTCGCCTTCGACACCGGCCCTGCTCAGCGCCTAGGCGCCGGCAGCAGCGGTCATTACACCGTTGGCGATTTACGCTCTTTGCCGTGCGCTGTGGACATTGGTGCCACGGTTGATGACGGTGACGTGGGGGAGGGTGGTGTGCTGTGGCTGGGGGCACGTCACCGGGGACCGGCTTGGAACTCCCGAGGGAAGGGGTGAATTCCGGCCGGTCCCCGCATCCCCACTCAGCATGCACGCTCTGCAGCCACAACTCAGCGCAGCCACACCTCAGCTAGGCACATTCAGCAGGCACATTCAGCAGGCAAGATGTGGCCCGGCTGCGCCGACCAGCGCCAGGCATGTAAACGGCCTCCCGGCCAACGCCGGAAGGCCGTCTTGCCTACCACATACTAGTTCTTTTGCTGCTGCTGATCGAACAGCTTCTTTGCGCACGCCGCGTCGAACTCGGTCTTGCTCAGGCGCCCGTCGCTATCTGTGTCGGCCGAGCGCATGGTCTCGGAACTGATGCCGGCCATGCGGCCATCCTGAACCGCTGACTCGTAACCGCGGGCGCATGGACCCTGGCCCGTCGGCAGATTGCCGCCGGGGGCCTTCTGTGCAGACTGGGCCATGGCGGCGCCCGCGCTGATCAACAGCGCAGCCGCTGAGATATATGCAAGCTTCATAACGCATCTCCTCTCGTCGTTTCTTCCCGTTGCTAGGTGAACGCGGGCGCATCGCGGGGTGTTCCGGAAAGTTCCTTATCGAGCGCGCATTTTTCGCTCTCCTGCCGCAGCCGCCCGGCGCCCGTGACCGTCATGATGGAGGGATGGCCGCACCGTTCGGTGTGGCAGCGATCCCGCAGGGCAGCAACATCGCGTCTTGCATTTTGTCCTTAGAATGAGCCACATGGAACGAAGCGGTCGCTCAAGGCCAACAGACCGCAATGGAGGAGCGTGGCGCGATGACGTCGAACGGTGAACAGACTGTACCGGTGGTGGTGCTGGCCATGGGCGATCCGGCCGGCATCAGCCCTGAGCTCTCCGCCCGCCTGATGGCCGACTCATCGATACATGAAGCGGCGCGCCTCGTGGTCATCGCGGACCGTCGCGCGCTCGACCAGGGCGCGCGCGTCGCCGGCGTTACACTCGACGTAAAGACCATCGCGCCGAACGCGCCAATCCCAACCGGACTCGGCCCTCCAGTCCTGGTCGACCTCGGCCACCTCGATCCCTCGACAATCCGTGTCGGGGAGGTGCAGGAAGCCGGCGGTCGCTATGCGTTGGAAAATTTCAAGACTGCGCTGGCCTGCGGCATGGCTGGTGGCGCGCAGGCGGTGTGCTTCACGCCCTTCAACAAGTCGGCCATGCGCTTGGCCCACCCGAGCTACGAAGACGAGATCGTTTTCATGCAGGAGATGCTGAGCCTCAAGAGCAAGGCCAGCGAGTTCAACGTGCTGCCCAAAATCTGGAATGCCCGTGTAACCTCGCATGTGCCTCTGTCGGGGGTTGCCTCGCGCATCAATCGGACGGTGATTTGCGATGCGTTGGCGCTGACCGATGCGGCCATGCGCGATGCCGGCTACACCACGCCGCGGATCGGTGTCGCTGCGCTCAACCCGCACGCCGGTGACAACGGCAACTTCGGCCGCGAGGAGATCGACGTCATCGGCCCGGCGGTGAACGATGCCAAGGCGCGCGGCATCGCCTGTGACGGTCCCTATCCATCCGACACGGTGTTCGTGCGCGCCATGCGTGGCCAGTTCGACGCGGTGCTGACCATGTATCACGACCAGGGGCAGATCGCCATGAAGCTGATTGGCTTCGATGAAGGCGTGACCCTGCTCGGCGGCATGCCGTTCCCGGTCACGACGCCCGCGCACGGCACTGCCTATGACATCGCCGGTCGTGGCATCGCCAATCCGGGTGCCAGTCGTGCGGCGGTGCTGCTGGCTGCGCGGATGGGGCGGGCGCGGATGTCGGCCGCCAAGTCCGCGGTCTTGCAGGGGCGCTCGGCCGCCGACATGCGCAAGCTCATTGCTGCCTGACGCGGAGCGGGCCGTGCGTGGATTGCCGATCATCGATGCCCATCACCACGTCTGGGATGTGGGGCGCAACTATCATCCCTGGCTGCGCGATGAGCCGATGATCCCGTTCCGATATGGGAATTACGCGGCGCTACGCCGCAATTACCTGCCCGCCGACTATCGGGCCGATGCGCGACGCTTCGATATCCGCGCCACCGTCTACGTCGAGACGGAATGGGACCCGCGCGATCCGATTGGGGAGACGCGCTGGGTGCACGGCATCGCCGAACGAGACGGCTTGCCCAACGCAGTTGTTGCGCAGGCGTGGCTCGATCGGCAGGACGCCAGCGAGGTACTGGCCAAGCAAGCTGCATTTCCGCTCGTGCGTAGCGTCCGCCACAAACCGCGTGCGGCGCGCGCAGCCGAAGAGGCCCGGCGCGGCGAGCCCGGATCGATGGATTGTCCGGCCTGGCGTGGTGGGTTTGCCCATCTGGAGCGACACGGCCTGCACTTTGACCTGCAAACGCCGTGGTGGCATTTCGATGCCGCCGCGGAGCTGGCTCGCGACTTTCCACGCACGGTCATCATCATCAATCACACCGGGTTGCCGGCGGATCGTTCGCGCGAAGGCATCGCCGGTTGGCGGCGAGCGCTCGAGCTGGTGGCGCGGGAGCCGAACACGCGGCTCAAGATCTCCGGCATCGGCGTGCCGGGCGCCAGCTGGAGCGTCCCGCTGAACGGACAGGTGGTGCGCGACGCGATCTCGATATTCGGCGCGTCGCGGGCCATGTTCGCCTCGAACTTTCCGGTCGACTCGCTGGTTGCCACCTTCGACGAGATTTTTGACGGCTTCGATGCCATCACGGCCGATTTCGAGCAACGCGACCGCAGCCGACTGTTTCACGATACGGCAGCCGAGGTCTATCGGCCCGTGATGCGGCCGCCGCATAAGGCAACAACGTCATGACCAACGCCGCTGCGACCATCGGCCTGATCGGCCTCGGTCTGATGGGACAGGGCTTTGCCAAACGGTTGGTCGCCCAGGGCCATCCGCTGGTGGGCTATGACCTTGTTGCCGACAAGGTGGCACACGCCAAGGCGCTGGGCGTATCGCCGGCGGTATCGCCTGCGGAGGTGGCTCAGCGCGCGGACATCGTGCTGATGTCTGTTACCACGACGGACGCGGTGGCGGACGTTGTGGAAGGAGCCCAGGGCATCCTGAGCCTTGCCAAGCCGCGCGCGCGTGTGCTGGTGGATCATTCGACCACGGAGATCGATACAACCCGAGAGCTTGCCGCGAAGCTTGATGCGCATGGCACCACGTCGTTTGTTGACGCTCCGGTGTCCGGCGGCCCGGCCGCGGCGGAGGCGGGCTCGCTCGCCATCATGGCCGGCGGTGAGGATGCCGCGATAAAACTCATTCGATCAGTGATGCAACAGCTCGGCCGCTTCACGCACATGGGGGGCGTCGGCGCGGGCCAAGCGACCAAGCTCGTCAACCAGACGCTCGTTCTGACCAACTACTGCGTGATGGCGGAGGCGCTGCGGCTTGCGGAAGCCTATGGCGTCGATGCGGCAAGGATCCCGCACGCGCTTGCCACGGGGCATGGCGGCTCCAACCTGCTGCCTGTTCTTTTCGAGCGCATGATTGCGCGCGACTTCACCCCGAAGGGGTATGCGCGTCAGGTGCTCAAGGATCTGGAAATGCTCAACGCAGCTGCCAAGACCCAACATCTCGCCATGCCGATGTCGAGCCAGGCACTGACCTTGTTCCGCATGCTGGTTGCGCAGGGCAAGAGCGAGCTGGATGGCACAGCGGTACTCACGCTGCTCCCAGAGGTAACCCCTCCATCGGGCACATGAGACTTTCGCCGTTCGCAAGTTTGCTTGCCACGCGTTCATGCGCAGTGTGCAGGCAGGCTTGCGGCGACCGGCACTGGCGGAGCATAGTCGCCACCTGGCAAAACGATTTGTTGTGGCATCGGCAGC
>Ga0075431_100006605_pt1 | contig 11524 bp, 10 predicted proteins | sample RhiMetdeltSRZDD5_FD_75297 | JGI IMG/M metagenome (GOLD analysis project Ga0075431, IMG submission 75297) | Populus rhizosphere microbial communities from Tennessee, USA - Rhizosphere MetaG P. deltoides SRZDD5 | ecosystem: Host-associated > Plants > Roots > Rhizosphere > Soil | place: USA...
CGCTCGGCCCTGATCTCCGGGGAAGCCGTTACATAAAGCTTAACGTCGGCCTCCGGCAATACCACCGTGCCGATATCGCGGCCGTCCAGCACGGCGCCCTCGGGGCGGCGCGCGAAGGAGCGCTGGTAGGCCAGCATGGCGGCCCGGACCTCCGGAATCCCGGCAACCACCGAGGCGGCCTCCCCCAGCCCCGGCTCGCGCAGGGCCGGATCGTCGAGGCTCTGCGGGTCCAGGCCGGCAGCGGCGGCCGCGGCAGCCGTCACGTCGTCCAGCGCCTCCCCCCGCCTCCGTAAGTCCCGCGCGACCGCCCGGTAGAGGAGCCCGGTATCGAGGTGGGCAAGGCCGAAATGCGCCGCCACCCGCTTGGCGAGCGTGCCCTTGCCGGAGGCCGCCGGCCCATCAATGGCAATGATCATGCCGCCTCCGGCTCCGCAAAGGCGGCGCCCAGCCCCTGCATCAGGGGGCGGAACTCGGGGAAGCTGGTGGCAATTATGCCGGCGTCGTCCACCGTCACGGGGCGGTCAGCGCCCAGCCCCAGGATGAGGAAGGCCATGGCGATGCGGTGGTCCAGATGGGTGGCAACCTGGCCGCCGCCCGGCACGCCCTTGCCGCCTTCCACGATCAGGGTATCGCCATCGACCTTGGCCGCCGCGCCGTTGGCGGTCAGCCCGGCGGCGGTTGCGGCCAGACGATCGCTTTCCTTCACCTTCAACTCGGCCAGCCCCTCCATGCGGGTCTCGCCGGCGGCGTAGGCCGCCAGACAGGCCAGCACCGGATACTCATCGATCATGCTGGGCGCCCGCTCCCCCGGCACCCGCACGCCCTTGAGCCTGGCATGACGCACGCGGATGTCGGCCACCGGCTCGCCGCCCTCGATGTGCTCGCCCATGAAGGCTACGTCGGCGCCCATCTCGCGCAGAGTTGTATAGAACCCCATCCGCGTCGGATTGACGAGCACGCCCTCGATGGTCACCTCCGAGCCCGGCACGATCAGCGCCGCGGCGGCCAGAAAGGCCGCCGAGCTGGGATCGCCCGGCACCTTCACGTCGCGGCCCGCCAGCTCAGCGTCGCCCTTGACCGAGACAGCACGCAGCCCCTGGCGCTTGGTGGCGCTGACCTGGGCACCGAAGTAGCCGAGCATGCGCTCGGTGTGATCGCGGGTAGCTGCCGGCTCGATCACGGTGGTCTCGCCGCTGGCATGCAGCCCGGCAAGCAGCACCGCCGACTTGACCTGGGCCGATGCAACCGGCAGCTGGTACTCGATGGGGATCAAATCGGCGGAGCCTCGCACCGTCAGTGGGAGCCTGTCATGGCCCCCTGGGGGCCCGTCCGGGCCGTTATCGAGCACCTCCAGGCCCATCCGCTCCAGGGGCTTCAGCACCCGGCCCATTGGCCGCAGCGACAGGGAGGCGTCGCCGACGAGGCGGGCGGTCAAGCCGTGGCCTGCCAGCACGCCCAGCATCAGGCGCACGCCCGTGCCGGAGTTGCCGAAATCCAGCGCGCCGGCCGGCTGCTCCAGCCCGCCCACGCCCCGGCCGAGCACCTCCCAGGTGCCACCCTCCTTGCGGACAGGGCAGCCAAGGGCCTGCAGCACCTTGGCCGTGTTCAGCACATCCTCGCCTTCCAGGAGGCCCGTAATGCGGGTACGGCCGGTGGCCAGGGCGCCGAGCATCAGCGCCCGGTGCGAGATGGACTTGTCCCCCGGCACACGCACACGGCCGCCGAGGGCCTTGGCCCGGTGGGCGCTCAAGGGCAATGGGGCTACATGCGGCACGGGCAGGCGTGGCCTTGGCTGAACGGGCGCCGGCCCGCCTCGTGCGGGCTCGATCCGGCGGCTGCGTTAGAGCAAGCGGGGCTCACCCTGTCAACATCGCCCGCCGCTTCCCATATAGGGGCCGCAAAAGCCCTGGTGCATCGGCGCGATTCTCGTTTTGACAGCCGCCGAAGCCCGTGGCATGAGCGCCCGAAATTTCCGCCTTGAGGGTAAGGCCAATGTCAACCAAAGCCGAGCGCGGCACCAAGCGCACCTGCCAGAATCCGGAGTGCGGCTCCCGCTTCTACGATCTCAACCGCGACCCGATCGTCTGCCCGATCTGCCAGACGGTGCTCCAGCTGGTCACGTCCGCGGAGGGACCGGGCGCCGTCGCGTCCGGCCAGGAGGCCGGCACGCGCAGCACCGCCAGGAGAGGCGGCTTCCCGCCCCCCGCAGCCAAGCCCGCCCCCGAGGCGCCGGCCGCGGAGGACGACGAGGATGCGCTGCCGGCGATCGAGGGCGAGGACGAGGCCGAGGTGGCCGAGGACGACGAGACTTTTCTGGAGCCCGAGGAGGAGGATGGCTCCGACATGGAGAACATCATCGGTCCGGTCGTCGAGCCTGACGAACCTGATCGGTAAGCCTGCTCAGCGCCGCGGCTCGAGGGGTCAGACTTGGCGCGTCTGCGCGTTGGACGTCGATGCCCCCAATGCCCGGCCCGGCACCAGCCGCACCTTGCGCGGCGACGCCATCCAGACCGCAGCGGCGGACGCCACGCAGCACCCGATGATCAAAACGAAGGCCAGCCGGTAGCTGCCGGATGCGTCGTGGACGACGCCGGCGATCCAGGGTCCCGCGGCGCCGCCGCCGATCAGGGCGATCGTGATCGTGCCGAAGATCGATCCGTAGTGCGGCCCTTCGAAAATCTCGACGACGATCGGACCCATCACCGACGTGATGGCGTAGCCGAGGAAGCCCTGCGCGAGCACCATCGCGTAGAGCAGCGCCATCGACGGCGCGTGCTCCAGCGCGATCAGCGCGGCATAGGAGAGGGCGAAGCCCGCGCATCCGGCCGTCCACACCCACTCGCGGCCGATGCGGTCCGACAGGCCGCCGAGGACGATCTGGCCCGGGATGCCGGCCACGCTCACTGCGCCGAGCGCCCAGGCCGCGACCAGCGGCGTGAAGCCGATCTCGACGAGGTACTTCGTCTGGTGCACCTGCACGGCGTACCAGGCGACGACGGCGCAGAAGTAGCCGAGCACGATCCACCAGTAGCGCGCCGTGCGAACGGCCCGGGCCAGCGTCCACTCGACGGCGACCCAGGTCGGATCGACGATGTGCGGGGCATGGCGCGGCACGGATGTGGAGGCCACACGCGCATCGCCGTCCGGCAGCAGCCCGATGTCCTCCGGCCTCTTTCGCACCAGCAGATTGAGCGGCACGACCGCGAGCACCACGAGCACGCCGATCGCCTGGCACGAGGCGCGCCAGCCGTCGCTCAGGATGATCGACTGCAGCCAGGGCAAGAGCACGATGGCCCCCACGCCCACGCCGGAGAAGGCGATGGAGATGGCAAGCCCCCGGCGCCGCAGAAACCAGTAGGGAAGAAACTGCGAGTGCACGGTGTAGGTCATCAGGTTGGCACCGCCGCCGACCAAGACACCGAGCGTCGCATAGAGGTGCCACGGCCGCTCGATATAGGGCGCGAGGAACAGCCCGGAAGACAGCAGCGCCACGCCGGCCATGATGATGACGCGCGGGCCGCGCACGTCCATGACGCGCCCGACGATGGGGCTCAGGACAGCCGAGACGAGGAATCCGAACGAGAACGCTCCGGCCGCGAGCCCCCGGTCCCAGCCGAACTCGTCGATCAGCGGCGGCATCAGCAGCGAGAACGCGGTTCGCGCCGTCACGCCGATCGCCATCGTCACGAAGGCGATGCCGACAATCAGCCAGCCGTAGTAGAACGGCAGTCGCGAGGCCCAATGTCGAGGTGCGTGCTCCATGGCGCCGGCACTATCTGCTTGTCGCTCGCCCCGGGCAACCGCGTGCCGGCGCCCTCACCCAGTCGTGTACGAGACGCGACCGATCGGTCCGCACCCGGGCGGGATGCCTCGCGTTGAGCGTGGCGCAGTTGCGTGTTTGACTGGCGCCGGGCCGCGGCACGCGATCGCGCCAGATGTGATGGCGGGGTTCGGAGACGGCGGATGATGCGAAAAGTAGCGGTGGTTGTGGGCGCTCTTGGTGTCATCGGGCGCTACATTGTCGAGCGGCTGCTGGCCGAGGCGGACTGGCACGTCGTCGGCCTGTCGCGGCGCGCCGCCGCGGAGGGGCCGCGCTATCGCCATATCCCGGTCGATCTGCTCGATGCGGCTGCCTGCGGCGCAAAGCTCAAGGAACTGACGGACGCGACGCACGTCTTCTACGCCGCGTTCCAGCCCGCCCAGGGGGCCGCGGCGGACTTTGCGGCCAACATCGCCCCCAACCGCGACATGCTCGTCAACGCCGTCACGGCCATCGCGGCAGCGTCGCCGGTGCTGCGCCGCGTCGTGCTGGTGACAGGCACCAAGTACTACGGCTCGCATCTGGGGCCGTTCAAGACGCCGGCGCGCGAGAGCGACCCGCGCCATATGCCGCCCGACTACTACTTCGATCAGATCGACTGGCTGACGGGATTCCAGCGCGGCAAGGCCTGGGACTGGGTGGAGCTGCGCCCGCAGACGCTGTGCGGCTTCGCGCCCGGCACGGCGATGAGCATCCTGCCGGCCATCGCCGTCTATGCGGCCATCTCGAAGGAGCTGGGCCTGCCGCTGCGCTTCCCCGGCAAGCCCGGCGCCTACCGCGCCATCTACCAGGTGACGGAGTCCTCCCACCTCGCCAACGCCGCCCTGTGGGCCGCCACCGAGCCCGGCTGCGCGCTCGAGGCCTTCAACATCACCAACGGCGACTATTTCCGCTGGCAAAACGTGTGGTCCCAGATCGCCGACGTGTTCGAGATGCCCGTGGGCGAGCCTCAGACCATCAGCCTCACCCAGCACATGCCCACCATGGCCGGCCTGTGGCGCTCCATGACGGGGAAGTATGGCCTTAAGCCCATCGGCTACCCCGAGCTGGTGGCCTGGCCCTTCGCCGACTACGTGTTCGACTGCGACTGGGATGTGATGTCGGACGTGACCAAGTCCCGCCGCTTCGGCTTCCACGCCGTGGTGGACACGGAAGAGATGTTCTGCCGGCTGCTGCGGCGGTTCCGGGAGGAGCGGATCGTGCCTTAGATTGGGATCTGACCGGCTCATGCTAGCGTAGCTACCCACCGGTTGACAGCCGGGTGAAAGTTGGGCGGGCTCGGCACAGTCATGTGTGTTTGACGTATTGAACTCTTGCCGTTGGAGGGTACGGTTCGGCGCGACATTGAAAGCATCGGGCTCGCAGTGCCCGAAGATGAGGAGCAAGACGCGTGATGAGTGAGATGGGCCCGCGCGAGAGACTGAAGCCGTTCGCAGCGCTGATAGGCGATTGGTCGACCGAGGCAACGCACCCGGCGTTACCTGACACCGTCGTTCCAGGCCGGGTACGGTTCGAGTGGGTCGCCGGCGAGCATTTCCTGATCCAGCGCGCCGCGCACGATCACCCCCAGTTCCCCGACTCGGTCGGCGTGATCGGGATGATGGAGGGCGACGAGGACCTGTCGATGCAGTACTTCGACTCGCGCGGCGTCCATCGCCTCTACCGCATCGCGTTCGACGGTACGGAGCTGCGCATGTGGCGCGATGCGCCGGGGTTCGCGCAGCGCCTCACCGCGAAGCTCAGCGCCGACGGCTCGACCCTGGAGGGAGTTTGGGAGCTCAACCAAGATGACCAGGGCTTTCGCGACGACCTCGCAATCACGTACCGGCGTGGTCGTGAGGCTCACAATTGAGTACACGATGTAATCGGAAAGGATCGCTATGGGGTCAAAACCGCAGGGTCTGACGCCAGTCCTCACTCCTTCTTCTCCCCCACGCCCAGCGCCTTCGCCAGGTCCCCCATCGGCAGCGGGAACACGATGGTGTTGCTGCGCTCGCCGGCGATGTTGAGGAGGGTGCCGAGATACCGCAGCTGCATCGCCTCCGGCCGCTTGGACAGGATCTCGCCGGCCTGCGCGAGCCGCTCCGCGGCCTGCAGCTCGCCCTCGGCGTCGATCACCTTGGCACGGCGCAGGCGCTCGGCCTCGGCCTGCTTGGCGATGGCGCGGATCATGGTCTCGTTGAGGTCGATGTGCTTGAGCTCGACGTTGCTGACCTTGACGCCCCAGGCATCGGTTCTCTCGTCCAGGATGCGCTGCACCTCGTTGTTGAGCTTCTCGCGCTCGGCGAGCATCTGATCGAGGTCGTGCTGGCCGAGCACCGAGCGCAGCGTGGTCTGCGCGAACTGGCTGGTCGCCGCCTCGAACTGCTCGACCTGGATGACGGCCTTCTCGGGGTCGAGCACCCGGAAATACACGACGGCGTTGACCTTGACCGACACGTTGTCCTTGGAGATCACATCCTGCGGCGGCACGTCGAGGACGCGAGTGCGCAGGTCCATGCGCACCATCTGCTGGATGAAAGGGACGATGATGACAAGGCCCGGCCCCTTCACCTTCCAGAAGCGCCCGAGCATGAACACCACGCCGCGCTCGTACTCCCGCAGCACCCGGATGGAGTAGGCGAGCAGCAGGGCGATGACCAAAAGAGGGAACAATCCGGAGAACAGTGCTGGCATTGCTTCCTCCCAGGACTTCAGTTTTTCGGTTCAACCGTCAGGACCAGGCCGGTACGGCCCTTCACACGCACCTTCTGGCCCTCGGCCAGGACCAGGGGGGACTCGGCCGACCAGATCTCGCCGAGCACGCGCACGCGGCCCCTGGCGCCGGTCCACTGCACCACCTCGCCGAGGCTGCCGATCATCTCCTCGGCCCCCGTCACCACCGGCCGGCGGCGCGCCCGCATTGCCAGCCCGAGGACACCCAGAAAGAAGGCGGCGCTGAGGGCGGTCAGGCCGGCGATCACCGGCCACGAGGCCTGGATCGGGATGTCCGACTGGTCGGGATCGAACAGGAACAGCGCGCCGATGGCGAAGGCGGCGATGCCGCCCAGCCCGACGATGCCGAAGCTCGGCATGAAGGCCTCGGCCACCATCAGGGCCACGCCGAGGATGAGAAGGGCGAGGCCGGCGTAGTTGACGGGCAGCACCGACAGGGCGGCCAGGCCCACGATCAGGCAGATGCCGCCGATCACGCCGGGCGCCACCACGCCGGGGTTCCAGAACTCGAACAGAATGCCGTAGATGCCGATCGTCAACAGGATGAGCGCGACATTGGGATCGGAGATCACCTGCATGATCTCGGTCTTCCAGTCGGGCTTCAGCTCGACGATGCGGCTGCCCTTGGTCTCGAGGCGCACCTCCCCGGCCTGGGTCTTGACGGCGCGCCCGTCGACCCGGGCCAGCAGGTCGTTCACATCCTGCGCGATCAGGTCGATGACGCGCTCCTTGAGCGCGGCAGAGGCCGTCAGCGTGGCCGCCTCGCGCACCGCCCGCTCGGCCCAGTCGGCGTTGCGGCCCCGGAGCTCGGCGAGGGAGCGGATGTAGGCCACCGCATCGTTGATGGCCTTCCTCTCGGCGGAGGTCTTGCCATCCGCCGGCGCCGTCTCCTTGTCCTTGCCGTCCTTGGCCGGATCCGGCCCTTGCTGCGGCGGCGGGCTGCCCGGGAGCCCGCCGGGCGAGAGCGAGATCGGCGTGGCGGCGCCCAGATGCGTGCTGGGCGCCATGGCGGCCACATGCGCGGCGTACATCAGGTAAGTGCCGGCGCTGGCGGCCCGGCTGCCATCGGGGGCCACGTACATGACGACGGGCACCGGCGAGGCCAGGATGGCGTGGATCATCTCGCGGGTGGAGGAGAGGAGACCGCCAGGCGTGTCCACGCGCACGATCAGGGCCTGGGCTCCGGCGGCTGCGGCGCGCTGCAGCGCCTTGGCCATCTGCCCCGCAGAGACCACGCCGATGGCGCCCTTGATATCCAACAGCAGCACGGGGCGGTCCACCGGGCGGTCCGCAGCGGGCTCACCCGCAGGCTGGGCCGAGAGCCGGGCAGCGTCCGGCGCGAGCAGCAGCAGGCAGGCGCCCAGGGCCAGGACCATCCATGCCGCCCCACGGATGAGCCGGGGGAGGCGCAGGCGGACGGCTGGACGTGTCGGAAGCACCATCCTCAAGCTCCTCTCTCCCCCGCCGGAGCGTCCTTGAGCGTCATGCTTAAGCATCGAGCATATCGGGCCGCCCAGGCGCTTGCACGCGGAAACCTGGGCGCGAGCACCGCCAGCCCCCCAACGCTGCCCGGGCTCCCAACGCCGCAAAGCGCGCCGGAGGCGTTGCACCGCGGAAAAGGGACCGCTATAAGGCCACCCAAATCCAGGCTCACACATCCCGGGGGCCGCCGCCACGGCGACGCGGCCCGTTCCCAATTGGAGTTTTCCGGCTATGGCTCAGGTCAGCGAGATCAAGGCCTCCGCGCGCACGCGCGCCGGCACGGGCGGCGCGCGTGAGGTGCGGCGCGAGGCCAACGTGCCCGCCATCATCTACGGCGATGGTGGCGCCCCGCAGAATATCGCCCTGCCGTCCAATGAGCTGGTGATCCTGATGAATCGCGGCCGGTTCCTCTCCACCGTCATCGAGCTCGATGTGGACGGCGCAAAAACCCGTGTGATCCCGCGCGAGGTGCAGCTGCACCCGGTGAACGGCAAGCTCGTTCACGTAGATTTCCAGCGTGTCAGCCCCGGCTCCCGCATCCGGGTGAACGTGCCGGTGCGGTTCATCAACGAAGCCCTGTCGCCGGGCCTCAAGCGCGGCGGCGTGCTGAACATCGTCCGCCATGAGGTGGAGGTGACCTGCCCGGCCGATGCGATTCCCGAGGTGTTCGAGTTCAGCCTGGACGGCCTCGAGATCGGGCGCTCGATCCACATTTCGGCCGTGACCCTGCCGCCGGGCGTGAAGCCCACCATCCAGGGCCGCGACTTCACGGTCGCCACCATCGCCGGCCACCGCGTCGAGGACGAGGCCGCGGCGGGTGCGCCCGGCGCTCCGGCCGCCGAGGGCGCCGCCCCGGCCGCCGCCGAGGGTGCGGCCGCCCCGGCCGATGCCAAGGCCGCCCCGGGTGCCAAGGCACCTGCCGGCAAGGACGCCGGTGGAGCCAAGCCGGCAGCTGCGGCCAAGGCCGGCGACAAGGGCAAGAAGTAAGGCAAGGTGCCGCCCAAGGGTGTCCCGGGTCCGGCTCCGGCCGGGCCCGCGATTGACGATGGGGCCACGATGGATAGCACCCCATGAAGCTCCTCGTCGGCCTCGGCAATCCGGGCAAGGGCTACGCCCGCCACCGCCACAACGTGGGCTTCATGGCCCTGGAGCGGATCGCCGCCCGGCATGGGCTGGGGCCGTGGAAGAAGCGCTACCACAGCCTCGTCACCGAGGGGCCGATCGGCGGCCGGCGCGTCATGTTGCTGATGCCCCAGACCTACATGAACGACAGCGGCCAGGCCGTGGGCGAGGCCCAGCGCTACCTCAAGATCCCGGAGGCCGACATCTACGTCTTCCACGACGAGATCGACCTGGCCCCCGGCAAGCTCAAGATCAAGGCCGGTGGCGGCAATGCGGGACACAACGGGCTGAGATCCCTCTCCGCTCACGTGGGCAACGAGTACGCGCGGGTGCGCATCGGCGTGGGCCATCCCGGGGCGAAGGAGCTGGTGCACGGCCACGTCCTGCACGACTTCTCCAGGGACGACCAGGCCTGGCTGGAGCCCATGCTGGACGCCATCGCCGAGGCCGCGGGGCGCCTGGCTGCCGGCGACGACGCCCGCTTCCTGACCGACGTGACGCGGCGCCTGCAGGGTGCGCGCACCGCCTCGGCGGGCAAGGGAGCGCCCGCGTCACCGGCCGCCGATGCAGCACCCGCCAAGGCACCGGCCTCGCCACGGGGTGCGGACGCACCGGCAAGGCCCGCAACCGCTCCGGAGCCGACCGACCCCGCCCCGGCGACTCGGCCCCAGCGTGGCGGGTCGCTGGCCGACAGTCTCAAGCGCTGGCTGCGTGGAAAATAAGGGAATAGGGAGTGGGGAATAGGGAGTAGGGACTGAGCCCGTGAGGCGGGCTTCTCTACTCCCTACTCCCTACTCCCTAAACAAGAGAGACCCCCCACGAATGGGCTTCAAATGCGGCATCGTGGGCCTGCCCAACGTGGGCAAGTCCACCCTCTTCAACGCCCTCACCCAGACGGCGGCGGCCGAGGCCGCCAACTACCCGTTCTGCACCATCGAACCCAACGTGGGCGACGTGGGCGTGCCCGATCCGCGCCTCGCCAGGCTGGCCGAGGCCGCCGGCTCCGCCCAGATCATCCCCACGCGCCTCACCTTCGTGGACATCGCCGGCCTGGTGCGCGGCGCCTCCAAGGGCGAGGGCCTGGGCAACCAGTTCCTGGCACACATCCGCGAGGTGGACGCGGTCGCCTACGTGCTGCGCTGCTTCGAGGACGAGGACGTGGCCCATGTCGAGGGCCGCGTGGACCCGATCTCGGACGCCGAGACGGTCGAGACCGAGCTGATGATCGCCGACATGGAGAGCCTGGAAAAGCGGCGCGACCCGCTCGCCAAGAAAGCCACCTCCGGCGACAAGGAGGCCAAGGTGCAGGTGGCGCTGATCGACAAGGCGCTGGAGCTGGTGAGCGCCGGCAAGCCGGCCCGCCTCGCGAAGCTCACGCCCGAGGAGGAGCGGCCCTATCGCCTCCTGCAGCTCCTCACCGCCAAGCCCGTCGTCTACGTGTGCAACGTGGACGAGGGCTCGATCGGCGGCAACGCGCTCTCGGCCGCCGTGGCCGAGCGGGCCAAGGCCGAGGGCGCTGGCTGCGTTATCATCTGCGCCAAGCTGGAGGCTGAGCTGGCCGCCCTGGAGCCCGCCGAGCGCGCGGAGTATCTGGAGCAGCTGGGCTTGAAGGAGCCCGGCCTCAACGCCCTGATCCGCGAGGGCTACCGCGTGCTGGACCTGCTGACGTTCTTCACCGTCGGCCCCAAGGAGACCCGCGCCTGGACCGTTACCGCGGGGGCCAAAGCCCCGCGCGCCGCCGGCAGCATCCACACCGACTTCGAGAAAGGCTTCATCCGCGCCGAGACCATCGCCTACGACGATTACGTCGGCCTGGGCGGCGAGCAGGGCGCCAAGGCGGCAGGGAAGATGCGGCTGGAGGGGAAGGAATACGTGGTGCGGGACGGGGACGTGATGCTGTTCCGGTTTGCGAATTGAAGGTACGCTGCCTGACGGATCGCGGCCCTATCAACTGGCGCCGACGGATCATCCCCTCTCCCCGCAAGCGGGGAGAGGGAGTCCCCTCCTGCCCCACACGGGCATGTCAGTACCCGTAGAGGCAGGCGTTGTAGCGGGCCCACCAGTAGGGGCTGCCGGTGGCTAGCGCGTTTCGCCTCAGCCAGTTGCAGCCGTAGCCGTAGCCGTAGCCGTACCCATAATAGCCGAAGGCTGGGGCGACCACGAAGGCGCGCCGATGATGGCGGAACCGCCTGTCGTGGAAAACCGGACGGTTTGCGAAGCGCGCACCCCTGGGAGCGAAACCGGGGGGCGCACCGACACGGGCTCGACCGATGCCAGGCCCGCCCATGCGCGGCCCACCGACAGGCCCGCCCATGCGGGGCGCACCGCCGCCGAACCCGCCCATGCGAGGCCCACCGCCGCCGCCCCCACCGATGTGTCCGCCAC
>Ga0075431_100006612_pt1 | contig 11520 bp, 12 predicted proteins | sample RhiMetdeltSRZDD5_FD_75297 | JGI IMG/M metagenome (GOLD analysis project Ga0075431, IMG submission 75297) | Populus rhizosphere microbial communities from Tennessee, USA - Rhizosphere MetaG P. deltoides SRZDD5 | ecosystem: Host-associated > Plants > Roots > Rhizosphere > Soil | place: USA...
TAAGATGGGAGTTGCGACACAACCATCACTCGACGAGGTACCCTCAGATGTCCCTTTCGGAACCCATTCTAACCGTCTTGCGCGAATTTGAGTCAGCATTTGAGGGTGTCAGAAATTTTGTGTACACAATCCTTCTGACACCCCCTCGCCGCCTGGTTCCGCAGGGCGAGGCTTTCCACCGTGGTCAGAACAACGAGCGGAACCCAGCCGACCAGCACCGCGAGCTGAGCCCTCCGGGCAATCCGTAGATCCGGCGGCTTGATCAGGCCGAGTGACATCTGCAGCCGGCGGGGTGGCCCACCGTCCAAGAGCTCGCTGTTTTGTTCTATCGTCACGCCCATGTTTTTGCGTACGTATCCCATCAATCTCATTCCGGATTCAACCAATGCTGTCGGGGTGAGGCGTGTTACTGTCGAAAGATGACCGCAATCAATGCCAGGACCCCAAGAATCGAGATCAGGGCAGCTATCGCCGTCGCCAGCGAGTATGGGACTTCGTGGTACCTCTCCCTCATCTTCTTCCTTGATTGCCAGTTCTGCAGCGTGGCCAGCAGCAGGGATATCATCCCGATGCTAATCATCAATTGCGCAAACCGGGGCGGCCCCAAGAGGCGCCTATCCGGCTGGACCTGGCCTTGCTCCTGCATATATTGAAAGAACTTATAGATGGTGAAGCCGAAGCTGATCAACGAAGTCGCTGTCCGGACCCATGCCATCAATGTCCGCTCGTGGGCAAGATGCGTGCGCTCCAGAGCGAGTTGCGTTGAATCAGGGATGCCCGCCGAGTCCTCACCTTTGATTGCCATCTGGGCAGTCCTCCTCAGAAAAAGATGCTATAGCCTTCAAGAAAATGAGTCTTTCATCTCTCACCCCGCAGGGGTGAGAGATGGTAGCCAGGGGTTGAGCGGTGAGCGAAACCCCTGGCTACCATTTCGACATTGTCCCGCATCCTGAAAGGATGCGAGATTGGTCTTGTGACAACGATTGATCTCTCGCATCCCTCCGGGATGCAATCTCTTTGGGGGACGCCTCCGGGGGCTGCGCTGCGCTTGCCCCTGGCTACCATCTACACGCCCCTACCAGGGCGAAGATCAACAAATCATTTTCTTAAATGCTATAGATGCTAGATGCTGGAGGCTAGATAGAGTGGAGCTTTATCTAGCCTCCAGCATCTAGCATCTATAGCATTGTTTTAGGGCGTCGCTCGCGAGACGAGGGCGCTCTATCTGTCCGCCCTTTCAGCGGCGTCCGTATAGGCGCATCTTCGGCTTTCGATTGTTGCCCCAGTTCCCCCTGGCATACCAGATCTCGACTGAGTCTATTTGCCGGTTGGTTCCTTTGAGGTCGATGACGCGCGACCTGCCTCCTGCGGGGACCCTGCCCTGGAGTTCCAGCCTGTCATTGCCCCCGTTTTCGAAGTGAACCAGAATGTACTGGAAATCTATGGCAGCGCGTTCGACCTGAATTTGCAGCGCCCGGAAAGTTCCCTTGCCCCCTCCAACACTGATCCTGTCGTGATCGTTGTTCCCGTCCACATTGGCCTCGCCAAGATAGACCCAGCGGCCCCCCTGGGCAGATGACGTCTGACCGGCGATCATCACGAAGATAAATATTGCAGCCAACAGCGTTAACTTCCGTACAGACATGGTTTTTCTCCTTTTCATATTTCAACCGTTCCCCCCACCCCAGCATGATGTCGCTTGCGCCAGTTCAGGTAGGGAATCATTACAATCGCGTTGACAATCAGATAGACCAACACCGCAGCAAACACGAGCTTATTCCCCGGGGCGTTGGCGCTCGCGATTCCCAACGCGACACCGGGATGCCGGGTCGCTGTCGAAAGCGCGAGGACGGTCCGATCATCCGGGTCCGGCCCACCAAGCAGATGACCGACAGCAAGCCCAATGACGACAAAGACCGCGATCGCAATGATCGTCCCATTCCCGATCAGAGAGCTGATCGCCGGCCACGCGACAAACAAGATCGGAAGCGCGCCGGCGACGAGTATGATCGTTGCAGCCAGAGCTAATGGCTTCGCTATCTTGTCCGCGAATGCCGGCGCAAAATGCCGGACCGCCATGCCGGCGGCCAACGGCAACAACACTGTCGTGAAGATGAGTTGCGCGACGGCAGCGGGTGCCATATACGTATGCCTCCCAAAGACTCTGCCCACCAGATCCACTGCGATGGGTACGATGATGATCGAGAGCAGCGACACGGCGACGAGCAACCCGATCACATAAGGCGAACGCCCACCTGCCTTGAATCCCTTCTTTGGAAAAACTGGCGGGATAGGCGACACCGCGAACGCGAACAGCGCGATCTCCACGGCCCGATGGAAGTTGAATGCCAGCGCGAGCGCGACCGCAACAACCGGCATGATGACGTTCATCGACACCAGGGATCGGAGGAGTTCCGACGGCCTCCGAAGCAGATATAACGCGTCTTCCAGAGTTGCATTCAGTCCGAGGCAAAAAACTGTCACAAAGATGCTCGCTTTCAGGGCGAGCGGTATCAATGATGCGAGATCCATATCATCACCTCCTAGGTACAGGACAAAAGCATGATGACGTTGTGCCACGTTTTGATGTCAAAGCGTGAGAAGTTGACGATCACCCGACGCAAATGATCGAACCCACGCCGGAAGGGCGACTTCGGCCTGCGCCCGTGCTTCTTGAGCTTGAGCGCTTTCTCTTGGTGCAGCCACTCGCCGATCCGGTGACACCAGCAGAAGGTCAGCGCCAGCAGCGCGAGCAAGCGGCTCCAGTCGCTCGGGGTCGGTCAAGTGTGTCTGCTCCAGGCAGAAGCCTCTGGTTTTCAGCGCGGCGAAGAGAGTTTCAACCTCCCATCTCCGAGCGTATTGCGTCACCGCGTCGGCCTCCGGCCTGGGCGAGACGATAATCAGATACTCACCACTGCCGAGATAACAGCCGCTGAAGTACCACTCATCGCCCCACATCCTCCGCGGCCCGTCAATGACCAGCGGTTGATTGACACGCGTCGCGCGAAACAGTCTCCAGACCGGGACCGGCTGCCCCCGCCCGTTCGTCACCTGGAAGTTCTCGCGCACGCGCAGGTGGAAGTTGATCCCGCTCCTTCTCAAGTAGCGGAGCCAATCCGCGCCGATGAACTCTCGGTCGGCCAGGAGGCAGGCGATCTGCTCCTTGCCGAACAGGTCGAGGAAGATTTCCAGGACCGTGATCCGTTCGTCGGTGTGCGAGTTGCAGGCCTTGGGCAGGACCAGCCAGACGAGCGGGTAGGCGATCCCCTGGTGGACGATCCCGAGCAGGAGGATGTTCAAGTCTCTCTGGCCGAACTGCCAGTTGGTACGGTCCAGCGTCAGGTGCCATGGCCCTGGCACGCCGAGCAGTTTGACGACGCAGGCGGCGAGGTCGGCATAGGGCAATTCAAAGAACCGGACGATGCGTTGGAGCTTCTTGTATTGGGATTGCTGCTTGGCTTTCCCGGCGAAAGCGCAAGCGATCTCCACTAAGTTGACGTTCTTGACCGTCACCAGGGCGAGGATGAAGGCCGCGACAAGCTTGATGCGGGTGCGATGCCACGGTAGATTCTGTGCCAGCGTTTGCTCAAGTGAGCGAATGTCTCTCATCGTGCGATTTCCTTTCCTGATTCAGCACCAGAAAGTCTAATCGCACGATGAGCTTATTCCATGTCATTATTGCACTTACTGCATTTTGTCCTGTACTGAGCATCACCTCCTATCGTCTACTCTTGAGTTATGAGCCGAGAAGCAGACTGCCGTGTGCTCGCAGCACCGGAAGCGAGCGCCGCGACCTCCCGGCAGCCATCCGGGCCGCCATCTCTTCCATCGTCGAGAACATCGCCTTGTAGACCTGGCAGTACGGATCCTTGACGAAGAAATCACCGGTGATCGAATAGGTCCTCACCGGACACCCACCGTGACAGATCGACAGATAGTCACATCCGACGCAGCTCTCGTCTTTCATCAGCCTTTCAGGCCTTGCTTGAAACTTCTGTCGCGCTTTGCTCTTCTGCATCAGCTCGGTAAAGCTGACGTCATCGAAGATGTTCCCAAACCAGTAATCGGGATAACTCGTCACCCAACAATCGCACTGCGCGACATGGCCCCTCGCGTCGATGCTCACGAACTCATCCGTGCAGTTCGGCCGCCAGATGCACGGCAGACATGCCCCCTCGCCTCTGAAATGACTCATCAATTGATCGATCGGACCGAGCTTGACTCCTTTTTCATATCCTCGCTCTACCCAGATTCTCGTCAGGTCGGCGAAGAACCCGGCCAACCCATCCATCTCGAGGATGCTCTCTTTCTTCGCATCATTGATCTCTCCCCCGGAGAAGGACGTGTTGACCTGAAAGTCCGTGATCCCCAGTTCGTCGACGAAGTAGGAATAGAAGCTCTCCGCGCCCAATCTCACCGTCTCTTTATTGGGGATTGAGATGACACCGACCTGAATGCCGGCCTCACGAGCCTCGCGGACGTTGCGAGTCCACATTGCAGTGTAGTGCTCCGGTGCCCGGTTCTTTGCTTTGCGGTAGAGGTTGGGATAGTCCATCGAGGTCCCGACGCTGTTGCCGAACATGCCGGCGATGACCCCGTTCCATTTCGGGCTGTAGCCGATCATGTTCGTCTGGAGGCTGTGCTCGACCACCTTGCCGCGCCGCTCGGCCGCCCGCCCGATGATCTCCTCCGCCCGCTCGAACCATTCCGGCGTCAGGAGCATGACCTCCCCACCCTGCCAGTAGAGGGTCAGCCCGCGGATCGCGTTCCCCTCCATGTGGTCGAGCAGCTTCTCGGTCACGACCGCGAGCTGCTCGTGCGACATGAAGTCCGCGGTCTTCTCCTCGAAGCAGTACTCGCAGGCCACGTTGCATTTATTCGTCGGAAGCAGAATGACGGAGAATTGATTACCGATCATGTTGGTGTCTCCCCGGTGACCTGGTCGAAGGCGGCCAGGTCGCCCCTCAACTCCTCGGCCGCCCCCCTGACCTCACGGAAGACGGCCTTCACGCCGTCACAGCTGAAGTCCCGGCGCGGCCATTTGAAATAACCCCCGCAGTGCCCGAAGTACTCGCAGCCCGCGCACTCCCCCCGCTCGGCCAGCAGCCCCTCCCCGAAAATCTCGACGAAATTGCCGAGCTCGCCCGTGACGACCGTGCCGAAGGGGGGGCGGGGGACGACCTGCGTCCCGTCCGCAAGCACGTAACGCATGGCGGCCGGGTCCTCCTCCTGAATCTCCCAGAGCGTGAGCGGCGCCCCGTGGAGCATCGCCATGAGCAAGCTGTGGAAGTACTCGACCGGCTGCCCGACCGACGGGTTGTGCAGGAAGAAGCTCAGGACCTCCGACATCTCCCCGATCACCCCGGGGTCGGGCTGCCCCGGCTCCAGCTTGACGGCGAATTGGAGGGCGACGGCGACCCTCACCGCCTTGGCGAATCCGGGCACGACCGGGAGCGAGACCCGCATCGGATGCTTGTCGAGCAGCTTGGCGTGCCGGTAAAGCTTGGCGAACTCCGCCGCCGGGTCGGCCATGACCAGCTCGACCGGGACGCCGTGGCCCCAGGAGGAGAGGGCCTCGGCGTCCGAGTCAAGCCTCAGGAGTTGGACGGCGACCAGGTCGGCGAGCGCCCCGTTGGGCAGGGCGCGGAGCAGCTCCGAGGGGTCGTGCGATCGGACGATGACCTTCTGCCCTCTGAAGGCCTCGACCAGCTCGACCGGGATGTTGTAGACGATCAGATTCATCAAGCTGTGAAGTGGGGCGCGCGGAGCAGGGGGAGCCTGAGCGGGTCGATTCTCCCTTCTCCCTGTTCCCCGTCCCCCGTGTTTTATTTCGCCGCCCGCTGTCGCCTGGTTTGATTTACGCGTGCTTATCACCCGCGCCGGTTGATCCAGCTCCCGCCGCCGCCGTGGCCGTTGATCCACCCGCCGCTGCCGCGGTTGATCCACCCGCCGCCCCCGTTGACCCAGGTCCCGCCGCGGTTGATCCAGTTGGTCCCGCTGTTGAGCCAGCCGCCGCCCCCGTTGACCCAGGTGGTGCCTCGGTTGGCCCAGCCGCCCGCGCCCGGGCCGTTGACCCAGCTCCCGCGGCTATTGACCCACGCCGCCTGCGCCTCGCGGGCCGGGAGCATGGCGCCGAGCACGACGCCGCCGATCACCGCCTTCGACCACTTGTTCAAGCCGTGGAGGAAGTCCCTCCGGCTCAGCACCCTTTCCTCCTCGGCCTCGCTGCCGAGCTGTTCCGTCCGGTCTTCTTTTTCCATCGCCGAGACTCCTTTTCAGTTGCTGCCGCCCCCGCCGGTCAGGTTGGAGTAGTGGAGCATGGTGAAGTACCACTTGTCTCCTTGCTTCTCGAGCGCGCCCGAGACATTCAGCTCGTACTCCCGCTTCTTCCCGGCCTTCGAGTCCGAGAACTTGCACATGGCCGCGAGCCAGGCGGTGTTCCCGGTGATCTGGCCCGTCTTCCAGTCGCAGTTGTGCGTGCTCGTCCCCTTGTCGAAATCTTTGAAGATTTCGGTGTAGGCCCCGCGGATTTCGTCCCTGCCCTGCCAGCGCTCCCCGGGCCCCGTCCCCATGGCCACCGTTTTCGGCCCCGGCGCGAAGACATTGATGACGCCGTCCAGGTCCTGCCGATTCATGGCGTCGTCGTGCTGCTGGAGGAGGGCGGCGATCTGGTCTACGCTCTCCGTGGTGGCGCTCGGCGTCGGACTGGCACCCGCCCCCTGATTGGCACCCGTCCCCGGATTGCAGGCGGGCAGGCCGAGGCCCAGCACCCCGATGAGTAATGCGCCCAACAACAATCGCTTCATCCTGACACCTCCTTTAGAAAGTTAACCCCTCATGACCAACGACCGATTCAGCGCGAGCGGGAGCCTCCGAGGTCAGCGTCACACGAAACGTGTGATCGATCCGCTTGCGCCCTGTTCAACCTCTCCGCTGACTGCCAATAAGACTGACTTCATTTCTGACCCCGATCTTACCGCCGCAGATTGTTCAGACCCAATCGAACGCGGATGGCAATGCCGGGGCTGATCACCTCGGTCAGAATCTTGCTGCTCCCCTGCTCGAACTCCAGCCGGTTATCTCGTAACGCCTCCCACAGGTCGCCGTCGGCAGCGGCCCCGCCGCTGCCGACGGCGGGCGAAGATCTTTTGCAGCTTCCCGGCCTGCCGCTCGACGAGCGGGCGGAGCTGCGCCTCCTGCTCGGCGGCCAGGAGATGCCCCCACCCTTTCGGGAAATCAGTAAGGTTTGGATGGCGGGCGCCGGCCCAACGAGGGCCGACAGTTCGCACCGGCTATTTTCCTCCCACCGCGGCGGCCAGGGTCTTGCCGCTCTCCCGCGCTTTCTCCAACGCCTGGTCGATGCTGAAGCTCGCCGGCCGCTGTCGCGGCGGGAACTCCTCGAACGTCTTAAGGAACTGGCCAACTATCGCCTGTGCCGGGACGAGCAGGAACGTGCGGTCAGCCACCCATTTCCCGTAGAACATGGTGGCGTCTTCGCTCGCTCTCTCGAACGGATCACTCCTCAGGTTGAATATATTCGGGGCACGCAACGACACCAGGGGCTCCCTCCAGACGTCAAATCCGTGGGCGCGCTGCTCCATGAAATGGACCTTCCAATTATCCACTCGCAGCGCCATCAGATCTCCGTCGTCGCTCCAGTAGAGGAATCCCCTGCGCGGGTTCTCTTTGACCTCTCCCTTAAGGAAAGGCAGCAGGTTGTAGCCGTCGATGTGGACCTTGAACGTCTTGCTGCCGGATTTGTATCCTTTCTTGAGCTTCTCCACGGCATCCGGCTCACCGGCGGCGGCGGCCAGCGTCGGCAGCATGTCGGTGTGCGAGAACACGTCATTGGAAACGGTTCCCGGTTTGATGACACCTGGCCACCGGATGGCGCAGGGTACTCGCCAGCCGCCGTCGAAGTTGGTGTCCTTCTCACCGCGAAACGGCGTCATTCCCCCGTCAGGCCAGCTCATGATCTCGGCGCCGTTGTCGGTCGAATACATCACGATGGTGTTGTCGGTGATGCCGAGTTGATCCAGTTTATCGAGCAGTTTGCCGACGTGTCCGTCATGCTCCACCATGCCATCGGGGTAGACGCCCAGTCCTGTGACACCCTCCGACTCTTTCTTCAGGTGTGTCCAGATGTGCATGCGGGTCGAATTCCACCAACAGAAGAACGGCTTGTCGTCGCTGACGGCCTTGTCAATGAACTTAAGGCTCGCATCGAGAAACTCCTCGTCCACAGTCTCCATACGCTTCTTTGTGAGCGGGCCGGTGTCTTCGATCTTTTGTGTGCCGTCAGGGTTGGCCCAGGTGTGCAGGACACCGCGCGGCCCGAATTTCTTCCTGAACTCGGGGTCTTTAGGGTAGTCCTCGCTCTCCGGTTCTTCTTCCGCATTCAGGTGGTAGAGATTCCCGAAAAACTCGTCGAAGCCGTGTGCAGTCGGCAGGAACTCATCTCGATCCCCGAGATGGTTTTTGCCAAACTGCCCGCACACGTAGCCGAGCGGCTTCAGGACATCGGCGATCGTCGGGTCTTCAGGCTGAAGGCCGAGGTCGGCGCCGGGCAGTCCGACCTTGGTAAGCCCGGTCCGAATGGGCGACTGGCCGGTGATGAATGCCGCGCGCCCCGCCGTGCAGCTCTGCTGTCCGTACCAGTCGGTAAACATCGCGCCTTCTTTCGCGACGCGATCAATGTTGGGCGTCCGGTAGCCCATGATGCCGTGGTTGTAGGCGCTGACATTGAACCACCCGATGTCATCACCCCAGATGATGAGAATGTTCGGTTTGCCCGGGTTGGCGCTTGGCGCCTTTCCCGGGTTGCCGGTGGAGCCCTTATCTTTCGTCGCCATGGTTGTTTCCTCCTTGATGTGAGCGTAAAGCCGCCCCCGACTCCCGTTCACCTGACCGGGATCGAGAGCGGCGGCGGAACCTTGTGCCCCCCGTGTCGCCCAAACTGAAGAGCGGCATGAGGAAGGCGAAGATGCGGTTCGAAGCGGGGTCACGGTCGTCGATCCAGTGATATTTGGCCGCTGGCTGAATTCCTTTGATTGTTCCTGGGCCGGTCAAGGGGGCAAAGGTGCGGAGAGCTGCGGCGGCCAGCCGCGGCACGCTCTGGCGCAGGAGGTGTAGGCAGGTCTGAGGCATGACCGGGTCTTCCTCAGGGGGGAGCGGCTACGTATTCTATGCTAGGCTAAGGGCGGTGAACAAGCGTGAGGGGATTATCAAGCGAGAGAGACTGGGCGAGATTTGCCCCCCTCTCCGGACACGGCATCAAGCCTCTTTGCGGGGCTACCTGACGGCGATCATAATCGCCGTCGAGATGCGATGAACGAAAGAAGCCTTATCGGACCCAAAACCGCCCTTTTTTCTCGAAACTCTTCAGACTGCGTTGCACCCTCGCGCAGCAAACACTAGATGTTGTGCTCGGGGCTTTAAGGAAAGTTGCTGGAAACGTGCGGGAGCTCCAACCTATCAAAGTTTTTGCGTCAGAGAAGTATGTAGAGCAAAAACGCGCCCCACGCAATCAGGAAGACGATTTTCCCGACCCACATCAAGACGAAGGATCGTTGCTGTGCCGGCGTGGCGTCGGGCAGAGGGGCGGAGATGCCAAGCGAATAGTTGATAACGCGAAAGATGTCCGCCAAAACTTTAATCATCTTTCCCAAAGTATCTTCACCTCCACTCAGGCACCAGCCTTATCGGACGCGGGAGGTGTGAGGGGGAACGAGCCGGGCTCAGGTGCAACGTGTGTTAGGCGGCGTTCCCGGGCAATGAGCTTCCCCTATTCCTCTTCACGGCTCTCTCGTTTCAGCGACACTATCTCCCCGTCATCGTTCATGCGATGGTGGGTTCCGTCGCCAAAGCCTATCTCCCCTACGATTCGGTTATATTTTTCAACAAATTCCTGCCTTTGGCCCCATGCGAGAAAGCAGTGCTTATGCAATGCAGTATCCGAGTAACGCCACAACGGGTCTTTAGCGTTGGCTATGAAATGGCTCGTGGCAATAAGCTCATCATTCTCTTTTACGTGCCGGGGCCGCCCGGCTGCTCGACCTTGATCGCGTCCTGCAGATCGCGCCCCTTCTGCACGTCGGCGGGGTCTTCGGAATTCACGAGGACGCGTATCCCAACCATCATGTAGCGCGAGCCGACCTCCTCTTCCGTGAACTTGTAGGCGCCCCCCTCATAGTCGACGCCCGGCGTGTACTGGTCCTCGTTCCACACTCGATTGCATCGACATGAAGCGGCCGCCGGGGTCGGGGAGCGTGATCGTCACCGGGCCGGCGTCGAGGTCGAAGACCCCGGCCCCGTACAGCGTGTTGCGGTTCTGGTGGACCGCGCCTCTTCGTAGGGCGAGGCCCAGGCCTGTCCCATATGAAAGTTACCGTCAAGCCACAAGCTGGAGATGCCTTTCCGTACCGCCGAGTAACTTGAGCACTGCTTCCAATGCCATGCGTAAGGCTCGGTTGGTTAGCTCCTTGAGCGGCACCAGGCTCATTTCCTGGCAGCTGCGCACGAACTCGTAAAGGCTGCTCGTAAATCCACTGCTATGTTTGCAGGCCCGCAACAACAAATCGGTGACAAAGGCGCTCACGATCTGCACCGCCAAGGCCTGCTCGCTTTCACCCAACGGGCACTTGATCTTGTACATCTGTTTGATCCAGCGCCACCAGCACTCGATCGACCAACGCTCTTTGTACAATTGCGCGACACTCAGCGCCGACAGCTCAAAGCGATCGGTCAAGACCCGGATCAGCTTCCCATCCGGCAACTGGTAACTGACCAGGCGCAAGACCGCGCCTTCCCAACCGGGCAGGAGGATGGTCCAATCACTCGTCAACCGAAAGCCCGCCGTCGCCGGGGCCTCCGGCACCTCGTAGCGCTCCAGGATGCGGTAGCCCACCCCTTCCTTGAAGCGCACGACGAAGTGCGCTCCGGCCTCCAGCACCTGGGTCAGGAAGTCAAAGCCGAGGTAAGCCCGATCAAAGATGTAAGTCCAATGTCTGGCCCAGTTGAGTCGGGCAGCCGCCCTCAGATCGTGGACTCGGCCCGTGGTCAGGACCAGTTGCTGCGGGATCGCGCGCGCCCACTCGAGCACGGCCGTCAGCTTGGCCGCCCCGGCCTGCTGCTGATACTCGGCCCAACTGTAAGCCAGCAACGAGAGCTTGATGAGGCTCGCATCGACCACCGCGATCCGGGCAAACTTCCTTCCCATCCGCCCGAGCCACGGCCCGTAGACTTGGAGCGTCAACATCCAGGCCTCGACCATCTGCTCCAACTCGCGCTCTCGCAGGGCATTGGACAAGGTATTGAGCGCCACCTCACCGCCGAGCGCCGCCCGCAGCCCGGCGTGTTGAGTGATCGCCTTGACCAGCCCGCGCATCTTCTCACCGCGGATCAATTGGTAGGCGACCAAGATTTTGACCAGGCGCGAGCCGGGCAGCACCCTCCGGCGCGTTTCATAACTGTCGCGAGCAAAGGCTGCTTGCAAGTTGACGCGGCGCGAGGGCGTAGAGC
>Ga0075431_100006614_pt1 | contig 11519 bp, 10 predicted proteins | sample RhiMetdeltSRZDD5_FD_75297 | JGI IMG/M metagenome (GOLD analysis project Ga0075431, IMG submission 75297) | Populus rhizosphere microbial communities from Tennessee, USA - Rhizosphere MetaG P. deltoides SRZDD5 | ecosystem: Host-associated > Plants > Roots > Rhizosphere > Soil | place: USA...
TTCCTCACCGTCGGGTCGGCCAACCTCACCAATCGCAGCATGGGCCTCGACAGTGAGCTACACGTCACGTGGGAGCACGACGGCGACCACGGCCGGCTCCTCGACGCCATCCGGAACGTGCGGGTGAGCTTGCTCGCCGAGCACACGGGACTCCCCCAGGCCGACGCGGCAGATCTCGATCGCATCGAAGGGCTCGTAGCCCGGCTCGACGCGATTGCGATGCGCGCGGGGTCACGGCTTCAGCGCCACGGCCCGCCGACGCCGAATCAGCAGCTGGCCATGCAGCTCATCGATCCCGACGATCTCCCCTTCGATCCGGAAACGCCGGCCGCCTCCGATCCCGCGGGCACGCTCGATCCTAGCGACGAGGACAGCAGACGTCGCCGCCTGCCGATCCTGGCCGTGGCCGGTGGCGTCGGCGCCGGCGTGCTCGCGGGCCCGCTCGCGCGCTACATCGGCCGCGCGCGGCGCTGATCCAGTCGCGATGGCGCTGATCGACATGCACTCTCACTGGGGCACGCGCCGCGGCTATCCATTCCAGACGCCGGACGAGCTCGCGCAGCAGGAGCGCGTCTTCAAGTCGAAGCCGCACTACGTGACCGAGGCCGAGATGGCCGAGCACTTCAGGAAGACGGGCGTGCGCGTCATGCTGGACCTCGGCGTCCGCATGGAGCAATCGCCAGAGGCCGCCCGCGCGCTGCACGACTACGCCTTCGAGACCCAGCGCCAGCACGCCGACGTCATCCTCGGCCACTGGCTCCACATCGACCCGCGCCACGGTCGCGCCGCCGTCGACGAGCTGGACCGCTGCCTGCGCACGGGCGCCGGCCTCGTCGGCCTCTCCGTGCCCGGCGCCGGCTTCAACGTCCCCGCGAGCGATCCGAGCTATGCCCCGCTCTACAAGCTCTGCATCGACGCCCGCGCGCCCGTCCTCGTGATGGTCGGCACCACGGGCCTCGGCGCCGGCCGCCCGGGCGGCGGCGGCGTCATCCTGGACGCGAGCCACCCGCGCCACCTCGACGTGGTGGCGGCGACGTACCCGGAGCTCATCCTCGTCGCCTCACGCCCGGCGTGGCCGTGGCAGACGGAGATGATCGCGATCCTGCTCCACAAGACGAGCGTCTGGTACGAGGTTCATGGCTGGTCGCCGCGCTACTTCGCCCCGGACCTCAAGCAGGAGATCGGCCGCCGTCTTCAAGATCGCGTCATGTTCGGCGCCGACTATCCCCTGCTGAGCTACGCGCGGCTGTTGCAAGACTGGCGCGGCGAGGGCTACGGCGACGCCGTCCTCGACAAGGTGCTCGGCAAGAACGCCGAGGCCTTCATGGCCACGATGAGGCGCTGACTCAGGAGCCGACGGCGCCGAGCTCGAGACGCGTCGGGACGGCCTTGCGGTCCGCGCCGCCGGCGACCTCGGTGTCGCCGACCTGGACGCGCGCCGCCGCGGCGCCGGCGCTCTGGTTGAGCGCGTGGGCAGCGGCTTCACCGCGGCGCTGCGCCAGCGCCGTCAGCTCCGATTCGGCCAGCGGCGTCGTCTCGACGAGCCGTCGATAGATCGCCTCGTAAAGCCCGCGATCGCCGCCGCCGCGGCCCACGAGCGCAAGCATCCGGTTGGCGCGATCCGCCGTCTTGCCGCTGCTCGCCTGGTACTGCGCCACGACGTCGTCGACGGCCTTGCCACCGCCGCGCTCCGTCAACAGCGTCTCGAGCGCGCGCTGCGTCTTCACGTCGTCGAACGCGACGGGGCCAGGATCTTCTCCCGGCTTCAGCTTCACCGCCAGCCGCTGCGCGAGGTCCTGGCGCACGTGCAGGGCGCGCAGCGCTTCGCCGTCCAGCTTCGCGTCGTAGCCGCCGTGCACCGTCAGCTTGAGCTGCGGCCGCTTGGCCAGCACGTCGCCGACGTGCTTCAGCTTCTCGCGCTCGGGCGGAAGCACCACGTCGCGGCCCGGCTCGAACTCGATGGCCTCCAGCTTCTCCCCGCCGCCCCCGAAGAGCGCGCCGAGCGCGCGGAAGGGCGCCGTCGCCACCCTCTTGATCACGGTGACGAGCGCCTCCCAGATGACCTGGCCATAGCTGAACTCGGGTTTGTCGACGTTCCCGCGCACCGGCAGGGCGATGTCGATGCGTCCGTCAGCGTCGCTCAGGATGGCGAGCGCGAGATCCAGCGGCAGCTTCATCGCGCCGGGGCTCTCCACCTGCTCGCCGAGCTTCACCTTCTGCAAGACGACCTTGTTCTCCCCCAGAAGCGCGCTGTGATCGATCTTGTACTCGAGATCGAGGTTCATCGTGCCGGCCACGATCCGCCGCCCGGCAAAGGTGGCGCTGTACGGTGACAGCGTCGCCATCGGCACGTTGCGGAATGTCACCGCGAGGTCCGTGAAGAGCTTCGGCTGGCGCGCGTTCAGGGACCCCTCCGCCTTGACGGATCCGAACTCGTCCACCCGTCCGTCGAGCTTGACGGTGGCGCGGCTGTTCGCATCCGAGCCGAGCCCGGCGATGACGCCGTTCAGTCCGTGGATGCGCGTTGCGAACGGGAACACCAGGCTCAGATCAGCGTAGTCCATCGAGCCGTTGTCGAGCCGCACTCGCCGGACGGTCACGGGAAAGGCCGGGGCCGGCTCGCGCCCGGCGGCCGTTGCCGGCAACGCGCTCGGCCCCGGCCCCGCGGTCGGCGCCGTCGGCTTCATCAGCTGCGCGACATTGAGGGTCTTGTTCTTGGAGATCACGAGGCGCCCGCCCAGCTCGGTGACGCGGATCTCGTCGATCTCGAGCCGATCGGGACCGAGGCCAAACCGGACCGTCTCGGCGTGCAGCGACTTCCACGCCAGCACGGGATCGGTGATCGCGGCCTCCATCACGGCCAGCCCGTCGATGTCGACAGTGCCGGTGTAGGTCACGGCGGCACCCTTGGCGCCCGCGCGATACGTCAGCCGCCCTGCCGTCGACACCTCGCCGGAGCGCAGCACGACCGCGGCGGTCCGGGCGACGTAAGGCTGCGCCGGCGTCATCCCGAGCCGCGTGACCGTGAGCATCGCATCGGCCGCCCGACCATCCGGCGCCACGCTCCCGCGCGCCGTGAAGCGCCCGCCCTGCACGACGCGGAAGCTCGCGTCGAAGGGCCACGGCTTCTTGCCATCGGTGCGCACGTCACGGACGGTCGCCTTCAGCTCGGCCAGGGCGACCTCGACGGCGGGCGTGACACCGCGGTCGGTGAGGGCGACGCGGTGGTCGGCGAGCTCCAGCTTGTCGAGCGCGACGCTCCATGGCCTGGCCGGCGGCGCCGGCGCCTGCGGCGCACGGGCCGGCGCCGGAACGGGCTTCGCTGGCTGGACGGGCTGGAACGCCGCGAGCAGTGGAAGCGTGCCGTCCGCGTCACGGACCACCGTGGTCCCGCCGCCGTTCACGATGACCCGAGCCGCCGCCACCCGGCGCGCGCCGAGGTCCACGCGGCCACCCTCCACTGCGATCCGCTCGAGCGCGACCACCGGGGTCTTCGTGGCGGCCCCCTCTCGGACCGCCACGCGCGCGAGCGTCACCCCGAGGTTGTCTGCCACGCCGGTCAGGCCCGACGCGCCACTCTCCAGCCGCGCCGCGAGACCGAGGCTCAGTCCCCCCACGTCGACGGCAACCGGCGCCGCGCGACTCTCGTCGACGAAGGACAGCGCGACGTCGTCGACCCGTAGCTTCTCGACCGCGAGCCGCCAGGGACGCGTCTCGACGACTTCGGGAGGCGGGGCCGCGCCGCCCGTTGTCGCCACCAGCCTCTGCCAGTTCACGGTCCCATCACGCGCCAGCGTCGCCGCCACGCGACCTCGGCTCACGGAGACCTCGGGCATGGTCAGCTCGCGCGCGACCACGTCGCCCCGCGCCGCGGTCACGCTCATCCGGTCCATGGACAGCAGCGGCGCGTTGCTGGTGCGCTCCTTCAGCGTGAGCGCCGTGACCGCGACGTCGACGCCATCCACCTTCAGCGACGTCGCGCCGTTCCGGTACGCGAACTCATAGCGCAGTGTCGCGTCGAGCTGGCCGGTCGGCTCGGCGACGGCGATGCTCTCCTGCACGAAACGCCACGCGGTCGCCACCGGAAAGCCGCGGAAGTCGAGCCGCCCGGTGGACGCCACCGGCACCAGGGATATCTGGCCGTCCCAGCTCACGACCCCGCCGCCCCCGAGCGTGGCCGCCACGGTGTACGGACCGCGGCGCTCGGGGAGCGTCGTCACATCGTGAAGCTCGATGTTGATCGGCTGTACCGTGGCCGACTGCGGCGCGCGGTGCGACCGATCCGTGAACGACACGACGCCGTCGCGCACCACGGCGTGGTGGAGCAGCACCCGCGGCGGCGCCGCCGGCTTCGGCGCCGGCTCGCCCTTCGGCAACGCGTCCAGGAGCTCGGCGATGTTCACGCGGCCATCGGGGGCGATGACCGCATCGACACGCGGCCCCTCCAGGCGGATCTCGGCGAAGGTCCATGCCGCGCGGAACGCGCTCGTGAGCTCGAAATCGACGAACAAACGATCGAAGCCGAGCAGCGGCCGTCCGTCGGCCTCCTGGAGGCGGAACTGCCTGATGTCGATCTTGAACAGCAGCGGGTTGACCCGGACCTCGCCGATCTCCGCGCGCCGCCCGAGCAGGTCATGCGCATAGCGCGGCACGTAGGTGGCGATGAGCCGGGGGACCAGGAAGAAGCCGGCCAGCGTGTAGACGAGAAAGAGAACCGCGAGTACGGCGAGGGTGACGACGACCCACCGGCGGGTCCTCAGCAGCCCGGCAACCTGTCTCCATCGTCCGGCCATGCCGGACAGTGTCTCACCGACTGTTCCTGTCTGCAGGGCGCGACAAGCGCGTCACCTGGCCGTCCGGTGGCCGCTCTTGCGCGCGCGAGCCGCGGAACGGCGCGAGCGCTGCCGGATCAGGCGCCGCGCCGCACGCGGTAGTCGACGTTGTCCTTCACCCACTTCCAGAGACGGTCCTGGCTGGCGAGCGACGTATCGGGCTTCATCTGCGCCCGCCAGCCCTTCATGACGTCGTACTCCACGGCCCACAGGCGTACGCGGTCTCGCTTCACCAGCTTCCGCCAGTTGTCGCCGACCTTCGGGCTGGCATAGACCAGGCGGACGGTGACGTTCTTCGCAAGATAGTCGAGCGGGCTCAGATCGATTCGCTGGTAGGAGGCCTGGGAGCCCGCCTTGATCCTGCCGTCGCGCACGTCGGGGACACCGTCGCTGAGCACCACCACCGTGATCGGCGCCAAAACCAGGTTCCGGTCCTTCACGGTGCGCGCGACCTGTTCGAAGAAGACGTTGAAGTCGGTCAGCGTGTCGGTGGGCGGGAACCACTTCCGGAGGCTCGCCTCGATCTGCTTGACGTCCTTGTTGTTGAAGTCGTGGATCGGGTGAAAGGCTTTCGGCTCGCTGTTGTCCTTGCCTCCGATCGCCGTCACGAAGAGATCGCGTGGCTTCGACAACCCGCCGAGCTCGTGCAGGTGACCGTAGAGGTAATGGGCGACAAACGTCAGCGCGTCGTCATAGGCCGGTCGGAAGGATCCGCTGGTATCGATGCCGACGAAGAGCGTCGAGCGCGCCGGCTTGCTGTCCTCGGTGGCCGCGGCCGAAACGACGACGGCGGCGCTGATCAGAATGGCCGCGACGACGCGCGCGGTGAACGAGCGGCCGAGGCGGCTCATAGCGTTGCCTGCTTCCGCGGCGCCGGCGGCACCTGCAAGGACTGGAGAATCTGCCACGTCCGGGTGACCTCACTGCGGTCCTGGAATGGAAGCTGGAACACCTGCCGCGAGGCGACGAGGACCATGCCGAAGTTGAGGGCGGCCGCCGCCACCTGCAGGACGGGGAGCACCAGGTAGTCGAGCACCTCGTCACTCTTCGTATGGAGCCAGTCGATCTCTTCCTTCAGCTCCGCCACGGGCTGCCGCCACCAGGGGGGCGGGGGCGTGACGTTGGCGGGGCGCGCGTGGTGGCCTTCGTCTTCAACCAGCGGTTTCCGGGAGATGAAGGCGAGCATCTGCGGCGTCCCGTACTGGCCGAAGAGGAGCCAGGTCATGCCGCGGATACCGATCCATCCGAACGACGACAGCGCGAGGGTGGCGGTGAGCCCCATCTTCATGTCCGTCTGCTGGGCGATCCACGGCGTCAGCGTGTCGATCAGCTCGCGGTAGAGGAACATGACCTCGAAGAACATCACGAACAGCTCCACGGCGACCATCTGGACGATGTCCTTCCACTCGCGCCCTTTCACCGCGTCCATCAGGCGCTGCACGCACGCGAAGCTGCCCATGACGAGCAGCAGCAAGAAGAAGTAGAGGATGGGGCCGGCGAGGCGCGGCAGCGATTCGCCACCAACCAGGTCGGCGAGCAGCTCGGTCACGGTTGGCATCAGCGTGTAGCTGAAGATGGCCGCTTCGAGCACGCACCAGAAGACGAGCATCACGAACGCGACCCACGGCACGCCGGGACTGAAATAGGTCTGGGTCATCCGGCCGGTCATGGTGAACGGCATCATCGCGACCTGGCGGATGACCTCGAGCACGAGCTTGGCCACGAAGCCGCCGAACGCGACGGCCCATCCCAGCGCCACCCCGGCGAACCGGAACATCCCGACCCAGAACAGCCACACGGCGTGCAGGGCATCCCACCACGTCAGCATCAGCGTGGGGATGAACTGCGCCCGCGCCGAGCGGAACGGCAGCGTGTAGAGCGACAGTTGCGTGCACCAGACGGCCGCGACGGCGAGCAGAGCCGGGAAGAACAGGAAGATGCACTTCGCCATCACGAGCCAGAGTGGACCGGGGGCGAAGAGGAAGTCCCACAGCATCTCCTGCAACGGCGGGATCCACGTCAGCGGCATGAGCAGCAGCTCCAGCTGCTGGCGCCACGGTTCTGGAATGCGCTGAATCAGCTCCACCATTGCGCCTCCTTGTGCCCGGCAATCCGGCCGAACGCCTACCGCGTAGCAAGCCTCCGGCCGCACGCGTAAACCACTGATTCCGCAGAGCAAGCGAGGCGATTCGCAATTCAGAGGTGGGCTGTTTGGCATCCGGCGCGCGAATTTGACACGCCGGCGCACCGAGGCGATGCGCCGCTACGGCGGCGCTGCCGCCGAGATCGAGCCACGGCAGCAGCGACAGCTCGCCGTGATCGAGACGCTCATCCAGTCCGGCGTCGACGTGAGGTCCCTGTCGAAGGACGAACAGTCGCGGCTTTCGATCTTGCCGACGTGCTGCCGTCGCAAGCCGCACACCCCGACGCAAGGGAAAATTTGCGAGCTGTTCGGCATGTGAAGATGACGGGCGCGTATTCTTTCAGCCGTGGAGGTGCCCCATGCCGTTGCTCGCCGCGATCGCTCTCCTCATGGTGTTCATCGCATCGACGTCCACGCACGCAAGGAAGGACAGCGAGATGCCCGAAGACCTCGCCGCTGAACTGAGACGGCTGCAACGCAACCAGGCCGTACTCCTGGCCGCGGTCAATCGACTCATCGCGGAAACCAGCCCGATCGCCCTCGCCAATCCAGCAGACGACTCGTCGGGGTACGTGACCAAGGGCTTGATCGTGGACGCCGAGGGCTTGATCGTCCCCGGGACGATCCCGGCCCCGACCCCGCAGACGACCGTCCGAGGGGTGAGAGCGGGCGATCCGCTCTGGACGGAGAGACCGGGAAGCCCGTAAGGCACGTCGATCGGCTTCCGCACGACGTCGCGTCATCCCGGCGTCCTCGCGCTGCCACCGGCATCTCGTCTAGAGCTGGTCGCGAAGGGGGATCAGCGGCAGGTAGAAGAAGTTGCGCCAGCGGTGGCGCTGCCAGTCCTCATAGGTCACCTGCTTGGTGAATTTCAGATCGGCGCGAAAGATCTCCGTCATCCGCGCGGCAAGTGCCTTGTCGAGGAACGCGAGGTTCAGCTCGTTGTTGAGCGCGAACGACCGGTTGTCGAGGTTCGCGCTGCCGATGCTGGTCCACTGGCCGTCGACGACCATGGTCTTGGCGTGCATGAGCGCGGGGCCATACTCGTAGATCTTGGCGCCCGCCTCGAGGACACGGCCGAAGTGCGCCTGGCTTGCCTGCCGCACGAGACGGTCAAGCATCGTGTCGGCATTGCCGGCCGTGATGAGCGATACGTCCACCCCACGCTTCACCGCCCGCACGAGTGCGTCGGTCAAGCGGCCGTCAGGGACGAAGTACGGATTCGTGATCAAAATTGACGAGCGCGAGGAATCGACCGCGAGCAGGAAGAGCATGTAGGCCGCCGCCGCGCCGCTCGCCCGGGAGCTCTTGATCGACTGCACGGTCAGATTCCCGCGCGGTTCGAGCGGCGGGAAGTAGGCGTCGCCGCCCAGGACGAGGCCGGTGGCGTCGCGCCAGTTCTCGGCGAAGGCGGCCTGCAGGTGGCTCACGATCGGTCCTTCGACGCGGACGTCGGTCTGCCGCCACTGGCCCTTCGTGCGGCCGTCGCCGGTCCACTTGTCGCCCACGCCGGTGCCGCCCGTGAAGCCGATCCGACCGTCGACGACGAGGATCCGCCGGTGATTGCGGTGGTTGATCCGCTTGATCGACAGCGGATTGATGGAATGGTAGGTGGCCACGTGACAGCCCGCGTGCTCCATCCGCTGCCGGTACGCCTTCGGCATGCGGTTGCTGCCGATGGCGTCCAGTAGCACGTTGACGCCCACGCCGGCACGGCAGCGCCCGGCCAGAGCCTCAGCCATCTCGCGCGCGATGTCACCCTTCTCGTAGATGAAGTTGGCGAAGGTGATCGTCGTCTTCGCCTCGCGGATCGCGGCGAGCATCGCGGGAAAGATCTCGTCACCGTTCAGGAGGACCTGCGCACGGTTGCCGGGCACGAGCGGCGCGTCGGTATGCGCCTCGAGCACGCGGACGAACGCGGGCTCGCCGACGCTGACGTCCGGCGAGACGTAGTGCGGTCGCGAAAGCGTGCAGGCGGCGAGCGGAAGACAGAGCGCGGCCGCAGCCAGCTGTCTCCAGATGCTACCGACGAGCGAGCGCATCAAGGCCAGAGCCGGAAGGTTAACACGTGCCCGCCGTCGGCCGCGGCTCGGCAAAATATTCTCCTCAACACGATTCGTTACAACGCCGCTGGCACCATGAATGCTCCGGTGTTTCCCGCCCACATGCATTACTTCCGAGGGGCGGATGAACGATAACGAAACGTGCTTTATTTGTAGCCGCGTCGACTCACACGAGAACTTCGGCGTCTGGTTCGTAGGCGACCGGGGCTTCGTCATACACCTGGAATGCTGGCTCGCGTGGTACGAGCAGCGAATGCCACGCGGCAGAGCGCCGAAACACGATTCGAGCCCGCCATCCCAGCACAGCGAAGAAGCGTCATGAGGGCGACATGTCGAGCATGACCGTCGACAGACTGACAGTTCCATCTCGCCGATCCCACTCAAGCCACCGTTAGGTTCGCTGTAGCGCTCATCGCCGACTGCCCACGATCGTGGGCACCGGCGGCAATGGTGACTCGACACGTTTCTGTGCAGTCGAACTACGAAGACGATTGCTGGCTGACGAGGCGGCCTCGCCCGGCGGCCATGGCCAGTGGCGCGCCAAAGACACCGCTGATGCTGTCGTGCAGGACACTCCATTTCTGATCGTCGAGATCGCGAGCTGAGTCGATGAATGTGAGCAGCTCGGCGAATCGTGTCATCGCCACTGGATCGGGCTCAGCAATCCTCTGCTCCAGTGCCGAGCGCAGCTTGCGGGCTTCCTCCTGACACAGCTGCAGTGGCTCGAACCGAGCGTGATCGACATGAGCGAGGACGGCGACCCGGCCGAGGATGTCGAGGGCCGATTCGCGGGCCGCGACAGTGGCCGCCTGCCGTTCGGCCGCTTTGACGGTGACGCAGAGAGCGCCGAGCATGGCCTTCAGATCTGCGGCGGAGTTGACGGCATCGATCGGGGGCAAGGGAAGAGGGAGGCATGACGCCGCCGCGAAGGCCGCACTACGGAGCGCGGCAAACAAGCGCCCGAGCTCGGCGAGCTCCTGGACGAATGCTTCCCCGGCCGGCGCCCCACGGCTCGTCAGGGCTGTGGCGACGTTTGCCGCCTCGATGCCCAGCTCGGCCATCCGACGGAGCAGCACGTCGTTGTCGTCGACGAGCTTCTGTATGTCCTCACTCTTCATCATCACCGACCCGCTGCCCGCGCCACCGTCTCGGTCAAGACCGATAGACCTATCGGCTTGGCGAGCACGTCAAAGAAGCCGAGCCGTCGCAGATCGACAAGCCCGGCATCGTGCAGACGTCCCGACACGGCGATCACGGGCACACCAGGCAGCCGGGCTCTCAGCTCCTCCAGGAGCCAGATCCCGTCATGCTCCGGCATCTTCAGGTCGGTCACTACCGCGTCTGGCGCCTGCAAATCAATGAGCTGCAGCGCCTCAGTCGCCAGGCCCGAGGACAGAACCGCGGCACCAGCCTCTTGCAACACGCAGACGTAGAGCGCGCGCACGACCGGGTCATCGTCGACGAGGAGTATTCGCAGTCCGTTCAGCATCGCCCTGACGTGAGCGACACTGCAAACCCATAACCACTGCTGGTCCATGGTGGAATGCTCGGAGCATCGCGGACTTAGCGAAAGGTCGTTTGACGCAGACGCGGGAGCCGACGAGAAACTATCCAGCCGGTGCCAATCGGTCGCGCCGATCGCCGGGGGGCACGCGTACATGCTGGCGGAGTGAAGCGCGGGCTTGAGGGCACAGCGCCTGCTTCCGCAGCTGGATCATATGTCCGGATGGCGACGATTCGGGTCGTACGTGGCGTGGCAGGCGCCGGGATGGCTCGTCGCCGTTCTCGTCGCGATCGTCCTGCACCGAGCCCTCGGCCTGAGCGCATGGCTGGTGATCTCCGCGCTGGTGCTCTTTGTCGGCAAGGATCTCTTGCTCTATCCGGCGATGCGGGCGGTGTTCCGGCCGCCCGCGCCGTCGGTGCCTCTGGGCGAGCGGGCAAAAGCGATCGATCGGCTCGCGCCGTCGGGCTACGTGCGCGTGAACGGGGTGCTGTGGAGGGCCCGGGTACGAGCGGGCGAGATCGACGCCGGCAGCGACGTCATCGTCCGCGACGCCGAGGGGCTGACCCTCATCGTCGAGAAGCTCTGACATCGCTGCCGGCAGAGCGTCAGGGCGACTGCACCCTCCGCATGACGTGGATCTCGGAGGCGTCGAGCGTGACCGCGCCGAGTGTCGTGGCCTCCCGGGGCAATGCGCTGACACCGGTGCCGGCGCCCGTGACGACCGGAGGCCGGGTCGAGATCATGACCTCGTCGCCTCGCCGGAGATCCGAGAGCAGCAGATCGCGATCACCCGTGCGCAGCTTCGTCGCCGGGGTCACGCGTACGAGCGTGCCGTCATCGAGCCGGATCAGCGTGTTGGCGGGATCCACGCTGAGGACGGTGCCCATCCGCGTGCCGGCCGGCGCGACGCCCGGCGTGGACGCGAAGACCGGCTGCGCGTTCCGGACGAACACCTGGGCGCCGGGCTGCAGCATGTC
>Ga0075431_100006615_pt1 | contig 11517 bp, 12 predicted proteins | sample RhiMetdeltSRZDD5_FD_75297 | JGI IMG/M metagenome (GOLD analysis project Ga0075431, IMG submission 75297) | Populus rhizosphere microbial communities from Tennessee, USA - Rhizosphere MetaG P. deltoides SRZDD5 | ecosystem: Host-associated > Plants > Roots > Rhizosphere > Soil | place: USA...
CCTATCCGCTAATTCGCATGCTGGCGGAAGGACTTGTCGGCGCCATGAAGGAGCATATTGACCAGGGTCAACCGATGGTGCTGGTCTTTGACGCGGATATCGCCAAGCTGATGGGAAATATCATAGAACGCGAGCTGATACCCGGGGCAGGAATCATTTCAATCGATGGAATCGATCTCAAAGATTTCGATTTCATCGATATCGGTCAAGAATTGCCCGACGCCAAAGCTGTTCCGGTTGTGATCAAGTCGTTGATTTTTCGCCATAACGAGCAGGGGCGGGGTCATCATCACCATCATCATCACCACTGAACGGTTACGGCATTGCATCAGCGACGTTGACATTAGAAACGATATCGCCTAACTTAAAAATTATCTTTATTTTACGGGTGTTTAACTTTTATGGACGAAGCAAGCGGTTTGCAGAATTTTCTCGCAATCGTAACCAAGCCGGACAATATTCCGATTGTCGGCATGCTGATCCTGGTGATTTTCTTCAGTTGGATCGGACTGCGCCAGGCGTTTAAGAACGATCAGCTCGTCGAGCAGGGTAAAGAAGACCAAATCCCTAATGAAATGTGGAAGTAGATGTTGAGGGGCTGCCTGGTTGGGTTGGCCGTCCTCACGTTCGTGGGTCTATCTTTAGCTGCTGAAACAACATCTCCTCTCGTAGAGGAAAATCAGTGGGAGGAGGCCCGGAACTATCTGGCAGAAGGAAAAGCCGCAGAGGCCAAAGCGGTCTTTGAGGCTTTACTGAGGCGATATCCCCAGGAACCTGATCTTCATCTTTTTTTGGGTATAACCCTGCTGAGACTCCGCGATCCTCAAGCCGCCGAAGCGTCGGTGCGAAAGGCGATTACCCTTAACCCCGATCATGTTGAAGCGAGAACCCTACTTGCCTGGATCGAGTCCGATATTCGCGGTGACTTCGATGCAGCGATCGCGGAGTACAAAAAGGTTGTCGAGCTGAAACCCGATCTTGCCCAGGCCTACAACAATCTTGGAGTGGCTTTAAAACGCAAAGGGGAACTTGCTGCGGCAGCCGACAATTTTAACAAGGCGTTGGAGCGAAAGCCGGATTTTGGGGCGGCCCTGAACAACCGGGGCTGGACATTCGCTGAACAGGATAGATGGAGCGAAGCGCGCCGGGACTTCGAACAGGCGCTTGAAATCAATCCTCAAGACGACGGCGCGCTTTACGGCCTGTCACAGGCATTGCGCTCAGTGAGGGATTACTCCGGGGCGCAAGAGGTTTTGGGCCAGCTCATATCTCGCTCGCCAAATTTTGTTTACTGGCTGGAGTGGGGGCGCATTGGGTTAATTCGATACTGGTGGGTTTTGTTGGCGATTGCGTTGGCATTCTTTTTCAAGGGACGATTCAAGAAAGCGAGGGTCGAATCTCATGGCGGTTGAAGCAACCAAAAAGCGCAAAGGCACGGCACTACTGGCGGTGATGGATGAAAACTGCTCAAGTTGCGCCGGTTCACCTTTGTGCGAGGCGCATTGTCCGGTCGATGAATGCATCAATCTGGTCTATGAAGAGCTGCCGCAGGGAGGGCTCAAACCTTATCGCGTCATGGTCGACAACGACAAATGCATCGGCTGTCAAATGTGTTATAGCGACGACTTGACCAAGGTGCAGCAGCACAAGGAGACCGGCGAGATCTTCTACGAATACGGCGGCCGTTTTTACGACAGCAACCGCAACCCGGTGGCGCCTGACGCCGTTCCCAAGCGTTTCCAGCTACAGCTCATTGGCACCGAGTCTGAAGACCGCCTCGACAAGAAAATCTGCCCTTGGGACGCCATCAAGATGTACGAGTTCGATGATGGTCTGGAAGTTTCCCAATTTTTTTATGACATCACCAAGCTCAAGAAAATTGACGGCGGGTATGTCATCGATGAGGCTGAAAAAGAACGTCTCGAAGGAAAGCAAAGCGAGTTGTACGAGTAACTCAACCGCCTATAGGTGAACATATGACAGCGAAGGTCGAACTAACGGAAACGATTTTACGCGATGCTCATCAGTCGTTGCTGGCAACGCGGATGCGAACAGAGGACATGTTGCCGATAGCCGCAAAGCTCGATGCCATCGGCTACTGGTCCTTAGAAACATGGGGCGGGGCTACTTTCGACGCGGCTCTGAGATATCTCAAGGAAGATCCCTGGGAGCGGTTGCGTAGCCTGCGCGCGGCAATCCCCAAGACCCGCTTCCAGATGCTCTTGCGAGGCCAAAACATCGTCGGCTACCACAACTATCCGGACGATATTGTAGTCGGCTTCGTCCAACGTGCCGCAGCCGGCGGTATCGATGTTTTCCGTATCTTCGACGCGATGAACGATCTGCGCAACATGAAGACTGCCATAGAAGCGGCGCTCAAAACCGGTAAGCTTGTCGAAGGCACGATCTGCTACACAATCAGCCCGGTGCACTCGGTGGATTACTTCCTGCGAGTAGGCGAGCAACTGGCAGAGTTGGGCGTGCAGATTATATGCCTCAAAGACATGGCGGGGATGCTCGCCCCGTATGTCGCCCAAGAGCTGATCAGCAAGATCAAAGCTCGTATTCCGCTACCGCTTCATCTCCATTCTCACTGCACGGCCGGGTTGGCGCCGATGACTTACATGCTCGCCATTGAAGCCGGCGCTGACATAGTGGACACCGCCCTGTCGCCGTTATCCCAAGGCACATCACAGCCGGCGACAGAAGCGGTGGTGGCGGCATTGATGGGCAGTTCCCGGGACACTGGATTGGATTTGGGCAAACTCAACGAGATCGCCGAATACTTCTATGGAGTGCGCAAGAAATACGCTGAGTTCGAAAGCGCCGTCAACAACCAGGTGAAGACCGACATTTTGACTTCACAAATTCCCGGGGGAATGTTGTCCAATCTGGTGGCGCAGTTACGGCAGCAGAAGGCCGAGGACAGACTCGACGCTGTGCTAGATGAAATGCCCCACGTCAGAAAAGATCTTGGATACCCGCCCTTAGTAACGCCGACGAGCCAAATCGTTGGCTCTCAGGCGGCACTGAATGTGATCACTGGAAAACGCTATTCCGTCGTTGCCACCGAAACCCGGAACTATGTCATGGGACTGTACGGTAGGCCGCCAGGGCCGATCAGCCAGGAGATCAAAACCAAAGTCCTAGGCGGAAAAGAGCCGATTGACTGCCGGCCGGCGGATCTTCTTAAGCCGGGTTTGGAAGCTGCGCGTAAGGAAGCCGGCAGCCTCGCAACCAGCGAAGAGGATGTGCTTACCTACGCATTGTTCCCGGATATTGCTAAGGATTATTTTCTCTCGCGGGATTCCGGACAGACGTCCCAATCAACTGTCTGATCGTTGCCATAAAACGGTTACCGGCATAAGCCGTTTGCATCAGTCTGCTCAAAAAGGGCGCGCGAAGATCGCCTGCGGTACGTCGAAGCGAAGCGAGCTCGCGCAACGAAGCCTATGAGGCTTTTCAGCAGTCTTTTAAATGACCTTATTGAGCGGGTATTCGATGATGCCCACAGCGCCGTTGCGTATCAGGAGCGGGATCAAATCCCTGACTTTGGCTTCTTCGAGCACGCTCTCCACCGAAAACCATCTGATCCCTTTCAGGCTCGGAGAAGGATGGAGTGTGGCGATCGTTGGCGCGGTGATGCTGGGAATCAACTGTATGACTTTTTCCAGATCGGCTTCGGCGACATTCAGCTTGATGCCGACCTTGTTTTCCGCCGAAAGCGCTCCTAGCAATAGAAGTCGAATTTGCTCAATTTTCTCCCTCTTCCAAGGGTCCTGCCATGCCTCCTTGTTAGCGATCAGTTGGGGACAGGATTCCATTAGCTCATGGATAATTTTCAGCCCATGAGCGCGAATCGTGCTACCGGTCTCGGTCACTTCAACGATGGCGTCGACGAGACCTTCGGCAGCCTTGGCCTCGGTGGCGCCCCAGGAGAACTCGACTTCGACGGGGATTTCTCTTTCGGAAAAATAGCGCTTCGTATAGTTCACCATTTCCGAGGAAATTCGCTTACCCCGAAGGTCTTCTATCCTTTCGATCGGTGAATCCTGCGGCACAGCCAGCACCCAGCGCGTTGGGCGAAAGCTGGTCTTCGAATAGATCATCTCGCAGACGAGCTGGACATTGGAACCGTTCTCCATGACCCAATCTCTGCCCGTGATGGCGACATCCAGAGTGCCGGACTCGACGTAACGCGACATCTCCTGGGGACGCGCCAGGCTGCAGCGCAAAGTATCATCATCGATGGAGGGAAAATAACTGCGGCTCGTCGTCGAAATTTTCCAGCCGGATTTTCTGAAGAGCTCGATGGTCATTTCCTCGAGGCTCCCCTTCGGAATGCCCAGCTTCAGTTCTTTGCCGGCCTTCATCAGCCTCGGACCCCTATAATGAATAGTTGAAGCGGGCTCATAGTGATTTTTTGTAAACCTCTTTCGGATCAAAAACCCGTTCGGCGCAAATTTCCCATTCGTCGCCGGAGCGCTGGCGAAAGAAGCAACTTCGAAATCCTTCATGGCAAGCGGCGCCGCCGATCTGATCGACCTGCAGCAGAATCGTGTCGTTGTCACAGTCAATGAAAGCATCTCTTACTTCTTGGAAGTTGCCTGACTCCTCGCCTTTGAACCAAAGCCCCTTGCGGGAACGGCTGTAATAGTGCGCTTTGCCGGTCTTCTGGGTTTGCTCCCACGCCTCTTCGTTCATATAAGCAACCATCAACACGTCGCGCGATTCATAGTCCTGCACGATCACGGGAACCAGGCCGTTAGCCTTGGCGAAGTCTATTTTTTCCATCGATTTTTCCTTGAATTCACTGAGTTAACATACGCCCCACCGGACTTCAAATGAGACATCAGGCGCGCCCGGCATTATCAAAGGGATTACGAGACGCCGCGGCGATTCTGAGTATCGGAATCGTCTCGATCTTCTCTTGGCCGAGCATCCGCCAGTAAATCCCTTTAGGGCGCGGGAAATTCGCATCGATTTCGATAATCTCGCCCGGCGTGACGATAGCGCTCAGCGGGATGTCGTGTTCGGTCATGGGCAGGTCTTCGTCGAGGATTTGCAACGCATGAACCGACGTAACGATCGGCGTCTTTGCCGAAATCTTTTTGTTCTCGGTCAGCAAGGCGAATTCCAAGTCCGAATAGCCGCCGCCTTTACCGACTCGAGCGCCGCGGCGATTGACCGCGACCGAGCCGCAGATGATCAGGTCGATCTTTTTGATTTCATCCAGACCGATCAACCTGCCGAACTTTGCCGCACCCTGAATTGAAGACGCGGTGTAAGGGGAACAATTTAGTTTCGCCGGATCGAGCTCGATAAATGGTTTCTGATTGCGCAGGCGCGGCACCGCCATATAGACGATTTTGCCATCGGCAAGAGCTTTGTGCCGAATCGCTCTTTGCGGTGAGTCCGGATTGGATTTCAAAGCTCTGGCGCGCTTCCAGTATGATTTTTCGGCGAGCAGGCGCGCGCAGACTTCGGCGCCAATAAAGTTGGGTATTCTTCCTTGGGCGCCGGGAAAGCGCGCCACTTTCTCACGCTGCATCACCGACCAAACTTGCTGTCGGATCTGCTCTTTTGGTCGCATTACGATAAATTATTCCTGCCTTCGATAGGTAACAAGCGAGCATAGAGTCATTACGGGAAATCGGTGCGATTGCGCTCACTGTCACACTTGCGGATTAGCGGATTGACTGGGTGTGAAAGGCGGTTGTAAGATCGATTGATGCAAGAGTTCATCGTCGTTTATGTGACCGCCGGATCGGCCGATGAGGCGGATCGGTTGGCGCGTTCGCTGGTTGACGAGCGGCTTGCGGCTTGTGTCAATCGCATCAAGTCGGTGCAGTCGGTTTATCGATGGCAGGGGAAAGTAGAGCAGAGCGAAGAAGAGCTGTTGATTATCAAAACGAGCCGGGACCGGTTCGCGGTTCTGGAGAAACGCGTTCGAGAACTCCACAGTTACTCAGTTCCAGAAGTGATCGCGTTGCCCGTGATCGAAGGCAGCAGCGGCTATCTGAAATGGCTCAAGGAGCAGGTTACCTCCGGGCCGCGGTCCCGCGGTGATGGCATACGAACGGTTCGCGAAGTGTCGGCCGGCGGCGTTATGTACCGCAAGCACAGCGATGAGATTCAAATCGCCTTGATTCATGTGCGTAATCGTTGGGGCCTGCCTAAAGGTCATGTTGAAGAAGGCGAGCGCATCGAAGAAACCGCTTTGCGCGAAGTGCGAGAGGAGACTGGATTAGAAGGCCGCGTGGTGAGAAAACTCGGCGATATCCGCTATGCCTATCGTGACAAAACCAAAGAAGGCGAGCCGATCCGCATCTATAAACGGGTTCATTTTTATCTATTGCGTTACCTGAAGGGCGATGTTCGCGATCATGATCACGAAGTTGACGAGGCGCGCTGGTTTCCCATGGACCAGGTGATCAAGAATTTAAAGTTCGCCACCGAACGAAAGATGGTTCATCGGGCGCTGAGCATCCTGACGGCAAGTGACAATCAGCGGATCAAGCCGGCGCTCGAACAGCAATCCGAAGATGAACCGGTTGAGCAAAAGCTCCCCCGCTAACTCGCTGCGACGATTTACCGGCAGATCGGCAAACGGAGATTCATGGTCATGAGTGATCGAGCCGTCGGCGTTACGTTTTCGGTTCCGTACGAGATCGCTGCGGTTCGTCAGTTACGGCAGACCAGCCTGCAGGAGCGTGAACACGCGCTCCAAGCCTGCGGCTATAACTGTGAGCTGCTGCCCCAGGACGCAATCTATGTCGATCTTTGCACCGATAGCGGCGTGAGCGCGTTGAGCGCGGCCCAGATCGCTGCCGGGAGTGAGACGCGAGCGGTGGAGCCGGCGATGGGCATGGCGAGTGAAGCCAGCCGAGCATTTGCTTCTCTGTCCACGCAGTACCGCAAATTTTTTGGGTTTCCCTACTTAGTTCCGACCACCCAGGGACGCGCCGCTGAACGCATATGGGCAAAGATTCATGTCAAGCCTGGTACTGTGGTGCCCGGCAATATGCTGTTTCCGTCAACGCGAATGCATATCGAATCCAACGGCGGCAAGGTGATCGATGTCATAGGCGATGGCGCCCATAATCTCCAATCAGAAGATCCCTTCAAAGGAGATCTCGACATCGAAAAACTTGGCGCGCTTTTTCGCGAGCACGGACGGCAAAAGGTCAGCTGCATCTATGTCGAGCTCAGCGTTAACGCTTGCGGCGGCCATCCGGTATCTCTCGGCAATCTCAAGAAGGTCAAAGCGCTGGCAGTAACCAATGGTGTGCCGCTATTTCTCGATGCTTGCCGGATTCTCGAGAATAGCTATTTGATCCGGCAACGCGAGGCCGGATATCACGATCGTTCCATTCGCGATATCGTTTCTGAAACGTGTGAATCGGCCGACGGTTGCACGATGAGCGCCATGAAGGATTTTTTGGTTCCGATGGGCGGCATGATCGGCAGCCGCGATCCCGTCACCTTCCAAAAGGCGACCCTGCAAAGTTTTCTCGACGGCGCGCAGCCGCCGGCAAGCGCAATGCAAATGATCAGCACCGCGCTTGACGAGATCTTGGCCGAGGATGCCTATGTGACCAGCCGGGTGGAGCAGGTTAACTATCTTTGGCGCAGGCTCAGAGAGAGCGTCCCGTTGGTGCATCCGCCCGCCGGTCACGCCGTCTATGTTGATCTCGCTGCGTTTCTGCCCCATGTCGCTGCGGAGAATCATCGCGCCGAGGCTCTAGCCGCGTTTCTTTATTATGTATCCGGAGTCCGGGTGACCAAAGGCGCGCCACCGGCGCCGGCCCAAGCGGCGCGCGGGGTGGAGCTGCTTCGCCTGGCGGTTCCGGCGCGCAAGTACGTACAGGGGCATATCGATGACGTCGCCGAAGCCTTGTTGTATGCGTATGCCCACCGCCACGAAATTAAAGGATTGAAGCAGGTCGAAGATCCTCAAAGAGGCAAATACCAGCCTTCTCACTTCGAGCCATTATGAGTTTCTTTTCGGCATCAGCCATCCCACAGAGCTCTTGGTCTAGCTTGGGTCAGCTCTTTTTTCAGCGGGTTGACGAGCTTGGCTGCCGCACGTTTCTAAAGATACAGCGGCGTGGCCGCTTCGAAGAAAAGTCGTGGGGCGATATCGGCGAGATGGTTCGAAGCACCGTGTTGGGCCTGCACCAATTGGGCATGGTTAAAGGCGACAATGTCGCGCTTCTGGGTGACAACAGTTTGCCCTGGCTGTGCGCCGACCTGGCGACATTGGCTGGAGGCTTGCCGAACGTGGTGATCTCGCCAAACGTTTCGGACTTTACCTTGTTGAAGATTCTCGCGCATTCTCGATGCCGCGCTATCTTTATCGATGCCGTTGCTGCCCGAAGGCTGCTCGCTGTTGAAGCGCAATTGCCTAATATGTCCCATGCTATTGTTTTTGACCGCAGCGCCGAAGAGCTTCCCGGCTGTATGTCATTTGCCGAGCTGCTGGAGCGGGGCCGCCGCGGTGATATCGACGAACTGGATCAACTGCTGCAAGCAGTCCAGCCAAATGATCTAGCGACCATCATGTACACTTCGGGGTCCACAGGTGAGCCCAAAGGAGTCATGCGAACCCACAATAATCTCGTTTCAAATATCGCTAGCGGCGGCGAGATTCTCTTAAGCAGGCCCGAAGAGTTGACGGTCATCGTGCTGAGTCTGAACCATCTCTTCGGCCGTTACGGTTTTCTGAAGAGCGCGGTTACCGGTCGAACCACAGCAATGATCGAGGCTACGGAACTAAATTTAGATCTATCCGTCCTCGAGGATTTGCGGCCCACCGCGATATCAGTGGTTCCAAGAGTGATGGAACGGCTGTGGAACGCGATTTTAGATAGGGGATCGATTCGGGAGTTGTGGAATCGCATTGAAAAACTCGTTCGAGACAATCGGCTGACGGGCCCCGACGATCATGCTGCTGGTCAGATCGCAGCGATGAGGACAAACCTGCGACAGGCCGTGCAACAGGCTTTAGGTGGCAGGGTTAAGTATATTACCTACGGTGGGGCGGCGATGCCGCTGCCCATCTCACGATTCTTCGATGTGATCAGCGTGCCTCTCATTGGTTCTTATGGCTCTACGGAATGCGGCGGCGTCACTCTGTGCGGCGTCGGCAATGCCAAACCCGGGAGTTTAGGCAGACCGTTTCCGAACGTCGAGCTGCGGTTGGCGGAGGACGGCGAGATTTTGGTCCGCGGCCCCACTGTAACGCCTGGATACTTCGAAGACCCGCAAGCCACGTGTGAAGCTTTCGATGCTGATGGCTGGTTCCGCACAGGCGATTTGGGAAAAATCGACAACGAGGGAGCTCTTTATATCATCGGCCGGAAGAAGGACCTTTTCAATTGTGCTGACGGCTCGAATATCAATCCTGGGACTGTCGAAGCGCTGTTGGAAAATGACTCATTCATTCGGCAGGCGATTTTACTGGGTGATCATCGACCATTCATCGCTGCTTTGGTGGTGCCTGAGCGGCGCCGTATAGCAGCTGAGCTTGGTCGGGTGGAGTCGACCTTGAGCGACAGCGATGTCGAAGCGGCGCTATGGCAGCGGATCGACTTGATTAATACTCAACTGGATCGTTACGAGAAGATTCGCAAAATTGCCATCATATCACACGACTTCCCCGCGCGGATTCGCAGTATTACGGCATTACAAAAGATCAAAATAGACCGTCAAGCCGTTGAGGATCGATATCACGTGGAGATCGAGGCGATTTACATTAGCGGTGAGCAATCAGAAGCGCCTGCGTTAGAATTTTCTTGACACCGCTACGCCACCTGCAGGATATATTATGAAATTCTAACGGGGCTGCCCCGGATAAATGCTAATACGCGGATGGACCCACTTCTTCCAACCGAACGGTTAATGTTCCTATCCTAAATCCGCTGCAACTTACCAGACGATGAATTTCGTCGGAAACTATCGGGCTTGAGGAGGAGATAAACATGTGGAAAGAATTTAAAGAATTTATCGCGCGCGGTAACGTCATCGATCTGGCAGTCGCGGTTATTATCGGCGCGGCTTTTGGCAAAATCGTCACGTCTCTTGTCGATGGCATACTGATGCCGCCCCTGGGATTACTGCTCGGCAAAGTTGATTTCAGTAGCTTGTTCTATGTGCTTGACAGTTCAAAGGGCGTACCCGTGTCATTGCAAGATGCCAAAGCCAAAGGCATCCCGGTGATTGCCTATGGTAATTTCATCAATGACATTATTTATTTCATAATTATTGCCTTTGTCATCTTCCTGCTGATCCGAATGATCAATAACATGAAAAGAAGGCAGGAAACGGCTCCCACCGCAAAGGAGTGCCCGTACTGCTTATCGACTATTCCGGTCAAAGCCACACGCTGTGCTCACTGCACGGTGGATTTAAAAGCAGCATAGATAATCGGCAATCGGGTCGTGAAAAACGAGCCGACGGGCTGCTCAAGATTCACCTTGCCGCAGTCTATCTCACCAGCTCCATCAAAGAGGTCGTGGGAGTTTAGAACGTGCTTGCGCCAACGTCAGATCACTAATAGGGCCACGTAAACAATATTGAAGTAGCATGCCTCAAGTAGCGTTAATAACCGGCGGCGGCGGTGGAATTGGTGGCGCTGTGGCTCATCGGCTGGCGGAGGCGGGCATGACCGTGGCAGTCGCTGATTACGACCGGGCGGCTGCGGATCAAGTGAGGGACGAAATCCTCGCCGCGCGCGGCAAGGCCGATGCTTACTCTGTCGATGTCACTCAAGCGCGTGAAGTCAAAGCGGTGGTTACTGAGATCCATTCACGCCACGGCCGCATTGACGTGCTGGCGAATATCGCCGGCGGTAGCATTTACACGAAGCGCGTTGAGGAATTCACCTGGGCCGAATGGAAGCAGGTGATCGACAGTAATCTGAAAGGCACATTCCTCATGTGCCGTGAAGTAGCTCCGGTAATGCAGAAGCAAAAGAGCGGCAGAGTCCTCAATACCGCTTCTAATTATGGAGTGACAGGTTCGGCGCTGCGCGCGCCTTACGCGGCGGCCAAAGCCGGGATTATTACTTTTTCGAAGAGCCTCGCGCTGGAATTGGCGCCCGACGGCATTCTCGTTAATACGGTGGCGCCGGGCCCGACGGATACGCCGCGAGTGATGGAAAAAGAATCTCCTGACGCTCGCCGGGAGCGCTGGTATCCGGTGATTCCATTGGGGCGAACCGGACAACCCGGCGATGTCGCCGAGATGTACTATTTTCTTACCACACCGGAGAGCGCGGCAATCACAGGACAGACCTTTCACGTCAACGGCGGCGTGGTGATGCCGTGAGACTTAAAAACAAAGTCGCAGTGATAACCGGTGGGGCTCAAGGAATCGGTCGCGCCATCGCCCTGGGAATGGCGCGAGAGGGCGCAAAAGTTGTCGTCGCCGACTTGCAGTCGGAAAAAGCACGTTCGGTTGCCGACGAGGTGAAGATACTTGGCGGCGACGCGTTGGGGTTCGAAGTCAATGTTG
>Ga0075431_100006621_pt1 | contig 11513 bp, 10 predicted proteins | sample RhiMetdeltSRZDD5_FD_75297 | JGI IMG/M metagenome (GOLD analysis project Ga0075431, IMG submission 75297) | Populus rhizosphere microbial communities from Tennessee, USA - Rhizosphere MetaG P. deltoides SRZDD5 | ecosystem: Host-associated > Plants > Roots > Rhizosphere > Soil | place: USA...
ACCATCCCCGCGACCGCAACGGTCGAGGCTGTGCTCGCCGAAGTCGCCGCGTTCGGACAGGCAAACGATGCCCGCGAAACCGAGCGTCCGAAGCGGATGCTGAACATCACGCCGGACACCGGCCAGCTCCTCCGCATCCTCGTGCGGGCGACGCGTGCACGTCGCATCCTGGAGGTCGGCACCTCCAACGGCTACTCCACGCTCTGGCTCGCCTGGGCGGCCACCGAGACCGCTGGCCACGTCATAACCCTCGAGCGCGCAGCGGAGAAAGTGGCGCTCGCGTCGGCCAACTTCACGCGGGCGGGCCTTGCGCCGTGGATCACCGTCCGTCAGGGGACGGCACTGGAGATCCTGGCCGAGCTCGACGGCCCGTTCGACCTGATCTTTCTTGATGCAGACCGGCCCAACTACCTCGCCTACGCCGATGCCCTGCTCCCGCTTCTCAGGGTCGGCGGCTTGCTCGTGACCGACAACGTCGTGTCCCACGCTGGCGAGCTACCGGGATTTCTCGCGCGCATCAAGGGCGATCCGACGCTCGACTCGGTGACCGTACCCGTGGGCAACGGCGAGGAGTTGACCTACAAGCGCGCCTGAGCCACCAACCGCGGGCTGCCAGGTAGAGTGCTACAGGTCACAGCACGTGATCCGGGTACTCTGTTCCAGAACGGGATAAGCAGAACGTGGGTTCCGACTCTCTGGCCGGGCATTACCCACTATGGGCGCAAACTGAAGTCGTACCGGCGGAGCGTGGCACTCAGCCCCGCAAGGTGAGCTGTCGTCAGGAGCCCACCGAGAGCCCGAGACCGTATGACATGCTCCGCGCGGTCGAAGATCGCGACGCAGATGCAGGACGGATCGTGCCTCGCGCGGTACAGCAGCCCGTCAGGCACATCAGGGTGCGACCACAGTGCGCGCGACCACGCCTGCGCGCGATCGTGTCGCCCGGCGAGGATAGCGGCCGTAGCGCCGATCCTGGCAAGACCTGGCCCGGTGAGATCGACGAGCCGTATTGGCCGAGTCACCTCGATGCGGGCCAGGGAGCGCCAGCTGGGCCAGCGCTCCCTGACCGTGTTCAGCCCTGGATTCCGGCCGAACGTCTCGATGAACGCCCCGTCGAGCGTCTCCGCTGCGTAGAGCACGCGGTACTCCTGGCGAGGGTCGTCGAACCGATTCTCCAGGGTCCGTCCAAAGAACACCGGGCCACACCGCACGCGGTGAATCCGAAGCCATGGGCCAGCAGTCTCAACAAGCGGGAGATGACTGTGAGCCAGATCGCTCGGCGGGAGCGGCGCATCATGAGCCGTCGCCACCGCGCCTAGTCCGCCCCATGCTCCCCGTAGGCGCGCGCAGCCCGCAGGATTGCCTGGACGTCGCCATCCCGGCCGCGTCGGAGCAACGAGAGTGGCGCCTCGCCGTCGAGTCGGCTGTTCGGAGCGAGTACGAACGCCACCAGTGTCCAGACGTCGCCATCGCTATCGTCGAGCACCTGTCGCAGCTCACGCAAGCCGGGTAGGGGGCCTGATCGTCCAAACTGCCAGGACGGATAGACGTATCGACCAGAGCCTAGTGGGAGTGCGACGAGGCGACCATCTGAGCGCGCCTTCGCTACCGCCTGCCGCGACACGTGCAGGAGATTCGTGACGTCGCGCGTCCCCAGCGGCTGGCCCTCCGCGTGCAGGAGACGGTCACGGTCACGCACCCATCGCAGACGCGCGTCAGCCAGCGGGTCTGTCTGTGTTACTCGATCGATGCTCGCAGGCGCGGTCAACATCGTGACGAGGGCATCGACGTCTGTGGGCGCGTTGGCAGCGGAGTCCAACGTCTGACGATCGACCCGCGCTGCAAGATCGACGAGCGCGTTGAGAGCGCGAGAGAGCGCAGACGATGAGTTCGACATGCACGCCTCCTGTTGACATCATACCGCACCGTCAACCTCGTCAACCACGTCACTCCAAGACCGCGTGTGCATCACCTGACGGTACTGCCCCTCACGCCCGCGGCTTTCGCTTACGATGTCGCGGATTGCTCTCCGTGGCACGGCCAACTGCAGCGCATCGATGAGACCGGTGCCGGCCAGTGGGGCACCGCTCTCTCCCTCGCCTGCTCCATGTTCGACCTCGAGTGCACGGTCTACATGGTCAAGGCCAGGTAGTCTGTTGGTCAGATTCTCGACAACAACCCGAGAATGAAGCACTTGCGCCTCCTTTCGCCTCGTTGCGGCTAGAATGCGGGCGCATCCTGAGCGCTCTGGCGGGAAAGCGAAGCAGGCATGGACGTGACCATGGCGCCGGTCGGCAAGCCGGCCAGCTTTCTGTTCGCGATGTTCCAGGGAGGCGGCAACATCCCCCTCATCCTGCCAGTTGCTGCTGAGCTGGTGGCGCGTGGACACCACGTCCGACTCCTCGCGGGGCCGAACATCAGAGCGATCAAACTGCCGGTCAGCGAGCGCTTCCGCGAGCGCATCGCGGCAACGGGCGCGACCGCCGTGCCTTTCACGGAACCTGATCTGCACCCCTTCGACGTGGCGCCGCCATCGCGCGGTCTCGCGTTTGGCTGGACACCGAGGTGGCTCACACGCTCGGTGACCAACGTGCCGACACTTGCCTGGGCACCTGCCTGGGCTGACAACGTCACCGCCGAACTGGGCAGCGTATCGACGGACGTGCTGGTCGTCGATCATTTCCTGTTCGGCGCGCTCGCGGCCGGCGAGGCGGCAGGCGTGCCCACGGCTGCGCTGGTGCATGGCTTCTACAAGCATCGCCCGGCCCCGGGACTGCCACCGTACTGCACCGGCCTTTTGCCAGCCCGTGGCCCGGCCAGCCGCGTTCGTGACGCGCTCTACGACATGGCAATCCGGCGGATCTACCGGCGCGATGGACTCCCGCCCCTCAACCGCGCCCGCCGACAGGTCGGGCTACCTCCACTCCGCACACCGTTCGACCAGTACGACCGACTCGCACGCGTCCTCATCCTGGCCAACGCGGCGCTCGACTTCCCGGTGCGCCGCCTAGAGCCAAACGTGCGCTACGTTGGCACGCCCTTCGACGACGCGGGTGCTGCTGCCTGGGAGTCGCCGTGGCCGTCCGAGGACGCTCGGCCACTGGTGCTGGTGAGCCTCAGCACGCTTCCCCAGGGTCAGGCTCCGATCCTCCAACGGATTCTGACGGCAGTGGAGCCGCTGCCGGTTCGGACGCTCGTCACGCTCGGCCCGACCCTCAACGCATCGCAGTTCACAGCGCCGCCGAATGTGATCTTCGAGACGTTTGTGCCGCATGCGTCGGTGTTGCCCCGCGTGGCAATGGTGGTGACCCAATGCGGGATGGGAACCATGTTGAAGGCACTTGCACACGCAATCCCGCTGGTCTGCGTGCCGCTCCAGGGTGATCAGCCGGACAATGCAACCAGAGTAGTGTCGCGAGGTGCTGGCGTCCGCCTCGACCGTGGGGCTTCGCCCGAGGAGATCCGTGCCGCGATCCAGCGAGTTCTGGACGAGCCGTCGTTCCGCGAGAGTGCGCAGCGCCTCGGATCGGCGCTCGCCGACGATGACGGGGCACGAACCGCCGCCGATGAGATCGAGTCGCTGGTCAAGATCCCCGCGTGATCCGTAGCAAGACGCCGCGCTGGCCATACTCGGGCGATGATCCAATCAGAGGGGTGAGGGAGGCTCGGCATGGCCATGGACGACCAGCAGACCAAGATCGTGCTGGACGAACGCGACCTGCCGACGCACTGGTCCGACGTCGTCCCGGACTCGCCGTCGTAGCCGAGTCTTCTGCCCGTACCCGCCAGGATCGCCAGGATCGCCAGGAGAGAAGATATACTGGCGAGGTGGAGAGTGGCGCAATGGTGCTCTCGATCGCGGCGGAACCGATCCCCTTGCGTGTGGACTCGCATGGCACCGTGCGGGTGGGCGGCACGCGGCTGACCCTTGAGACCGTGCTCGGGATTTTCAATCAGGGTGCGAGTCCGCAAGAGATCGTCGCAGCACTCCCCGGTCTCGAACTAGCCGACGTATACGCCGTCATCACCTACTACCTCCGTCATCGGGCAGACGTCGACGCATACCTCCAGGAGCAGGAGGCGAAGGCAGCGGCCATCCGCCAGAAGATCGAGGCACGCCAGGGCGATCAACGAGGCTTGCGCGAGCTCCTCCTCGCCCGTCGCGCGGAGCGAGAGCGCCAGTAAGCGTGGCACGACTGGCTGCCGATCACAACTTTGATGCCAGGATCATCGCCGGGCTGCTGCGTCGGGAGCCAGACCTCGACATCGTGCGCATCCGTGACGCTGGCCTGGCCATGGCGCCAGATCCAGATGTGCTCGAGTGGGCCGCCAGTGAGGGCCGGGTCCTGCTGACGCACGATCGTGCGACGCTCGTGGGCTTTGCCTACGAGCGCGTCTCGCACGGCGAGCCGATGAGCGGAGTCATCGCGATCAGCGCCCGGTGCCCGATCGGTCGCGCTGTCGACGAGCTCTTGCTGCTCCTGGAATGTACGTCGGACGACGAGTGGACGAGGCGGGTGTTCTTCGTCCCCCTGTGAGCACGGCTCGGTCCGACTTCCAGGCGTGCGCTCGCTATACTCCGACAACGCCGATGTGAGGCAGTGAGGCGAGGGAGGCTCGGCATGGCCATGGACGACAAGACCGTCAAGATCGTGCTGGACGAACGCGACCTGCCGACCCACTGGTACAACATCGTCCCGGACCTGCCGAGCCCGCCGGCCCCGCCGCTCCATCTCGGCACGGGCCAGCCGCTCGGGCCGGCCGACCTGGCCCCGCTCTTCCCGATGGGGATCATCCTCCAGGAAGTCTCTCAGGAGCCGATGATCGAGATCCCCGATCAAGTCCGAGACATCTATCGGCTCTGGCGGCCCACGCCGATGTACCGCGCCCGCCGGCTGGAGCAGGCGCTCGATACCCCGGCCCACATCTACTACAAGTACGAGGGCGTCTCACCAGCTGGTTCCCACAAGCCGAACACCGCCATCGCCCAGGCGTACTACAACAAGCAGGAAGGCACGAAGCGCCTGACCACCGAGACCGGCGCCGGCCAGTGGGGCACCGCCCTCTCCCTCGCCTGCTCCATGTTCGACCTCGAGTGCACGGTCTACATGGTGAAGGCATCGTTCTACCAGAAGCCGTATCGGAAGTCGCTGATCCAGGCGTACGGCGCCACTATTTTCGCCAGCCCGTCAGAGCAGACCAACGCCGGCCGCAAGGTGCTGTCCGAGACGCCGGACTCGCCGGGCTCGCTCGGGATCGCGATCTCCGAGGCCGTCGAGGACGCCGCCACCCACGACGACGCCCACTACTCGCTCGGGTCGGTCCTCAACCACGTCCTGCTTCACCAGACCGTGATCGGGCAGGAGAGCATGAAGCAGCTGGAGCTGGCCGGCGAGTACCCGGACGTGGTCATCGGCTGCGTCGGCGGGGGATCCAACTTCGCCGGGATCAGCTTCCCGTTCATCGGCGAACGGCTCAGAAACGGCAAGCAGACGCGATTTGTGGCGGCCGAGCCGCTGGCTTGCCCGACGCTGACGAAGGGCGTCTATACCTACGACCTCGGCGATACGGTCGGGCTGACGCCACTGGTGAAGATGCACACCCTCGGGCACACGTTCGTGCCGCCGGCGATCCACGCCGGCGGCCTCCGGTACCACGGCGACGCGCCGCTGGTCTGCCAGCTTGTCGACAGCGGCGTGATCGAGGCGGTCGCGCACCCGCAAACCAGAGTCTTCGAGGCGGCCGTCCAGTTCGCCCGCACCGAGGGGATCATGCCGGCGCCGGAGTCGGCCCACGCGATCCGCTCGGCGGTGGACGAGGCGATTTCTGCCCGCGAGGCCGGCGAGCACCGCGTGATCCTCTTCCTGCTCTCGGGTCACGGCCACTTCGACATGGGGGCCTACGACGCCTACTTCTCCGGCCAGCTCGAGGACTACGAGTATCCGGAGGCGGCGATCCGGGAGGCGCTGACCCACCTGCCGCCGGTCCCGGCCGGCGCCTGAGGTAGAAGACAGGAGACAGGAGGTCGCCATGCCGAGGCCGTACACCGCCGTCGGTCTGATCCCCACCGTCTGGGGCATCCGCACGCGCTCGGAGATCCAGAAGAACCTGGACCACATCACCCACCTGATCAAGGCGGCGTCCTGGCTCTCCAGCCTCGATCTGCCGGTCCGCCTGATCGCCATTCCGGAGGGGGCGCTCCAGGCGTTCAACGACGAGGTGTTGGACCTCGACCACGTCACCTTCGCCCGCGAGTGCGCCATCGACATCCCCGGGCCGGAGACGCGCTTCCTCGGCGACCTGGCGAAGGAGTGGAAGGCTTTCATCATGGCGCAAGCGAAAGCGCGCCATCCTGAGTTCCCGGACCGCTTCTTCAACGTTGGCTTCGCGATCAACCCGGCGGGCGAGATCATCCTGAAGCATTACAAGCTCTCGACGCTCTACCCGGTCGAACACTCGGTCACGCCGCACGACGTCTGGGACAAATGGATCGAGCTGTACGGCAAGACCCTCGACGCCTTCTTCCCGGTCGTGGACACCGAGATCGGGCGGCTCGGCGTGATGATGGCGAACGAGGGCTCGTACCCCGAGAACGCGCGCGGGCTGGCGATGAACGGCGCCGAGATCGTCTACCGGGCCTCGTACCCGCACCCCCACACCGGCAACGAGCTGTTCGAGATCCAGAGTCGGGCGCGGGCGCTCGACAACAACTTCTACGTGGTCGCCCCGAACCTGGCGACCTACTACCTGACGCTGGACTCGGACACGCCGATCGACACGTTCGGCGGGCGCTCGCTGATCGTCGACTACAAGGGGCGGATCGTCGGGCAGCACCTGTACGGGGCCGGCTCGTCGTACGTGGCCGGGACGATCGACGTCGATGCCCTGCGCTATCACCGCACGCACGCTCAATGGGACAACTGGATGAAAGATCTTCGGACCGAGATCTACCAGCTCGTCTATGAGGAGCCGATCTACCCGAAGAACCTTTACCTGGACCGCGCGCCGTTCACCCACGCCGAGTTCCGCGCGCAGGTGATCGAGAAGCAGATCGACCGGCTGATCGAGCGGGACATCTGGAAGTGGCCGGACCTGCCCTGACTCACCGGCCGGCACGGCCGGCCGCATTCTAGCGTTGGTAGAACGGCCAGAAGTTCGCCCGGCGGATGGCGGCCTCGGCGTGGCGCTGGCGCTGCTTCTCGATCCAGTTGCGATCTCTGAACTCAGGCCGGCTGTGAAAGAAGGTGGCGCCCTCGATCGAGTGGACGGCCGAGCGCGGCAGCCGATCTCGGCCCGACGGGATCAGCTTCAGCAGCTCGTAGGCCCAGCCGGCGAGCTTCGCGGCACGCAGGCGCTCACGCTTCGAGACGAACCAGCCGCCAGGTGCCCAGTGATCGTGCTCGGACAGCTTCTGGGCGAGCAGGCCGGCGCAGAGGATCCGAGTCTGGCCCTCCCCGAGGTCGAACGCTTCCGGCGTCAGGATCGGGCGATCCTCGTTCAGATACCTGGCGGAGAGGCTCAGGTACGCCGGCGGGACCGGGGCCGGCAGGCTGCCCGGCAGCTGGTCGGCGCGGGCTAACGCGAAGACCGGGCTGACACTGGGGCGGGGCGCCGGGCTCTGGTAGTTCTTGCCGACCAGCCGCCAGTCACTCGTGTCGTTCGTACGGACCTGGATCAGCGTGGTCCCGTCGTCCACTGACCCGTCGGGACGCGGAACGGGCACGATCTCACGGTCTTTCCAGGGGAAGCCTTCGAGATCGAGCCAGAGCAGCGCTTCGGCGAGGGTGCGAGCCGGCAGCGGCGCGGCGCCCGCCCGGAGATCGACACCCCGGGCGAGCCCACGGGCGAAATTCGGCGCCAGGCTCAGGCCCATCGTCAATTGCCCGCCGAGGCCGACGGGCTCCATCGGGTTCACGCTCAGCTCCACGTAGTCGCCGCGATTGGCGAGCGGCGCGTAGAGCGCCCGCCCGTCGAGCTCCACCATCGGGTATACCTTCGCCTCGGCACGATCCGGGTGGGTGTACAGCGTGATACTCGGATACCCCCAGCCCGGCGGTGACGGCGCGAGCTTCTCGTTGGCGGCCGGCACGTACCAGCGCGCCCGCTGGAGCGCCTCGACCTGCCCCGGGCCGGGCTTCGCCAGGAGCTCTTCGAGGTCGAGCGAGTCGGCGAGCTGGACGAGCAGCGACAGCTCGTCCTGGCGCAGCCCGATCGCCGGCTCCGTCCCTCGCAGGAAGAGGACGCCGTCCGTCCCGGACGGGAGCGCTCGGACCAGCGCGCGACCGTCGAGCTGGCGGGCAGGACGGCCGGGATCGTCCGCGAAGACCTGAACCACCCTCGTGGGCGTCGGGCTGCTCGGCTTCGGCCTGGGCGCGTTCGACTTCGGGACGGGGGCGCCGCGAGCCGCGCGGCCGGGTCTAGGGCCGGGCGCTGCCGGCCGGTCGAACGCGCGCCGCGCCCGGTCGTCGGCGAGGGGCACCTGCTCGATGGCGTCGTCCTGGCCGATCGGCACGAACCAGCGCTCGGCTTCGACGATCCGCCGCACCAGGCCGCGGTCGTCCTGGACCGGCCCGGACGAGAAGAGGATCTCCCGTATCGTCTTCTCGAACTGCGCCCTCCGCTGCTGCTCGGCCTCGGAGGGGAGGGGCGGTCCGATCGGGCTCGATCGCCGGGGCTCCAGCACGTCGTCCAGCAGGTTCTGGACGATCGGCGAGAAGTCGATGCCGCCATGGCCGGACGAGCTGTCCGGCGAGGACGACGAGCTGTCGGACGATGACCAGCTATCAGAAGACGAGCTCGAGCCCGAATCGCTGCTGGAGCCGCTGTCGTACTCAGTCATCGCCCCTCCTCCGCGCCCTCCAGGGTATCGGGTCAGTGCACGGGTGTCGAGAGGTCGGCGTCGTCGCAGCGCAGGTCGGCCAGCGCCAGCGACGCCGGCTGGCCCGGCGCCGCGAGCCACCGGACCTGATCGCCAACGACACGTAGCGGCGCCCCGGAGTCGGCAGCGGCACCGGGGCGGCCGGACTCTCAGCCGGAAAGGCTGACGGAGCTGGCCGGCACGTCTGTTACGATCTTCTGACGAGCGCCCACCGCGTTGGGAGGGGTGCTCCCATTTCTCTGAGGAATCGCGACACGTAGCAGGCGACACGCTGGAAAGGAGGAGCAGATGTCCTGGCGACGGATTCGCGCTCTGACGCTTCTCCTCCTGGTCTTGTTGATCGCCTCTCCGCTCAGCTCCGGCGACAAGGGACTCTGGCTCAGCCTGGCGGCGACGCCGGTCCAGCTTCTCGAAGCGGCGACCGACGGCCTGCCGGCCGAGCACTCGATCCTGCTCCCAGACGCGGCCAGCAGAGCCGGGCGTGCAGCCGCTGCCCCTCGCCCCGCGCGGACCGACGTGGTGAAGAGTCTCGGCCCGGCGGGCGTGGCCTGGACTCCTCTTACTGGCGAGTGCTGGACGACCATCCTCTCGACGCCGCCCCATCCGCACGGCGAGCTGTTCGCGGCTCGCCCGGCCCCGCGCGCACCGCCGGCCTGACCGGTCGGGGCAGGCCCGATCCCGGGCCTGTCTGGATGCTGCTGCCCGCCGGGCGCAGGGCAAGATCGAGCCACGGCTCGTGATGTTGACCTGAGCGCTCACTCCCGACGACGAGCCTCACGACCGCCCGGGCCGGGTCGCGGCGTCGCCGGCCGGTCCGACCGATCCGCCCGGCCGCGCCACGAGGTCGGCATCCTCGGCGTCGTGGATGGCCAGGTCGTGCCACTGGACCTGGGAGCTCGATCCTGAGCGCACTGAAGGAGGAGCGCTATTGCCGCATGAGACTGCCCTGATCGCGACGATGAGCGTCGCCCTCGCGCTGGCGTTCGTCGGCGGGTTCCTGGCGACCCGGCTGCGCCTGCCGGCGATCGTCGGCTACCTGCTGGCCGGCGTGGCCGTCGGACCGTTCACACCGGGGTTCGTCGCGGACACCGGCCTCGCACCGCAGCTCGCCGAGATCGGCGTGATCCTGCTGATGTTCGGCGTGGGGATTCACTTCTCGTTGCGTGACTTGCTCGCAGTGCGCGCCGTGGCGGTGCCGGGGGCAGTCGGGCAGATCGCCGCGGCGACGGCGCTGGCGGTCGGCCTGTCGATCTGGTGGGGCTGGGGGCTCCAGGCGGGGATCGTCCTGGGGCTGGCGATCTCGGTGGCGAGCACGGTGGTGCTCCTGCGCGCCCTGATGGAAGGCGACTTGCTGGAGACGACCTCCGGGCGGATCGCCGTCGGCTGGCTGATCGTCGAGGACCTGCTGACGGTGCTGGCGCTGGTGCTGCTGCCGATCCTGGCCGGCGGCGGCGTGGACAGCCACGGCACCCCGCTGGCCGCGACGAACGCCCCGCCCGGTCTGACCGACATCCTGGTCACGGTGGGCCTGACCCTGGCGAAGGTCGCCGTGCTGGTGGTGGTGATGCTGTTCGTCGGGGCGCGCTTCGTGCCGTGGCTCTTGATCCAGGTCTCGGGCACCGGCTCGCGCGAGCTCTTCATCCTGGCCGTCCTGGCCGTCGCGTTCGGAGTCGCCTTCGGCTCGTCGGTGCTGTTCGGGGTCTCGCTGGCGCTCGGGGCGTTCCTGGCCGGCCTTGTCGTCGGCGAGTCCGACCTGAGCCACCAGGCGGCCGAGGACGCGCTGCCGCTCCGCGACGCCTTCGCCGTGCTGTTCTTCGTCTCGGTCGGGATGCTGTTCGACCCGTCGATCTTGCTGACCAGCCCGCTCCAGGTGCTGGCAGTCGTGGCGATCATCGTGCTCGCGAAGCCGCTGGTGGCGCTGCTGCTGGTCGTGCTGCTCGGTCGGCCGGCCCGGACCGGGCTGATCGTCGGGGCCGGCCTCGCCCAGATTGGCGAGTTCTCGTTCATCCTGGCGGAGCTGGGCCGGTCGCTCGGGATGCTGCCGGCCGAGGGGTACAACCTGATCCTTGCGGGCGCGCTGATCTCGATCACGCTGAATCCAGCCCTGTTTCGGCTGATCGGACCATTGGACGCGTGGCTCGACCGGCCGGCCGACGCCGAGGCGGAGCCTGAGCCGGTCGAAATGGTTGCCAGTGCTCCACGCGATCACGTCGTGCTGTGCGGCTACGGTCGAGTCGGTCGCCACCTGGCGCGGGAGCTCGACCGGCAAGGCGTCGAGTACCTGGTGGTGGACCAGGATCGCGGGTCGATCGAGGAACTGCATCGGCGGGGCGTCGCGGCGCTCCACGGCGATGTCCTGGAGCACGGCGCGCTGAAGCAGATGCACCTCGACACGGCCCGGCTGCTCGTGGTGGCGATGTCCGACTCTCTGGCGACGCGCCATCTGGTGGAGGAGGCGCATCGTCAGCACCCGGACCTGCCGATCATCGCCCGGACCCACAGCGAGTCCGAGCGGCAGTACCTGCGGGAGCACCAGGTGGACGCGATCCTGGCGGAGCAAGAGCTGGCGCTGACGATGAACCGGCACGCGCTGGCCCGGCTCGGCTGCGCCGTCCCCGACGACGCCGACGAAGCG
>Ga0075431_100006626_pt1 | contig 11505 bp, 11 predicted proteins | sample RhiMetdeltSRZDD5_FD_75297 | JGI IMG/M metagenome (GOLD analysis project Ga0075431, IMG submission 75297) | Populus rhizosphere microbial communities from Tennessee, USA - Rhizosphere MetaG P. deltoides SRZDD5 | ecosystem: Host-associated > Plants > Roots > Rhizosphere > Soil | place: USA...
GCAGCACGAGGTGCCAGCCCTGCGAAGTCCCAGTTCGGAACGACCTTGCCGGCCGGACTACGGTCGTCAACCGACGAGCAGGGGTGAGGAGGTTCCGAGAAGCAAAGGGAAGAGAAAAGGTGCAAAGGGGAAGTGAACGCCGAGAGCGAAGCCCTTTTCTCTTCTTCCCATTAAGTGAGCTACTCGGGGGGACTCGATGGCCTGGAAAGTTCTTTGGCTTGGGAAGCCAGAGGCGCAGCGGGGGCTGGCTCGACGCGGAAGGTGTTGAGCAGACTGGACAGGGCACGCTGATTTCGATCGATGGCAGAAGGAGGAGCGGTCACTGAGAATTCCACCGCCGCCGCAGGGCAGTCGAGGAAGACTACGCGCAAGGCCGATATTGCCCGACCTTCATCGAATTCGACTTGGCAATCGAGAGCCTTCGCCCGCCCGCTGGCGGTGTAGCAATCCGACTCCCGCACGATCCTTGCCTGCGGATATTTCCGGGCAACTCTCTCACTCAGTCGTCCGACCCCGGGATTTGACGCCGGAGTCGTGTTCGTTTCGACGACGCTGATAGCGATGTTACCGTTCCGGTCCGGCGGCAGTAAGACAATCTTCTTTTCCTCCGGAGACGCCTGGATCGCCCAGCCGCCCGGAGGAACGAATGAAAACCGGTTGCGGTCAGTCGCAATCACCCAGTTGGTCGTCTTACCAAGCTCGGGAAGCGAGCGGATTTGTGCGAGCAACTGGAAATGGTCGCCGGCCCGCAAGCTGCCGGCCAACATGGGCAAGCACACGCAAGGGAGAAAGAGCCGATGCCAGGAGCGGATCATATGGGTCTATAGTTCAATACAACGCCGAGGAGTTGGGGGCAACGGTTTCCCACGCCGCGCGACAGGCAACTTGCACGTGCGGTGTGCCCGGCGGGAGCCTCGTAAAATCGTCGAAATTGATGTCGTGGGACCATGGACGGTCCGGGGGAAGGTAAGTATCAGGTTGGCCCCAGGGTCCGACAGCGATGACGCTTTCAAACATGGCCACCAATGATCCGTTGTAGGTCAGTGTTTTCCCTGTCCAATCCTCCAACAGCCGGATCAGGTTCTCCACGCCGCCGCTGTAGTAACCGCCGCCAGTCGGTACGACGCCGGTCAAAATCGCGGCGTTCACCGTGGTGTTGACGGCGACACGGGTTCCCAAAGGCCAGTTTAGCCCAAGATGCCCGTTCAGGTCGTCCCAGTTCTCCGACAACACCGTCACCGAGTCAGCCGCCAACGAAGCCGGCACGGGTGTGGACACCGGTATGTTGTAATCCCCTTTCACGTAGAGCGGGTTGGGCGTGACGATGGTCAATCCTTCCGGCAAGAGCGTTTGACCGTGGATCAGGCGGATACCGGTCTGGGTGCCGGCGGTTTGAGTTCGCAGGTCCGCGATGTAAAGAATTCTCAAGTTGCCGCCGAGAACGGGCCGCAAGGTTTCGTTGAGCAGGTTCCAGGCGAGCAGCAGGTTGATATCGATATCCACGCCTGCAATGGTCTTTTGCTCCCGCTTGTCATAGAAAAAGATGTTGGTCTGGATGAAATCGCTCACCTGCGGAGTGGTCAGGGCCGGGTTGAACCATGGCAGGGTCAGAAAACCATTGGTCGCGCCCGTCTTCACGACGATGCTGGTGTCGGAAATCACCACGATCAGATCCGCCTTGTTGTAGTACCGTTGTTGGCCCAGGGGTGAGCCGATGGGTTCGCCGACCGGCGGGATTTCGATCAGAGCGCGCAAGCTGGCCGGGGGGTTGGTGAGCCCGGCGGGCAGGAGGAGCGAGTTCACTCCCGTCTGACGCTTGCCCTGAAACGTGATGGAGCCGGAACCACGAACCAACGGGTCGCCTGATTTCTTGTTCGGCTTGATCCGGCCCACCGCGGTGACCTTCTTTTGAAACGTCAGGCTGATCTCCGGCTGAGAATAGATGTCCGCATTACTGTGCGTCCATCCGTTCAAGGTCCAATTGGTCGCAGGATGGATCTCCAGGTCCAATGCGTAGAAAATCCCGAATTGAAAGATCGGAATGGAGGAGAGTTGCAGGTCCTGCTTGACGGCGCCGGTCATCGCGTAGGGCGAATTCACCTCACGCGCATTGGAGATCACGCGATAGGACGTGCCCAGGCCGCGAAGGCCATTAAACGGCTTGGGGAGATCAACGTCCGCCCAGTCTGCGTTCCGTTTCACGAAGGTTTGGCCGATCCCCCCCTGGCCATCCTCGAACTGGTAATTCCCCCAATAGTTGTCTTCGCCAGCGGTTGGGACGCGCAGGCGGTAGGTATCGAGCTTGCTCTGAACGAAGGGTTCTCCCGACAAGTGATAATCCACCGCTATTTCCGTCACCACTTTTTCGCTGGCCGCCTCGGCGGCGGCGACCGAACGGAAATACTGATTGTTGCGCTCGATCAACCGGCCTTCGTTAATGCTCCAAAGCATCGCGCTCCCCAACACCAGCAAGCTCACCCCAACCAGCGTCAGGATCAGCACCAGAGCATAACCTCCGCGCCGCCCTCCCCGGCCAGACGTTGCTGTCGGCACCCGCATCACTTTGATCTCCGGGTGTATTTGGCGCTAAACTGACAAAAGTCATACAGACTGTCCGGACCAATCGACACGGCCGGGTATTGCAACTGGTAGAATTGGAGCGTGAGCCCGATCACCCGGCTGTCCTCATGATTCGTCAGGATCTGGCCCGTAAAATCCTCCGCCGTGAAGACCACCTGGTTGGTCACTCCGCGGGCGACAACCGTGGATGCGATCGAACCATCGGTAATCCGTCTCAGCTTCTGCTCGGCGGGATCGAGGTAGTAACGGACAAAGCGGTTCGTGTCCTCGGTCGGGTAAATCTGAATCGCGTTGCCCTGTTGCAGGGTGTTCGTGCCCGCGACCGTAAACGCGCAGAGGTCGCCCGTGCCCACCTGAACGGCAGCGGCCGAGCGGATCTCGTCGGTCAATCTGCTGATCACGGAACGGACGCTCCCATTGGCGCCCAGTTTAGACTTCGCCAGTTCATAACTCCGCATCCCGAACAAGTGGCTGTACAAGACTCCGATCAGGACGAAACAGAAAAGGGCTACGCTGACCAAGAATTCAGCCAGCGTAAACGCGCCTCGGTTGTGGAGTCCGTCCGTTGAATGGCGCCGGTCAGTTCGCATTTTCATCAGTCAGGTCCGCGATAAGTAACAACGGAGTTGGTAAACATGCCCCGATCCATGAACGACCAGACGCAGTCCACCTTGATCATCCGCAGCGGCGGCATGGTCGAAACCGTCGCGATGGTCGTGAAGTTGGCCGCACGCACTGCGTTGGTCCCCGAGGACGGCACGTCGAGGACCTTCAGTTGGACGGGAAAATTGCTGCTGACCAATTCATCGATGGGCGGCACCGCGTAGGGGTTCCAGGCGCAGGCCCGCCCCTGCTCAACGCGCTCTTGCGCCAGCGATTGGGCGGCCAACGAATAGGCCGACCACTCGGCCTGGGCGGCCGTCTGCAGATAACCGAAGACCAGGCCTGTAATGAGCATCGCCGCCAACCCGCTTGAAATCACGACCTCGGCCAGTACGAATCCGAAATCGCAAGACGATTTTCCGAATGAACGACTCGCCGTCGTATCCATAATCAGGTCGGTTTTCCGGGCAGCGGACCGTTGCCAGCACCTATCCTGCCGGTGCGATGAAGTTCCGAGCGAATTCCGACTGACGCGTAGTTGGCCTGATTTCAGCGGGTCGCTTCATCTGTTCGCCACAAGCGACGGAACGACTCGTTGGAAGACCGTCCCAGCCCGGTGTCGAGTCCAGAGGCAAACGCTGTCTCATTAGCAGGCAACCCGCCCCCTTTCGGACTCCAGATTCTGACGCGGTCAGTGTCCGTGCTGATGCTCCTGAATGTATTCCTGTTTCAGACCGAGCTTCTCCGGCGCGTGCAGCACCAGCATCTTCATCCGAATGTCCGACGGAACCTCTCTCGCCGTCAGCTTGGAAATGACGAACATAAGGACAATCGCCAGCGGCAAAGCCCAGATAGCCGGTTGCTCGGCTAGGATGCGCAACAGCGGATGACCGGCGTAAAAGTCGGCCAGACCCCTGGCCCACAGTGCCTGGTCGGCGAGCATGGTGCTGGCAATGGCCACCAGACTGAGGGTGCCGCCCGCCAGCATGCCGGTCGCCGCGCCCTTCATCGTGACCCCGCGCCACCAGGTGCTCAGGAACAACAACGGAAAATAGCTCGTGGCGGCAATGGCAAACGCCCAGCCGACCATTTTGTTGATCTCGAATTTCTCAACCAGGAAACCCAGCAGGATCGCGCCACCGCCGCACAGCACCGCGCAGACCTTGAACATGCGCATCCGCTGATCGGGAGTCGATTTCGGATTCAGCATCCGGCCATAGACATCGTGGGCCAGCGCGCCGGTCAGAGAGACAAGCAGGCCGCTGAAAGTGCTCATAAAAGCGGCGAACGCGCCGGCGCAGGTGATGCCGCTGAAGACGCTTCCCCACGGGAAGCGTCTGGTTGAGGGTTGAGAGTTGAGAGTTGAGGGCGGAGTGGGGCGAGACTCCGTCGAGCCCTGTTTGCCGACAACGTCGGCGCGAGCGGAGCGAGCATCATTGTTAGTGGCCGGCTGGGAGACGCTCGCTACGCTCGCCTCTCCCGCAGTCGCGGGATCGGAAGTGGGCTCGACGGAGTCTCGCCCCACCGGGTTCAAAATCCGCGGAAGTTCCAACACCACCTTGTCCGTCCCTTTCGCGCCAGTGCCGGCGTAAAGCTCGGGCAAGAGGTTGCGGCCCATCACGCCGAACACGGGCGGAAACAAATAGAAAACGCCAATGAGGATCATGACCCACATCGTGGTGCGTTTGGCGGCGACGCCGTCGGGGTTGGTGTAGAACCGCACGAGAATGTGCGGGAGACCAGCCGTGCCGCAGACCAGCGCGATGATCAGCGAGTAGGTATAGAGGAGGGCAAGAGGCTTCTCATGCGATCGCAGCCAGGCCTTCTGAACGGCCGCCATCGGGTTGCCGTTCTTCTCTCCAAATTCAATGGCGTTGATCGCGCGAAAATGTTTCGCACTCTCCGGCACGACCACGAGACCATTGGTTTTGAACAAGGCCTCCAGCCGTTCCTTGACCTCATTGGCACTGAACAGACCATCACGATGATAGAATACGCCGCTGGAAGTTTTCGACGGCGGTTTGACAAGCTTCCATCGGCTCAATCGGCCGCCAAAGAAATCGTCGATGCGGCCGATCAGGCCAGTGTTGCGCGGCACGAGTGTGCGGCCGGTCAGCTCTGCATAAGTGGCGAGGGCCTGGGTCAGGTTGGTCTCGCTCATGTTCACCGTCATCTTGGTGTCGGGCGCGAGGTCAGCGCGGAGCGGAATCTTGCCGATGAACTGCGCGTTGTTCGTGAGCGTCGCAGCCGCGGCCTTGGCGGCCTTGGTGGTGAGCGGGCCGAACGGAGAGAGCCAGGTGGAGTCGGTGGGGGCTTTGCCGGGCATTGGAGAACGTCGAACTTCCAACATCGAACTTCCAACATCGAACTGGCCAGCTGTTGCATTCGTTCGATGTTCAGCGTTCGATGTTCGATGTTCGATGTTCGCCCCGAGCTGTCTCCCGTAATGCCCGTACACCGCCATAAGCACGAAGATCGGCACCGAGATGGCGAACATCTTGAGCCAATACTGAAACGCCTGCACCAGCGTGATCCCTTTCATGCCGCCCAGCGCGACATTCAGTGTGATCACCGCGCCCACGACGAACACACCCACCCCGTAGTGTAGCCCCTTGAGCGCCTCGCCCTTTTCGTGCGGCGCGAGGAACGCGAGCGCTGTCTCGCGGAAGTCCAGATCCTGAAAGATGTAGCCGAGCGTCGTCCCCGCCCCCTTCATCTGAGGCATGGTGTAGAAGAACCCGATGAAGAGCACGAACACCACCGCGATCTTGCGGAACACCGGCGAGTCGAACCGCCCCTCGGCGAAATCTGGAATCGTGTACGCCCCGAACCGCCGCAGCGGCCCGGCGATGAACAGCAGCAGGAACAGGTAGCCGCACGCGTAACAGACCGGATACCAGAGCGCGTCGTAGCCGCTCGACATCACCATGCCCGCCACGCCCATGAACGACGCGGCGCTGAGGTATTCGCCGGAGATGGCGCTCGCGTTCCAGCCCACGCTCACGCTTCGCCCGGCCACGAAAAAATCGCTGGCGGTCTTCGACTTCTTCGCCGACCAGAAACCCATCCAGATGGTGGCGATCACCGTCAGGGCGCTGAAGGTGAGGATGTAGGGGTCGATGGTCATAATTACGAATGTCGAATGACGAAATCCGAAAGAAGCTCGAAGTTCGAAATACGAATCTGACGGTAGCGAACGCGCTTTTCGGGCTTGGGGCTTCCGGTTTCTTTCGTCATTCGGTTTTCGTCATTCGTCATTATTTGTCGCTGTCCTCCCCTCGCCTTTCCCCTTCCACTTCCAGCACTTCCCTCTCTTCCAGCGCAATCGACCGCTTGATGAACGCCCACGAGATCAGCCACACGAACGGAAAGAACAGCACGCCCAGGACGAACCACGTGAGCGTGAAGCCGAACACGCGCACCGCCATCAGTTCGGGGAAGAAATAGTTGAGCAACGGCAGTCCAAGCAGGGCGATCAGGAAGGTGACGGAACAGGTGATGGAAAGCCGGAGTTGCCGGCGCATGAGTGAGTGCAGGAATGCCTCGCTGTGGATGTCCGCGTTCGAGCCTTTCCGGGGTTCCATGGCCGAAAGCAATAACAAGGAACGGCGAAGTTTTCAAAGCTCAAAGCTCAGAGCTCAGAGCTCAAACTAAGCTCCAAGAACCAAGCTCCAAACAAATCCCAAGCACCAACTTCCAAGAACCGAGCCAAATGACGACCTCCGATGAATGGACGTTCGATCACCGTGTTTGCACTTTGGAGCTTGCGATTTGGAGCTTATTTCGATCATGGGGCTTGGGTTTTGGAGCTTCAGATCGCCCTTCCCAAACCCGGCACCGGTAGCGTACCTTCACCGCGCTCCGAAAATGCCTAGCGTTTACATCAAAACCTACGGTTGCCAGATGAACGAGCGGGACAGCGAAGCCGTCGCCGCCCAGCTCGTGGCGAAAGGCTATTCCCTGGCGCCGTCGGAACGCGTCGCGGATGTCATTCTGTTGAACACCTGCAGCGTGCGCGACATGGCCGAACAAAAAGCATTGAACAAGATGCAAAACCTCGTCGCCGAAACCCGTCGCACCCGGCCGAACGTGGTGCTGGGTTTCCTGGGTTGCATGGCCCAAAGCCGCGGACGCGAATTGATCGACAAACTGCCGGACGTGGACCTCGTCATCGGGACGCAGAAGTTTCATCGCACTGTGGATTATCTCGATGACATCCTCGCTGGTCACCGCGACAAAGTAGTCGATATCGCGGAAGAAGCAGGGAGTGAGGCGACGATCAAGGAGCACTTGCATTCCGGAGGCCGTAGAAACAACGGCGATCATAGATCGCCACTACAGACGACGGCGTTCGTCAGCATCATGCAAGGGTGCAATCAGTATTGCACGTTTTGCATCGTGCCTTACACGCGCGGCGCGGAGCGGAGCCGGACGATCCCTGACGTTGTCGCCGAGTGTCACGAACTGGTCTCGCGCGGGGTGAAGGAGATCACCTTGCTGGGGCAGATCGTGACGAGCTACGGCAAGCGTGAGATCGGAACGAAAGATGGGAAGTCGGCGTTCGTGCAACTGCTCGAAGCCGTGAGCGGGATTGAAGGTCTGGAACGCATTCGGTTCACTTCGCCGCATCCGAAAGGGTACGGTGACGATCTTGTCGCGGCATTCGGTCGCCTGTCCAAACTCTGTGAGAGCGCGCATCTGCCCGTGCAGAGCGGCAGCAACCGCATCTTGAAACTCATGCATCGCGGCTACTCGCGCGAGCGGTTCCTCGAAATCGTCGCAAAACTGCGGCGCGTGAAACCGGAGATGGGAATCACCACCGACGTCATTGTTGGGTTTCCCGGTGAGACGGAAGCGGACTTCGAGGAGACGCTGTCACTGGTGCGCGAAGTCGGGTTCGACAACGCGTTTGTGTTCAAATACTCGCCGCGACGGGATACACCGGCGGCGACGATGCCGGACCAGGTGCCGCGGGAAGTGATCGAGGACCGACATGCCCGGCTGCTCGATCTGGTGAACGAGATTGGCAAGGTAAGGTATCGCCGGTATGTCGGACAACGGGTGCAGGTCCTGGTGGAAGGTCCGAGTCGCAGGAACCCGGAGCGGTTCGAGGGCCGGACTCGCAGCAACAAGATCGTGGTGTTTGAAGGGAGCGAACGGCATTGCGGGCAGTTGCTCGAACTGAATATCGATCGCGCCGGCTCGTTCACCCTTTACGGCGACCCGGACATCCTGAATGACGAATGACGAATTGCGAATGACGAAGGTATTTCGAATCCCAAATGAGGAACGAGGTTCGGCTCCCAAGGTGGCCGAATATCATTCGGCGAAAGTGGTTGGACAGCTCGTTTTTCGGATTTCGGACTTTGGGCTTCTTTCGTCATTCGGATTTCGGCCTTCGTCATTGCTATTGTTCTAAGCGCAATGAAACTTTCCACTCTCGCCATTCTGCTGGGCCTCGGATTCGGTCTGCCGCAACTTTACGGTTTGTTGAAGCCGACAGAACTCCGCGAAGCCGCCCGCAAATTTCCGCGCAACGAGCCGTGGGGCTACGGACTGATGTTGCTCGGCACGGCGTGGTTTCTCTGGAACCTCAAGAACGAGAACATCGCCGACTTTGCGGCGTACAAGTCCGCTCTGCTGGCCGGATTCGCGCTGGTCGGCATCGCGACGTGCGTTTTTGTCCGGGATTTCCTGGCGGTGCGGGGCCTGGCGATCGTTTTTCTGTTGCTCGCGAAACTGATGGTGGACACCGCGCGCTGGGCGGAGACGGAATGGCGCCTCGTGATCGTGACGTGGGCGTATCTCCTGGTGATCGCCGGAATGTGGTTCACGATTTCGCCCTGGCGGATGCGCGACCTGATCCAGTGGGGCACCGCGACCGATCGGCGTGTCCGCGTTGGAAGCGGCGTGCGTCTGGCGTTTGGTTTGTTCGTCGCGATCCTGGGACTGACGGAGTTCCGCCGCGTGGAAGCCGAGGCCGCGCGGACTCCGGAGGTGCCTCCCGCGATTGAGCGTTCGGGTAGCCCGTGAAACCGGCGCGGGGAAAAATCCTTGTCATCCGTGGCGGGGCGATCGGCGACTTCATTCTGACCCTGCCGGTTTTGGCGGCCTTGCGGCGGCAGTTCCCGGAAACGCGCCTCGAAGTCCTGGGTTATCCGCACATCGCTCAACTGGCAATGGCCGGAGGACTGGCGGATGCGGTCCGGTCTATCGAAGCACGTGCGCTGGCGGGCTTTTTCGCGCGGGGTGGTCCCCTCGAAGAAAAGCTTGCCGAGTATTTCTCCGGATTCGCAATCATCATCTCCTACCTCTACGACCCGGACCTCGTTTTCCAGGAGAACGTGGCCCGCGCCTCCACGGCGCAGTTTATCGCCGGCCCGCACCGTCCGGACGAGGCACTGGACGAACACGCGACGGCAGTCTTTCTGAAGCCGCTTGAACGACTGGCAATTTTCGACGCGGATCCAGTGCCGCAGCTGATGCTCGCAGAGGCAAGGGCAGCGGTTCCTTCGGAAGGCAAATGGCTCGCCTTGCACCCCGGCAGCGGGAGCGAGAAGAAGAACTGGCCGGAGCAGAACTGGCGGCGGTTGATCGCGCATTTCGCTCTCATCCCGAATCTCAACTTGTTGCTGGTGGGCGGCGAGGCGGAAGGCGACCGGTTGCAGCGACTGGCGACAGCTCTGCCAGCGGGTCGATTTCAACTCGCGCAAGGCCTGCCGCTGGTCGAACTGGCGAGTCGGCTGAAAGGCTGCATTGGATTCATCGGCCACGATTCCGGCATCACGCACCTGGCCGCCGCGTTGCGCGTGGCCTCCCTCGTCCTTTGGGGCAGCACCAGGCAATCTGTCTGGCGCCCACGCCACGATCATGTCTCGATCGTCGCGTCCGGGGATGGAGCTGCCGCCGGAATCAGCGTCGAGGCTGTCGTTGCCGAAGCCGCGCGCAGCTTGTTGCGCTGAGCGGACCGACCGCAATCACTTCACGTCCTGATTTCTCCGGGCATCTTCCCTCATCTTGTTAAGCCGCCTGTTTCGGAGATAAGCCCTCCAGGCGTCGAAACAGAGATAGCCAACGAACAGGGCCGCAATGATGACAATGGGCCACATCCAGGCGCTGTCGAAACTGAACGCAGTACGTGATCCTGCCCCCTCGATTGGATTCAATGGATCCATCGCTAAACAAAAACAATATCAGTTTTCTGACCGACTCTTTGGAATTCCTCACAGACTTGGGTAAGACACTAACACTGAGAATCTCGCTGGCAAACGAAAACTCTCTGCATTCTCTTTGAAAACTCCGGTCACACTCCGTTTGCAACGTTATGTCCCGGCCCCTTGATCCGACGCCGCTCGACGGCGGCCCCTCGAACGAAAAGCTTCACCTCGGCCGACAATTCTGCGCCTGAGAATTCAATCAGACAAAAATCGGCCGACCGACCGCAAACCAGGTCGACTTCGAAACCCGCGAACCGGGCCGGCCGAATCGAAAAGCCATCCCAGACGTCCTGCCAGGGGCATCCGAGCATCTGCGCGGCGCGAAACACTCCGTCCATCGGTCTCAGCGCGGACCCGGCGTAGTTCGGGCCGCCCGGCTGGCGGACGATCTGATCCTCGCCCACCACGACCTTGAGCGATCCTATCGTATAACGCCCCGGAGATGCGCCGGCCGCGGCCATCGCGTCGGTGATGTAACAAATCGAATCACTCGGTAAGGCCCGGTGGATGAGCCGGAACAGCGCGGGTGAAACATGGATTTGGTCGGGGATCAAACTGACTGCGAGTCCGCGCGTGTCCAAAACGCGCCAGAGGATGTTGTCGTGACGATCGAGTTGCTGCGGACAGGCGTTACCAAGATGAGTGAAGCCGGTTGCACCGGCCCTGACTGCTTGTCGCAGGATTTCCGCAGATGCGTTCGTGTGCCCCAGACTGACTCTGACGCCGAGCGACGTCGCCAGCGCAATCGCTTCGAGCGCGCCTTGCCGTTCGGGCGCGATCGTCAACAGCAGCGGGTCTGTGTCTGTGATCGCGCGCAACTCGCGGATGTGATCCGGCGCCGGATCGAGCATCAGCGCCGGATTATGCGCGCCATGAAAACCGGGTTCCGCCGAGAGAAAGGGTCCCTCCACATGCCAGCCGGCAATCGCCCGTTCAAGTTCGAGTGATGACCTGCGAAGCTGGCGCAGGCGCTTGAGTCGGGCGGTCAGCTTCGGCCATTCGTCTGTGATGAGCGTCAGCAAATACCGCGCGCATCCGAACGCTCGCAGCGCTCGTGTCGCCTCCAGCAATTGATCGACCGTCACATTGTCCTGCTGAAAATCGA
>Ga0075431_100006630_pt1 | contig 11503 bp, 3 predicted proteins | sample RhiMetdeltSRZDD5_FD_75297 | JGI IMG/M metagenome (GOLD analysis project Ga0075431, IMG submission 75297) | Populus rhizosphere microbial communities from Tennessee, USA - Rhizosphere MetaG P. deltoides SRZDD5 | ecosystem: Host-associated > Plants > Roots > Rhizosphere > Soil | place: USA...
CGTGATGGTGTTGCGCAGGCCTTCGCCCATGCCGGTGAGATCCCACACGCGGCCGTCGCTGCCGCCATCGTTGTGGCAACTGGCGCAGCTGATGTAGCGATCGCGCGCCAGGCGCGTATCGCGGGCGTCATAGAAGAACTGTTTGCCCTTGAGTACGGTCGCGGTGAGCCTCTCGGTCCCGACGGCATTCGCCGTCGCAAGCACCGGAACGCTGGTCGCACCCGTATTGAGCAGCGGCTGCAGGTCGAAGATCTGGACCGTGCGATCCATGAAGTTGTTGACGAACAGCTTCGAGCCGTCCGGCGCGACCACGAGACCCTGCGGCGCGCGACCGGCATCGAAGCGGAAGATCTCCGAGCGGCCATGAGCGTCGACCACTGCGATTTCGCGGCTCGTCTCCAGCGCGACGAACATGTAGACGCCGAGCGGATCGTACGCGACTGCGCTGGCAAGGCCCGCGTTGTCGAGGTCGATGCGCGCGTTCAGCGTCTCCGTCCCCGCGCTGAGATCGATGCGCGAGCTGATCGCACGCACCGTGTTCTGGAAGTCGATGTTGCGACCGTCGCGGAGCGTGCCGCGCGCGATGTTGTCTTGCTTCGACGGCACCCAGGCCTGCGTGCCGTCCGGAGAGATCACGGCCGGCCCGAGGTAGTTCGGGATGCCGCGGCCCTGCGTCTCGAAGTCAGGCAGATCGCTGTGCGCGAGCGTGATCATGCGCACGACCGCGAACGGACTGCTCGTCAGCTGCACGACCTCCGCAGCGCCGACGCCAGTCTGCACCAACGCCGTGCTCTCGCCCGGCACCGGCGGCGTGATGAAGCGCGAAACGTAGAGCGACTGTCCATCCTGGTTCACCGACAGGTGACGCGGATTCGCACCCACGTTCACGGTGCCGAGCACCGCGCCGGTCGACGGATTGAGCTTCAGCACCGCACCGGTCGCCTCGCACGTGACGAACGCGGCAGTGCCGGCCGGATCGAACACGATGCCATACGGCTGAGATGCACGTGGCAGCGGCAGCGTCTGTACGACGCTGAGCGACGTCGGATTGATGATGCTGATCGAAGCGCTCTGCTTGTTCGTCACCCAGATGCGGCCGTCCGGCGCGACTGCGACGCCGCGCGGCGCCGTGCCGACGCTGATTTCGGCGACCTTCGCGTTGGTCACAGCGTTGAACACGCTGGCGGTGTCATTGTCCTGGTTGACCACCCACACACGATTGCCGGCAGCGCGCGTCTCGAACGCGATGTTCGAAGACGCGTTCGGACGATTCGCGGTGAGCGGCAGGTTCACGACCTGCACGAACGTCCGCGTCACCGGCACATTGCGATCGTCGATCGCAGTCACCGTCACGTAGTAGATGCCCGGCGCCGTGAAGGTGTGGGTGATGGTGGTATTGGTCGAGTACGCAGTGACCGGCGTGCCGTCATCGAAATCCCAGCGCACGCGTGGATTGATGCCGTTCGAGACGTTCGCGGTGTACGTCGCCGTCGCGCCGCTCAGCATCGGCGACGGCAGCACCGACGGCTGCACCTGCAGCGGCGTCGGATCGACAATCGTCCACACGAACGACTGAGTCGCGTTGTTCACGCCATCGCTCGCCGCGACGACCACGTTGAAATTGCCGCTCGCCGTCGGCGTGCCGCTGATCGCGCCCGTCGTCGCGTTGAGCGTCAGGCCGGGCGGCAGACCGCTGGCGCCGTAGCCGAGCTCGTCGTTGTTCGGATCGGTGGCTGACAGCTGCAGGCTGGTCGGCACGCCGACCTGGCCGCTGCGATTGCCGGGATTCGTCAGCACCGGCGTGATCGCCGGATTCCAGTTGGCAGCGATGTTGACCTTGACGATGCGCGCCGTGGAAGGCACGGCGTTCTCGTTGAACGCGAAGATCATCCAGAAGCCCGGGGGCGCATCGGCAGCTCTGGTCGGCGCCTGAATGCGCAGCCGCGAGCCGTCGCGCACGAACGTCAGTTCGACGAAGCGCTGTTCCATGTTCCAGCTGTGCGTGACCGACCCGGTCTTGACCATCGTCACGCGGCTGATGCTGGCTGCATCCGTGAAGTCGACGAAGAAGGTCTCGCCGATGTCGATCGCCGAGGGCGCGGCCGTGAGGCGCGGCTGCATCGCGCGCGCACCGGTGGAGTCGTACAGATACGGCGGGAGATAAACCTCCATGTTCATGTTGGCCACCGGGCCCGGTGCGCCGCCGCCGCCGACCAGCACGCGGGCGTCAGGGAGCAGCATCGACATCGAGTGATACAGGCGCGGACGCTGCCCGTTGGGGCCCTGCCGCCACGTGCCGGTCGTCGGATCCCAGATCTCGGCCGAGTTGTTGACGCCGGTCAGCTCGTTGTTGACCTGGCTGCCGCCCGTCGCGAGCACTTTGCCGTCGGGCAGGATCGCAGCGTTGACCAGCCGGCGCTGCGACGACATCGACTGCGTCGGCGTCACGACCGGCGTGCCGCCGCCGGTGATATCGATCACGATCGCGCCGTTCGAGGCGCCGCCGAACTGCAGGATGCGGCCGGGGCGGAACATCGCCGCGCTTGCGTCGCTGGAGGTGTTGTTGCTCGAGAACTGGCCGACGTTCGTGATCGTGCCCGTGCCGGCCGGATTCACGTAATACATCTTGCCGTTGCTGTCGTAGCCGAAGACACGGCCGTCCGGCGCAATGAAGTTGCGCGGATACATGAAATCGAGCCCGCTGGTATTGGTGTTGCTCAGCAGGCGGAACGTGCCGTTCGACTGACGCACTTCGGGACGATCGGTGCCGCTCGAGCCGCCTTGGATGTACACCTCGCCGTTCAGCAGCACCGTCGAGCCGGAGTACCAGCGCGCGCGGTTCATGTTGTTGCCGCGGGCGAGCACGTTGCTCGACAACGTGAGCAGGTTGCTGTTGTTGTTGCCGGTGTTGGTCGTGGCCGTGCCGGTCCAGTTGTCGCCGCCCGCCAGGAACACTTGGCCGCCGCCCGGCAGCACGACCTGCGAGCCGCAGAAGATGTCGGTGCTGGTGACGTTGTCGAGCGTGAGGTGACCGCCGTTCAGGCCTGAATTGATGTCCCAGATGTCGTAGATGAAGTAGCCGGTCTGCCGCGCGATGCCGTCAGTACCGTAGGTCATGATGCGCATGTCGGGCGTGAGCACCGCATGCACTGGAATCAGAGGCCAGCTATAGAGCGTGGGATCCCAGGCTCCGACTACGTTGTTCGCCCTGACTAGGGGACTGGCAAGCAAGGCAAGCGCAGCACAGGTGGCTGCGCCGGTCGCGCGAAGGGAGCGGAATGGCACTAGGAACCCCAACAGCTGTTAATTCAGCAGAAGGCAGCAACCCAGATGCCAGCGCGGAAAATAGGTCAGGCGTTCAGGCACTTCGCCCCGGCGGGAGAGTCCGGCGCCGGGGCGAGTGGAAAGGTTAGCGACAGGGCATTATGTCGTAGGGGTGTGGGGGCGCAGCCGCGCCCAGACCAGCAGCATCGCCAGCGCCAGCGCGAACCAGCCGCCGATCGCTCCGCCGCCGCGCTCGCGCGAGGTCACGATGCCGCCACCGCCGTTGGCGGGCGGCGGATTGATGCGGATGTCGCGTGCCTGGTCTTCGAGCGGGATGCGTGACAGCTCCGGGCGCTCGCTGCCGGCCGACGCGACCAGCGCTCCGGTGTCGGCGTCGCGCAGATCGATCTGCACGTCGTAGAAGGCAGTCGGGTAGCCGCTGATCCAGTCGGCCGTGAGACGGTAGACGTCTTCGTTGCCGCTCGCGTCGACCAGGAAGTCGTCGGAGACGTGCTCCTGGATCCATTCGCCGCCCTGCGGACGCACCCACACTTCCGCGTACACGAACGTGCCGTCGAAGTCCGCGTCCGGATCGAACTCGATGCGGAACTTCGAGTAGTGCCCGTCGGCGTCGTCGTCGATGAGCAGCGTAGTGGTCACGTCGCGCATGCTGTATCCGGGCAGCTCGATCGGCAGATCCAGGCCACTCTCTTCCAGCGGCAGCAGCGCGAGCGCGTCGCTGTCGAACGGGCCGATGGTCGCGACGATGCCGCTGAAGCCCGACTCGTACAGGTCGATCAGCACGTCGTAGTCGCCGGTCGGCCAACCGTCGCCGAGCGTCGTGGTCACGAAGTAGTCGTCGTCGCCGTCGTCTTCGAAGATCTGGAAGTCGTCGGTCTCGTGATACAGCAGCCAATCGCGGTCGCCGACGCGACGCAAATACAGCCGCGCGAACACGAAGGCGCTGCCCGACACGACGTCGGCGTCGAAGCGGACGCGGAACTCGCGGTGAAAGCCGTCGCCGTCGCGATCGGCGAGCAGCGCGCTGCCGGCGTCGAAGAACGAGAAGTCGGAGGTCTTCGCCGAGAGCATAGGTTGCGACGGCCGCGCTGACTTCAGCGGGGCGCTCTTGCTCGCGGCGCGCACGCTGTGCGTCTTCGCGGATTTCTGCGCCGGCGCTGCAGCGCTCGCGCCGCGCGCTTCTGTGTATTTCGACACGCGCTGCGGATCCAGCGGCTGCGCCTGCAGCTCCGAGATACGACCCTCGGCCGCGAAAGCTCCGGACTGCGCCAGAACCGACGCAAGGACAACGATACTGAAGGCCAGAATACGTCTCATGGATTTGCCTGCGAGCTGTAAGACTCGGGCTCATCTCAGCGCATCGGCACTTAACGACCTCTGAATGTTTTCGTTCAGCAGCGAGTCAGCTTTGTCAGTCGTTCTCGCACGCGCATAAGTCCTTGGAACAAGGTGCGAGTCGGCGCGTCACTCACCGGTGAGTAGATTCCTGGCCGCAGTTCTGTGTCTTGCCTTTGCTGCGCCACTGCGTGCCGAGCGCGTCGCTGTCGTCGTCGAAGGGGTCGAAGGCGACATGCTGGAATCGGTGCGCGCGAGCATCGAGCTGACGAAATACGAAGATCGGGATGTCTCGCCGATCGAGATCCGCCGGCTGTTCGAAGGCTCTGAAGCGCAGATCCACACGGCGCTGGAGCCTTTCGGCTACTACGCCGCGGAGGCCACCGGCAAGCTGGAGCGCCCCGAGCAGTCGCAGTATCGCGCGACGTTCCGCGTAACGCCGGGCGAGCCGGTGATCGTGCGCAAGGAGCGCGTAGTGATCAGCGGCGATGCGACGCAACTCGAGCAGGTGAAGGCGGCGCTCGATCACTTCCAGCCGAGGCAGGGCGAGCGGCTCGACCATGCTGCGTACGAGCGCAGTAAGCTGGAAATCGCCACAGCACTCGCCAACGAAGGGTACGTTCGCGCGCAGCTCCTCAAGCATCGCGTCGAGGTCGTGCGTGCGGCGAACAGCGCCGAGATCGATCTCGAATGGAATCCGGGCGAGCGCTATCGATTCGGCCCGGTGCACTTCAGCGACGTGCAGTTCCCCGACTCGTTCCTGCAGCGCTACACACCGTGGCGGCCGGGGGAGTTCTATTCGATCGACAAGCTGCTCGAGCTGCAACAAGCGTTGGTCGATGCGGACTACTTCGCCGCAGTGGCCGTCTCGCCGGACCTGGAGCATGCCAAGGATGGCGTCGTGCCGATCGACGTGGCACTCGTGCCCGCCAAGCGCACGGTTTACACGGCGAGCGTTTACGTCAGCACGGATACCGGCCCGGGCGGCAAAGTCGGCTTCGAGCGGCGTTGGCTCAACAGTCGCGGTCACCGGCTGAGCTCGGACGTCCAGTACTCGACGCGCCTGGAGGACTACCGCGTCCAGTATCAGATCCCGAAGCCGGGGCGCCCGAATCGCACCTTGACCTTCGGCGTCGGTTACCGCGACGAGGAGACGGACAGCAGCACATCACGCATGGCGCGCGCCGCGGCAACTGAGGTCACCGACCGATGGAAAGGCTTCACGCGCACGCTCGGCCTGCAATATCTCAACGGCGATTTCGAGATCGCCAACGAGCAGCATTCGACCAGCCTGCTGTACGCCGAAGGCGTCCTTACGCGCAAGAAGGCGGACGATCTGTATTTTCCGCTGAGCGGCTACAACCTGCTGTACGGGCTGCGCGTCGCTGCTGAGTCAGTGGCGTCCGATACCAGCTTTGTGCAGGCGCGCGCCGAGGCGAAGTGGCTGAAAAAAGTCGGCGCAGACGGCCGCGTGATCCTGCGCAGCATGCTCGGCGCCATGGTCGTCGACGATTTCAATGCGCTGCCGCCGGAGCTGCGCTTCTTCGCCGGCGGCGACCGCTCGATCCGCGGCTTCGACTATCAGCAGATCGGCGATCTCGACGCCAACGGCGAGGTGATCGGCGGCGAGTACCAGGCCATCTTCAGCACGGAATACGAGCACTACTTCCTGCCGAAGTGGGGCGCCGCGATCTTCGTCGACGCCGGTGACGCCTTCACCAACCAGTACGACACCAACGTCGGCGCCGGCGTCGGACTGCGCTGGAAATCGCCAGTCGGGCTCGTGCGGCTCGAAGTCGCGCGGCCGGTGGTCTCGAATTTCGATCACTCCTGGCGCATCCACCTCATCATCGGGCCGGATCTGTGAAGCGAGCACTCAAGTGGACGGCACTGACGCTGGGAGCTTTGCTCATCATCGTGATCGGAACCGCCACGTGGGGCGTGAGCACGCAATCCGGCACACGCTCGATTGCGCGCATCGCCGTCGACGCACTTGGCGGCAAGCTCGCGCTAGGGCACGTCGAAGGAACGATCGCCGGGCCGCTGACGGTCACCGATCTTCGCTACAACGATCCTGAAGCCGGTATCGACGCCCGGGCGCACCGCGTGCACGTCGACATCGCGCTCACCAAAATTTTTCGCGCGCTGGTCCGGGTTCGCGAACTTCAGGCGAGCGGCATCGACGTGACTCTGCGCGAGCCGACCAAGCCGAAGCCGACCAAGCCGTTCAGCCTGAAACCGCCGATCGACATCGCGATCGACTCGCTCGCGCTCGACTCCGCACGCATCCGGCGCGACGAGACTCTGCTCGTAGAGCTGACGCGTGCCGCGTTCAGCGGTCACTGGACGTCGCGAGATCTGGCGGTGAAACAGCTCGAGGTACGTTCGCCGCAAGGCGAGATCGAGTTCGCCGGGAGTGTTCGCCAGCGCGGCATCTACATGGGCCAAGGTCACGGGAGCTTTCACTGGAAGGTTGGCGAGCGTACCTACGCCGGCACCTTGGACACTCGCACCGCAGCTGCAGACGCCACGCTGATGCTGAAGACGACCGCGCCGCTCGCCATGGAATTGCAGGCAGAGGTCACGCAGAAGAAGACGTGGCCGTGGCGCTTCACGCTCGAAGCGCCGCGCTTCGATCCGCGCGAGGAGCTGCTGCCCGGCTCATCGTTCACGAGTCTCGCAGCCTCGCTGAGCGGCCACGGCTCGATGGACCAGGGCGCAATCTCCGGCAAAGTCGTGATCAACGACGAGCCGCTGATGATCGAGCCCTTGCGCTTCACGCGTAACGGCGACGATGTCGCCATCGACTCGGTGCTGCGCATCGGCCACGGGCGTGACGGCGCGATTCACCTGGGTGGCGACGTCAACCTGGGACGCGACCCGGTGACTGCGAAGGTCGCCGCGACCTGGAACGAAATCATCGTGCCGGCCGCATGGGCAGGTCAGCAGCTCCACACGCACGGCGACATCAATGTGCATGGCAGTGCGGAGTCATACACCGCACGAGGTACGCTCGCAGTCGGACCGCAGGACCGCGTCGCCGACATCGCGCTCGACCTGCAAGGGACGCCGCAGCGGGTCGAGCTGAAGCAGTTCGACATTTCTCAACAGGCTGGACGACTGCAGGCGCGTGGCCGCATCGATCTGCAGCCCCAGCTGGGTTGGGACATGACCGCGGTCGCGAAAGACTTCGATCCGGGCGCGTTCGCGGCGGCCTGGCGTGGGCGGCTCGGGTTCGAGCTCGCAAGCCAGGGCAAGATGTTGGAGAAAGGTCCCGAGGCGACCCTGCAGCTGACTCAGTTGCGCGGCGAGTTGCGCGGCCGGCCGCTCTCGGGCAACGCCGATCTGTCGCTTGCGCCGCCACTCATCGCGAGCGGCACCGTCGCACTCAAGTCCGGGAAGAGCGAGCTGCGCTTCCGTGGGCGCAACGGCGACAGTCTCGATGCGACGGTCGCACTGAACGTTGCGTCCCTCAACGACTGGGTGCCCGACTCCGGCGGCCAGTTGCAGGCGGAGTTCGTCGTTCGCGGAAAATGGCCCGATCTGTCGGTCGACGGCAGCGCGAATGGGAGCGATCTGCACGCGGCGAATGTGCGCATCGAGTCTTTGAGCGCGAAGGCTGACGTCGCCGATCCACGCAATCCCGAAGGCGCGATTCAGCTCGATCTCACCAAACTGACTGCGGCGGGCTTCGAGTTCGACACCGTGCATGCAGAGGCCAATGGCGGGCCGAAGTCGCACCGCTTCTCGCTGCGAGTGAGCGGCGAGCCGCTGGCGCTCGATCTGAACTTGCAAGGCGCGCAAACCGCTGAGGGCTGGTCGGGCTCACTGCAGAATCTCGTCATCAACGTGAAGGATGCAGCGCGCCTGGCACTGCGCGAGCCAGCCAACATCGTGCTGGGCAAGAACACTGCCGAGGTGTCGCAAGCGTGCCTGGTCGACGGCCGCATCGAGCTGTGTGCTGCCGGCGCCCTACAGTCCGATGGCGCAATTCGCGCGAGCTATTCGCTCGCGAATCTGCCGCTCGCGCTCGGCAACGCACTGGCGACAGCCGATTTACCGATCAAGCTCGAAGGCACGCTGCAAGGTCACGGCGAGATCCGGCGCACGCCGCAGGGCGAGCTGTTCGGCGACGTGCTGATCGAGTCGGACGCAGGCAGCATCTTTCGGAATATCGCCGCCGTGCCGGGCGACGAGACGCAGGAGCCACCGCAGAAGCTGTTGGGCTACCGCGGCTTCAAGGTCGCCGCGACGCTGTCCGGTCCGGACGCACGCGCGACGTTCGATACGCAACTCGAGCCGAACGCGACGCTGCACGGTGAAGCCAACGTTCGCGATCTGGGTCGCGCGGAGACTCCGATCGCGGGGCGCGTGCGCGGACAGATTCCGGATCTGGCGCCGCTCGCGGTGTTCGCGCCGCAGCTCGCCAACGTGCATGGGCGAATCGATGCCGACATCGCGCTCGCCGGAACGGTGCAGCGGCCCGAGGTGTCGGGCCTCATCAGCGGCGCCGAGCTCGCGGCGGACATTCCTGCAGTCGGCCTCAAGCTGAAGAACGGGCAACTGCAGGTACGCCCTGCTCCCACCGGTGAAGTCACCATCGACGGCGCGATCGTCTCCGGCGATGGCCGGCTGCAGTTCGCCGGCAAGGCGGATCGCTCGGGCCGGGTCGACATGCACGTCGGCGGCGAGCGTGTGCTGGCCGCAGACATTCCCGGAGCGCGCGTCATCGTGACTCCAGATCTGAATCTCGTGCGTACCGCGGAGCGCGTCACGCTCAACGGGCAGGTCACGATTCCGGAAGCGACCATCAATCTGCAGAAGCTGCCGCGCGGCGGCGAGCACGCGCAGGCGGCGTCGTCGGACGTGATCGTCGTCGACGCGCAGACGCGCGAGGACGAAGCGGAGAAGGCACCCGTGTACGCCGAGATCACGGTCAACATCGGCAAGAAGGTCGAGCTCACGGGCTTCGGCCTGCAGGCGAACGTGGAAGGCGCGCTGCAGGTGCGCGAGAGCCCGGGTCAGCCGACACTCGGCTCGGGCGAAGTGCGGGTCGCGGGTACGTACAAAGCGTACGGCCAGGACCTGACGATCCAGCGCGGCCAGCTGCTGTATGCGTGGACGCCGCTCTCCAATCCAAATCTCAACATCGAAGCGACGCGAACGGTGGAAACCGTGACCGCGGGTCTGCGCATCCGCGGCAACGCGACGAGCCCGGAGCTGACTGTGTACTCCGATCCGCCGATGAGCCAAGCCAACGCACTGTCGTATCTGGTCGCAGGCAAGCCTATCGAGGAGATCGGCGCCGGCGACAGCGAAGCCGGCGCGATGCAAACAGCCGCGCGCTCGATCGGCGTCGCCGGCGGCGGATTGCTCGCGAAGAGTCTCGGTAAACGACTCGGCGTCGACGAACTATCGATCAAGGACGACGAAGTGATCGGCGGCTCCGCGCTGACCGTCGGCCAGTACCTCTCGCCGCGTTTGTTTCTCAGCTACGGCGTCGGCCTGTTCGAGCCCGGCGACGTCATCACGCTGCGCTACAAGCTTTCGGAGGAGCTAGCGCTGAAGACACAACGCGGACCCGAAGACACCCGCGCCGGCATCGAATACCGAATAGAGAAATAGACTCTCGCCAAGTCGCCAAGAACGCCAAGTTCCGGATTTGAAAATTTCAGAATTCTTCTTGGCGGCCTTGGCGTCTTGGCGAGAGAACTTCTTCACGCAGGAATCAGCCGGATCCGCGTGATCTCGGACGGCGCCCCAAATCTCTTCGGCGGGCCCCAGTAGCCGGTGCCGCGGCTCGTATACACCCACAGATTCTTCAGGCGGTTCAGCCCCGCTGTGAACGGTTGCTGGAAGCGCACGAAGTGATTCCACGGCCAGAACTGACCGCCGTGCGTGTGTCCCGACAATTGCAAATCGAACCCCGCCGCAGCGGCCGCTTCCGCGGAACGCGGCTGATGTGCCAAGAGGATCTTCACCGCTGCACTCGCGGGCGCGCCTTGCAGCGCCGCCGAGGGATCGCTGCGATGACGCGGGTCGAAGTGGTGCGCGCTGTAGTCCGTCACGCCGGCCACGACGATCTGGTGATCGCGATGAACGAGCACGACATGTTCGTTCGTGAGCACGCGCATGCCGAGGCGCTGAAATTCCTGCGTCCACGCTTGTGCGCCCGAGTAGTACTCGTGATTGCCGGTGACGAAATAGGTGCCGTAGCGTGAGTGCAGGCGTGACAAAGGTGCGACGTGCGCTGCGAGCTGCGGCACATTGCCGTCGACCACGTCGCCGGTAACTGCGATCACGTCTGCATCGAGCCCGTTCACCGCATCCACGATCGCAGAGACGTACTCGTGCTTGATCGTCGGCCCGACGTGCACGTCGCTGATCTGCGCGATCGAGAATCCGTGCAGCTCCGCCGGCAGATTCGCGACCGGCACTTCGACGTCGACGACTGCTGCACGACGCCGCGCATTGAACAGGCCGATCAGCGTGGCCAGAACCGCGAGCGCGAGCGTCGCGATCGCAGTGAGTCGCTCGAAGGCGAGCAGCTGCGGCGGCGTCATGAAAGCGCTCGTGATCAGCAGCACGACGTCACGCAGCAGCGTGAACACGAGCAGCGAGGAAAACAGTCCCATCGTCGTCAGACCGATCCACGCGAGCCGGTCCGACCACTCCTCGTCCCGCGCTCCTCGCGCGACGACTGCGAGCGGCATCATCAGACACGACGCCAGCAAGGCCAGCCAGCCGACGACGGCACCGGTCGTACCGAACGGCAAAGGCGGCAGCAAACGCAAACCGATGTAGAGGTGGAGCAGCGCCAGCAGCGCGATTGCAGACAGGAAGCGGCGGCTGAGGCGCATGCGGGGCAGTATGGGGCCTTGCA
>Ga0075431_100006633_pt1 | contig 11501 bp, 11 predicted proteins | sample RhiMetdeltSRZDD5_FD_75297 | JGI IMG/M metagenome (GOLD analysis project Ga0075431, IMG submission 75297) | Populus rhizosphere microbial communities from Tennessee, USA - Rhizosphere MetaG P. deltoides SRZDD5 | ecosystem: Host-associated > Plants > Roots > Rhizosphere > Soil | place: USA...
CGGCTTCGCCCGCAAGCCAGCGGTCGAACCGACTGCCGGGCGTGACGAGCGAGCGTTGGTAAGTTGCGATCGCATCCAGGAGAGCCGCGACGTCGGGCTCCCTGCCGTAGGCGTCGCGGAATTGCCTCACCGCTTCCGGGTCGGCGCGCAGCCTGCTCAGAACTTCGTCCGCACTCGACGCCATGATCCTTGGGCTGCGAAGTATCTGCTCGGTATGTTTTTCGAGCGAGCGGAAATTCCCGTCCCAGTTCAGGCGAAAGCTCAGGGCTGCGTTGAAGACCGTCGGCGTATTGCGCGGGAGCGGTTGCCCCTCGGGCGTCACGTCCTGGGCGTTGCCGCTGGCGCCGTTGGTTCGTATATCGTGGCACGTCGAACAGGAGCGTGTGTTATCGTGAGAGAGTCGCCGGTCACTGAATAATCGCTCCCCAAGCGCCACACGCCGCGAGTCCTGCGCGGGCGTGGCAGGGATCGGCGTGATCGGCTCCCGGCCGGGGGGCGTTGGCAATTGCGCGGCCGCCGGCGCGGCGGCGTTGAGGCAGACGAGTGCCAGCAGGAGGCACGCTATCCTGCAGCCGGGCACGGTTGCCGGCGGCGGCATCGATGCGGGAGCTGGAGGACATGAGCGAGACATCGTCCAACGACCTGGGCCTTCGCGGGAGCGGTGATCGCCAAGTGTGCATCCTCGTCGTGGAGGATGATCCCGCCTTGCAACGCATGATCCTAAGCTATTTCGGCGAGAACAACATCCGCACCCTTGTGGCGTCAGGTCGCGAGGAGATGGTCCGTCAACTCGGCGGCACCGAGGTGAATCTGGTGATTCTCGATCTTCGGCTCGGTCAGGAGGACGGCCTTGATCTGCTGCGCGAGATCCGCTTGAGCTCCGACGTGCCGGTCATCATCATTACCGGTCACCGCCGCGACGACATTGATCGCGTCGTCGGGCTCGAGCTCGGCGCCGACGATTATCTGACGAAACCGTTCAATCTGCGCGAATTGCTCGCGCGCGTCCGCGCGGTGCTACGACGGTTCGATGTCGGACGCGCGGCGCCGGCGCGTGATCCCGAGCGCGGCCGCTTTCGATTTTCCGGCTGGCAGCTCGACCGCAAGACCCGGCGGCTCACCGACCCGGCCGGCGCTCCGGTCGCATTGACCAAGGGCGAGTACGCACTGCTGCTCGCCTTTCTCGATGCGCCGCAGCGCCCGCTCAGCCGCGAGCATCTGCTGCAAGCCACGCGAATGCACGAGGATGTGTTCGATCGCAGCATCGACGTGCAGATTCTTCGCCTGCGGCGCAAGCTTGAACGCGAACCCAGCGCGCCGCGCGTCATCCAGACGGAGCGCGGCGTGGGCTATGTGTTCGCCGTTCCGGTCGAGCGGATCTGACAGCCGCGCGTCACTCCGGCGGGCCGAGGCGTAATCCGCGCGCGCTAGGCCGTCGCCGCCGCCACCGCCCGGCGCGCCAGCACGCCGATGAGATGGGCGCGATATTCGGCGCTGCCGTGGATGTCGCTCGCCATGCCGTCAGCCGGCACCGTCATCCCTTCCAACGATTTCGCCCCGAAGCGCTTCTTAAGCGCCTCCTCGAACGATTTCACCCGGAACACGCCGCTGGCGCCGGCGCCGGTCACCGCCACGCGGATGTCGGAGCCGCGCTTCGAAGCGAACACGCCCACAAGTGCATAGCGCGACGCCGGATTGGGAAATTTCTGGTACGCCGCCTTATTGGGCTTGGGGAACTGCACCTTGGTGATGATCTCGTCGGGCTCGAGCGCAGTCTCGAACAGGCCCTTGAAGAACTCGTCGGCCGAGATGCGCCGCTTGTTGGTGATGATGACGGCGCCCAGCCCCAGCGCGCCGGCCGGGTAATCGGCATTGGGATCGTTGTTGGCGAGCGAGCCGCCGATGGTACCGCGATGGCGGACGGCGGGATCGCCGATCTTGCCGGCGAGATCGGCCAAGGCCGGGATATTCTCCTTCACCGCCGCCGAGGTGGCGACCTCGACGTGCGGCGTCATCGCCCCGATGATGAGCGAGCGGCCGGTCATCTCGATTCCGCTCAGGCCCTCGATCTTCGAGAGGTCCACCAGATGCTTCGGCCCGGCCAGGCGCAGCTTCATGGTCGGGATCAGCGTGTGGCCGCCGGCGAGCAGCTTGGCTTCTTCCTGCTTGCCCAACAGGCTCGCTGCCTGCCGCACGGTCCCCGGACGATGATAGGTGAATGCGTACATCGTGACCTCTCCTAAGCCGCCTTGCGGCTGTTGCCGACTTTCTGCAATGCCTGCCACACCGTCTGCGCGGTGGCCGGCATCGCCAAATCCTCGGTGCCGATCGCGTCGGTGATGGCGTTGATGACCGCGACCGGCGCCGCGATCGCGCCGGCCTCGCCGCAGCCCTTGATGCCGAGCGGATTCGACGGCGCCTTGGTCTTCGTCATGTCGACCTTGAGCGTCGGCAGATCGTGCGCGCGCGGCACGCAATAATCCATCAGCGAGCCGGTGACGAGCTGGCCGTCCTTGTCGTAGATCGCGCCTTCGAGCAGCGCCTGGCCGACCCCCTGGGCGATGCCGCCGTGCACTTGGCCCTCGACGATCATTGGATTGACCACAGTGCCGAAATCATCGACCGCGGTCCAGGCGACGATCTCGCTCTCGCCGGTCTCTCGATCGACCTCGACCTCGCAGATGTGGCAGCCGGCCGGGAAGGTGAAGTTGGTGGGATCGTAGAACGCGCCCTCCTTCAATCCCGGCTCGAGCTCCTGGCCGGCGAATTTGTGGGCGATATAGGCGTTGAGCGCGACGTCGCCCCAGGCCGCCGACTTGTCGGTGCCGGCGATCGTGAACTTGCCGTCCTTGAACACGATGTCGCCTTCGGCGGCCTCCAGCAAATGGGCGGCGACCTTCTTGGCCTTGGCCTCGACCTTGTCGAGCGCCTTCACGATCGCCGAGATGCCGACCGCGCCCGAGCGCGAGCCGTAGGTGCCCATGCCGAACTGCACCTTGTCGGTGTCTCCGTGCACGACGCTGACGTTGTCGAACGGGATGCCGAGCCGCTCGGAGACGACCTGCGCGAAGGTGGTCTCGTGGCCCTGGCCGTGCTGATGGCAGCCGGTGAGGACTTCGACCGACCCGGTCGGATTGACCCGCACTTCGGCCGATTCCCACAAGCCGACGCCGCAGCCGAGCGAGCCGACGGCCTGGCTCGGCGCAATGCCACAGGCCTCGATATAGGTCGAGAAGCCGACCCCGCGCAACTTGCCGTGACGGGCGGATTCGCGCTTGCGCTTGCCGAAGCCGGCATAGTCGGCGATCTCCAGCGCCTTCTTGAGCGAAGCATGGTAGTCGCCGGCGTCGTAATTCATGATCACCGGCGTCTGGTGCGGAAAATTCTTGATGAAGTTCTTCTTGCGCAGATCGGCGGGATCGATCGCCATCTCGCGGGCGCCGACCTCCATCAGCCGCTCGACCACGTAGGTCGCTTCGGGGCGGCCGGCGCCGCGATAGGCGTCGACCGGCACCGTATTGGTGTAGACGGCGTCGACCTCGCAATAGATCGCCGGGATTTCATATTGGCCGGACAGCAAGGTGCCGTAGAGATAGGTCGGCACCGACGACGAGAACGTCGACATATAGGCGCCGAGATTGGCGATGGTCTTGACCTTGAGCCCGGTGACCTTGCCCTCGGCGTCGAACGCCATCTCCGCGTGGGTGACGTGGTCGCGGCCATGGGCGTCGGCGAGGAAGGCCTCCGAGCGCTCCGACACCCATTTCACCGGTCGGCCGATTCTTCGCGAAGCCCAGAGGCAGACCACCTCCTCCGGATAGATGAAGATCTTGGAGCCGAAGCCACCGCCCACGTCGGGGGCGATCACCCGCAGCTTGTGCTCGGGCGCCATGCCGACGAAGGCGGAAATGACCAGGCGGGCGACGTGGGGATTCTGCGTCGTGTTCCAGAGCGTGAGGCTGTCGGTGCCGGCGTCGTATTCGCCGATCGCCGCACGCGGCTCGATCGCGTTCGGCACCAGGCGGTTGTTGATCAGGTCGAGCCTGGTGACGTGCTTGGCCGCCTTGAACGCCGTGTCGACCGCCTTCGGGTCGCCGAGATGCCACTGATAGATGGTGTTGTTGGCCGCGACCTCGTGGATCTGCGGCGTGCCCTGCCCTTGCGCCTTGGCCGGATCGGCCACCGCCGGCAACACGTCGTAGTCGACCTTGACCCGCTCGGCGGCGTCCTTCGCCTGCGCCAGCGTCTCGGCGACGACGACCGCGACCGCATCGCCGACATGGTTTGCCTTGCCATGGGCGATCGCCGGGTGCGGCGCCATCTTCATCTGCGAGCCGTCCTTGGAGGTGATCATCCAGCCGCAAATGAGATTGCCGATCTTGTCGGCGGCAAGCTCGGCGCCGGTGAGCACCGCGAGCACGCCCGGCATAGCGGCGGCCGCCTTGGCGTCAACCTTCCTGATCTTGGCGTGGGCGTGGGGGGAGCGCAGGAAATAGGCGTGGGCCTGGCCCGGACGGTTGACGTCGTCCGTGTAATGGCCCTTGCCGGTAATGAAGCGTCGGTCCTCTTTGCGGCGCACCGCCGCGCCGATTCCGGTCGCGCTCATGCCGGTTTCCTCCCTCGCCTCTCGCGGCCAGGTCCCTACGCGCTGGCCGGTCGTCCGCCTCCCTTGGCCATGGCCTTGGCGCCGGCCGCGATGGCCTTCACGATGTTGTGGTAGCCGGTGCAACGGCAGAGATTGCCTTCGAGCTCGTGACGGATGGTCGGGTCGTCGAGGTCGTTGCCCTTGCGGTTGACCATGTCGACCGCGGTCATGATCATGCCGGGCGTGCAATAGCCGCACTGCAGCCCGTGATGCTCGCGGAAGGCCTCCTGCATCGGATGCAGCGGCCCGTTCGGCTCGGCCAGCCCTTCGATGGTGAGGACGTCGGCGCCCTCGAGCTGCCAGGCGAACACCGTACAGGCTTTCACCGCCTTGCCGTTCACGTGCACCACGCAGGCGCCGCACTGCGAGGTATCGCAGCCGACATGGGTACCGGTGAGCCGCAGGTGCTCGCGCAGGAACTGCACCAGAAGGGTGCGCGGGTCGACGTCACCGGTGACGGCTTTGCCGTTCACCGTCATCGCGACGGCGGACATGGCTTCCTCCTCGAAATCGGCCGAAAGGCCTCGTTTTTCGCACCGACGGGCAGCGCCGGCGGCGGATGGGGTCAAAATCGGGCCGATTTTGCCCCGTGGCGTGGCTTAGAACAAGTCGACTCTGAACCCCCGGCGCGGCGATGGTCAAGGGCATCAGGCCGGGTGCGACGTCCCAACAATCACAATCTTCAGCTTCCCTTCGCCACGGCTTCCGCGAACTTCACGAAGAAATCGTCGGCGGTCTTCTTGGCCGCGCTGTTGATCAGGCGCTGGCCGAGCTGGGCAAGCTTGCCGCCGATCTGCGCCTCCACGTCGTAGGTCAAGAGCGTGCCGCCGTCCTTGTCGGAGAGCGACACCTTGGCGCCGCCCTTGGCGAAGCCGGCCACGCCGCCCTCGCCTTCGCCGGAAATGCGATAGCTGTTCGGCGGATCGAGGTCGGACAGCCGGACCTTGCCCTTCCACCGCGCCTTGACCGGCCCGACCTTGACGGTGGCTACCGCCTGGAACTCGTTGTCGGAGATCTTGTCGAGCTGCTCGCTGCCCGGGATGCAGCTTTTGAGCACTTCGGGATCGTTGAGCTTCGCCCAGACTACGTCGCGGCTCGCGGCCAGCTGCACTTGCCCATTCATGGTCATCGCCATCGGCCTTCTCCGTCTCTTCGAGACCTTGATATAAAGCGTTGGCGGGCAACGGGGAAAGCGCTTTCATCGGTTGGCCGCACGATCCCCCGGGGTTGGCGAGCGGCCTTGAGGCAGCTAAAGGTTTCCCGCCCCGGCGCCCCGTCATGACCAACCCCCTCGCCGCTTCCTCACTTTTGACCCCGCTGCTCTCGAGCGCGGAGATGCGCACCATCGTCAACGATCGGGCGCGGCTGCAGCGCATGCTCGATTTCGAGGTCACGCTCGCCCGCGCCCAGGCGGCGCTCGGCGTGATCCCCGCGCTTGCCACCGACCCGATCGCCAAGGCCGGCAATGCCGAGCGCTACGATATCGCGGCGCTCGGCGAGGAAGCGGTTGCCGTCGGCAACGTGGCGATCCCGCTGATCAAGGCGCTGACCGCGGAGGTGGCCAAGATCGATGTCGCGGCCGCAGGCTACGTGCATTGGGGCGCCACCAGCCAGGACGTGATCGACACCGCGCTGGTGCTGGAACTGCGCGCCGCGATCGACGCGCTAGTCACCGATCTCAACCGCGCGATCGAGGCCTTCACCAATCTCGCCGGCCGCCATCGCCGCACCGCGACAGTCGCCCGCACCTGGATGCAGCACGCCGTGCCAATTCCGTTCGGGTTCAAGCTCGCGGCCTATGCCTCGGCGCTGGCGCGCTCGCGCGAGCGGCTGCGGCGCCTGCGCAAGGAGGCGCTGGTGCTGCAATTCGGCGGCGCCGCCGGCACGCTGGCCTCGCTCAACGAACGCGGCCTTGAAGTGTCCGAGCGGCTCGGCGCCCTGCTCGACCTGCCGGTGCCCGAAGCGCCCTGGCACAGCCACCGCGACCGGCTGGCCGAAGTTGCCTCGGCGCTGGGAATCCTGACCGGCACCTGCGGCAAGATCGCGCGCGACGTCTCGCTGCTGATGCAGACCGACGTGGCGGAGGCGTTCGAGCCGGCGGCGCCCGGCCGCGGCACCTCCTCGACCATGCCGCACAAGCGCAATCCGACCGCCGCCGCGGCCGCGCTCGCCGCCGCGACCATCGCGCCCAATCTGGTCGCCACCATCCTGGCCGCCGAAGTCCAGGAGCACGAGCGCGCGCTCGGCGGCTGGCAGGCGGAATGGCCGACCTTCCCGGCGCTCGCGCTGGTCACCTCGGGCGCGGTCGCCGCCGTCGTCGACATCGCCCAGGGCCTCGAGGTCGACGGCGAGCGCATGCGGATCAACCTCGGCGAGACGCGCGGGCTGATCATGACCGAAGCGGTGACCTTCGCGCTCGCCGGCAAGCTCGGCAAGCAGGAGGCGCGCAAGATCGTCGAGGAGGCGGGCCGCAAGGCCGTCGCCACCAAGACCGAGCTGCAGCAGGTGCTGGGCGAAGACGAGCGGGTCAAGCCGCATCTGAGCATCGGCGAGCTGGCACGGCTGTTCGAGCCCATGAACTACCAAGGCTCGGCGCAGACGTTCATCGACCGCATCGTCGGCTCGCTGCAGCTGCGACCCGGCAAGCGTCCATAACGACCAAGCACACCAAGGGGGACTCATGCCTGTCATCAACGCCGACGGCTGCCCGATCAACGTCCAGGTCGACGGCCCGGAAGGGGCGCCCGTGCTCATGCTGTCGAATTCGCTCGGCACCACGCTCGACATGTGGGCAGGCCAAGTGGGGCCGTTCACCCAGCACTTCCGCCTGGTGCGCTACGACCGGCGCGGTCACGGCAAGTCCGGCTGCCCCAAGGGGCCTTACACGATGGAGCGCCTCGGCCGCGATGTGCTGGCCGTGCTCGATGGGCTCGGCCTCAAGAAGATCAGCTGGTGCGGCCTGTCCATGGGTGGCATGGTCGGCCAGTGGCTCGGCGCCAATGCGCCGGAGCGCGTCGAGCGGCTCGTGCTGACCAACACGTCGAGCTATTTCGCCGACAAGAACATGTGGAACGACCGCCTCAAGCTCGTTCGCGAGAAGGGCATCGCCGCCTTCGCCGGACCGAACATGGAGCGCTGGTTCACCAAGGGCTTTCTCGAACGCTCGCCGGAGGCGGTGGCGCCGATCAAGGCGATGTTCGCCACCACACCGCTCGAAGGCTACATCGGCTGCGGCGAGGCGGTGCGCGACATGGACCACCGCGCGCTGCTGCCGAAGATCAAGGCGCCGACCCTGGTCATCGCCGGCAAGCACGATCCGGCGACGCCGGTGGAGGCCAACGAATACATCAAGAACCAGATCCCGGGCGCCAAGCTCACGGTGCTCGACGCCGCGCACATGTCCAATGTCGAGCAGCGCGACGCCTACACGGCCGCGGTGCTCGGATTTCTGCGGGCCGCCTGACGGCGGCATCCGCCTGGAGCAAAGCGATGGACGACAAGGAGCGCTACCAGCGCGGCGCCGGCGCGCGCCGCAAGGTTCTGGGCAAGGCCTGGGTCGACCGCTCCGACGCCAGCCGCAACAACTTCAACGCGGACTGGCAGGATTTCATCACCCGCTGCGCCTGGGGCGAAGTGTGGACACGTCCCCATTTCGACGAGCGCACCCGCCGCATCCTGGTGATCGGCACCATGATGGCGATCGGCCGCTGGGAGGAGTTCCGCATGCACGTGCGCGCGGCACTGGTCGAAGGCGACTTCTCGGCCGACGACATCAAAGAGATCATCCTGCAGCAGGCGGTCTATTGCGGCGTGCCGGTGGGCAACCATGCCTTCCGGGAAGCGGGCGAGGTGCTCAAGGAGACCGGCAAGACCGTCTAACTGGTAGCAGGGAATGGGTTGCGCGAAGCCAAAGTTCTGTAGAGCCAACCCCGACAAGAAGCCGATCGGCGCGATCGACGAATTCATCCGCGATGCGGACAAGGTCGAGGTCAAGGAGCAGGACGTGTTCAACCCGTGGGAGCAGTGAGGGCCCGCTGCATCGGCCAGCCGGCGTTTGCGACCCGAGACTCCGGCGCCCGGCTTTCCTCGGCTTGCCGCTCCACCATGATCACGATCATGGCGCCGATCAGCAGCAGGAACTGGGTGGCATGCAGCCGGATCAAGGCCGCCTCCCCGCTGCCGAGCGCCGGCCACGCCCAGATCATGATCGCGCTGCCGGCGAGCACCAGCGCGACGTCGAGCGTCTCGCGGTTGGGCTCGCGGCGCATGACGATGGCGCGCGCAAAGTCGATCAGATAGGCGACGAACGCGATCGCGACCACGAACTTGATGCCGGCGAGCACGTTCGACGTACGCACCAGCCCGTCGAGGCCGAAATCGAACAATTGGCGGAAATAGATCGCGGCGGTGGCGTGCACCCGGTCCTCGAATCCGTGAAACGGCGAGATCATGGCCCTGAGCGCATCGCCGCCCCAGACCGGCACGAAATAGAGCGAGATCAGCGCGACGTTGGCGGACCCAAGCGACGGAACAGACCGCATGGCAACCTCCCCGGCCGCTCGACGGGCCGGCGCGAATAGCGGCGGCGTCTCATCGAATGGACATACGCGGCCTACCGGCTCACCGGCCGGGCCTCAATCGAAACCCTTTTTTAACCTTATCAGCGCGGCGGGCGCGGCCCTAGAGCGGGATGACTTTTCTTCGAATCGTCATCCCGCTCTAGCTTCTTGTTGGAGCATGATCTTTTCCGAAAACCGGTATCCACTTTTCGGGATCATGCTCTAGGGGACGCGGCATCGGCCCGAAACTCGCGCAGCAAGCGTGCCCGGGTCTGGCGATTTACGTTACTTGCGCGGGGGGCAGCGAGGGGCGGGTCAAACCAGCTCCGGCCAGGGCACGATGGTCGACTTCACCGTTCGCATGGCCATGGCGTCGCCGATCGCGCGCGCCACGCCCTCCTCACTGAACGGATAGATCGTCTGCATGTCGAGCCAGGGATATTTGTCGCGCGTGCGGTAGAGCATGTCGACGCCGAGCGGCAGGTCGTTGCCGGTGAACCCCCAGGAGCCGAGCACGGTCAAATCCTTGGTGCAGATGCGGTGCCAATTGGTCTCGATGGCGCCGGCATCGGTGAATTGCCCCATCTCCACGTAGGTGCCGCCGTCGCGCAGGAATTCGATGCCCTCCGGGCCGGCGCTCGGATGGCCGGAGCAGTCCATCACCAGATCGGCGCCGAAGCCGCCGGCGATGTCGCGCACGCGCGCGATGCGCGCCGCCGGCGTCGCGTATTCATCCAGGTTCACGGTCGCCTCGGCGCCGAACTTGCGCGCCAGCGCCAGACGCGGCGCCTCCGGTGCGCCGACGCAGATCACGCGCCCCGCCCCCATCTCCTGCGCCGCCGCCACCGCCAGGATGCCGATCGGGCCGGAGCCCTGGATCACCACCGTGTCGCCCCACTTGAACTCGCCGGCCCGGCGCGCGCGGTTGAACGCGCGGATGCAGGAGGTCAGCGGCTCCGACAGCGCGCCGAGCCGCAGGCTCATGTCGTCAGGCAGCCGGTAGAGCTTGGTGCCGGGCAGCTCTTCGAGATCGACATAGACGTATTCGGCGAAGCCACCCCAGAGATGCGGCGGTTTGTCGAAACCGAGATAGCGCCCGTAATAGACCGGGGTGAGGCACTTGTTGGCGTGCTCCGGATAGTGGACGCAATAGTAGCAGGACCCGCACGGATTGAGCGGCGGGATCATCACTTTCGATCCCACGCCGAGCGGCTTGCCCATGAAGTCCTCACGGAATTCGGCGCCGGCCTCGACCACGACGCCGCCGAGCTCGTGGCCGAGCGTGAACGGCCATGGCAAGGGCTTCGGCCAATGGCCTTTGAGGATGTGCAGGTCGGTGCCGCAGACGCCGCAGGCTCCGATCTGGATCAGCGCCGCCTTCTTCGGGATCTGCGGCCACGGCACCGTGCGCATGACCGGCGCCGCGCCCGGCGCGGCAAAGGTCGCGACGCGGATGGTGTCGTTACGGCGCATGCGAGGTCTCCGCTATCCTTTATCCTTCCCGCGCTAACAAACGAGCTTGGGTTGACGTGCCAAAACCGGCTCCGCAGGCATTACGACATTGCCGGCTTGGATGCTGCGGCCAGCAGTAACGTTTTCAACTGCGCACGGTTCACCTTGCCGTTGGCGCCGCGCGGAATGGCGGTCAGGTCAAACAACCGGATAGCGTACCCGATGCCGCGCAGCCGCGCGGCTGCCGCGATCTTCTCTGCGCTCGCGCCCTTGTTGTCGACAACGCCGATCCAGATCTGTGGCTTTTCACCCGACCCGTCTTTGACCAGCACCGCAGCGGCGTCGGTTGCGTCCCATTCGAGCCGGAGAAGATGCTCCACCTCGTGAACAGGCGAGATTCGATCGGCAGGCGTGCCGCGTGGGCTGTCCACATCTCCGGTGCGGCCCAGGACATACAAGCGGCCATCGGCAGCGATCCAGCCGAGGTCGCCGAGGTCGATCCATGGCTTCGCGATACTCGCCGGCGACGACTCGTCGTCGTGGGAGCGTGTTTTGACGGCGCCAACCTCGCCGACAGAACACTGCTTGCCGTTCGCGTCGAAAATTCCAACGTCAACGCCGGGCTGGATATGCCCGACCAGCCCGGGATTAAGCAGCACTTCGCGCGCCGCGATGCCGGCGATCGTTCCCGTCTCAGACGCGCCGTAGAAGCAGTAGACGTCCTTGCAAAGATGGATCATGGCGGCTTCGAGCAACACCCCGGTCGGAACGCTGCCGCCAACCCATACGTTGCGAAGGCTGCGCAGATGAGCTCCCGACTTGACCGCCGCGCGCGTCAGCGCCGC
>Ga0075431_100006642_pt1 | contig 11488 bp, 5 predicted proteins | sample RhiMetdeltSRZDD5_FD_75297 | JGI IMG/M metagenome (GOLD analysis project Ga0075431, IMG submission 75297) | Populus rhizosphere microbial communities from Tennessee, USA - Rhizosphere MetaG P. deltoides SRZDD5 | ecosystem: Host-associated > Plants > Roots > Rhizosphere > Soil | place: USA...
CAATCCATTCTTTTGTCGAAGGTCGCTGTATAACAACTGTATTTATTATCTCCCTTTTAACATCGACGCCCAGGAGATCAATATCTATATTAAACTTGAATGCGTTGACCGGAACATAGCCATCAGTTATTTTCACACTCCTGCCCACCTGCAACTTTTCATTTGTTCCAATAATCTTTATCAATGCAAGTCTTCCAGTACCTGCACCAATGACAGTTGTTTCATTGACGCCACTGCCCCGCAATACAATTCCTGACGCTGTCATTCTTAACTGGCCAAAAACTTCGTAGGTTCCTTTTTGTAATAACACAGCACCGCGAAAACCATTTGCGTCGGGTGAAAGTGAAGCGACATAGTCTAATGCTGATTGAATACGTAAGGTTGCATCGCCTTTTCCAATTGGCACTACTACTTTGACAGGAATCGTGGGAATTGGTTGTTCTGATGCTTTATACCCACAGTAAGAAAAATCGGGGATTCGATTGCCGAGGGAGTCAGCCGTGTAAATCAATTTTCCTTTTTCAAACAAAAGAGGAATAACAGGCTTCCCCGGTTTTTGCGCCGGTGAAGCCTGTTGAAATATTAGAAGGGTTAGTAAGAGAAAATTTATCCTGTATGTTTTTGCGAGGCTCAATTAAATTAAACTTTCAAAAATGATCATTAAAGTTAGTTAGTTAAACGGAGCCCCGAATCATCGTGATAAACGTCCCAGCGAACGTCAGATGGGTGTATCCAGGCCCGTTATCAAATTATTTTTTTGCGATCGGCGCAACGTTCTTTTCATTTACTACACTATTTAGATAATTCTCAATATTGCTATACCCGTTCTTTGCAATCTTTGCTGCGTCTGATGCATCTTTAGCATTTAACCCGGTTTTTGTTTCGTAGTCATCGGGTAATCCATCATTATCACTGTCTTTATAAGATGTGCCTTTATACTCCGGGTATCCGCCAACCTGGCTCACATCGGTGATAATTCCAATTTTATAACTATCCAGCGCAGCCCGGCGATGCTTGAATTGTGTTGTTGGAGCAACAACATCATGCGACACAATTATTTTACCAGTACGCACCTGCTCTGTAATTCTTTTATCAACTGCATCTCTTACCGGCAGGGTTGCCCCGGCATTAGTCAGCACGTAATCCTTGGCATCTTCTGCAGACATGATTGTAAGCTGAGGCATTGGCAAAGGTTTGTTCCATTTAATATAATCCATGTACTTACCTGCATTATCCAACTCTTCGACCTGTACACCACCATTCCAATTGTCTTTTGTTACTTCAGGAAAACCTTCCATGATGTTTCCATTCACATAAGCTCTTCCATATATGTGATGATCCAGCTTGCTTCTGCCACTTTCTGGTTTCAAAATGCGATGGCCTACATTGTTCTTTCTAGGAGTTGCCGGTCCGGGTTTAAAATAATTATTAATGATATTATACTGGGCACGGTAATCACCGCCATCAATTGACCGGTGCACCCAATTAAAAATAACATTGTTTACAAAATTGAAAACACCATGCCAGCCAATGGAGGGATTGCGACCTGTATTATTTGCCCAAAGATTTCTCATGAACGAACAATTCTCTCCACCCAATGTGCTGCCAAAAGAATGATTCCACGTATCTAATGCTTCGGCAAAAATTGAATTCTGTATGGTAATATTTACTGTTCCTAATTTTTCTTCCTGTGCCTTGCCCGTGCTGTCATTATACATATGACGATACATACTCATGTTCTCATCAAGTCCCCAGCTTGCGGAAACATGATCGATCATAATATTACCGATCGGGTTACCACCGATAGCATCATCTCTTCTTCCTACCCAGGTATCACCGCGGCGAAAACGCATATAACGAATGATGACATCATGTGTATTGATCCAAACTGTTTCACCGGCAATACAAACCCCATCACCGGGTGCTGTTTGACCCGCTATGGTAATATAAGGGGCACGGATTATTACCGGTGTTTTAATACGAATGATACCGGCCACATTAAATACGATTATTCTTGCACCACCCTGTTCACATGCCCAACGGAAACTTCCGGGGCCATCATCATTTAAATTAGTAACAACAATAACTTTTCCTCCACGACCACCAAAACTATATTTACCTCCACCTTCGGCTCCGGGAAAAGCAGGTATATCAGACTGAGGCAGATCCGTTGGCCTGTTTGCAAAATCAATATAAGGTTTACCTTTTCTTGCTTCTTCCTGTATGATCGGCCATGCAATAGCCCATGCTGAATCAGAATGTTTGCGGGCAGCTCTTAATAAAGAATCTGATTGACGTTGAACATCGCCTGGTATTTCGGGGTATTGAGAAAATGAAATAATAACTGATAAGATTAATCCTGTTACTACTAATATTCGTTTGCGTAGGTACATCATGTTAGTGGTTTTTTCTTTTGACGATCATTTTCAAAAACAACTTCAGCCATTCATCATTAAAAAAGAGAAAACATTTGCTTTCTCTTTTATGCTTATTCTAACTGCTTGCCTGAAACAAATTTTATTTTTGAACTTTAACATCAACTTCCATTACAGTTCCGCTGGCTGGCGAATCCTGGCTGATAAATCTCACAAGTATCGCTCCATATTTGCCTGTTACTGTTCTGAACCCGATAACATTGTTTCCGTTGGTTGTTGTTATTCCTGTCGCCTTTGCCGCGGTACCCGATGTCATATTACCTTTTATAAGTGTATTTATTGCACCGGCCGATCTGAGATTTGTTACAAAGTTTACAGAAGTAGGCATTTTCTTAAAAATGGTTGCATTTTTTGTCCATGATGAAAGGTCATAAAAGTTTAGCTGCGGTTGTGCAGCACTCAATGCATAAAACGTGTGTTTGTTTGCTGTAGCCGTATCATAATAATAACCGAAATCGATGGACCCCGAAACGGCCGCTCCCTCAGAATAGCTGTACGTTTTACCATCCCTTGTAGAATAATAACATTTATTTATTTTAGCGGTGGTATCAGGAACCGCGAGGATCCTGTAAGACCAGAAATCAAAATCAGGTAATACGGTTACAGTAAATTCCTTGTCACCATCACCCATAAAAACCGCACGGCTATCCCTTGCCAATACACGGTACCGGTAATCGCCTGCTGAGCTGTCGACCTGGTAACCTTTTCTTAGCGAAAATGATCTTTTATCTGTACTTAACCTGAAGGTGTCGATCCTGACCCCGTTTCTTTGGATCTCTACATATGACATATCCGTAGGAGATGTAATTGTAAAATCCAGATAGATGCTATCCTTAGGATTCACTGATATATCGCCCGTCAGGTTTTTTGCGCCTGTGCGATACTCAACCTGGACGCGATACGTATCAACAGGATCAACCTTTTTTTTACAGGCTGAAAACAGTACTACGATCGCAAATAATCCAATAAGATACTTTTTCATATTAAATTTCCTTTTAAACATTAGTAGTTTATTGTAATGGATCGAATGTACCATTGATCCAACCAATGGTTTGTTGGATCACAAATGAATTTTGACTAAAGAAATTTGGCAATGCATAGAAATAGTAATTTGAAGGGATGTTGATCACATTCGATCCTTCAAGGGATGCAAGTGCCCCCGGCGTTGTGAACATTGTAGTATATACTGACTGGTTATTCAGGTTAGCAGTATCTCTTGGTCTTGTTCCCGCAGCATTTGGCATATCAATATAAATTCTGCCAGCTGTTGTTCCTGTACCTGCATAATAGGGAGGCTTGGGAGTTAATTTGTAAGATTGACGCGCAGTTATTAAATGGTAATTGCGGGTTCTTCTCAGATCCCAATATCTTTTTCCTTCTATTGCAAATTCGACCATTCGTTCATTCAGGATCAAGCTACGCATTGTTGCCACATCTGTTGCTACATCCAAACCATAATCATATGTTCCCTGTACGATGCCTGCCCTTTGACGGATCTTGCGAACATTATCTTTTGCTTCTGCCAGTCTCCCTGTTTCATTTGCACATTCTGCCAAATTCATGATCACTTCTGCAAAACGCATTTCGATCCAATCGATTCCACTGCCACCTCCGTTATCAGATACATACACCGATTGTGCTGCTGTTAAATTTGGCCAGCAAAGCCTCTTATTATAAAAACCTGTTACAATAGTGTTAGCTGCTTCATCAGGTACACCTACATGCGACCATTGTTTTCTCGTGGCTTTACCACTCAAAGGCCAGGGTGCACCCTGGTAAGCAATGCTTGCCTCTAACCTGGGATCCCTGTTTTGCCAGAACATTATACTGCTATATCCTGAAGAAGCATGTGTGATCGGTAACCCATTACTCATGGTATAAGCCTGGACTAAATTCCAGGTTGGCTGATTCTGGCCGGAAGCTCCATCGGTTTCGGAGTCGGGCCGCGTAATCTGCTCAATATTGTTTCCCAAATCTCTATTGGTACTATATTTTCTTACTAATATCACTTCTTTGTGATTTTCAGTAGTAAAAATCTCTGAGTATTTAGCAATTAAAACATGACCATCTGTTACACATTGCTCATATGCGGTTTTATTTGCCTGGTAGGCATCTTCCCAGCGGCTTGAAATATTGTTTGGATTGAATTGTGGGCTGGCCCAGTACATCAATACCTTACCTTTCATAGCGAGTGCAGCGGCTCTTGTTATCCGGCCAACATCATTATTACTCCAGGAAGCAGGGAGTCTTGCTGCAGCAGAATCAAGATCATTTGCAATAGCAGCAATACATTCGCTTGTTTTGGAACGTGGCACATTCAGGTCTCCATCTTCCAGTGTTTGTGATTTCAATACCAATGGAACGCCGCCATATAAGCTTACCAACCTGAAATAAACAGAGGCTCTTAAAAAGAAAAATTGTCCTTTTAATAATTCCCTTGTGGATTCCGGTAATGTATGATCGGCATTCAATCCTTCGATGGCAATATTGCAACGACGAATATCAAAATAACGATTGGTAGTGATCGTATTACCTGTTCCCATATCAGTAACAGAATTCTCATTCAACGTACCGTAGAGAAATGCATTATTTTGGTTATTGACTTCATCAGACGTATTGTGAATGCTACCTGGAACGGGCCATTGGGGCATGATCAAACCATAGGTCCTGTTCAGGAACAAGCCAATCGCCCCTTCATCGCCCCAGATCTTGGAATCGATACCCTGCGGATCTTCGATATCAAAAAATTCATCATCCTTTTTACAGGAGATCACAGTAAGTACCACCATTGCAACCAATGCTGCTACCTTACTTAATTTCTTAAAATTGCTCATTATAATTTTTTTTTTGGCAAGTAATATTTTTATAAACTCGCATTCACACCCACAGAAATCGTTCTAAGCGTTGGGTAGCTTGCAAAGTTTGCTGTATAGGGATCTTTATATTTAAATGGATTGATAATGTTAATCAAATTCGTTCCGGTAAGCATGATCCGCAGATCCGGGATCTTGAACTTCGTTGCCAGTTTCTTTGGTAACTGATAAGACAGGACGGCATTATTGATCCGGCTTTGTGTACCACTCACGGCCCAAAATGTTGAGTTCGCCGTTGACAGGGGTGCATCCGCTCTTGGATACTTGCCATCAGGATTTTCCGGGGACCAATGGTCCGCCCAGAATTTCGGTGCATTCTGTGTAGGAGTAGGAACCTTTCTTGCTTCTGAATCAAAGAAACGTTTGCCACCTATTGAAAGATTCATATTGGTCTGCAACCTGAACTCCTTATAACTAACATTGAATGTAAATCCAAACACAGTAAAAGGAGTGGTTTTGTCAAACATCAGCGTAGCATCGCCGGCTTCGGTAATTTGCCCGTCACCATTGATATCAACAAAATCCATAAATCCAACCTGTGGCTTTACACCGCCGATCAGGTAATTCGGATTTTTTGCAAGCAATGCATCTACATCTGCCTGTGTCTTTAATATTCCTTTTGATATGAAGCCGATATTACTGCTGTTATATCTTCTTGGATCACGGCCCACAGCGATTCCCAATTGATCAGGACCGTAAAGTCCTAATTGAGCTTCATTGTAGTACACCTGTAATATTTGGCTATTGGTTAATGCAAAGTTTGCATCCACGCCAAAAGACCAGTCTTTGCCGAAACGTGTACGATATCCAATAGCAAATTCAGAACCCCAGCTCAATGCCTCACCATAATTAACGACGGGTGGTGGTAACCCAGAGGTTGGTGGAAGTACATTGGTTGGCAACCTGTCAAAAACGTCATAGCTATAACGCTGATAAAATTCAGCAGTTAAAGTGATCTTGTTCCTGAGAAGCGTAGCATCAAGACCGACGTTAAATGTTCTTGCTTTTTCCCAGGTGATAACGGGGTTTGGATAAATATTTGGATCGAGGCCTCCGCCTGCTGCTGATCCGAATAAGATACCTGTTGTTTGTGTAAATCTTGATTCCCATAAACGATTACCTACCCTGTCCTCACCAACAATACCGTAGTTAGCCCTCAGCTTTAATGAATTCACAAACCCGATATTATTAAAAAAGTCCTCATCGCTGATCTTCCAGCCCACACCGAATGTTGGGAAAAAACCCCATCTTTCTTCGGGAGTGAAATTCACCGAGGCATCGGCACGACCGATAAATTCAAAGAAATATTTACCTCTGAAAGAATAGTTTGCCCTGCTTATATAAGAACGTTTCGCACTGAGAAATGACTGTGGATTCCGTAAGACATCTTGTATGCTACCAATCGTAGATGGATCATTACTAAATGCCCAAAATTGATCAACGCCGGCAACCAACTGCTGTCCTTTCGATAAGAGAACATTGCGGCTTTCCGATTCACTTTGATCAAACCCAACCATTACATCGAAGTCATGTTCCTTGATTTTTTTGCCATAAGATAAAGTGGTAAAGAACTGATAGTTGTCAGAAGTTGTAGTTCCTTCTTCAATTTCATCATTATTTGTAATTCTCCTTGTTGGAGTGGTTGCATTCACCGCATTAGAATACAAAAGCGAGTTCTGTCCCCTGCGCAGGAAATTTGCCACATAGTACGATGCAAAATATCCTTTGCTATTTGCATTCCTTTGGTTTTTTCCATACTGCACCCTTGCCACGAACCCTTTGAAAAATTTTGGTTTCCATTCTAATGAAGCATTTACAGCAAGACCCTGAGATTTGTTATCACGATAAGACCCGGAGTTGTGTACGCCGAGCAAACTCCAATCCTGGTTTTGTGGCGATGAATTATTGGCGCCCTGGAAACCTACCAACTTCCCGTCTAACGTGACCGGCACCCATTTTGGAGTGAGGTATAATGGGCGTATGGTATTATCGTCTGTTTCAGCCTGCGCACTTTTGTGGTTATTACTTTGTTCCCGATTATTGTCTGACGCAAAACTAACTGTAGCAGTTAACCCCTCTACGATCGTTGCATTCATCCCGGTACGCAAACTGTATTTGTTGACGGAGACATTACCGTAGTTACCTGTTTCCTTATAATAACTACCTCCTGCAAAAAGAGTAAGTTTATCAGTACCGCCGGACACATTTATCGTATGCCTGTTAACAGTACCTGCTTTCCAGAAATAATCAAACCATGATTTATCTTCTATGCCTTTAAGCGAATCGAGATCAGCCTGGGAAAAACGAAGATTTGACGAGCTGCCATTCAGTTCATATCCTTCATTTAAAAATTTGGCATGTTCATACGCTGTCAGGCTCTCAGCTTTTACCGCCTCGTCCGAAACGCCAAAATATCCGGAATAAGAAATCTTTGGCTTACCCACTTTTCCTTTTTTAGTAGTGATAAGCACTACTCCTTTGGCGCCCGCAGCACCATAGATAGCGGCAGACGCGTCTTTTAAGAAAGTAATATCCTCGATCTGGCTGGCATCAAGATTTTCAAACCAGTCTGCGTTAGGCGACTGCGCCCATTGAGTAGGATTTGAAATAATTCCATCAATCACGATCAGGGGTTGTGTGTTTACTCCATCAAGTCCAGCGGCTCCGAACACTTGTGAATTCCGGATATTGAGCGTAGTAGTTGAGCCCGGTTTACCGGAGCCTAAGTTTACACCCACACCTGGAATTCTGTTTGCCAATGATGTCGGAAGATTTGCTACCGGTATGTCTTCAATTTCCGAAGCCTTGAGTGTAGATACCGCACCCTGCACATTCACTCTTTTCTTGGTGCCGTATCCTACTACTACTACGTCTTCGAGGGATTTTTCCTGTACCAATAATGGAATCGTAAAATTTGTAGTTGTACCCACTTTTGTTTCGTACCCTATATAACCAACATTGGAAAACACGAGAATGGATTCCGCTGAAGGAACCTTAAGTGTAAACTGGCCATCTGTATTAGTAGTGGTACCTGTGGTAGTCCCTTTTACTTTTATACTTACACCCGGCATAGGCAGGCCGGTTTGCTGGTCTGTTACTTTGCCGGTTACTGTTCGCTCCTGTGCAGAAGCCGTAACCGTTACTATCATCAACACCAACCACAACAGCAGTTTTGGAATTCGCTGACTATTCATATGGCTTATTTTGTTTTTAAGAACCGTTGATTTTAATTATTGTGCAGTCTTTTGTCCTGCGTCCCTTTGTCTTTTTTCTTTCAATCGTTCCTGCCAGGCTTTTTCTTCTTTCTTCATATCATATCCCTGGGCAGATAAATAATTACTGATCCTTCCTTTGAATTTTCCAAACACTTTGTGTTTATCTTCTGATGAACCTTCATCCATTGCAAGCTCTCTTGCTTCTTTGAGCCAATTGCAAATTTTTTCTTTTTGTTCAGTTGTAAGGGTGAGGATCATATCCTGGTACGCTGCATAGGTTACAGGCATAACGCGGTAGGTCATTCCATCCTTTATCTTTTCAATTTGAGTTTCGGTAAGTTCTTTCTGAAGTTGTGTTATAAATCTTTCATGTAATTTTCTAAGTTGGGGTGTTTTACTTTCTTCTTCTTTATTAACGCGGTTGTTCTTTTCTTCTTCAGACAGTTGAAGTGTCTTTATTGCTGCTATTGATTCTTTTGTTTTATCATGAACCTGGTTAAGGTTGGCATACTGATCAGTTAAAAGTTCAACCACGGTTTTATATTTACCTGAATCAGTCAGCTCAAGCGTGTTTACAATTTTTACTGAGCGGTCATAAAAAACTTTTTTGAGATCGGTTTGCTGCGCATTGGTGATTGTAAAAACGATGGAAAGAAGTATGCAACTAATGAAATTTTTAAAAGAGGCCGTATGAGAAAACGAGAGAAAATAATTACGGTTATGTATACCGCCTTCTAACTTACGATCACTACTTGTAACAAGAAATTGTAGAGAGATGTTCATACGGCCTGTTAATTCGTGAATGCTAAATGAACTTTATTATTCATTTAATGGTTAAAGGTACATGCCCCGATAGGGCGTAAAAATGTAAGGTTTTGCTATAAAGATGTATTATTTTACTATTCGCTCCCCCGTTTTTTCCGGGAACGATTGCATAAGCTTTTTCCTATCTATCAGTTATTTCGAAGGATTATGGAAGCCGGTGGAAGTCCCGGGCTCGAGGCTGTTAATGTAATATTTCCCTTTTTTTCAGAGGACTGAATGATGGCGAGAGCTAAGCCCTTCCAGCATTTTCGCCGGGTGCTTTTTAAAGATATAGTATCTGCCTGGTATCCATTATCGGTGCCCACGATTTTTCCGTTGCCACTAATGCTAAATTCAATCAGGTTGTCAGCTTCAGGAACCAGGTTCCCGTTCATGTCCAAAATTTTTACGGTTATAAAAGAAAGATCGATCGCAGTTGCTTTCAATTCTCTTTTGTCAGCCACTAATTTTATTTGTGCCGGCTCACCTGCTGTTTTGATCTCCTTTGTTAACACCATTTTTCCATTCCTTCTTGAAACTGCTTTTAATGTACCTGCTTCAAAAGGTACCGTCCATTTTACATGCAGGGTCGTATCATTTTTTCTTCGCGTACCCAATGATCTCCCATTTAAGAATAATTCTACTTCATCAGCATTGTTATAATACGCCCAAACATCTACCAGCTCGCCAGGTTTCCAATTCCAATGAGGAAATAAATGCAGCACGGGTTTGCCTGTCCATTCACTTTGATACATGTAATAAACATCTTTCGGAAATCCTGCAAGATCAATGATCCCATAGTAAGAACTTCTTGCAGGAAATTTTGGATAAGGCATTGGCTCACCCAAATAATCAAATCCGCTCCATACAAATGCGCCTGCAATATGCGGGTTCCTTTTTACCGCAAGCCATGATTTTTCATGTGTATTACCCCAATAGGCATGCGTGTTATCATAAGCTGCACAGGTATGATCCTGATTTGCAGAAAATGTATCCTGAACTTTAAAATTTGGCGGCCAAATACGTATACTATCAGATGGAAATTGATAAACACCTCTTGTTGCCAATGCGGATGCGGTTTCAGATGCGATGAATTTCTGACCTGGAAAACGTTTTGTCAACTCAACATAGTCATAATCTTTATAGTTAAATCCCAGTACATCCAATGCATTTGCTTTTGCTATATAATTTTTTTCCGGGAATGTTTCCGTTAATGCGGCAGTGACTGGTCTTGATGGATCTAAGTTTTTTACTATTGAAGCCAATTCTTGTGTAATGGTCGTGCCGGTACTGTCAAATTGTTCTCTTATCTCGTTTCCGATACTCCACATAATGACCGAAGGATGATTACGATCCCGTAACACCATTGCTTCAAGATCTCTTTTATGCCATTCTTTGAAATCAAGATGATAATCATATTTGTTTTTTCTTTTTTGCCACATATCAAAGGCTTCATCGATCACCAGGAAACCCATTTGATCGCATAGATCAAGCAGTTCGGAGGCAGGCGGATTATGTGAAAAACGAATCGCATTACAACCCATTTCTTTCAGGATCTTCAATTGCCTCTTCGCTGCATTGATATTAAACGCGGCGCCTAATGCACCGAGATCATGATGCATGCAGACGCCGTGTATTTTCAAAGGCTTACCATTTAAGGAGAACCCGTTTTGAGGATCGAAACTGAAATAGCGAATGCCGAATAACGTGGTATAATTGTCAACCACAATATTGTTTTGATATATTATCGTAACAGCTTTATATAAATCCGGTTTATCGATTGACCAAAATGCAGGTTTCCTTACAAGAAATTTCTGGACTGAAGTAACCGGCGTATCCTGCATACCAGGCAATGATGTTCTTTCACGTGCAACCAAGCCGCCATCTTTGGTATAGATACTGGTAACGGCAGATAAATTCGGTTTTGCATCCAATGAAATATCGATGGTCATTTGAAGATTGACTACTGCTGATGTATTGGATACTTTTTCCGTCGTAATAAATGAGCCTAAATAAGCAACAGAAGTCTTACTTGTTATCAACAATCTCACATTTCTATAGATCCCCGAACCGCTATACCATCTTGAATCCGGCTGCTGGCTATTGTCAACTCTTACCACCATTACATTTTTCTGTGGTGCCGGAAGCAGATAGGAAGTAA
>Ga0075431_100006646_pt1 | contig 11486 bp, 6 predicted proteins | sample RhiMetdeltSRZDD5_FD_75297 | JGI IMG/M metagenome (GOLD analysis project Ga0075431, IMG submission 75297) | Populus rhizosphere microbial communities from Tennessee, USA - Rhizosphere MetaG P. deltoides SRZDD5 | ecosystem: Host-associated > Plants > Roots > Rhizosphere > Soil | place: USA...
CGAATGAGATCGACTGTTCCTCCCGCCCTGGTTGCAACGACCGGCACACCTAGCAACTGGCTCTCCATGACAACATTCGGCATGCCCTCGATGACCGAAGTAAGGAGGAAACCATCAAAACATTGAATGAGATCACCGACGTCCTTGCGCTCTCCGAGAAATTGGACCACACCTGTAAGACCCAGAGACGAGGCGAATGATTCGAGATGAGCCCGAAGCGGGCCCTCGCCGACGATCACCGAATGGAGCGCAGGTAGATTTTCCCGAGCGCCCGCGACAGCCCGTAGGAAAGTCTCGAAGTCCTTCTCCTTGGCGAGCCGAGCGACCGTGCCAATGACCACATCATCGGGACTTAATCCGAGAGTTTGACGCTTGCGCACTCGTTCTTCCGCTGGGAGACGATGCAGAGCTTCGACATCGACGCCGTTTGGGACGGTAACGACCTGGTCAGCTCGTGCCCGCGCGAATACTTTATAGTCCGCGGCAACAGCGGGAGCATTAGCGGTAATAGCATTTGCTAAGGGTGCAGTTGCCCGCTCGAGGGCTCGTTGCCACCTGGGATCATAGTAATTGTAGTTGACCTCCGATTGGATATTGCGCACTGAAGTCACGACCAGTGGGATGTTGGCTAAACGGGCTGCGATGGCGCCGGCCAAATTGGCATAAAGCAGCCAGCAGTGCACAAGGTCGGGTCGCGGCTTAAGGCCGCGCAGGAACAGACTCAGCTTGATGATCTCGCAGCAGAAGGGAAGAGACGACGTCACAACCTTCAACAATGGATGCGCACCAGACGGTGTCTGCTGTCCAGGTGATAACGCCAGCGCAGAACGTACCTCTTCCGAGTCCAGGTAATAGATTCCAACGCCGCATTCACTCAGTTCGGGAGCAAAAAAACGGTCTTGGGATCGCAGAACTACGACACAATGATTGTAATCGGGCGATCGGTTTTTAAGCAGAAGCACAAGTTGCCTCTGCACACCGCCCATTCCGATTGAGGGAATCACGTGGACTAATTCATGGCCGGCTTGCTTTCGGGAAGATCCAAAAAGCGTGCGGATTCTTGCGAACCAAGCGAATCCGACGGCGAGCGGCTGATCAAAGGGTGGTAGCAATTTTGCCAACATGACCAGGATACGCTGGCGAATGGCCCGCGATGAGGCGACAATCCCCCGGCTGATGGCTCGCGGCAGCTTGAGCACGCCGAGGCCAAAGGCCTCCAGTGAGGCGAGAATGCCCCCGGCATGGACCTTCGGCAGGCCCGCTCGATAGCCAGCCCGGACGCTCCTCTGGAGCGCATCCAGGCCTGGCACTTTTAGAACGATCCTCAAAAATAGCGTCACTCCGGCAAACAACGTAAACGAAATTCGGCCCATCGGCTTTGGAACCTGGGGTTTAGCGACGTGCAGCAAAAGATAGCGTGAAGGGCGGAGCCGAAGTGCGAAGACGCGGAATCTGAAACTCTCGAATCCCAGGTCCGCGACTACCAGCATGCAGGCTTCAATGGGCCCTGCTTGAAGATCTTTAAGGAGACTCGAGGCCGTCCGTCCGATGGGGTTAAAGGGTTGTTCGACAACAAATATATTTTCATTGGAGGCTTGCGAGAGCCATATGCAATGCCGCTGCTCACAAACAAATAGAACCCGGTGGCCGCGATAGAGCTGGCGAGTGCTAAGAATGGCCGCTTCTACGCAGGACCGTTCGCCCGCAATGAACACGATAACGCAAGGCGACGATTTGTCCAAGGTTACCGATTGATCCGACGCCGATGCCGTGGTGCTCACGAATGCCGATTCACTCTTCATAAACTATTATCCCGCACTGCATGCATGGCTTATGAACTTGGCAACGCGCTCTCGTCAAACGAGGATATTAGCACCATGTTGCCGGAAAGCTGTCAAGAGAACGCTCACCACCGACTACGACCCGCTCGGTGCGGTGGACCTCTTGTGGTCGCAAACCATGGCAAATTGCCGCACGCTGAGAGCCAGCTGACGGTAAACGTCTGGCGCTCTCAGCGCCTTCATCATTTGTCGTATCTGAATCCAGACACTGTCGCCGGGGTTCACGACCGCCCTGGGCGGGAAACGGACGCCCTGGAAGAACTCCCCGGCCGCATACAGCAGCTCTTTGTGCGTGCGATAGCATAGTCCAGTCATCGTGTACTGTTTGTAGGCCTCGGCAACCTGATCAACGGTCAGACCACTCTGGAACTCGTTGCGCGCGCCGAGCGCGATCCAGAGACGCAACCACTGCTTGTGCTGGATAAACGACGCGAGCGGTACATATAAGTGGGATTCCACGACCTGGTACTTCCTCGGATAATAATGAATGGCAACACCGTCAGGTCTCAGCACACGGGCGCACTCGCGCATCATCGGACGGATGTCGAGCACATGCTCGAGGACGGACGTCGAGTGGACGACGTCGAAGAAGTCGTCCTCGAACGGAATGGCATATCGGTCGGCGTTTATAGTGAATGCCGACGTATTGCTCGACGTCGATTGTGAGAAGCGGAACCACTGCCGGTCATCGTCCGAACGGTAGGCGACGTAGTCGTGAATGTCGAAGCCGTAGGCATCGAAGCCGAGTTCCCTCAGACGAAACACCATCCGCCCGGCACCGCAGCCAAAATCGAGGATTCTGGCCCCGGGCTTGACCATGATGAGAAGCCGGTTGACAAACAGGATTAGATTGAGAGCATCGTCCCAGCAATCGGAGAGATGGATCAGCCCGGACTCGCGCGTGGCGCATCGCCACTGGCTGTTGGATGAGATTGCCGGCTCTGGAATCACCTCCATGGGTTCAGTTAGCCGTTGTTGCGGTGCCATGTCGTCGCCCTGCGGTGCCATGTCCTGAACTTGCGGTGCCATGTCCTGAACCTGCGGCGCCATGTCGTCGCCCTGTGGCGCGCTGCCGTCACGATTCATCCAAACCTTCCGCGGCCAGCGGAAAAAAAGCGTCACGCCAGCCAAAAGCGCAAATGACAATCGGTCCAGTTGCTCTGAATCATTAGGCGTGGCCCCACCGAGCAACAGGAAGCGCCGAGCTCGGAGCCGAAGCGCGAAAAGACGTAACCTGAAACTCTCCCGTCCAATATCCGCGATGACCAGGCCACAGGCCTCGATGGGGGCGGCTTGGAGGCTCTTGCGTAGCTCGGAGGCCTTGCGCCCGAAGGGATTAAACGGCTGCTCAACGACAAAGATACTATCGCCGGCGCGTTGTGAGAGCCATGCGCAGTGCGCCTGCTCACAGACAAAAACAAGGTTGTGTCCAGGATAGCGCTTGCGAGCCGCATCGGCCGCCGCTTCGACGCGTGACTGCTCGCCTGCCACGAATATGATAATTCGAGGGGATGATTCGTCCGTAATGACCGAGTCGCTGCACGCGGATGCGGTGGTGTTCGCGAGTTCCGATTCACTGCTCATGGGTCGACACTCCATACTGAAATGCTCTATTGAGGCACATGACTCTCGGCAAGTCCGGGCACAGGTAAAACAGAATGCCGCCACGAAATGCGCGAATCGGAGGAATCGCACGAATTCGCCTTGCGAACAAAAGCACGCATCGGAACGAGACATACGGAACCCGCGACGATCGTTGTGTGCTTTTCAGCAGGAACCCTCCGAGCACGAGTCTCGTCTTCGCGAGTGGCAAATGTTGGCATGTTGCGAAACTTGTCGAGACAACCTAGCGTCTAATTGCGAATGCGATTCTAATTAATCCCGCCCCAAACTGACAATTTATTGCGCTCGGCTGTAGAAGACCAAACCGCGCCGTTCTACCACCCGCATATTTGGGGATTCTGCTCGAGGTATTCAAGTACTGCCTCACTGGCCCAGATGTGGCCCTGGGGTGTCCAGTGAGCATCATGTTTAAACTGCGCAGCGAACAAATTACCCCCCTTCTGCACTATATACGTATACTGGTCAATCACGGGTATTCCAAGAGTACGAGCAATAGCTTCCAGGCGCAGGAATTGGCGCCGGGAAATTAATGGATCTTCTTTGCCGCCCGACCGTGGGACCCTTGGTAAGGACATTTGGCTTGTTGTCAGGACCACGAGATGCCCTCCGTCCTGCTTTACGCGGCGCTGGAACTCGTTGAGAGCGAACCCGGTCAGGTTTACGGCGTCCGAGAAAAGCCCAGGCAACTCCTCGTCATAGAACACGGCATCCAAATCCGAATTATAGGAATTATCCCAGTTCCGAAGTTGCCAGCGATAGTCGTCCACCCCTCGGAGCGCCTCCACCCGCATTGCTATGAGTTCCGGCAGCGTTGGTCCCTCGAGCGGCGAGACCAGCTCCGGATGCAATAGAGAAAGCTTTCTCCAAAACCAGTTGTAAAAGATACTGTGATCCTTCATGAAGGAATGGAGTGCACGCTCGGTCGGATTATTGCCATGGGGTTGTGTTTTTATTTTGAGGAGATAGCGTCCCCAGTCCGGATCGATTTGAATCCATTGATACGCCCCGGTCCGTGGATCCTGGCGAGCAAAGAGCCGTGGCGGATGGTCCGGATGCCAGCCGTTTCTAAGAGCTTCGAGCACGGTAGAGTTGTTTGCGAAATCGTTGGCCGTAAACACCAGGACAACGAGTTTCGGTCGCCGATTATGCACAAACGAATCGTAGAAGGTGATCTGGTTTAGCTGCCCGGTTCCCGAGAATCCGAAGGCCGATGCCGTCAGGTGCCACTCTGGGTGTGCAGCCAGGGCCTTCTTTTCGAGCACCGCTTGGACTTTTTCCTCATTTCGGACCTGTGCTGCCTCGACCATGGAATCCCCGATGAATGTTACGTGACAGCCACGCCGTAACATGTCTGTATTCGGCTCGCGATCGTCAAACCCCAAAGAGTTGATACGTTCGGAGACCCAGAAATCCAGATGGTTCGTAAAGCGCAATTCGGCATTTGGCTCAAAGACAAATCCGACTCGGGGATCGAACCGCACGGGCCATTTAACGTCCGCAAAGGGTGTTGTCAAACGAAAGTAGGCTTCTCCGATCGCTGCCATCGCCAAAAAGACAACAAGCGTTCCAATCAACGGCGGTATGACATTTTCCCTGGTCCAGCGCAGGACCCCATTATGTGTGACAGCGATTCGCCCCGCCCGAGCCGCCCGCTCTATCGCACGCCGATTGGCGATGACAGCGCCGGCGAGAAGCGCGGCAGTGAGAAGCACGTAAGACGAAGAAAGATAGAGCGAAATCTCGAGTACATACTTTCTGCTGTTAGCCCGAGGATCGGTGTTATCAGGAACGGAAAAAACAAGGCGCTCACCCCAATGGGAGAAACGACCGCCCCCCATGTCGCGAATCTCCTGGTGCGCACTGTGATCTGGACCTAATTGATGAGCATCCTCCCGCAACACGGCCGTCGATTTGGTTGGCGCGGAATTCGAGTCGCCTCTCCCGACAAGCAGCCCTTTTTCAAAGGCACGAAGGTCGATCTCGTAAGCACGATTACTTTCCGGCCGGATCGCCGAGACAGGAATCTCAAAGGCGAACCGCCAGCCGACCAAATAGAGCCAAGTCACAATGCATGCGGCTAGACCCGCGAAAGCCAGCAATATTAAACGAAGAGGAAATGCATACCTGCTGAACCCACTATTCGAACTCATGCTCTGTTCGCGTCTTTTCAGAAATCGGATTGGTTACGGCTGACACTGTGTCACTTGGAGCTCGTGAGTGTATGAGTAGAGTGCTTTGGGGGCCTTGTGGGTGCTATGGTTTCTTGAACAGAAACTCGGTATTCGCCTCCCCCGTTTTGATGTTGACAAGTTCCATTCCGAGCTTGTTGGCTACAAACTGCTTCACGTCATCGTCGTAGCAGAACTCCATCGGCCACCCGCCAAGCCAATCGCGAATGTCAGTGAAATAGCTCATACCTCGGTTCTTCTTGTACTCAACGACGTCGTGCAGCACTTTTCGCAGCGCGGAAATTTTACATCCCATCTGAAACCGCCAGACGTACCACCATTCCATCTTTCGCTTCTGAAGAATCGAAGCGGCGAGATACTTTTGCTTTACATCGAGCCAGAACTCGGGGGTAGGATCCTTTTGAACGTCGGCCGAATAGAGCGCAATGTAAAAGAGCCCGTCCTTCTTTACCGGCACTGCCGCGTTGCGAATAGCGCGCCAGACGTCCCCGGTGTGATGCAGGACTCCCCATGAATAGACAATATCCGCTTGGGGGAGAGCCGCCATAAATGCCTCGTCAAGAACCGAGCCCCGCATGATCTTCCAATTTTTTGGTTCCCCGGCATATTTGTAGAGAATGGAGGTGGCCTCTACGGATTTGCTGTCATAATCGAAGCTAATCACTTCGGATGCGCCAAGCTGAAGCACCCCTAACGAATGCAAACCGCTACCGCATCCGATATCAAGAAAGGTCAATCCTTGTAAATCCCTCCGCTTTAAAAAATTGAGAATGTGTCCTTTGGAGATCTCGACCTTCTCCTGACTAAAACTCCGTTCAATGTACTTCTTCCAATTTTGACCAAACTCAAAACGCTTTTCGGTTGCTTCCATGCTTTTCTCCGACCACTAAGACGTCGCTTCCAAGGTGTTTGCTATCCGCCGATTCGCCGCTTGCATCGCTGCAAAACTCGCCTCGCGCAAAATACGCATCTAGCGTGCGATCAATCATCTGGGATATGGAAAAACGTTCGCGAACAAAACACTGTGAAGTCTGTCGGGCTACTTCTCGCCAAGCGCGGTTCCCAAGGATCTTCAGTACCGCATCGGCCAAAAGGTCGGCGCGATGTGGACGGATTGCGTACCCCGTCCTTCCTTGGATCAACGTCTCCACCGCCCCGCCGCCATCGGTTGTTACAACCGGCACACCCAGAGCCTGAGCCTCGACAAGGACGTTGGGTAACCCCTCAAGGCGAGAAGTCAATAGAAAAACATCCATGGCCGCAATCGCTGCCGCTACATCTTTCTCGTTGCCAGGCATGACTATGCGCTCGCCCAGCCCGCACGTTTGCGCCCGCTCGCGTGCTTCTGCCCGTAGCGGTCCATCCCCCACCATCAAGAACCTCACGTCCGGCCGGCGCTCAGCAACCCGCGCCGCAGTGTCTATCCAAAGGAGCGGGCATTTCTCCTCGGAAAATCTCAATACGGAGCCAACCAGCGGAACCTTTAGTGGGATCCCGAGGCGCGTTCTCAATTCTCGCGCCTTCTCTCCCTTTTCCGCGGGTTCTAGCTGCGAAAAATCGAAGCCGTTGCGAACAACCTTGAAAGTTCCTCGAGGCAGCCTCAGCCATCGTTCATAATCTCGTGCACCGGCTTCGCTGTTGTTGAGTAGACAGACGGTTGAACGAGTCGCGAGCAGTCGGTAAACCTCGCGCATGAAAGGTTGAAATAGCGCAAAATTACTTGGCGCAACGCTCCGAGTGCTAAGAACGATCCGTGGGACGCCTATGAGCGCCGCTGCAAGCCCCGCCTTTACATTGGTGTAATCGAGCCATGTGTGAACCACCCGCGGTCGCCGTAGCAAGAACTCCCGAGCGTACCAGGGGATGTCCTTCAGCTCAGCCGGCAACTTGTCCAGGAGAATGCGCAGTCCGGTGCCGGCTAACGGTTCGACGCCTATGCCGATATCGGCGTGCCAGAGATCCTCAGAAAGCTTCGCGATTGAGACTGGACAGTCTTCAAGCAAATCGGCGAAAAAGCGATCGACAGGGCTGTCCAGAAAATTGCAAAGCAAAGATAGATCTCGATGACCAGCAGAAGCCAACCCCAGGACCGTCGCAACGGCCTGTCGCTCGGACCCTCCCGGTCCAAGTGTGCCGATGACTAGTGTTATCGACTCATTGCCAAAGCTTCTCGATCCGAACCAATGGCCCCATGGCTCACGGAATAGATCCTGAAAAATAAGTCGGTAGCGTTTGTCAAGGTATCGGATGCCCACGGAAGCAACTTTTGATCTAATTTCATGCTTGACAACGTCTCCCCCGACTCGGTCTATTCCGCTTGAGCGCTGAACTTCCACGGCTTGAGTCAGAACATCCTCCCTTAACGCGGCCAACTCTTCGCTGGCATCGTCATAGGCTTTTTGGAGTTCCCGCAACCACACCCCAATGGAACGGTCATAACCCGTCCCTATCTGTTGCTGTAGCGCCAGCATCTGTTGCTGTAGCGCCAGCATCTGTTGCTGTAGCGCCAGCAACCGGGCCGCAATAGACGCGCGAGTTCTGCGCAGCCACTCCGGCAACTCTCGAAGCCAAGCCGCAATATGGGAAACCCCGACGAATATCTTTCTTTCGATCTTCCGCACCCGTCCGATGAAAGGTGACGCACCGGCCAAAAGCGCAAATCGCAATCGCCCGATTTGCTTTGAGACACCAAATGGGGTCCCGGAGAGTAAGAGAAACCGCTGAGTTCGAAGCCGAAGCGCATAGACACGAAATCTGAAACTCTCGAATCCGATATCCGCGATGACCAGGCCACAGGCCTCGATGGGGACGGCTTCGAGGCTCCTGAGAAGTTCTGCGGCCCTGTGCCCGAAAGGATTAAACGGCTGCTTGACGACCAAGACTTTTTCGCCGGAAGCTTGCGAAATCCACAGACGATGCGCTGGTTCGCAGACAAAGACAAAGTCACGATCGGGATATAGGCGGCGAGCACTGCGAATGGCCGTTTCTATGCAGGCCTGTTCACCAGCGACGAATATAACAATACAAGGTAAGTGATCCGTAATAACGGGGTCATCTGAAACCGGCCTGTGAACGTTCGTACACAATTCCTTATCTTCCATGGCTATGCCAGAACGGTCACTTGACCGTCAGTCTTTCAATCGTCCGAAAGATTCAACTAGACACTATCTCTCTTCCTCGAATGAATCCTCCCCCGTTTCTAGCTGCGACGCTGCGCTACGTCTCCAGTTGTGCCTTTCGTCCGACATAGAGGAGATTGGACTCGTTACCAATGTGGACTGAAACGTTGTTTCGGATCGCAACTAGCTGTGACGGGAGGACTGGGTCAAAACGCTCGCCTCCCCAATGATGATCATATGGCACGTACAAATCCGGCCGAAAGTCCAAGCAATGAACCACGATCGGAGAAATTCCATATTGGCTCAACACCATGGACAATGACTCGGCAGTGAAGGCTCGTACATGCTGCCACCGATGAAAGAGCATATTGCTCACCGGGCAATACGCCATCCCGAGCTCAAGATCCTCGTTGTTTGGCGTCGTGACGATGAGGATTCCTTCGTCCTTGAGCATTTCGCGCACGCGACGAAGTGTCCGGTCAAATTCCTCATCGAGTATGTGCTCGATAACCTCGACCATGAACACTGCGTCAAACTGCTCTCTACTCTCTGGCTTCACCACGCCAAGAAAACCGTCCCGTCCTCCCAGACGGTGAAGCAAATGGTTAGCTCTCCCGCGTGAAGGTTCATGGGCGGCCACTTGGTAGCCGCGTTCCAGCAGAAGTTCCACAAGTTCCCCATTTCCCGCGCCGAAATCGAGGATTCGCCCGTCTTTTGGTAGATAATGTTGGACCGCAATAATCAGACTCTTACCACCCTGCCGCGCAAAGTCGTATTCCGTCAGCCGTGTCTGCGCGTGACCGGTCCAGAATCGCTCCACGAGCTCCGGCGTCCATATCAAACGCTGCACAGGCAGGTCCCGGACGGGTCCCGGATTTGGAAGCTGTTCGTCCCGTTTGCGCGTTGGGTTCACGTGTCGCTCCTCCGCACTATAAATGCCTGTCCCGACGGGAGCATGATAATCTTCTCTTGTCTATCAGTGAAGAACTCGTCTGCGGCAAGCTTCGCCCCCGGGCAGGTACTGAAACCGTAGTCGTCCAACAACATCACGCCACCCGGCCTGAGGCGGTCGTAAAAGAACGCTATCGACTCGCGAGTGGGTTCGTAAAGATCGACATCAATATGAACAAAAGAAAAGTGTCTATCCGCGACCTCACGAAATCTGTCCGGTATCCAGCCGCGATACACCGTGAAATTTTTGAATTCGGCAAGATTCTTCCGAATGTGTGACTCATCGGCACGTAGACCCCCTGCAGTCCAGTAAGTTCCGTCTCGGTCGGTTGGTGATGAAAGCCCCTCGAACGAGTCAAAAAGATGATTCCATTTGCCGTAGGGCTTTATGGCGCGACAAATCAGGTAGGACGATGCCCCTTTATAAACTCCGCATTCTGCAGCATCGCCGTCGATATGGAGTGTAAGCTTAAGGAGCTGATCGAGCGTATATTTTCGATCGAGAGAGTGCCAGTTGCCCGGATCCATAAAGCGCCGGTAATACGTCAAGAACGTCTCGTCCTCTAAGAACAGGCGTGCGAATTCGCTGAACTTGTATTTTGGATAAACCGCGTAGGTAAGCGCTTCCGCGATTCGATATTTTTCATCTTCCGGTGTTGTATCTTGTACGCCACGGGCAAGCATCTCCGCGAGACGAAGCGCGCTATCCGGTGACGCCGCCAGCAACTCATGGACAGGTTTCAAATCTGTGTCGTGCGACAAAATAGGAGCTATCGAGAAGTCTTCGCCGCCATGCACAGCCCCACGCGATCCTTCGGCATTGCTGTTTGCCACGTTACCGCCCAGTTCCCGGGCTAGACGAGCACACCGCGCCAATAGATCAGTTACCTTCCATGTTGCTCCCAACTGCAAAAGCTCCCTCCGGGACGATACGGGCGTCAAAAACTGGTCACATCACGCACATCACGCTTGGTCTCTCATGGCCGAATACCTCTCATTGAGGTATTCCAGGGTCCTGGGATGCGAATATCGACGAGCTCGGCCTCCTGAAACCAACCTTCAACCTCTTCAGGCGTGTGAATTCCATGAAAGCTTGGCGAATACCCATCAAAGGTGTCGAGGATGTCATTCTCTAACCCCAGACCCTGATTGCTGAAAGGGAAGATCCGGTAAATGGACTGGATGTGCAGACTATCGAGTCGCTTTTGGGCAAAGGGAACAAACCAGCGGCACCATTCGTAGAACATGCGGTCCGGAATACGGGAGGTGAAGGGAATCCATTGCTTGCGGGTCACGAAGTCTCCTTCAGCAGGGTAGACCCAGATTGCAATGGTTCCTCCATGTCGGAGGTACGGAACCAGTTTTTGAAAATACTTCTTCGTATCCGGCGTGTGGTGCAAAACACCGATCGAGACAATTGCATCGAACGTCTCAGGTTTGAACGGCAGATCGGAGATATCGGCCTGAGCGACTAGGACATTATCAAGGCGTCGGAAGTTCTCCTGCGCGGCCTCGACAGCGTAACTGAGATCTATCCCTATCACATTAGCTCCCCATCGAGCCATCACGTCCGTGAACCGGCCGGCGCCGATTCCCGCATCGAGAACTAGCTTGCCATTGAGGTCCTCAGGCTTGAATCCTGTCTTCTTGCGGAAGATGTCTTCCGAAGAGCCATCGTTACGAAATGTGTCGAGTTGCGTAGTCTTGTGTGTGTTCCATTCAAAGCTAAAAGAATCCACATACTCATCGCTTTCGACAAAGCG
>Ga0075431_100006651_pt1 | contig 11483 bp, 11 predicted proteins | sample RhiMetdeltSRZDD5_FD_75297 | JGI IMG/M metagenome (GOLD analysis project Ga0075431, IMG submission 75297) | Populus rhizosphere microbial communities from Tennessee, USA - Rhizosphere MetaG P. deltoides SRZDD5 | ecosystem: Host-associated > Plants > Roots > Rhizosphere > Soil | place: USA...
CGTATCAATGTCGGCGACGTACAGCTCCCGGCGATGCAGCCAGATGCCCTTCGGTCCGTTGAGCGTGACGCCGTTGACGCCATCCTGTATCCATTTCAGCTCCAGGACGGCCCCATTCGGCGACACCCGCGAGATGAATCCATTGTGATCGAGCAAGCCTGGGAATCCGCCGGGTGGCAGCGGACCGACATTCGAGACCAGGTAAACATCCAACAGCGTGTCGTGCACGACGGACTCCGGCGCTTGAAAGCCGGAAACGACGATACGCTCCGAGTCAGCGTATAGCGGATGTGCCGCAAACAGGACGGCAATTCCCAAAGTCGCGGAAGCGCGAAGCAAAGATTGATTGGTTGGCATGAGAAATTCTCCTTCTCCTGCTCAACCGCAAAATCAGCTCGGATCCCCTCATCGGTTGGAATCTGTTTTTCGCCGTAGCTCGTCAGAGAAGTTCAGCAAGACGTTGATGTGAGTGGGCGGCTTCTGCGATTCCGGGTTCGCCGGGACGAGAACGGCGAAGCGCTTGCCGTCCGGCGCCAGGTCGATCATGCTGGAGAAAAACGGAAGCTCCGGAGGCGCCATTGTCCGAAAGTTGGACCAAGGCGCCGGTTTCTCCGCCACGAAAGCAGCGTTTTTATCGTTGTAAGACGAGACCATGATGCGGCGGTCCCTGGAAACATAAAACAACTCACGCGCGTTCCGCGACCAGATTGGATTCGTGCCACCGTCGGTTGAAATCTGCCATTTACCGCCAGGCCCCGGGAAGGGCGTTACGAAGATTTGGCTGACGCCTGACTCGTCCGATACGTAGGCGAGCCAGCGCCCGTCCGGGGAGAAGGCCGGTAGCCCCTCTGACGCCGGCGTGCGCAAAAACGGCTCCTCGGCGCCGAGCTTCGGGTGATCGCCGTCCAACCCTTCCACGGGAATAGTCCAGATATCCATGTTCGTCTCGGGGCTCCGTCTCATGGCCGCCAGGCGTTTGCCATCGGGCGAGAACGAATTTATGTTCCAGTACGCTCCCAGGCGTTGCCTCTCGCCGGAACCGTCCGCCTGCGCCCACCATAGACCGTCTCCTTGGCCCGCCTTTGCGTAAGCGAGATGTTTACTGTCGGGACTCCAGATTGCCAGATCGTTCACACCTCCTCCGAAGGTGATCCGCGACATGTTTTCCCGCTCCGGATCGTAAACCCAAATGTCTCGATTGGCTACATGCTCGATCAGTGCAAGGCGCTTGCCGTCTGGCGCCAGGCGTATCCAGTCGTAGACCCCGGCCTTGCGCATGAGCGGTTCGAGTCTGCCGGATTTGTCCAACCACTGAACGGTTGTCCGGCCGCTGAACCTGCTGGACAGGTAGACAAAAATCCCCGACTGCGAGAAATCAAAGTCCGCGCTGCCGTCCCCCGGCCGCGACGCCACATCCTCGATAACCGGCGTTGGCGTACTCGTCAGTGCGAGCCGGTCGATATCCATCCGCGCCGCAAAAAGCGTGCCCTGGTGCATGTAGACTAGGCGTCCGCCGGGCAGATAACGTCCATGATACCCACCACGGAGCAGCGTTTTTCGTTCTCCTGTTTTGAGGGAGACGACATCCAGGCTGGCATTCTCGTATTGGCCGGGTTCCGCGCTTGCCGTGAACAGGACCGCGCCGGGCAGTGCCTGTGGCCAGCGATGTCTCAGTTCACCCGGCCTGAACCGCGTTAAAGGTTGAGGCGCTCCACCATTTTCCGGGATAAGCGACAAGACGTCCGGGGAGTGGAGTGCGGCAATGATGAAGCCATTCTCCCCCCAGGAAGCGCCTCGAGGGAGCGGAGCGTCGCACAGCGTAATCGGCGCGCCGCCCTCGGCGGAAACTTTTCGCAGTTTTCCAGTCGCGGTGAAGCCGATCCATTTTCCATCAGGCGAAAAGAAAATGGTCTGCACTCCCTCTGTGCCTGCGAGCGCGACCGATTGCGTCTGATCGAGCCGCTTCGTACAGATGCGCGTTTCACCACCGGCCGCGGCGCACGCGAATGCGATACGCGTACCGTCCGGTGAAATGCTAAAGGAATGCTGGCCACGATCGTTGTTGAGCGAGGCTTCCGGTCCGAGCTCGACATTCAGCCGGATCAGCGGCTGGAGCGCGGGCTTGCCGGAAGGGCGCAGAAGCGCTATCGAGGCGATGAGGGCGGCCACCGACGCGGCTGCAGCGAGCTTCCACCGTCCGAGCCATCGAGGCCGCGCCGCGGGCTCGGAACTAACTTCCTCCAATGCGATTCGCACATCGCCGATATCCTGCCAGCGTTTGCGCAAATCTTTGTTTAGACAACGGCCGATCACGGGACGCAGCCTTGCTGGCAGAGCCAATAAATCAGGTTCGTCCTTGATCACGGCTGCAAGAGTGTCCGTGATAGTTCCCCGCTGAAACGGGCAATTCCTGGTGAGTGTCTCGTAAATCACCACGCCAAACGCCCAGATATCCGTCCGCCTGTCCACGTGCGCCCCGCGGGCTTGCTCGGGAGACATGTACGCCGCCGTTCCAACGATCAAACCGGCGCTCGTCGTTTCTGCTGGATTGCCCGCGGCATCCAGGGTCTTGGGCACTTTTGCCAGTCCGAAATCGAGGACCTTCACCGTTCCATCCGGCGTGATTTTGATGTTCGCGGGCTTAAGATCGCAATGGATGACGCCTTTCTCATGCGCGGCTGCGAGCGCTTCGGCGATCTGCTCGGCTAACCGCATCGCTTCCGCTTCCGGCAGTGGCCCCCGAGACAGCCGGTCGGCCAGCGTCTCGCCGTCCACGTACTCCGCGGCGATGAATGGCTGTTCGCCGCAATGGCCGACCTCGTATACCGCCATGATATTCGGATGGTTCAGAGCAGCCGCAGCCCGCGCCTCACGCTCGAACCGCTGTGCGCGGTCCCGGTCTTGTTGAAACACTGCTGGCAGCAGTTTCAGCGCGACCTGCCTCCCCAGCTTGAGATCATCGGCGAGATAGACCTCGCCCATCGCCCCTCGGCCGATCGCCCGTACGATCCGGAAATGACTGAGCACGCTTCCTGTGGCGGGAGTTTCCAGAGCCAGCCTCGCGGCTTCGCCGATCACGGCTTCGACGACTGAACCAGTGTCACTCCCGCCAGCCAGCAAGGAACTGATTTCTGATCGAATGTCCTGGTCGGCGATGCTCGCAACGAAGGCTACACGGTCGTCAGGCGCAAGTTGCAGCGCATCGTGAAAGAGCCGCTCCACGTCGACCCAAGGATCGGCCGCCATCTCTATGTCGCCTTGCCGTCTTGCGGCTGGTGGTCCCCGGATCCGAGTTCGCGCCGCAGCCAGCCGCGGGCGAAGTTCCACTCGCGCTCGATCGTTGCGTGCGAAACATTGAGCGCCTCCGCGGCTTCATCAATGGTGAGTCCCGCCAGGTATCTCAGCTCGGCGATTTGCGTGTACCGCGGCTTGATCTCGCCCAGTCGCGTCATGGCGTCGTCCAGGATCAGGAAGTCGACCTGCCGCGCCGAATCCGCCGGGTTGGCGTCCTCGAACGGAACTTCGATCTGGGAGCCACCGCGCTTCGCAGCCTTCCGGCGGCGCAGACGGTCGACCAGGATATCGCGCATCATCTTCGCGGCAAGAAGATAGAATTGACCGCGGCTTTCAACCGACAGTTGCTCCTTGCTGGCGAGCCGAAGCCAGACTTCATGCACGAGCGCGGTCGGTTGCAAGATCGACTCCCGGCCGTTACGTCGCAGAGTCGAACGCCCGAGCCGGCGCAACTCGGCATAGACGATTGGCGTAAGCTCCTTCAGAGCGGAGCGATCACCCGAGCTCCACCGACATAAGAGTTGGGTAAGCTGTCCTTGCACAGTCCCTCTGGGGCCTCCCATTGTACTGTGTCCTGGGCCGCACCGCTGTGCAGCGTGTGCTTTCGGAGGCGTTCCCCGTCCAAAGCAGTTGATGGGCAAACCGGAAGTTTACCTCAACCTCCGTCGCCGGAAGGGAATTCGAGTCGTTTCTGGGCACCCAGTTTCACTCAGGAGCCGAACTGTGTCACCAACAAGGCAGGCTAGTGTGAGCAGAATCAATCAGATACCACGCTTGAGTTGGCTCCCCGAGTGCGACATTGCAGGAAATAGAAATTCTCTCTAGGGTGAGAGAGAGCTGCAAGTTGCTGGTTTAGTATATAGTTCGGTAAATTTCTTGGCCCTGATTTCCGATTCTTCGTTGAAGCCTATTTCTCTGTTTCGAACAAGTACGTCTTTGGAGACCAAGCCGGACACAACGTTGAGATCGGGTGTAAATATCTTCACCTATGAGATTCTCGCGAAGTTGTAAACGCCCCTCTCTTTATCCCCACGCGCTGCGTTCGCGAAGAAACGGAACCCGCTGCCTGGCCGCGTTCCTGGGTGATGTCGGTCTCGCCGTCGATTCACTAACTGGCGGTCAAAGTTGGGAATGTCGACTGGTCTTGGCCCGGAGTCGGCGCTCAGGTTGCTTCCCAGCAGTGGGACACCAGACCAATGGTCTGGACAATCAGGAAAGGAACTGGGATGGCGTACGCTGATACGGTCCTGAGCGTCGGCAGTTAAGACCGCGGGCTCACTGGTGCTGATAAAGCCCGACCTGCAGTGTGGTTCCGGGCCCCGTGCTCAATACAGTGATGACCTCCATGCTGACAAGCGTGGCGCATCTCGTTTGGGAGACTACCTTGTTTGCACGGCCCGGGCCGACGCTGCGGGGCGACAAGGAGACACGCATGCCCAGGAAGCGCAGCAAAGCTGTAAGTTTGCCGATTGTCGAGCCCGACGCAGCCGGAATCGATGTTGGTACAACGCAGATATTCGTGGCCGTACCGGCCGACAGGGATTCTGAACCGGTTCGATGTTTTCAAACCTTCACCGTCGATTTGCACAGGCTGGCTGAATGGCTGCAGAAATGCGGCATTCGAACGGTCGCAATGGAGTCCACGGGCGTGTACTGGATTCCGCTGTTCCAGATTCTGGAGCAACGGAAAATCGACATTCGCCTCGTCAACGCTCACCACGTTAAGAATGCCCCAGGAAGAAAGACGGACGTTGCGGATCGCCAGTGGATCCAGCACCTTCATGCTTGCGGGCTGCTGCGTGGCTCATTTCGGCCGAATGATGAAATCTGCGCGATACGTTCCGTCACCGCGATAGTCTCATTGAACTCACGACTATCCACCTTCAGCACATGCAGAAAGCACTCGACCAGATGAACGACCGGGCTGGCGATCGCCGAGGAGATTGTGGCGGGTGAACGCGATCCCGCCAAGCTGGCTGAATTGCTGCGACTGGCGAATCCGAGCCAGTGAAGAGACGATTATGGAATCGCTCGTCGGGGACTGCCGCGAAGAGCATATCTTCACGCTCCGGCAGTGAAGAGATTGATCGCGAAGTCAAAGGCATGATGCAGTAACTCCCGTCGAGAGTCGCGGACGGTCAGAAACCACCCAAAGAGAAAATCCGCGCAAGACACCATGGAGGAACGAGCCACCGCAGTTGCGTGACGACCTGTATCGAACGTTCGGTGTGGATCTGACGCAGGTGCCGGGGATCAATACACTCACGGCACAGATGCTGCTGACCGAAGTCGGCCCCGATCTATCGCGTTTCGTGACCGCAGCGGCGTTCTGCTCATGGCTTCGGCTCTGTCAAGATCCGAAGGTTAGTGGTGGGCAGGTGCTTTCTTTGAGAACCAGACCGACGAAAAATCGCGCAGCCCTGGCACTACGAATGGGCGCCCAAGGTCTGCACCACAGCCAGAGCTTCCTTGGCGACTATTTCCGCCGAATGAAAGCTCGAATGGGGACCCCAAAGGCGATGACCGCCGCCGCCCACAAGCTCGCCCGAATCGTCTATCACATGGTTACGAACGAACAGGAATACGATGCGACTGTGTTCCAGCAGCAAGAACGGCGCACCCAAGACCGCAAGCGCGCAAAACTACACGCTCAGGCCAAAGAACTCGGGCTTCAACTCGTTCCCGTGCAGTAGTTCCTTAGGAGAGCCTTATCCTCCGCTCCGCTCGCTTGTAGTGTATTCGCAGGAACGGTCTTGCGCAACCATGAAACTAAAAAAAGCTTGATTACAGTGGCGCTTTCAGACATGTCCCATAACGCACCTAACATAACGGTCCTTATGGCGTGTTGCCGTAGTCCATCAATACCTCCTTTCCGCGCGAACAAGTTCTAGAGGCACGATACCTGCGCTGTGCTAACCCTCCGTATGGTTTATCAGGAGATGATTGCGTGAACGAGATGAGGTGGCTGGTGCCTTTTCATCGGCCCGACAATACCCTGGCCGGCGATTCACAAAACCAACTCCAAAGTGATAACTTGGCCTTGAAAGAGCTCAAGAAGGAGACCTCATCATGAGCGCCATCAAGTTAAAAGTGAACGGCGGCAGCCACACCTTGGACCTCGATCCGTCGACCCCGCTCCTCTACGCCTTAAGCGACGATCTCGAACTACGCGGGCCAAAGTTCGGCTGTGGACTCGGCCAATGCGGTGCCTGTACGGTGATCGTCAAGGGCGCGGCCGTCCGCTCTTGCGTCACCCCCGTAAAATCCGTGGAAGGCTCCGAGATCACCACGCTCGACGGCCTCGGAACCCCCGAAAAGCTCCACCCCATCCAAAAGGCCTTCGTCGAAGAGCAGGCCGCCCAGTGCGGCTTTTGTCTCAACGGCGTCATCATGACCGCCAAAGCCTTCATCGACAAAAACCCGAAAGCCACCGAAGCCCAGATCGAGCAAGCCTTGTCCGGTGTCCTGTGCCGATGCTTCACCAATGTCCGCATGCTGGCCGCAATCAAGCGGTACGGAAGGGAGCTGGCGCGATGAGAGCCACTGCAATGACTCCCACCGCCCGAGCCGCCCTGAAACGCGAAGGCTTCTCGCGCCGCGGCTTCCTGAAAACGTCCGGCGCCCTGATCGTCAGCTTTCAGTTCCGTGCCGCCGACGCCCAGATCACCGCCGGCTCTCCGCGTGCCGGCCAGCTCGATTCCTGGATCGCCATCGCCGCCGACGGTAGCGTCACTGCCTATAGCGGAAAAGAAGAGCTCGGACAGGGCATCTCCACCGCCCAAACTCAGCTCGTCGCAGAAGAGCTCTCGGTTCCTTTCAATCGCGTCAAGCTCATCTACTGCGATACCGCCTTCACGCCGGATCAAGCCACTACTTCCGGAAGCCAATCGCACCCCACGAATTTCAATCACGCCAACCTCGCCCGCGCCGGAGCCACCGCTCGCGAGACACTTCTCCGCCTCGCCTCGGAGCGCCTGGGAGTTCCGGTGAATCAGCTCGCCGCCGCCGATGGCGTCATCGCCATGAAGGGCGATTCCGCAAAGAAGGTCACCTATGGGCAACTGGTAGGCGGCAAGAAGTTCAACCTCGCGCTGGACGGCGCCGCCAAAAGGAAGCATCCCAGTGAGTGGACCGTGCTCGGAAAGCCAATTCCGCGTCCCGATTTGCCTGCCTTGGTCACCGGCCAATTCGAGTTCGTCCACAACGTCCGCGTGCCTGGAATGCTTCACGGCCGGGTGGTCCGTCCGCCCACGGTCGGCGCCACCATCGCCGCGGTCGATGAGAGCTCGGTCAAAGATCTTCCTGGCGTTGTGAAAGTAGTAATTCGGAAGAACTTCGTCGGCGTGGTCGCTCAAAAGCCATGGCAGGCGATCCAGGCCGCGAACAAACTCAAGGTCACCTGGACTAGCGGCCCCGCCTTGGCCACCCATGCCGACCTCTACCAGCATATCCGGAATCAGAAGTCGACTCGCGACACGCTGCTCGTCGATTCCAAAGATGTCGACCAAAAGCTGACCGGCGCCGCCATAACCGTAAAGGCCACTTACCTCCACCCTTACCAGATGCACGGATCGGTAGGCAGTTCCTGCGCCGTCGCCGATGTCCAAGGTGACAAAGCCACCATTTGGTCGCCGACCCAGGCGGTTTGGTTTCAGCGCAGCACCGCCGCCATGGTCCTCGGATTGAAGTCCGAGAATATCCGTGTCATCTTCCGCCGAGGCTCGGGCTGCTACGGCTGTAACGGCGCCGACACCGTCACTTATGACGCCGCCATCCTCTCGCAAGCGGTCGGCAAGCCGGTCCGCGTGCAGTTGACCCGTAAGGACGAAATGGCCTGGGAGAACTACGGCAACGCCTTCGTGATCGACGAGCGTGTCGGCCTCGACGCGCAAGGCAACATCGTCGCGTGGGATCACGAATCCTGGTCTCCCGGCATGGGAGGACGGCCAGGCACGAACACGCCCGGCAACGTCATCACCGGAACTCTGATTGGATTCAATCCTGCCCCGTTCACTCCGCGATCGCCCTCGCCCGATCCCACCTCTTTCAACAACGGCAGCAACGGAATCCCCTCCTACATCGCGCGAGGGGGAACCGGAACGGTCCAGAGCGTGCGTGTCATGACTCACGGTGTTCCATCTGATTTCTATACCGGACCCTTGCGCTCCCCCGCGCGTTTGCAGAACACGTTTGCTCATGAGTGCTTCATGGATGAGCTGGCCGCGCGCGTGAAAGCCGACCCCGTCGCCTATCGCCTGCGCCACTTGCGCGACCCTCGCCTGATCGACGCCTTGAACGCTGTTGTAAAAGCCGCGAATTGGACGCCGCGCCCCTCTCCCAATCCGGCGAATGGCCGGACGGGTGTCGTCTCCGGCCGTGGCGTCTCCTGTGTCCTTTATGAAGGCGACAACGGATACTGCGGGCTAGTCGCCGAAGTCGAAGTCGACCAATCGACCGGTAAGATCTCGGTGAAGCGAATCGTCACCAGCGCCGATGTCGGCCCCATCTCGAATCCCGATGGCCTCCGCAACCAGATGGAAGGAGGCTCTCTGCAAGGCATGAGCCGCGCGCTGCTCGAAGAAGTCACCTGGGACAACGAGAAAATCACGTCCGTCGATTGGCGAACCTATCCCACACTGCCGCTCGGCTTCGATGTCCCGAAGATCGAGACAGTCCTGATCAATCGCCCCGATGAGGAAGCGTTCGGGGCCGGGGAAACCTCGATCACGCTCGCGGCCGCCGCCATCGGAAACGCCGTCTTCGACGCCACCGGTGCGCGTCTTCGTCAGATCCCCTTCACTCCTGAGCGAGTGAAGACCGCGTTAGACGCGCGAAGTCAGGGCTCTTCGTAAACGCACCGGATCGCGTTACCCGGGTTGCCGGTCCAATCCGGATATTTCGTCTTGAACTCAGCCGTGATAGCCAGTATGGGCTTGGTGGACTGCCATTCTTTTCTGCTTCAGCTCAAGCGCGGGAGAATGAACATTACAATTGCGCCAAGATCGTCGATTTGTTCAAAGGCGTGGAGGATTGAGACGATCCCGTCAAATCCACGGCCTAATCGCGCGCGACTCATCACTGATTTACAGTCGGGCGTGTCCTCCTGATATGGCGCAATCCGAAACTGCCCTTAGTGCCCTTATGTGGTCAGAAATGGGCTTTTTGGGAAGTGACGAGTTCGCTACCGTTAATGTACGTTATCAGGCGCCTGGGTCAGCCCTCGGGTGGGATAGCTCTTGGCAAAGAATGCTTTTGGATCGAGGTAATCGACGGGTGCCGTGCCGTGACGACGCGCGAGAGGTCCGCCATGAATTCATCATCGCGAACGGTCCCCGCAAGCAGGTCGGCTCGGGGACGGCAAGTTGAGAAGATCGGGGGCAGACTCAATTAGTGGCTAAGAGGATACTCCAGCGTAAGCTTTCGACGGGGTCGAGGCAATTCAGATAACTGAAGATTCTACAGATGATCGCTCTCACGAACTTTAGAGTTGCACGGAAGCCTAGCCCTTGCGCTGGTCAGTCCACGCGGGAAAACTGATGATTCCTCGGAGGTGGGATTCGCGGATCTTTGCCGTGAGTGACGCTGGAAGGAGAAACTGTTCTTGGATGGCCGGCGCAAGGTTCAGCAGGTTCATGATCTGCGTGACACGCGCGCGGGAGACGTAACCAAGCCTGGCGAGATCAGCGTAGTCCTGGACCTCGCCTCGGTCGACCATCTCCTGGAACTTGATCGCGAGTGCCCGAAGACGGGCGATCCGAGGAGTCCGAGTTGGATCCGGTTCCGATCCGTTGGAAACACTTCGGCGGCCGCCGGGAGTCTGGCGTTTTTCTGGCCTGATCGCAATCTCGATTTCAAACCTCTGGCTCATCGTGTTGACCCTGGCAGAACCAGTTCCTTCACCCCAACCGATTTGAAGTTGAGCGTGACCTTTCCGGTGCGGCTATCGTAGCCAACCTTTTCAACGAGCAGGCAAACCAAGCTCCGCTGCTCGTGAATGTTCATGGCCTTCCACACCTCGTCAAAGGAGTGCATCGTTTGGCGAAGCTCCTTCTCGTCAGCCTGCTGTTTTTCCAGGCGCAAGATCTCTTTTCGAAGGTCTGCCGTTCGCAGCTCACCAGCGGCGATTTGTTCGCGCATTTCAGCCAGTCGTGCCGACTCCGGATTCCGGGACCTGGCGAGCTGGGACTTCAAGTTCTTGAGCGTGGCGTTCGTCGCGCTGAGTTCCTCCTGAAGGCCACCTAGCACCTCTGAGAGCCGCTGCCGGGCAACACGCACCGTTTCCGCCACCACGTCAGGATGAACGCCGACGCGTTGAATCCCTTCGACAACCGCGTCCTCGATCAACGGCGCCGACACCGATCGCGACGTGCAGTAACCCTCTAATTTTTGCTGCGAACGGTAGCAGACGTAGTAGCGGTAGCGGCGCTGCTTGCTGGCCGAGTACGTCGAGTACATGCCCGACCCGCAGCAGGAGCAGTAGAGAATCCCGAGCAACAACGATTCCATCTTCGTGCGGCTGGGGTTGCCGGGCGTCCATGCATTTTGCTTGAGGCGGGCCTGCACCTGATCGAACGTCGCCACATCGATGATCCCGTCGTGCTCGCCAGCGAAGACTTCCTCACTTACCTTGATCCGACCCGTATAAATAATGTTACCGAGCAGGCTGTAAACGTGGCGCCGTCGAAGGGGGCTGCCGCCATACAGCTTTTCATCCTTGGTGGTCCATTGCTTGTTTCGCCAACCGAGTTGATCGAGCCGCCGCACGATATTTAGGACGGTTGTGCCTTCCAGATACAAGCGAAAAACCTCGCGGACTCGCTCTGCCTCCTCGGGGTTGACGACCAACCGTCCGACCCGCGGATCGAGGTCATACCCGAGGATCAGATGCCCGCCCGTCCATTTTCCTTTCAACCTGCTTGTCGCGGGTCCGCTCCGAGATGATTTCGCGCTCGAACTGAGCGAACGACAGCAGGATGTTCAGGGTAAGGCGGCCAAGCGACGAGTTGGTATTGAACTGCTGCGTGATGGATACGAAGCAGACGCCGTTCTTCTCGAACATCTCCATCATCCGACCGAAGTCGATTTGCGACCGGATCAACCGATCAACTTTGTAAACGACGACGCAATCGATCTTGCCGGCCTCGATATCTGTCAGCAGTTGCCGTACTCCCGGCCGTTCCATATTCGCG
>Ga0075431_100006655_pt1 | contig 11478 bp, 10 predicted proteins | sample RhiMetdeltSRZDD5_FD_75297 | JGI IMG/M metagenome (GOLD analysis project Ga0075431, IMG submission 75297) | Populus rhizosphere microbial communities from Tennessee, USA - Rhizosphere MetaG P. deltoides SRZDD5 | ecosystem: Host-associated > Plants > Roots > Rhizosphere > Soil | place: USA...
GCGTCGAGCCGAATGCCAATACCTTCACCGCCGGCAGTTACTCGTTCCGCTCCGAAGATCTTCCGCTTCGACGGAACGGTGCGGTTGCGGAATGGCGTGTCTCCGGAACGGCGGGAGATCTGGACGTCGTGGCGTCCACCGATTTCGGGGTAGCCCTGTGGACCTCCGCGAGCGCGACGTTCCACGATACGCGCGGGCCCGCGGCCACAGGCAACGTCGACGGCGACGACGCGGAATGGCGCATCCTCGCGAATGATCCGCTGAACGACATTTCCGACCAGTGCTGCATCGGCATCCTGGCCGGGACGCTGCTCATCGAGAAAGGCACGCACGTCTTCAACGGAGAGACGTTCCGCACGCTGTCGCATGCGGACCTGGTGATCAACGACGGGATGTCGTCAACGACGTTCAAGCAGGAGCGGCTGAACGACGTCGTCGCACACGAGATCGGCCACACCCTCGGACTGCGCCACGCGGACAAGAACGGGAAGAACGACGCCGCGTGCAGCGGAAATGCGAACTGCTGCATCAACACGGATGACGACGGCAATTGCGTGGCCCTCATGAACTCCGCGGAGCTCACGAGCGTCACCGGCCTGCAGACGTGGGACCGAGACGCGATCGCATGTCTGTACGAGGGCAACTGCACGAGAACGTGCACGGCGCCGTATTTTCTCCAGATGCCCGGCGCCGACATGATCTACGCCAACACGTCGACGATCCTTTCGACGCGCGTCCGCGGCACGCCGCCGCTCACGGTGCAGTGGTTCGCGGGCGAGAAAGGCGACACTTCGAAACTCGTGCACACGGGCGATTGGCAGGTGCGCGTGGAGCCCGAAGTCACGACGAAGTATTGGGTGCGCGTGACGGACGCGTGTGGTCAGGTCGACAGCGACGCCGGGCAGATCGTCGTGGTGCGCTGTCCGAATGTGATCATCACCAGCGCGAGCGCAACGCTCACCGCGCCGAATCGCGTGCGGCTGCGCGTGCGCGACGGCGGTGGCACGCGGTATCGCTGGTACCGCAGCCAGGGCCCGGGCCTCCCCGGCGCGCTGGCCGGATTGCTGCCGGACATCACGGTGTCGTACGTCGCCGGCCAGAGATTCTGGGTGACCGTGTTGAATACGTGCGGGAACGGGATGACCAGCGTGGAACTGACGCCGACAACGACGTCGCCGCCCACGCGGCGACGCCGATCACGGCATTGATGTGGAGTGCGGAGGCAGCGCCTCCGCTTTCCAATTCGCGCGATCGATACCTACTTCGCGAACTGCGCGTTGTGCTTGGCGAGCGTCTCGTCGCTCTCGAAGTAGAACACGCGCCCGTCTTCCTGCGCCGCGATCACGGCGGTGGCCTTATCGACCTTCTTCCCCGTCACCGGGTCCTTGGCCGCGCGCTTGTCGGCGTTCTCGGCGAGCGCCTTCTTGCACATCTCGCAGCAGCCGTAATACGTCTTGCCGTCGACCTCGACCGGGATCTGGGCTTTCTTCATGTCCTGTTCGTTGACCATGCAGACGTTCTTCGTCTCGACCTTCGTCAGCGGACCCATCGGCTTGAGCTCGTCCGCAAACATCCCCACGGCAACGACCAACGACAACAGGAACAACATCACTCGTTTGGACATCTTCACTCCTTCAGAAATGCAGGATCGTTTTTCGCGTCCCTGCGCGGCTTCCAGTCGATCGAGTAGTACTCGCCGCGGTCGCGCGCCCAGGGATCGAATGCGTTGATGACGGACTTCAGCTCGCCCTCCAGCTCGGGCATTGTCCGCATCAACACGCGTTTGAGGGGCGACACTTCCACCCTGTGCCCGTTCGACTTGCCCGGCTCGAGCCGCTTCGGGCCGGGCCGCATGCCGACGGTCTCGAGGTGCAGCTTCGCGGCGTCGCGCGGATCGCGCTTCACGCGCTGGCGCGACCGCTCGTCGTAGCCGTAGATCTGCGACGCGTCACACCACGCGGTGCTGGTGTTCTTCATCGTGTGGTAGACGCACGTCAGGTACTCGAATTGACCTTCGTCGGATCGTCGACCACCGAGAGTGTGACATCAGCTAGCCCGCCAACTCGCTTCACGAAGACAAGATAAAGCACCGAGTGCTTTAAAATCATACGCATGGAAATACCGCCACCGTCATCTTCGCCTGAGAAAGGTTCGCAGCTCAGGCAGGCGCTGGCTGAGCGCGGCGTGATCGTCATGAAGGAGAGCCACGTCGTGGCACGCATCCCGACGGAGAGCCTTGGTCCACCGCTTGAGATCGCAGGTCAAATCCTCGTCAGAGTCCGAAACAGCCAACGGAACGTAACGGTCGGTGTGCGGTTTGAACAATCCGAGTCTAGCCACAACATCGCGGCAGTTGCGTTTGTTGACGTTGACGAGGTACCTGAACTACTCGAAGCCCTTGTCTTCATCAACAAAGCCGCGGCAGAGATGGCGGGGCAACAACGCGATTACACTGAAGTAAGTTACTCGACGCGCGATGACATGACGCTTGGGTTCTATCACGACGCCGCGAAGCAGCGCACCTTCGCCAGGCTCGACACAGGCAAGCGCGCGATTATCCTGTCGGCGAACGCCTTAGGCGAGATTCAAAATGCGATCGACCAGGCTCAAACGTACGTTAGCGAACGTCGTAAGGCCTGGGAACCACGTAGCTAACTAAACCGTCCCGCGCGCCGATGACTCGTGCGCGCGATCGACGACCTAATTAGGCGTTATTACGCCGTGAGCAACCCTTGCATCACGCCCTCGCAGCGTTCCTGTATTCCCGCTAGAATAGCCGCCGTGGGCAGGCCCAAGTCAACGGCCGAGGGCAGGCAACGCCGCACGGCCGTGTGGATCGCAGTCATAGCAGCGGTGGGCGCAGTGTTTGCCGCCGTCCTGTCGGCATTGATAGCCGCTCGCTGCCCCGCTCTGCCTGCGACTGGGAACCGGGACCGTGACAAGACAGCTACTTCCGAGGAGCGCGCAACCCAGAAAGAGCCAAGCGTTTCTTCGGAAAACCACAACCTTGGCAGCGACGGAAGAGAAGTCAGCGAACCTTCAGATGGTGTCGTCGACGACGTCTGGGAGGTCGCGACGGTAACGGGAGCTGACGACGCCGGACATATAGCTTCTTTTCGCTTTCTTGTTGTCTCACGTGCTTTTGAGTGGAAGTTCGCAAGTTCGGACACCGTCATTCGTAACGGAAAAGAGCAAGACTTTACGAGGCACCTTCGCACACCTGGAATTCAGGCAACGATGAGTCGTGCAAGAGCCCTTATCGCTGTTGGTGCGTCATCTCAGGAGGGTGACAATCGCGCTCGTGAAGAAAAGAGAGCACTTGAACGTGCGGACCAGATCGAGCTATGGCTGTCGGAGTACGTAACCACTGATGTGCCACTCGACTCTCTCACGTTGGGCCACTACGTTGGGTCTCCACTACCAGCTACCGAACATCAAACAGGAATTCAACGTCGCCTAGTTGTGGTCGCGGTTAAAGACCACGAGCCAACTACGAACATCGAGAAGGCGCTCAAGTCGGCGATTCGAAATAACCCAGCGCGGTTTCCGTTCACGCTCGACGACTATTCTAGGTTCGAGATGTTGCCAAGGCGTTGACACAGCCATTGGGCGGACGAAGACACCCCGACGTGCCACGTGTCAATCGCACGATAGCTGCCGTCCCTACGGCCACATATGAAACTCACGTTGCAGCAGAAGTTGGGACGCAAAGATCCAGCCCTACGCCGATTCATCGAATTGGCGCTGGATGTTGCGACAAGGCTCGAGAGCGTCGACGATCGAGAGTATGTGCGTCGATACGCCGATGGTCTGATCGACGGTGGGAACACATGGGCTCGAGCAGAGCAGCATTTCATCTCAGGGATTTTCATGAAGTTATTCGGCTTGCGCAAAACGGACCACGCCGCGGCCGAAGCGTGTGTCTTGGCGGATGAATGGCTCAAGAAGCACAAGTATTTGTGAAAGAACGCATCCGCGCAGCGACCGAGCCTTGGCGGGATCTGCATGCGCAGTGTTTATCTGCTCGAGGAGGGATCCTCCAACCTGTCCCATCCCCATACGTATCATCATCCAATGAAGCGCATTCTCAGGCCCTTCCTCATCCTCTTCATCGCCCTCACCGCACACGCGCAAACCATCGTTCCTGCCGACGTCGACGCGTACGTCACGAAAGTCATGCGCGAGCTGAACGTCCCCGGTGCGGCCGTGGCGATCGTGAAGGATGATCGCGTCGTTTACGCGAAGGCGTTCGGCGTGAGGGAGCTCGGGAAGCCGGAGCCGGTGACGACGGACACGAAGTTCGCGATCGGCTCGATCTCGAAGTCCTTCACCACGACGCTCCTCGGTATCCTCGTCGACGAGAAGAAAGATCGACTGGGACGACCACGTGTCGAAGTACCTGCCGGCGTACGCGATGTGGGACCCGTGGGTCACGCGCGAGCAGACGGTGCGCGATCTTCTCGTTCATCGCGCCGGACTCCGGCCGATCAGCGGCGGGACGGTCTGGTACGGCTCCGACTATTCGCGCGAGGAAGTCCTCCGCCGCGCGCGGTTCCTCGAGCCGGTGAGCAGCTTCCGGTCCGTCTTCTCGTATCAGAACGTCAGTTTCCTCGCCGCCGGAGAGGTGGCGCACGTCGCCGCGGGGAAGACGTGGGACGACCAGGTGCGCGAGCGCATCTTCGTGCCGCTGGGGATGAAGCAGTCGACAACCGGGTTGCCGCCAATCACGTCGAACGTCGCCTCGCCGCACTCGGAGATCGATGGCTTGCTGCGCGTCGTCCCGCACCGCGACTACGACAACATCGCTCCGGCAGGCTCGATCTACGCCTCCGTGCTCGACATGGCGGAGTACATGCGGCTCCATCTCAATCGTGGCGCGGTGGGCGACAACAAGCGGATCTACAGCGAGACGGTGGCGCGGCAGCTCTTCTCGCCGCAGTCGCTCGTGGCGGTGCCGATCCCGGCGCCTCTTCCCGAGCTGGTTGCCTTCGAGCCGATGTTCTCCGCCTATGGATTCGGCTGGTTCCTCCGCGACGTCCACGGCGAGAAGACGATCGAGCATTCCGGCGGCGTCGACGGCTTTTCCGCGCAGGTGAGGATGATCCCGGCAAGGCGAGCCGCGATCATCGTCCTCTCCAACTACGAGGGGTCGTTCATCGGCGTGGTCGACCGCCATTTAGCCGACATGCTGCAGGGCGCTCCGCAGTTCGACTGGCTCGGCTTCGTCCAGAAGCGCCTGGCCGAGAGGAAAAAGAATCGCGGGGACGCAGAGGCGAAGCGGGTTGCGGAGCGGAAGGCGTCCACGAAGCCGTCACTGCCGCTGGCGTCGTACGCCGGGACGTACCGCGACCAACTGTACGGCGACCTGACGGTCACGCTGGAGAACGCGAAGCTCGTGCTGCGGTTCTCGCATACGCCGTCGTTTACGGCCGACCTCGAGCCGTGGCACTACGACACGTTCCGCACGCACTGGCGCGACCCGGTGGTCACGAAGGGCTTCGTCACCTTTCCTCTCACTGCGCGCGGTGAAATCGACGCGCTGGTGTTCGACCAGCCGAATCTCCTCGACGCCGACTTTCGCGAGCTCGACTTCCATCGTGTGAAGGAAGAGCCGGCGCACTGAACGAAATCCACGCGCGCGCGTCGCCGTGCTATCTTCGATTCATGGCCGTACCCCTCGATACGTCCGCCGAAGCTGCCCAGCTTCACGAGGAATCCTACCGGCAGTTGGACACGGCCTACATCGAGCGTTGGGTTGAAGAGCTCGGGCTTCAACAGCAATGGGTTGCCGCGCGAAACAAGGTCGTCTAATCGTCAAGTCGCCCACGACGGGGGAGCTTGTTTCGCGTCGCGGTATGACCTAACATCACACCATGGGCCGAGCCAAGATTGCCATCACCGTTGATGAGGAGGCACTCGCAGAGATCGATCGCCTCGTGGGCGAAGGCGTGTATCCGAACCGGAGCAAGGCCATCGAGTCGGCGGTTCAGGAGCGAATTTCAAAGCTGCAGCGCTCCCGGCTGGTTCACGAATGCGCAAAGCTGAATCGAGAAGAAGAGCAGGCGCTGGCCGAGGAGGGGTATCTCGGGGAGAGTGAATGGCCCGAATACTGAGGGGCGATGTCGTTTGGGCTGAGCTCAATCCAGCGGTGGGACACGAGCAAGCAGGCCAGCGACCCGTGGTCGTCTTGAGCCATGACGTTTTCAACGATCGCTCCGGCACTGTGATCGCTGTGGCAGTCAGCAGTCAGGAGCCACGTGCTGGATTTCCTCTGACGCTGGAGATCACTACGGCGAAATTGCCGAAGCGTTCCTGGGTAAAGATTGGTCAGGTTCGGACGCTTTCGATCGAGCGTCTGGGTAAAAAGTTGGGTCGAATCGCTCCGGAAGAAATCGAGCGAATCATCGAAGGACTCAACGAAATCATCGGAGGCTAACCGCCTCCGCGATGCTCCGCCAACCGCCAACCGCCAACCGCCAACCGCCAACCGCCAACCGCCAACCGTCAACCGCCCGATCGATCATGCTTCCTCCCGAGCGCGTAGCCGTTCGCGGCCCAGCCGGCGGTGACGGCGACGCCGAGGGCGGCGATGGTGACGATGCCCGCGCCGGCGGTGTGCAGCGCGCCGATCAGCCAGGCCACGAGCGCGTCGTTACCGCGGTAGACGAACGTATCGATGAAGTTCTTCGCCTTGAACCGCTCCTCGGGATTCACGACCGTGTAGACCACCTCGCGTCCCGGGCGCGTGAACGCGTGCTCGCCTGCGCGGTGGATGACTTGCAGTACGGCGACGAGCGCGAGGCGCGGGAAGAACGCGAGCGCGGCGAGGCCGATGCCGATGAGCGCCGGTGCGGCGGTGAGCGCGGTGCGGAGTCCGAGGCGGGTGAGAACCTGGCGCGTGACGAGGAGTTGCAGCGTCACCGTGATGATGTTGTTCGTGAGGTCGAGCAGCGCGAAATAGCGCGTCCGCTCGCCGGAGTCGCTGATGGCGCGCTTCACGATGTCCGCCTGCTCGAAGTAGATGATCGTCGAGACGGTCGTGTAGCAGATGACGATCAGCGCGATGCGCAGCAGCGTCGGCGAGCGCAGCGCGAGCAGGATGCCGGCGAAGACGTTGCCGCCGATCTTCTGTTGCGGCGGCGCGTCCGCGCGGCGCGGGATGAGCATCGTCAGCACGGCGGCGATTCCGAGGAACGCGGCGGAGATCGGGAGGAGATTCATCGGGCCGATGAGCGGCGCCAGCGCGGCGGTGATGCTCGGTCCCGCGATCGCGCCCGCGGTGCCGCCCATGGCGATGATCCCGTACATCTTCCGCGCCTCACCCTCGTCGTACGAGTCGGCCATCAGGCTCCAGAAGACGGAGATGAGGAAGAGGTTCAGCACGGAGATGCCGATGAACAGGCCGACGCCCCAGGCGACGATGTCCGCGCTCTGCAGGCCGCCGAAGGTGAGGAGCAGCAGCGCCGAGCAGAAGGTGTAGGTTGCGGCGGCGATGGCGCGGCGCTTCACGCGCGCGACGATCCAGCCGAACAGCGGCACGAGCAGCAGTGTGGCCGCGAAGGTCGCGGTGAAGAGCCACGGCAGTTGCTCGACGCCGGCGCGCACGCCGATCTCGTCCCGTACGGGGCGGAGGACGAAGTAGCCGCACAGGACGCAGAAGAAGGTGACGAAGGGGAGTGCGATCCGCATCGGTCCCGCGCACGTTAGCGCGGATCGATGTAAAGCAAGTGCAACGTCGCGGTGACGACGGCAAACGTTCGACGTGGTGGGTCGTATGAACCTTCAAGCCCATGCTGGACATGAAGCCGCGCTGCGAGCGGTGTGACGGGATCCTCCGCGACGACGAGCTCGCGTACATCTGCAGCTACGAATGCACGTTCTGCCCGAACTGCGCGAAATGGTTTCAGGCGAAGTGCCCGAACTGCAATGAGGAGTTGGTGAAGAGGCCGAAGCGCGATTCCAGTTTATCCCGCGCGTAGACGCGCGGGATAAACTAAGAAAACTAAGGAGACTTCAGCTCCCCGCACAACGCCATCGCCGAGTCGTACGGATTCCCGACCTGACTTTTGGGCTGGAGCCACGACTTCTTCACCATCGGGCAGTAGTACACGGCCGGGCGGGCGCCGGTGGTGGTGTTGCGGACTTTGATCATCTCATCCGAGAGCGCGGCGAAGGCGCGGCGGGCGCCGGTCAGGTCGCGCGACTTCTGGACCGCCTGCGCGAGCTCGGCGATCGTGAGCTTCTTCGCTTTCTGCGCGTCCGTGTGCAGCGCGGCAGCGTTCTTCTGGGCGCTCGCGAGGTCCTGCTTCAGCAGGCTCTGGCGGACGGCTTCATATTTCGTGAACAGCGTCGTGTTGGCGAAAACGGGGAACGCGAGGGCGAGAGCGAGGAACAGTTTCTTCATGCGCCGTCCGGAACACTCGTCTTCGGCCCCCACTTCCAGCTCGTCATCGGCGCTTGCGGTCCGTTCCACTTCTCATTGCTGCAGGGGCCGACGTCGCCGTTCGGGCAGGTCGTGGTGACGTCGGTGGTCGTGGGGACGATCTTCGTTTTCTGGAACGTGAGGCTCTGCGGAAGGGAATCGTGACCGGAGATCGTGATCCTGCCTTGCGCGTCGCTCGTCCAGATGGCGGCGTTGGTCATCTGCGCGCGGACGAGCGACGCATCGTTGAACTCGGCGCCCTGCAGGCAGGCGCCGGAGAAGCTGACGTCCTGCAGCGCCGCGCCGTTGAACTTGGCGTTGACGAGACAGGCGCCCGTGAAGGATGCCTCGAGAAATTTCTGCTGGGCCACGTTCTGAAAATCGAGCTTGCCGAGATAGGCGTTGTCGAAGCGCGTCCGCTGCACGGTTGCGCCATTGACCTTGGCGTTGTCGCCCCAGAGCAGCACGTACGTGAGATTCGCGCCGCTGAGGTGCGCATTCTCGAAGCTCGCATTTTTCAGACTGCTGTGGCTGAGGTCCGTGGACTTGTTGTCTTTCGTCTCCAGGTGCGCTCCGCTGAAGTCCCCGTCGTCGAGCACTGCCTTGGCCATGACGACGCCGGTGAGCCAGGCCTGAACGAACTTCACGCCTTTCAGGCGGACGAAGGACATCGCCGCGCCGGTCAGGTCCGCGTGACTGAAATCGACGGGCTTGCCGGTCGCCGTCGTTGCCTCCTGGAGCTGAGCCCCGTGCATCGTGGCGTAAACGAAGCTCGCGTTGTCGAGCTTGTATTTCTTCAGATCGTAATTGTCGGGAAAATTCGTGTAGTTGGCCTTGAAGCCGGTGAGGTCGAGCGGCAGCGTTCCGACGAGAATCATCGAATCGGCATTGAGCCACGTCCAATCGAGCTTGATGAGGTCGAGCGGAACGGTTGCTCCATGAAGGTTCGTGCACGGATTCGTTTCGCTCGGTGGCGAGAGCGTTCCTTCATAGAAGGCCGGCGGGATACTGAATTGCGCGGTCCGCAGATCACAGGAGTGGAAATCGGCGCCCATCATGCGCGCGCCGAGAAACTTCGTGTTCTTGTCGAGCGTGGCGCTGTTCAGCTTCGCCCGCAACAGAATCGCATCGGTGAGGTCGGCGCCGCGGAGATCGGCGCCGGAGAGATCGGCGCCGGTGAGATTGGCTTTTCTGAAATTGGCGCCCTGGAGGTCCGCGTCCTTGAGGGTCGCGCCGGTGAGATTCGCTCCGCTGAAGTCCACTTTCTGGAGAAATGCGCGCAGACTGAATTTCGCGTTGCAGAGCGTCGCTCCGCGAAACGTGGCCGGCATGTAGTACGGATACGGCTCCGCGGCAACGTTTGCCTCCCGAAAGTCGGCGTCGGTGAGATTGCACCCGTCGAAGGTCGCATTGATCAGCGACGCGCCTTTGAAGACGGCGCCGGTGAGATCGGTCTCCCACTTCGTCTCGCCATACGCAGCCCACGAAAAGGACGCTCGGTAGAGCATGGCATTCGAGAAGTCTGCTTTGCGGAGATAGCTCGACAGAACTGCCGCGTAGGCGAAATCGGTCGATGCGAGTTTTGCGTCATTGAGACCCTTGTCGAGGATCTTTGCCTTGGTGAAATCGATCCAACGGAGGTCGGCGCCGCTCTGGTCGCGAGACCACTCGTTGATGACGTCGACCGTCCACGGCTCTTGTGCGTAGAAAGACTTTTCCGAAACGAGCCACGGCGCGGAACCGCGGACGGTCATGGCCGCCTTGAAATCGGGGAGCTCGAGCCGCGCCTTCCCACCCTGTACGTTGATGCGAAATCTCGCCGCCCCGAGCTCCGATGAGGGCCAGACCACTTTGGGGAAGACGTCGTCGGCGACCGGTTCCCTCGCGCCGTCGAGCGCGAGCCATTTGCCGTACTGCGCGACGTCTCCCCCGATTGCCTTCAATGCGACCAGCCGGGGATTCGTGTGGGTCAATTCATAGAGCGCGAAGGTGGTCTTGTCGTCGGCGTTTGTCGTGAACGTCGATTGTCCGTAGCTCAGAAACAGGCGGCCGGTGCCACCGACAACGATGGAGAATTTGTACGTCCCGCGGTATTCGAGAGACGGTTGTGGCAGCGGCTGCGCTGTTGCCTCGATGCTCATGGTCATCCCCTCGGCGGCGCCGGCGGCGTCCACAGGCTCACGGAAGGCTCGGGTCGTTCGTTTGCGCCGAGGATCGTTTCGTAGTTGAGGGCGTAGACGCGGCGGAGGATGTCGACCGCGATCTTCGCCGCCGCGACGCCCGTCGTCGTGACGAGGAACCTGCCGTTCGGCTCGTACAGATCCACTTGATACTTCGACGCGACGTCGCCGGCGCTGCGATAGCGAAGCACGTACAGGTAGCCTTTCGCTTCGACGGCGAGATCGAGATACGACGAGTCCGCGGGATCGGCGAGCTTCATCGTCGGGATCTTCTTGCTCGCGTCGTTCGGGTCCTGGAAATACGGCACGGGATTGCCGTTGACGTCGAAGGCCTGGATGCGCTGGTGAATGCTTTCGAGGATCAGCACGCGCCCGTCCATGCCGACTGCGATCGCCTGTGGTCCGCCCATCAAGCCGTCGCGGAATCCTTCGCCGGATGCGAGCGTGGCGACCGGCGCTTCGGTGTCGGACACTTCGTTGTCGGCGAGCTTGAGGATCGAGAGTTTGTTCGTCGAGTAGTTGATGCCGAACACGTAGCCCTGCGGATGCATCACATAGCGGTCGTTCGGAACGATGAAGCGTCCGAAGCTCTTGCCCGTGCGTAGTGCGAATGACGGTGACTCGCCGTTGTAGGTGAGACGGATGCGTCGCACCTGCAATCCGCCGCCGCGATTCCCTTCCTTGAACTCACCGCACGTCGGATCGATGTAGAAGTTCCGTCCGCTGCCGTCTTCGGGGCAGGTGAGGTCGTAGAACACTCCCGGCGGGATGCTGAAGCCGACATTCGGGATCGCGAACTTCTCCTGCGGCTTGTCGGTCGTCGCGAGGTTCTGCATCGTGTACAACGCCGTGTTTACCGGCGCGCGCGCGGGATCA
>Ga0075431_100006664_pt1 | contig 11471 bp, 13 predicted proteins | sample RhiMetdeltSRZDD5_FD_75297 | JGI IMG/M metagenome (GOLD analysis project Ga0075431, IMG submission 75297) | Populus rhizosphere microbial communities from Tennessee, USA - Rhizosphere MetaG P. deltoides SRZDD5 | ecosystem: Host-associated > Plants > Roots > Rhizosphere > Soil | place: USA...
GTCGTGCTCTTGCCGGCGGCGTTGGCGCCGACGAGGGCCATGACCTTGCCCTCGGGGACCTCGACGGAAACGGAGAACAGCGCCTGCAGGTCGCCATAGAAGGCGTCGATGCCGTCAAGCCTGAGCAAGGTTGAACTCGTCGCCGAGGTAGGCGTCGATGACGCGGCGGTCGCGGGTGATCTCGGCCGGCGCACCCTCGGCGAGCTTCTCGCCGTGGTGGAGCATGATGATCCGCTGCGCCAGCCGCATCATGGCGGCCATGATGTGCTCGATCACGATCAGGGTGACGCCCTCGGCGTGCACGCGGCGGATGAGGTCGATGATGCCCGTCAGCTCGGAGGGATTGAGCCCGGCCATCACCTCGTCGAGCAGGAGCAGGCGCGGCCGCGTGGCGAGCGCCCGGGCGACCTCGAGCCGCTTGCGGAGGGCGATCGGCAGCGCCTTGGCGCGGGCGTGCGCGTGAGGGCCGAGACCGCAGAGGCCGATGACGCGCTCGGCCTCGAGGCGCGCCTCACGGGTGGTGGCCACGCGGCTCAGAGCGCCGATCATGACGTTGTCGGAGACCGAGAGGTTGCCAAAGGGCTTCACGATCTGGAACGTGCGGGTGAGACCGAGCCGCGCGATGGTGTGCGCCGGCTGGCCGGTGACGTTCCGGCCCTCGAAGAGGATCCTGCCTTCCTCGGGCCGGTAGAAGCCGGAGATCACGTTGAACAGCGTGGTCTTGCCGGCGCCGTTGGGACCGATGATCCCGAGGAGCTCGCCGGCCTGAACGGACAGGGTGACGTTGCGGACGGCCGTGAGGCCGCCGAACCGCTTCGTCACGCTCTCAAGCTGGAGCATCGGCCCTGCGGAAGCGCAGCCGGGCGGCGATGCCGGTGAGGCCCTCGGGTGCGAACCGCACGACGAGGATCAGCACGACGCCGTAGATGATCAGGTAGATGCCGCCGAAGCCCGCCTTCATGCCGGAGAACGTCGCGCGCAGGTAGGTCTCCAGTGACGTGATCAGGATCGAGCCGAGGAAGGGGCCGAGCGCGGTGCCGATGCCGCCGATGATGCTGTTCAGCGCGAAGCGGACGGAGAGATCGATGGAGAAGACGTGGATGGGGTCGACGAATCCCACGTACTGCGCCCACAAGCTGCCGCACATCGACGTCAGCGCCGCGCTCAGCGTGACCGCCTGCACCTTGCGCCGGCGCGTGGGAATGCCGAGGGCCTCGGCGGCGTCCTCGTCCTCGCGCACGCCGGCGAGCTGATAGCCCACCCGCGACCGCTCGAGGTAGACCTGTACGAGGTAATAGAGGATGGCCACCACGAGGGCGAGGTACACCCACTGCACGTGACTCAGGCCCATCGTCCAGAGGCCGGGGCGGAAGGGGACGGGCACGCCCTCCGAGCCCGAGGTGAACCCGCGCCAGCGACTGGCCACGATCTTGAGGACCTCGGCGAAGGCGATGGTCGAGAGCGCGAAGTAGGGGCCCTTCAGACGATTGGAGAGAAAACCGATGGCGCCGCCCGCGACCAGCGAGAGGGCCACGCCCACGACGAGGCCGAGCCAGGGACTCTGCTGATAGCGCACGCTCGTGAGCGCGGCTGCGTAGGCTCCGATGCCGAAGAACGCCGCGTGGCCGAGCGACACCTGACCGGCGTAGCCCCCGGCCACGTTCCACGCCGACGACAGCGCTCCCCACAATAATATGAGGATCAGGCTGTCGAGGATGAAGCTGTCACGCACGACGACCGGCGTCAGCGCGGCGGCGGCGAACAGCCCCGCCGCCACCCAGCGGTCGGCGGTCATACGCCGAGCGACTCCGCGCCCCGCTGACCGAAGAGTCCGGCTGGGCGGAAGACGAGGACGGCGATGAAGAGGACGAAGTAGAGCACTTCTTTCCAGGCCGTCCCGAAGACGTACGAGCCGACGACCTCCACGGCGGCCACGATCAGGCTGCCCGCCATCGCGCCCGCCATGTCGCCGAGGCCGCCGAGCACGACCACCACGTAGGCGAGCAGCACGAACTGCAGGCCGGCCTGCGGGTAGGCGGCGTAGAGCGGCGAGACGAGGACGCCGGCCGCGCCCACACACGCGATGCCGATGGCGAAGGTGAGACGGTACACGCGGTCGGGGTCGATGCCCATCAGCGTGGCCGCGTCACGGTCCTGCGCGGTGGCACGCATCACCCGGCCCGTGTGCGAGAACTTCATGAACGCGAAGAGCCCGGCGGTGAGGAGCACGGCCACGGCGAAGGCAACCACCTGCGAAAGGTTCACCGCGGTGCTGCCGGCGCGCAGCACGACGGAGGCATGCCAGGGGCGAAACAGCTGGTAGTCGCCCGACCACAGTACCAGCGCGACGTTCTGGAGCGCCGTCGACAGCCCCACCGTGGTGAAGATCTGCACGTTGTGCGAGGCCTGGATGACGCCGCGCATGACGAGCACGTACACCAGCAGGCCCACGCCGAAGAAGATGACGAGGGCGACCGGCAGCATGACCCAGGGATCGACGCCCTGCAGCGTGAAGGCGAAGAACGCCAGGTACATGCCGAGCATGAGGAACTCGCCGTGGGCGAAGTTGACCACGCGCATGATCCCGAAGATCAGCGTGAGGCCGACCGCGATCAGGGCATAGATCCCCCCGAGCAGGACCGCCGAGGCCGCGAGCTGCGCGACGACGTCTATTTGCGCTGGTCCCAGGCGGGCAGCGGGATCCACTTCGCGCGATTCGTCGTGAACTCCTCCGGCCACACGGTGACCAGCTGGCCGTTCTGCCACTGCAGCATGTAGTGCTGCACCCGCTCGTTGGCGTTCTGGCCCTCCGGGGAGAACTTCACGCCCCAGCCGTTGATCATCGAGCCGACGGGCAGGTCGAGGGACATCACGGCGTCGCGCACCTTGTCCGGATCGTCGCTCTTGGCGCGGTCGAGGACGAGCTTGAGCAGCCAGAGCCCGCCGCCGGCCAGCTGGTGGGCGCCGAGCGGATACGAGCCGGTCTTCTTCTGGATGGCGTCGCGGAACTCCTTCTCGATCTTCTGTCCGTCGGGCTTGAGCGCGTCGATCTTGAAGCCGGGGCCCGGCTCGAGCAGCGCGAAGACGCCGTTGGCGTCGTTGCCGTGCGCCTTGCCGAAGTCGGCGGCGCCGTAGCCCGTGGCGCCGGCGTGCACGACGGCCTTCACCTGGAGATTCTGTTCCTTGGCCTGCCGATAGAAGAGGATGGCGTCGTTGGTGTAGGCGATGTGGTGCAGGATGTCGGGCTGCGCCTGCTTCAGCTTCACGATCACGGAGGTGAAGTCGTTCGTCGTGTCGAACTTGTAGTACTCGACGCTCCCGACCTCCTGCATGCCGAACTCCTGCTTGGCTCGCTGACGCGCGGACTCCGTCACGCCCTGGCCATAGGAGGAATCCTCGCTGACGAACGCGATCTTGAGCTCGTTGGGCTTCTTGCCAAAGCGTGGCGCCAGGTGCTTGGCGATGAACTCGACGTTGTACCAGCCGAAGCCGGTGGCGTCGATCTCGGTGCGGTAGACGGTCTTGAGGCCGCGCTTGTTGAAGCGGGGGTCGACGCAGGAGGTCTCCCAGTAGATCACGTTGTGGCGGGCGGCCGCCTCGCTGGCAGCACCGCAGAGCCGCGACGAGTACGTGCCGGTCACGATCTTCACGCCCTCACGTGTGACCAGGCGGTTGGCCTCGGTGGCGGCCGCCGTCGGATCCGGCACGTCGGCCACCGTGAACACGAGCTTCTTGCCCATCACGCCGCCGCGCTCGTTGATCATGTCGCGCACGGCCTCGTAGCCCTCGAGATGGCGCTTGCCTTCTCCCGCCAGCGGCCCGGTGAGCGGCTCCAGGACTCCGATCTTGTACTCGCCCGACTGACCGTGCGTGACGGCGGCCAGCGCTGACAGCGCGACGAGCGACACGACGAGGATGGCGAGAAGGCGGCGCGGCATAGTGTTCCTCCTTGGTGGAAACGCGCCGGTTGTAACACCGCGTCGCGCGGGGTGTCAAGACAGGTCATGGTTTAGACTGGGCTCGTGAGCGACGAGCCCGCGCGATTTCTCACGCCGGCCAGCATTCGCTTCTGCCCGCTCTGCGGCGGCACGCTGGGGCGAGCGGCGGTGCCGCCCGACCAGCGCGAGCAGGCCGTCTGCGCGGCGTGTGGCTTCGTCTTCTACCTGAACCCGAAGGTCGTGGCCGGCACGATTCCCGAGCAGGACGGCCGCGTGCTCCTCACCCGTCGCTCGATCAACCCCGGCCGCGGGCTGTGGACGTTCCCTGGCGGCTTCGTCGACTTCGGCGAATCGGTGGAAGACGCGGCGGTGCGCGAGACGTTCGAGGAGACCGGCCTCAAGGTCGATCTCACCGGCCTGCACAACGTGTACTCGTATCCCGGCGCCCCGGTGATCATCGTCTATCGCGCCAAGGTGATCGGCGGCACGCTCACCACGTGTGAGGAGAACGACTGTCTCGAGTGGGTGGCTCCGGAGTCGATCGACTGGGACACGCTGGCGTTTCCGTCGACGCGCGAGGCGCTCCGCGAGTGGGTGGCCGCGCACGGGATCAGCCCGCGAGGCTAATCGCGGGTCGGCAGGGCCACCGTCGCCCTGCCGGTGACGACCTTCTCACCCTTCTGATTCTCCGCCCAGATCTCGAGATCGACCAGGCCCACGCCGTTCTTCTGCGAGGTCGCGAGGACACGGCCACGGCAGGTGACGGTGTCCTTGAGCCGCACCAGCGCGGCGAAGCGCACGCCGATCTTCCGCACGCGTCCGGCGCCGGCCCAGTCGGTGACCGCCTGCGCGACGAATCCCATCGAGAGCATGCCGTGCGCGAAGACGCCGCCCATGCCGGCCGCCTTCGCGAACTCCGCGTCCTGGTGGATCGGGTTGAAGTCGCCGGAGGCGCCCGCGTAGCGCGTGAGCTGGATCTGCTCGATCGGTCCCTTGACGAGCGGCGGCAGCTCGTCGCCGACCTTCACGTCCTCGAAGTAGAACTTCGCGTATTTCACAGTCTGACCACCGTGATGTGGCGCATGGTGCCGACGATCTCGTTGGCGCGGTCGGCGATGGCCGTCTCGCGCACGACGAACGCCATCGGACCGCTCTTGCCGGTCCTCTCGTAGATGTCCACGATCCGCGACCGGCACAGGTAGGTCTGGCCGGGCTGGATCGGCCGCAGCATCTCGAACTCCTGCTCGCCGTGCAGCACGCGGGAGATGTCGATGCCGAGGTCGCGGAAGAACGCCTCGCTCGCCCCTTCGTCGCGAAACGTCGTGGCGAACGTCGGCGGCGCGATGACGTCGCCCCACTCGGACGCCTGCCCGACGCGATCGTCGACGTAGAAGGGGTTCAGATCGCCGATGGCTCGCGCAAATTCTTTGATCTTGCCGCGCTCCACGGTCACCACGAACGGCGCGTACTCCTTGCCGATCACGCTCGTGTTGATCCGGATCGGCATCAGGCCGGCCTCTTCATCGCGATGAGGGTTGTACCGTGGAAGCCGGGAGCGCGCAACCCCGTGTGCCATGATAGCCGCCGTGACGCGCTCGATCGCGGCGGCCGGCGCCGCCCTCGTCTCGCTCGACTCCGTCGTGAACATCGCCTTCCCGGCCATGACCGCCGCCTTCGCGGTCCCGCCTGACCGCATGCGCTGGGTCATCATCTGCTATGTGTTCACGTACGCGCTCACCTCGCTCGGCGGCGGGGCCCTCGCCGATCGCGTCGGGCACGCGCGGGTGTTCCGGGCCGGCATCGCGGTGAGCGCCCTGGCGTTCGCGCTCGGCGGGCTGGCCCCGAGCTTCGCCACCTTTCTCGTCGCGCGCGTGGTGCAGGGCTTCGCGGGCGGCCTCGTGTACGGCACCGCGCCCGGTCTCATCACGCTGACGGCGGCACCGGCGGCGCGCGGCCGCGAGCTCGGCGTGCTCAACGCCGCCATCGGCTTGTCGTACGCCGTCGGCCCGCTGCTGGCCGGTGTCCTCGTCGAGACCGTGGGCTGGCGCGCGATCTTTCACGTGCGGGTGCCGCTGGCACTGCTGACCCTGGTGCTGACCCTCCGGCTGCCGGCCGCGCGTCCGACGGGTCTCGCGCGGGTGGTGGCGGCTGGCGATCTCCTTCGCGGCGCCGTCGTGCGCCCCGGGGTGCTGGCATTCCTCGGCAACGCCGGCATCTTCTCCGTGTGGCTGCTGGCGCCCTTCTATCTGGTCGGCGTGCGCGGCCTCGACGCGGGCTGGGGCGGCGTGCTCTTCATGTTGACACCGCTCGGCACCGCCGTGGCGGCGCCGCTCTCGGGGCGTCTCGCGGATCGGGTCGGCCCTTGGCCGCTCGTCGTGTGCGGGCTCGCGGTGGAGGCGATGGGGCTCGCGCTGCTGGGCGGGGCCGGCCCGGAGACGCCGCTGCTGCCGCTCGCGTGCGTGCTCTTCGCGGCCGGCCTCGGGCTCGGCCTCTTCCAGGTGCCGAACATGGCGGCGGCCATGGCCGCCTTCGGCGCCGCGCATCAGGGCGCCGCCGGGGGATTCATCTTCTTCGCCCGCACCCTGGGCACCGTCTTCGGCGTGGCGACGCTCGGCCAGCTCTTCGCCACCCGCCGCCTCGCCGTCGGCGCCGCGGCGTTCAACGAATGTTTCGTCGCCGCCGCCCTCGGCGTCGCCGCCGCCGCCGCGCTCGCCGCGCTGTGGTCCCGCCGCCGCCCGTGAGGAGAGTCCCTCTTCCTGGCGGTCGGCGAGGATCTCCACGTATCGCGCGAGGGTCCCGGCTGTGTTGCGCGGCCGGGGGCCGGATGGTAGCGTGACGGCACTTCCCAAGGAGGCTTCGATGTCGGCCACGCTCTCCTCTCCGCGCTACAAGGTGCAGTCGCTCGACGAGGCCATGGAGCTCTGCTACGCCAAGGGTTGGTCGGACGGCTTGCCCGTGGTGCCGCCCACCGAGCCGGCGGTGCGCGCCATGCTGGAGGCGGCCAGGCTGGCACCCGAGACTCAGATCGGCTACCTGTCGCACCGTGCGGTGGCCATCACGGCCGAGAAGGTCGCGATCAACGCCGTGATGGCCGGGTGCAAGCCCGAGTACATGCCGGTGGTGGTGGCCGCCGTCGAGGGCATCGCGGACGAGCGCTGGAGCTACCACGGTCCGGGAACGTCCACGGGAGGCGCGGCCGTCCTGCTCATCGTCAACGGGCCCATCGCGCGCGACCTCGACATCCACGCCGGCGACAACCTCTTCGGGCCCGGCTGGCGCGCCAATCTCACGATCGGGCGGGCGCTGCGGCTGGTCATGCGGAACGTCGCGGGCTCGCTGCCGGGGCTGCTCGACCGCGGCACCGTCGGCCACCCGGGCAAGCTCTCGTACGTGATCGCGGAGAACGAGGCGGAGAGCCCGTGGACGCCGCTGCACGTCGAGCGCGGCTTCCGGCCCGAGCAGTCCACGGTGACCGTCATGGCCGCCGAGGGCCCGCACCAGTTCTACAACCAGCTGTCGAGCACGGCCGAGGGCGTGCTGACCACGCTGGCCGACAACATGCGGATCTCCGGCAACGTCATGGGCCAGCCGAACTACTGCCTGGTCATCGCCGGCGAGCACATGCGGACCATCGCCGGCAGCGGCTGGGGCAAGAAGGAGATCCGCGAGTTCGTCTGGAAGCACACGCAGAACACGCACGCGCATCTCAAGCGCACGCAGCGCATGACGGGCGCCATCCAGCCCGACGACGAGCAGAAGCTGCGACCGCTCCTGGCCTCGCCGGACGATATCCTGGTCGTGGCCGCCGGCGGGCGCGCCGGCGCGTTCTCCTGCTTCATCCCGGGCTGGTCGAGTGCGAAGACGTCCCAGGCCGTCACCAAGGAGATCAAGCGATGATCGAGATCCTCGACCCCACCGTTGCGGCATCGACGCAGCCGATTGCGTTCGCGCCGCGGCCGCGCGCGCTCGAAGGCAAGCGCGTCGCGCTCATCGAGAACACCAAGTACAACTCGGATCGCCTGCTCGCTCGCATCGGCGACATCCTGAAAGAGGAGTACGGCGTCGCCGAGTGGAAGATGTACCGCAAGCACAACGCCGGTGTGCCCGCTCACCAGGAGATCATCGAGGCGATCAAGACGTCGGCCGACGTCGTGGTCGCCGGCATCGGCGATTGAGGGTCGTGCTCGTCGGGCAGTGTGCTCGACGGAATCCTACTGGAGAAGACGGGAGTGCCCTCGGCGTCGATCATCACCGACGTCTTCGAGAAGACCGGGCGCGCCATGGCCGAGCAGTGGGGGTTGCCCCATTACAAGTACCTGGCCATGCCGCATCCCATTGCCAACCTGAGTGAGACGGAGCTGGACCGACGCGCCCGCGAGATCGTGCCGGAAGTGGTGAAGCTGCTGCTGCAGGGTCAGGAGTAACGTTTCGCCCGGCGTGGTGGCTGCCTGGCCGCCACGCCCAGACGATCTGGGGGCCGCTCTTCCGCCGGGGCGCCGTTGCGCTCCGGCGGGAGCGCGTGCCAACCTCCGACGGTGACTTCGTCGACCTCGACTGGCTCGACGCGCCGGCGTCCGCGCGGACGCCGCTTCTCCTGGTACTCCACGGTCTCGAGGGCTCGTGCCGCTCGCATTACGTGGGCGGGCTGCTCGAGCTCGCGCGAGACGAGGGCTGGGGCGGCGTCGTTCTGAACTTTCGCTCGTGTAGCGGCGAGCCCAACCGGCTGCCGCGGTTCTATCACTCCGGCGATACCGCCGACCTCGACGAGATCGTGGGCCGCCTCACCGTGCAGGAGCCCGGGCGCGTCATCGTCGCCGTCGGCGTCTCGCTCGGCGGCAACGTCCTGCTGAAGTGGCTCGGCGAGGGCGGCGACGGGGTGCCGCCCGCGCTGGCGGCCGCCGTCGGCATCTCGGTGCCGTTCGACCTCGAGCAGTGCGCGCGAGCGCTCGATCGTGGCTTCCAGAAATGGGTGTACACGGCGAACTTCATGCGCACGTTCAAGCAGAAGGTACGCGCGAAGGCCCAGCGGCACGGCGCCTTCGTCGATCTCGACGCCGTGCGACGCGCGCGGACGTTCGCCGCCTACGATCGCGTGGTCACGGCGCCGCTTCACGGTTTCGCCGACGAGGTCGACTACTGGCGACGCGCGTCGTGTGGGCCGTATCTCGCCACGGTGCGACGGCCGACGCTGCTCCTCAGCGCCCTCGATGACCCCTTCGTGCCGGCGTCGGCGCTGCCCGCGTCCGCGGCGCTTCCGCCCGGCGTGACGCTGGAGGTGACCAGCGGCGGCGGGCATGTGGGCTTCGTGGAGGGGTCGCCGTGGCGCGTGCGCTCGTGGGCCGAGCGCCGCGCCATCGAATTCCTCCGCGACGTCGTGCGTGGCGGCGCGCCCGTAGGGTCCCTCTGCTAGGATGCGGCCCATGCGCACCGACGCGTACGGCCTTCCCGTCTCCACCAGCGATCCCGAAGCCCTCGCCCTCTACGATCGCGCCGTCCACGCGCTGCTGTCGTGGCATGCCGACGCGCTGCCGCTGTTCCGTGGCGCCGCCGTTCGCGATCCCGGCCTGGCGCTCGCGCACGCGGGCGCCGCCATCTGCCTGTTCCTGGAGGAGCGGTTCCCCGAGACCAAAGCCGCCACCGACGCCGCCCGCGCGGCCGTGGCCGGCCAGACGGACCGCGAGCGCTCGCACGTCGCCGCCGTCACGGCGTGGACGTCGGGGCAGGTGCCGGAAGCCGAGCGGCTGCTCCGCGCGCACCTCGCGACGTGGCCGAGGGACGCCATGGTGCTCCAGCGGCTCTACTACGTGCTCTTCTGGCTCGGCCGCTTTCCCGACATGCTGCAGGTGACCGACGCGATGCGCGGCCACTATCCCGGCTCCTCGTTCGTGCTCGGCATGCACGCCTTCGCGCTGGAGGAATCCGATCGCTGCCCGGAGGCCATCGCGGTCGCCGAGCAGGCGCTGGCGCTGGAGCCGAACGACGCGTGGGCGGTGCACGCGCTGGCCCACGCCCTCTACGAGTCGGCGGACTTCGACACCGGCGTGACGCGGCTGCCGCCGGCCATCCAGCCGTGCCGCGGCCTCAACTGGTTCCGGAACCATCTCCTGTGGCATCTCGCGCTCATCCACTTCGCCCGTGGTGATTACGCGCGCGCCGGTCGCATGGCGCGGAGCGTGTTCGAGCGGGCGCCATCGTCCATCGCCGGCGATCTGCACGACTCGATCTCGCTGCTGTGGCGGCTCGAGCTCGCCGGGCGGCCCGTCGGCGAGCGCTGGAAGCCGTTCACGGCGATCGCCCGCGAGCGTGTCAACCGCATGGGGCTGCTTTTTCACGTCGCCCACATGGGGATGGCGCTGACGGCAGGCGGCGACTGGGAGACGGCACGCGCGCAGCTCGATGCCGTGCGAGGCCGCGTGCCGAAGGACAAGACCGGCCTCATGGGCGACGTCCTGCTGCCGCTCCTCGAGGGCATCCACGCCTTCGCGGCCGGCGACTACCGCCGCACGATCGAGCGGATCGAGCCGCTCCGTCCACGCATCGTCGAGCTGGGCGGCTCGCGTGCGCAGCGCGACGTCTTCCACGACACGCTGTTCGAGGCGAGCTTCCGTGCCGGCGACGCCGAGCGCGCCGGCCGCTATCTGGCCGAGCGTCTCGCGCGGCGTCGCGACCACTTCTGGCTGACGCGCGCGGCGTGAGCGGGGTCGGACTGGCCGGTTGATCCCGCCCCGGCCCGTCATCTGGCTGCTCGTCGCGCTCGCGCTCGTCGGGTGCGCGGCGCCGGACACCGCCCGGACGCCGCCGGCGGCGCCCGCCGTTCGCATCACGCTCCTGCAGATCAACGACGCCTACGTGCTGGAGCCGGTGGATGGCGGGCGCCGCGGTGGGATGGCGCGGCTGGCGACGCTGGTGAGGCGCGCGCGCGCCGCCAATCCCAACACGATCTTCGCCCATGCCGGCGACGCGATCTCGCCCTCGCCGATGTCGACGGTCCTGCGCGGTGAGCAGATGATCGCCGTGCTCAACGCGGTCGGCCTCGACGTCGCCACCTTCGGCAACCACGAGTTCGATTTCGGTCCCGAGATCCTGCGCCGCCGGATGCGAGAGTCCCGCTTCGTGTGGCTGTCCGCCAACGTCGTGGACCGCGCGACGGCCGCCCCGTTCGGCGCCGCCACCCGCGAGCGCGTGGTGACGCTGGGCGGCCTTCGCGTCGGGCTCTTCGGGCTGACGACGCCCGAGACGGCGACGACGTCCGCGGGGGGACCGAGCGTGGAGTTTCTCGAGCCGATCGAGGCCGGCCGCGCGGTGGCCACGGCGCTGCGGCGGACGGGCGCGCATCTCGTCGTGGGCGTGACCCACCAGCACATGCGCGCCGACCGCGCGCTCGCCGCCGCCGCCGACGTCGACGTGCTGCTCGGCGGCCACGAGCACGAGCCGCTCGTCGCCGAGGAAGGCAAGGCGCTCATCACCAAGGCCGGCTCGGACGTCCGCTATCTCGTGCAGGTCGACCTGTGGCTGCGCGCGGACGGCGCGCTG
>Ga0075431_100006665_pt1 | contig 11470 bp, 12 predicted proteins | sample RhiMetdeltSRZDD5_FD_75297 | JGI IMG/M metagenome (GOLD analysis project Ga0075431, IMG submission 75297) | Populus rhizosphere microbial communities from Tennessee, USA - Rhizosphere MetaG P. deltoides SRZDD5 | ecosystem: Host-associated > Plants > Roots > Rhizosphere > Soil | place: USA...
TGCGCGGTTACGAGGCGACCGAGCGCATGTACCATGACCTCAACCTGTATGTGCGCGTGGCCATGGACACGCTGGTCGTCGCTCCGCCGCTGATCGCAACCGAGGCTGACATCGCCGAGATCCGCGACGGCATCGCCAAGGTGCTAAAGCTGGTGGCGTAGCGACTGCAGCGTCGTCACCAACGAGCGGGCAGCCGACGGGCTGCCCGTTTCATTTTGTCAGGCCCGTCCTCCAAAGATGAGGTCGAGCGGCCCGCGCGGCGCCGGCGCGTATACTCGATCGCGGCTGCGAGGCCGCTTTGGCTGCCACAGAATGCGGCGCAGCCAAGCCATACCTGCGCGCCACACCTTGGACCGCTCGCGGTGCGCGCGCCGCTTCACCTCGGCGTGCAGAGCCTCGCGATCCTGAGCCGACAGTGCGGTCAGCTCGACCTGCAGTAGATCAACTTCACGCCAGTTGCGCATATTCATCTCCCTTGTTTGGCCGTCACCGCGGCGTGCCGCGCGGCTGTGCGGGAGGCTTTACAGATCGCATTTCATGCTGGAAAATGAATAATAATGATCATTATCATCTCGGATTTGGAACGATGGATCTCGTTGACCTGCACGTGTTCCGCACCGTTGTCAGCGCCGGCGGCATTACCCGCGCTGCCGAACAATTGCATCGTGTGCAATCCAACGTGACGACACGCATCCGCCAGCTGGAAGACGACCTCGGCGTGCAACTGTTCATCCGCGAGGGCAAGCGCATGCATGTCTCGCCCGCCGGCCGCACGCTGCTCGGCTACGCGGATCGCCTGCTCGATCTCGCCCGCGAGGCCCGCGAAGCGGTGCATCAGGAACACCCAAGCGGACTGCTGCGGCTGGGCGCCATGGAAAGCACCGCAGCCGTGCGACTGCCCAAGCCGCTCAGCGAATATCACCGGCGCTACCCGGCGGTGACGCTGGAGTTGCGCACCGGCAATCCCGGCCAGCTCGCTACCGCCATCCTGGAGGGAGAGATAGACGCTGCACTCGCAGCCGAGCCGATTGCCGAGGCGCCGTTCGAGAAGGTGGCGGTGTTCGAGGAGGAGCTGGTCATTATCGCTCCCGCCGGGCATCCGCCAATCAAATCGGCGCGCGACACACGCGAGGGCACCATCCTGGTATTCGAGGCCGGTTGTCCGCACCGCCGCCGCCTCGAGGAGTGGTTCGCGCGTACCGGCGAAAGCCCCGGCCGACGTGTCGAGATGTCGTCCTATCACGCCATGCTTGGCTGCGTGATCGCCGGCATGGGCCTGTCTCTGCTGCCAAAGAGCGTGCTCGACGCCTACCCCGAGCGAAAACGTCTTGGTGTGCATAACCTGCCGGCCGGTCAGCAGCGCGCGCAGACGGTGCTGTTCTGGCGCAAGGGGGCTGATTCGCCCAAGTTGCGCGCCCTGGTTGAAATTCTGTTGACGCAGCGCCGCACCGAATCACCTAAGTCTCCGAAACGCGTGTGAAAGCTGGTGATAGGAGGTGCCTGCCGATTGCTCCCTCAGCGCCCGCGACGAAAGCTGCACGCGTCGCATCAAACGATTCTCAAGGGTGGTTCTGCGGTGATGACACAGCAATCGGCAAATTCGGACGCTGCGCCGCAGCAGGCGAGCTTCAGCGACGTGTTCGTCATCTTCGCGGTGACGCTGCTGTCGCTTGCGGCCGGAGCCGGCTTGCTGGCCCAACTCGGCCTCGCCATTTGGTGGGCGATGGTAGGCGCGCTCGCCGTCTACGCGGTACTGCTGTCTCTGCACCTGGTGGCGCGCCGCCAGTTCAGCGCGATCGACCAGGCGGCAAGCCAGCGTCTGCAGGCGGAGATCGATGCCCTGATCCCGGCCGACAGCGAGCGGTTGCACCCGAATCTGGACGACACGTTCAAGACCACCGATCGCACGTCTGTGCCGGATGAAGAGTTGCCGTGGCACACCGGTCAGCCCGCGAGCCGACCGCAGCGCGGCATAACCCTGCCAGAGCCCAGCGACACAAGCCCGTCCGATTTCTGGTCGCAGCAGGGGCCTTCGCTGAAGCTTCCGGACCTCGGTCCGCCCTCCGAGCAGGCTACCGGGAGCCGCACCGAGCAGTCCATCGCCGCGGCCGAGCAGGAGGTCAACGTCGAATACATCCAGGAGCTGATCAAGAAGCTCGCCGATGAGCTGAACGGTCCGGTGCAGGCGCCGCTAACCGAAGAGGATGCAGCCAGGGTCCGCCCCGCCTCGGACCCGGACGGCATGATTGGCCGGTCCGTCGAAGCGCTGGAGACGACGGCGCGCGGCATGCGTACGCCGCCAGTGTCGTCCTGGTGGCCAACCGCCCCCGTGGCGGAGACGCCTGCCGATGCCGGCACCGGCGGGGCACGTGCAGAGGAAGGCAAGCCGCCTTCCCTCAATCCGCAGCTCGCACGCATCGCCGAAGCCGTGGCGGCCGAGCGCATCGAGGTGCTGCTCGAACCCATCCAGGCGCTCACCGAGGGCCGCACGCGCCACTTCGAAGTCAGCGTGCGTCTGCTTACCGCCGACGGCGCCGCGCTGGAACAATCGGAATTTGCCCGCGCCGCAGAGGGCTCTGGCCTGATGCCGCGCATCGATGCGGAGCGCATGATCCGTGCGGCGCGTGTTGCACGCAGGCTGGGTGATCGCGGCCGTCAGGGTTCAGTGATGTCGGTCATCGCCGGCGAGTCGCTGGCCGACGCCGAGTTCCTGGGCACCGCGTCCGCCAACACCGGCGACGGCCGCATGAACCTGGTGCTGTCGTTCGCCCAAAGCGAGGTGCGCAATTTCACGGCCGGTCACGGCGAAGCGCTGGATCAACTGGCCAAGGCCGGCTTCCGCTTCGCGCTCGAGGAGGTGACGGACCTCGACATGGACTTCGGCGGGCTGCAGGCGATGGGCTTCGATTTCGTCAAGCTCGACGCGCCGGTGTTCCTTGAGGGGCTCGCCGCACCAGGCGGCGTACAGGTGCCAGCCTCCGACATCTGCCGCCATCTGTCCGATTTCGGGCTGACGCTGATCGTCGGCCGCATCGAGGACGACTGGCTGCTGGCCCGCATCCTGGGCTTCGGCGTTTTGTTCGGCAAGGGCACGCTGTTTGGCGGTCCGAAGCTGGTCAAGCCCGAGGTGGTTGGTGCGGCAGCGGCGGCCTGACGGCGGTCGCCGGCGCTGCGTGTCCGGTTTGGCGCGGGTTGGCGCTGCGGCCGCGACGTTGCGGCATGCAGGCAAGTGTTGCCATCCTCAGCGATCCTGCTCTAGGCAGGCGGTATGATCCTCCCGACCGTGCCCATCCAATCCTCGATCTCCTCCATTGCTGCAGACGCCGAAGCATGGCTGGTCGACATCTGGGGTGTATTGCACAACGGTGCCCGCGCGTTCCCGGCCGCGTGCGATGCCTGCCGCACGTTCCGCAGCACGGGCGGCATCGTCGTGCTGATTTCAAATGCGCCGCGCCCTTTTCCGGCCGTAGTGCCGCATCTGGCATCACTGGGCGTGCCGGCCGACACCTATGACACCGGCATCACCTCGGGCGACGTCACGCGCGGGTTGCTGGAGGGGTGGCGGGGACGGAGCGTGCTGCACATCGGGCCGGAGCGCGACCTTGGCCTGTTTGCCGGCCGCGAAATTGCGCTCGCCAGGGCCGAGACGGCAGACGGAATCGTATGCTCGGGCTTGTACGACGACACCAGGGAGACGCCGGCCGATTACGCAGGTCTGTTCGAAAGGCTGCTGGCGCGCGGCCTGCCCATGATCTGCGCCAACCCGGACATCAAGGTCGAGCGCGGCGGCGAACTCATCTGGTGTGCCGGTGCGCTGGCGGCCGACTATCAGGCCAAGGGCGGGGAGGTGATCTATGCCGGCAAGCCGCACCTGCCGATCTACCAGCGCGCGCTCGCAACCATCGACGCCCTGGCCGGCCGGACCGTGGGCAAGGACAGGGTGCTGGCGATCGGCGACGGCCTCGAGACGGACCTGCGCGGGGCGCATGCTGCCGGGCTGCCCTCCGTATTCATCGGTAGCGCAATCCATGCACCGGACGGCTTGAGCACCGCCGTTGTACGCGACCTGTTTGCCACGCGCCCCTTCGCGCCGGTGGCCGCCCTGCCCGTCCTGGCGTGGTAGGCTCTTGCGATGTTACTGATCCGCAACGTACGCTTGGCGACAAAGAGACACCCAGGCCGCACCATCGGCGGGTGATCGTGCCAGTGCAAAAGGGCAACGGAACAGTGAAAATCGGGGCTGCCTTGGCGAATCCTTATTTTCTCGCCTCATTCCGCTGACCGCTAAACAGACTCCACACCGGCATAGCCATCACGCGCCTGGACCTAATCATGCAAGCATCGCTCGCCACCGCCCTCAAGCGCTTGTCGCAGCCTGTGCGCGATGTGCTGGGCTGGGCCGAGCCGCCCCGCGATTACGATGACATGCCGCCGGCGCCGGCATGGGAGCAGCAGATCGCCGTCAGCGCCGACGACGAGTTTCCGTCTTTCGTCAGGCGGGCGCAGGATGATGTGCAGTGGCGCAAGGGCTTGGCGAGCCTCGGCTATTCCCAGGTGCGCGACGCCTATGCCCAGCACCGGCAGGAGGGGCTGCAGGTCTTCCACGCGCTTGGCGGCAACGAACGGCTGCGGCCGCCAATCGACTTCGTGCGCGACTGGCTAAAGGATGAGCGCAGGCGCATCATCGACCAAGTGCGCTGGCTGTTCGTCGTGACTATGTTGGCGACGATCATCGCCGGCCTTACCTTTGCGGCCACCATCCAGTTCCTCGGCTAGATCATCCTGCCGGCCGGGTTCGGGGCAGGTACGCCTTACAGCAGGGCGGCTAGCGCGCCGAGGCCGAAGCACGCCGCACCGCATGCCAAGGCGAGCAGCGCGCGCATGCCAAGCCGTCGCCAGTGCCGGGCGGCCTCCATCCTGTCGATGAGGGCATCCTGGTCACGCTCATCCATCTTCCGCCACGCTTCGAGCGAGGGGAACTGCGGCATCGCCGGGGCCATGTCATCCTCATCGTTGGTCGGCGCAGCGCCGATCAGGCAGCGAATGAATCAGATGATACAGGATATCGAGCTTCGCACCTTGCATGGCGCACCCGTCGGCGGCCACCGGGGAAGGCCAATCGCGCCGGATCCCGGCTGTGACCTGCCGTGGAGGCTGGGATGACAGGTAGGACGCGTCGGCGCAGGCGTTAGACGCCCAACACGATCTTGCCAACGTGCTCGCTCGACTCGAGCCGGCGGTGCGCATCGGCGGCCTTGGCTAGTGGAAACGTCGAGTCTATCACCACCTTGACCTTGCCGGCCGCCAGCAGCGGCCAGACCTTGCTCTCCAGTGCCTGGGCGAAGCCGGACTTCACCTCGCGCGTGCGCGGCCTGAGCGTCGAGCCGGTCAGCGTGAGACGCTTCACCATCAGGCGCGCGATGTTGATCTTGACCTCGGCCCCGCCGAGCGTGGCGATTTGCACGATGCGTCCGTCCTCAGCCGCGGCCACGAGATTGCGCTCGGTATAGTCGCCGCCCACCATGTCGAGGGTGACATTGACCCCCTTGCCGCCGGTCGCGTCCTTGACGGCCGCAACGAAATCCTCGGTCCTGTAGTTAACGGCCCGATCGGCACCGAGGTCGAGGCATGCCTTGCACTTGTCAGCCGAACCGGCCGTGGCAATCACCTTGGCGCCGAACGCCTTGGCGAGTTGGATCGCAGTTGTGCCGATGCCGCTCGAACCGCCGTGCACGAGAAACCACTCGCCGGCGGCCAGCCGCCCGCGCTCGAAAACATTGTTCCAAACCGTGAAGAACGTCTCCGGTACGGCGGCTGCCTGCACCATGTTAAGCCCGCCCGGAATCGGCAGCGCGACCGTGTCCTCGGCAATCGCGTACTCGGCGTAGCCGCCGCCGTTGACGAGCGCGCACACCGTGTCACCGACTTGCCAACGCCCGCCGCTGCCACCAACCGCCGCCACTGTGCCCGCAACCTCCAGCCCCGGCAGCTGCGAGTGACCTGCCGGCGGCGGATAGGCGCCGATGCGCTGCTGCACGTCGGGACGATTGACGCCGGCCGCGGCCACCTTGACCAGGATCTGCCCGGCACCGGGCTTGGGCGTCGGCACGCTGCGCGCCACCAGCACCTCAGGGCCACCCGGCTGGCTGATCTCCACGGCCGTCATGGTGTCAGGGACGCTCGCCATGCGCTTGCTCCGCTCGTGCTGTTGCAGGTTCGGCGGGCAGACTTGCCCGACACCACGGGTTGAGACAAGGCCCATATCGTGTCAGGGTCGGACGCCGCGCAGCAGGAGAGCGTCATGGATTGGGACGAGCCAAGGCCGAAACCATCCAAAGCCATCACCGTCGGCGAGGACTTAACGACACTGTCGGTTGCCGAACTTGGTGAGCGCATCGTCGCGCTGACCGCCGAGATCGAACGGATCAAGGCGGAACTACAGACTAAGAAATCTCATGAGGCTGCCGCCGCAGCGCTCTTCAAGCGCTGAGACGATTGAGCCACCGGCGACGTCCACGGGTGGCTCGCTGTTTCACGCTTTTTTATCCATTAACGTCCACCATCAGGGCCATCCAGTCCTCTGGATTTGAGTGGCACGTTCACTCTTGTTTGACGCCTCCCTGTTAACTCCTGAGCCGCCCTTCCAGGCGGCTCATTTTTTGAGAACGCGCGCATGGCATGCAATATGCGTGTGGACAACTCAAAGTTTAGGGGTGGTGGTCATCATTTTGGGCGATTTGGTGTGACTTGTTAACCGTCGCCTGCCAGGGTGCGCTGCTGTATGGTGAGGCAGAAGTTAGCGAGCGTTGCAAGTTGCGTCATGAACACCAAAACTGAAATCAAGGACGATACGTCCGCCCAGGCCGTAACCATTTCCTTCGGTGAACGGTTTGCAGCCTCCGATCTGTTCGACGCAATCTTTAAGGAGGGCATGGCCCTCGTCGAACGCACGGCCAGCTATCTCGATGGTCCTGGCCGCAAGGAAGCCCGAATGCTGCGCGGGCCGGTCTCGGTGCTGTACGCGACCGAGAGCATGCGCCTCACCACCCGCCTTCTTGAGCTTGCCTCCTGGCTGATGATCCGGCGCGCACTGAAGGCTGGCGAGATTTCCGCCGCGGAAGCACAGGTAAAGCGCGAACGCGTGCGCCTGCGCGCGCCGGGTCGCCCCTCGCACGTCAAGGGTTTCAGCGAGCTTCCCGAGGGCCTACGCACGCTGATCGAGGCGAGCTTCGCCCTCAACGACCGCATCGTACAGCTCGATCGCGCCATGCAGGTGGTGGTCGGGGAGGCGTCGGTGATCACGTCCAACCCGGTCGAGGCGCAGATGCTGCGCATCGAGGAAGCGTTTACCAATCCTCAGCGCCGCCGCGCCGCCGGGCAATAGGCGCGCGGCACCGGCCATCCCGGCCAGGTTTTGCCGGGATCGTCATGACTGCGAATTAACTGTATTTGCGAACTAGCTGGGCAATCGATCCCCCCGGGGGCTTGCCCCGGGATGACGCCGCCGACACCAATTGCGCGGCTCAGAACATGCCCTCGAACTTCTTCTTGAAGCGCGACAGGCGGCCGCCGCGGTCCATCAGGTGCTGGTTACCGCCGGTCCAGGCCGGATGCGTCTTGGGGTCGATGTCGAGGGCCAGCGTATCGCCCTCCTTGCCGTAGGTCGAATAGGTCTCAAACTCGGTGCCGTCGGTCATAACCACCTTGATGCGGTGGTAGTGGGGGTGGAAATCCTCGGTCTTTTTCATAGCTGTCTCGCTGTCGGTCGTTAGGCCGTGACCGAGCGTTTGCTGGCGCGCGGGTGGCCGTGCGGATGTGGGCTGGGCGCCTTCATACTGGAACAGCCCCGGGGGGACAAGGCTGAGCATTTCTGGCCTACGCAGGGCGCCCCGCCTTTGCCCACTTGCTCAGGCAAGGCGAGCCCGGCACTCTGCGCCCCACATTAACGCCAAAACGCCCCAGGCCAGCCGTTGACCGACCAGAACCAGATCACCGCAGGCAGCCCCGGACGCACGGCCCGGCTGCGCCCGCTGCTGGCGCTCAAACCCTACCTTTTGCGCTACCCGTCCATGCTGGTCGTGGCGCTGTCGGCGCTGGTCGCCTCGGCGGTTGCCATGCTGGTGGTCCCAGTGGCCGTGCGGCGCATGATCGACCACGGCTTCTCCGGCGGCGACGGCGCCTTCATGGATCAGTATTTCACCATGCTGATCGTGATCGCCCTGGCCCTGGCGCTGGCCAGCGCCACGCGCTTCTATGCCGTCAATTGGCTGGGCGAGCGCGTGGTTGCCGACTTGCGGGACGAGGTGTTCCGCCACCTCGCCACGCTCGGCCCGGCCTTCTATGAGAAGACCCACTCGGGCGAGGTGATGAGCCGGCTGACGGCTGACACCACTCAGATCAAGGCGGCGGCTGGCAGCGCTCTGAGCCAGGCCCTGCGCAACGGCATCATGCTGATCGGCGCGCTGGTCATGATGTTCGTGACCAGCCCGACGCTATCGTTCCTAGCGCTGGCGGCAATTCCGGCCATCGTCTTTCCTATGCTGGCCTACGGGCGCGCGGTGCGTCGCCTGTCGCGGGCAGCGCAGGATCGGCTCGCCGATGCGTCCGCCTATGCCGCCGACAACCTGGGGGCGGTGCGCACGTTGACCGCCTTTGGCCAGGAGGCAAGCGTCTCGGGCCGGTTTGCCGTCGCCGTCGAGCGCGCCTTTGCAGCGGCACGCTCACGCCTGTTGGCCCGCGCCGGCCTGACGGCCATCGCCATCTTCCTGGTCGTGTCGAGCATCGTCGGCATTTTGTGGTTCGGCTCGCGCCTCGTCATCAGCGGCGAGATGAGCGGCGGCCGGCTCGGCCAGTTCGTGCTCTACGCGACCTTCGCTGCGGGCGCCATGGCCGAACTCGCCGAAGTGTGGGGCGAGCTGGCGCAGGCGTCAGGCGCCGCCGAGCGCCTCGCCGAGCTGTTGGCGGAGCGGTCCGAGATCGCCAATCCGCCGCAGCCCAAGCGCATGCCGTTCCCTCCACAGGGCACCGTCTCCTTCCAGGATGTGCGCTTTGCCTATCCGGCGCGCCCAGGTGTGTCGGCCCTCAATGGCGTGAGCTTCGACGTGGCGGCCGGCGAGACGGTGGCGATCGTCGGGCCGTCGGGCGCCGGCAAGAGCACCATCCTCAACCTGCTATTGCGCTTCTATGACCCGCAGTGCGGCAGGGTGGTGGTCGACGGTGTGGCAACCCGCGAGGCCGACCTCAAGGAGCTCAGAGCCCGCTTTGCACTCGTGCCGCAGGACTGGACCCTGTTCGACGACACGTTGGCCGAGAATATCCGCTACGGCCGTCCGAACGCCAGCCTCAAGGAGGTGAGGCGGGCCGCTGCCGCCGCCCACGCGGACAGCTTCATCGAGGCCCTCGAGCAGGGCTACGACACGCGCATCGGCGAGCGTGGCGTGACCCTGTCGGGCGGCCAGCGCCAGCGCATCGCACTCGCTCGCGCCATCCTGCGCGATGCCCCCATCCTGCTGCTCGACGAGGCAACCAGCGCGCTGGACGCCGAAAGCGAGGTGGCCGTGCAGAAGGCGTTGGAGCGCGTGATGGCCAACCGCACCACCATCGTCATCGCCCACCGCCTGGCGACCGTGCAGCGTGCCACGCGCATCCTGGTGATGGATCAGGGCCGCATCGTCGAACAGGGTCGCCATGCCGACCTGATCCGCCAGGGCGGGCTGTACGGGCGGCTGGCCGAGTTGCAGTTCACACTGGACGCGGCGCAGTAGGTGGCGGCCGGTGCCGTGTCCCTACTGCACCACCCGGTTGCCGAGCCGGCCGGCACACGGCATTTTCACTTCTCAGGACGGCGCGAATATCCCACGATTTTTCAACGCTGCCGCGTGCAACCGGTGTGCGCGGCGTTCTAGATTGGGCGTACGTATTCGCTCTTGCGGAGCTGGGCACGACATATGACCGATCGGGGGTTTTCGACCACAACCACTGCCCTGCTTGCCGGCCTGACAGCCGTCAGCGCCTGCAACCTGCCTGCCGCCGCCCAGGACGGCAACAGTTGGCCGAGATGGCCGGGCTCGGCCTACGCCGCCAACAGCGATCCGGTCGACCGCAGCTTCGTCAAGGAATGGGAGGCGACGCCGCCCAAGGGCTACCCGACTCTGAGCCCCGCCAACATCGCCGCGACCAAGGCTGCCATGGCCCGCTACGCCGCGATCGTGGCGCGCGGCGGGTGGCAGCCGCTTCCGGACGTGAAGCTGCAGCAGGGCAGCAATGATCCCGCCGTGGCACTGCTGCGAGCGCGCCTGCAAGCCTCCGGCGACCTGCAGGAGCAAAGCCTCTCGCAGAATTTTGACTACTACGTCGACAAGGCCGTGAAGCGTTATCAGGCCTCCAATGGCCTGGCGCCCACCGGCGTCGTCGACAAGACGACCATCGCCGCCATGAACATTCCGGCGGCATCGCGGCTGAAGCAGCTGCAGATCAATCTCGGACGGCTCGCCGAGCACTCCAAGGTCGCCGCGCGCCGATACGTGGTGGTCAACATTCCGGCCGCGCAGATCGAAGCGGTCGACGTCAACCAGGTGGTGTCGCGGCACTCCGGCGTGGTCGGCAAGATCGACCGCCCAACCCCGCTGCTGAAGTCCGCCATCCACGAGCTTAACTTCAACGCGGTGTGGCATCTGCCGCCGACGGTGATCGAGAAGGACCTGATCCCCAAGGGACAGGAGATGTCGCGCCGCGGCCAGAGCGTGCTCGTCAAATTCAACATCGACGCCTACGGCGGCGACGGCAAGAAGCTCGACCCTAGCAAGGTCAATTGGAGCTCGCCGATCGTCAAGGGCCTCACCTACAAGCAGCAGCCTGGCCCCGATAACCCGCTCGGCTTCGTCAAGATCAACTTCAACAACGCGCATTCCGTCTATATGCACGACACGCCCTCGCAATCGATCTTCGGGCGCAACTTCCGCGCGGCAAGCTCGGGCTGCGTGCGCGTGTCGGGCATCGAGCAACTGGCCGCCTGGCTGACGGTCGACCAAGGGTGGAAGCCCGAGCATATCAAGCAGATGAAGGAAACGGGCGAGCGGCTCGACGTGAAGCTCAAGAAGCCGATGCCGCTTTATTTCGTCTACATCACAGCCTGGGCCACCGAGGACGGCGTGGTGCAGTTCCGCCGCGACCTGTACGTCAAGGACGGTATCGGTCAGGCCGCAGCCGCCTACTGACGCTTCGTCGCACCCGTTGACTCCGATCAAAGCCGGCTGGGACGGCCGTGCGACATCACGGGCGACGGCTTTGCATTTCCACGTGCTAGTCTAGAATACGTCTAGGGAAGGGCGCTCTGCTCTTGGCCTGGGCAAGGGGCGCGGCCAGCACACTGGTTGCAGACGCGAGAGGTTGGGTCTGATGGACTACGGCAAGGCGTTCGCGGAGGCGTTGCAGGCGCTCAAATGCGAAGGCCGCTACCGGGTATTTGCCG
>Ga0075431_100006667_pt1 | contig 11469 bp, 13 predicted proteins | sample RhiMetdeltSRZDD5_FD_75297 | JGI IMG/M metagenome (GOLD analysis project Ga0075431, IMG submission 75297) | Populus rhizosphere microbial communities from Tennessee, USA - Rhizosphere MetaG P. deltoides SRZDD5 | ecosystem: Host-associated > Plants > Roots > Rhizosphere > Soil | place: USA...
AACCTTTGCTTGGGGTATCTAATACGCGCCTCAAGCCGTCGCCGAAATCCACCTCACAACTTGTCCATGCCTGCGAGGACTTGGTTCAGCAATTCCGGAGTGACAGAATTCTCGCCGGAAAATGGACGACTGTAGGCGGAGATCAGCAGCACTGACAGGGCGATTCCCGTTGCAAAGAGGGTCAACGTAGTGGCGCATGCGAGACGATTGTCGCTGTGAACCATAGCGATGGCGATTAGGGTGCAAAGTCCCTGAAGCAAAATTGCTACCCATTTGATCGTGCCCACCGCCGACTGGCTGATGACAATTCGCTGGCGTCTTGCATCTAACGCTGTCTCGATCGACTTCACCATTTCCGGCTGGGCAGCTCGGCGACTGTCCGTGTCGGGATTTAAGGCAAGCACGTCATATAATTCCTCAATCAAGGCCGTGGGCAAAATCGAAGTTGCTCCAGACCTCGACTGCAATGAAGCCGACCAACAGGGCGAAAAGGATGCCCAATGGCGGTAGAATTCCAGGCGAGACCGCCTTGAAGGCTTTCGCTCGCTGGTCCACTGCAAGTCTGGTGACGACAAAGTAAACGCTAATTGCACGAACAAAAGTGGCTACAAAAACAACGAATGTCATCCCCAATAAGGGAGGATTGAGCAACCAGTCCCCTGACATTCACCCTCACATTGACCAGGCTTTCTCGCCACGAAAGCATGCATCTTGAGCAGTCTCAGCAATGCTAACATCTTTTGAGGCTATAGAGTCACTTTCGACCAGAGACTACTTCCCTCGCCTTGGCGCCATTCGTTTGCAGTGAGTTCGAATGTTTGGCTGATAACATTGCGCTTGCGAGCCTTGGAGTACACAGAGCTTATGCCAACAGGCTTGGAACCTAATCCGATAAGGACGCGCCGGGACGGCTCGTTGCCCAATATACACCTCGACCGCACTCGTTCGTTACCGGATACCGTGAACGCTCGCTCAATAACAGCGCTTGCCGCCTCACTGGTTATTCCCTTGTTCCAGAAAGTTTCACCGAGCCAGTAGCCTAATTCAGGCACAGGCATGCCTTCGTAGGCAATCACCCCAACCAATTGGTCCACGTTGGCGCGGAGCGTAATGGCAAGAATAGACGATTGCGGAGGCAATCTCAGTGTCTGCTCGTAGAAGTGGCGAGCGTCATTGAGACCGTAGGGCCACGGGACTCTTGTAAGATTGCGCGCAATGCGCGGGTTGCTTAGAGCGGCCACTAGGCTCATCAAATCCGCTTCTCTCACCGGACGAAGTTCGAGTCGGGACGTTCGAATATTCATGATGACTCTTTAGTTGCAGCGCGCGAGCGCTTTCCAAGCTGCCTGAACTACTGCGCGGCCAGGGAATCTCTGTAAGTTTTTCGGCAAATTGTGGAGAAACCGTGATGGGCTGCGCCACATGCATTAACAGCACGCTGCGCGCAAAATCATACTTTGTAGTTTCCAGGGAACCTTCACTCCGCAAGATGGGTTTCCTACATGCGGATGCAGCGTAACAAGCAAGGAGAGTGAGATGCGTAAAGCCTTACTTACTGGTGTTGCGGCGACTGCATTGTTGCTAGCCCCCGTAACGGCCACATCAGGTGAGCGGCATGTGACAGGAGCGGCAATAGGTGCTGGCGTCGGCGCTGTTCTAGCCGGACCCCCAGGGGCTGTTGTCGGCGGCGTCATTGGAGCAGTGGTAAAAGGACCGCGCATTACCCAACGCAGACACTGCTGGATTGGAAAGAGCGGTCGGGAATATTGCGATTGGCGATAGCGAAGCGCTGAGCGTGCTGCCTGGTTAGAATTATCGTCTACCAAGCGCTGGCACGATCGAGAGAAATGCAGCCCGGTCAGACAATGGCCGGGCTCTTTTCGCGTGGGGCGTAAGAGAACACAAGAATCGGTGTGCGAGGGATCGCAGTGGTGGTTGGCAGGTTTACTCTGAGACTTCCACCAGCGTGGTGAGACTTTCCGTATCGCGTACGACCCACGCTGCAATGGGTGCTTTCCGACCCCGCATGGCAAAAGATTGAAGCTCGACCCCGGCAGGCGAGACCAACGCCGTTTTCGTGACGCTCTCAGAGATCATGAGTTCGACATCCAAATCCTTGGCAATCCCCTCAAGACGGCTGGCCGTGTTGATCGTATCGCCCACGGCGGTGAGGTGCGTGGCAGGTCCGTCACCCATCTCGCCGATGATGGCAGGCCCTGTATGAAGGCTCATGGCAAGCTTCAGCGGTCTGTCGAGTTCGCTGGCGTAGGTGCGGTTGAGATCCTTCACTCCGCGGCTAGCACGAATCGCGGCTTGAATGGCTTGTCTGGCGCCCTGTCGTCTTGATCCCTCCAGTCCGAAAATCGCCAGCGCTCCATCCCCGATGAACTTGTCGACATACCCGCCAACTTCTTCGACAGCGTGACCAACCACCTCGAAATATCGATTGAGAATGAACATGACGTCGAAGGGAAGGCGTCGCTCGCTCAAGGAGATAAAAGCCCGCAGGTCGCAGAAAAATACAGTGATGACGATTTCGCGCCCCGCAGCTGAGCGACTTTGGCTTTCCAGAAGGCGCCGGCGACCGGCGGACCAGGATGGGGGCAACGGTAAGATTGTGAAGGGGTCTCAACTGGCAGGCAAGGCGGACATCGTCGGCAGCTTTGATTCGCTGCAAGGTAGACTGCTCCTGAAGGGTGGGAGCAGGCTGTCCTTCGGCCCCCTCGAGCACCTGTACGCGGCAGGTGGAACAGCGGCCGCGACCTCCGCATACGGAGACATGAGGAATGCCTGCACTGCGGCTGGCTTCCAGAACGCTGAAACCGTGCGGAACGACCACCGTTTGCCCACTGGCATAGGTAATTCGTACCTGGGGTGACCATGACCATCGTTGGCGGATGAAGCGGGCAGCGAAGGCTGAGGCGATCAATCCGATGAAGCCGAGATAGAGACCTCTTTCGATCAAATCACGGAGCGGCAATATCGAGCAGGCGGCGGTCGATAACCCCTGGCGCTAAGGTCCATTCCTGCCTCAGCAAACCCAAGCAAGGCGAAAAGGGGCAGCAGAAGTGCGGCTGTATAAAGCCAAAGGGAGTATTGCCCGAACCAAACTCTGTGCCGGAGCCAGAAATATATGCCCAAGCAACTGTGCAGCCAGGCAACCAGAAGTGCGACGACCTGGCGGGCTCCGTTTACAGGATTGGCGATCCATAAACCGTAGATCACCCTGGCGTAATTTGCTTCAATTCCTCCCAGGGCATGACTGATGCGCGTTCCGCCGACGTGCTGCAGGATTAGAAACGGCAGTACGAGGCCAAGTGCAAGCTGAGCCGCTTCGTGCGGCGGCATGCGCAATGTTCGGCGCCTGTAGAGCGCATGAAGACCAAGAAGGAAGTGTATGATCACCGAGCCCTAGAGCAGAGCCGTGGCAAGCGGGTGCCGCCACAAAAGCAGGAACCAGCCCAAACCCTTTTCCATGGCTCCAAGCGAAAACAGACCTAGAGCGTGATTGACGAGATGGCTGATGACGAAGAAGAGCAGCACCAGCCCCGAGAACAGTCGTATTTCGCGAATTCCAAGTCTACGCACTGGCCGCTTCCGTGAGTCTCAGCCCTTCCTGCACAAAATGGACAGCACGTGCTCTCACCGGAGAGATCCTTTGCGGTGAGCATTGGCTACCCTTTCGCGCCGCGCAGGACGACGCGGTCTTTTGTCCAGTTTTCGCCATACCAGTTGCAGGCTCGAAAGTCGTCATTAAGCTCGCTCATCTTTGCGAGCATGCTGTTCTTCGCACACTCCTTTGCGGCAGAATGTGTCGGATCCTCCCCAAGATTTCGCTGCTGGAAAGGATCGGCGAGGTTGTCGAAGAAGTACTCCGCTCCGTTCGCCCGCTCGACGGCAAAGGTGTGGCGTTTCGTCCGAAGGCCGCGCCACTCGAAGCCGTCGAGCCACATCCAGGTATGCCCCATGCCTTGAAGAAGGATCCTGTCCTTCTCGGGTGCTGGGCGCCCGAAAAAATGTTGACTGAGATCGGCTCCTTCCGTCTCGGGAGGTATTTCGAGTCCCAGGGCCCCGAGGAGCGTCGGCATGATGTCGGGTGTTCCAAGACACTCGAAACATTGCGAACCCGCCTCTATTCGCCCGGGCCAGTAGGCGAGAAAGGGCACCCGAATGGCTTCCTCATAGAAGATATTCTTGGCCATTCGCCCATGGGCTCCGAACATCTCGCCATGATCGGAGGTGAATAAGAACAAGGTGTCTTTGGCGAGATTTGCTGCTCTGAAATGATCGAGGAGAGCTCCGCAGGCTTCATCGATGCTCGCCACCATCGCGGCATAGACGGCTTGCCACTTCGATAGGTTGGGCTTGACGGTTCTGAGCCACCAGCCCCGGTCCATGGAGGGCTCCCAATATTCGGCCGAGCCATCGCGATAGGTGGGAGGGAAGGGGAATTCGATGGTTGAAAACGCTTTCGCAAACCGCTCGGGCACGTTGCTCCATTCCCAGGGATCGTGAGGAGGGCCGAATGACAGGAAGAGCGCAAATGGCTGGTCACTCTTTCGCTGCAGGAGCCAATCGATCCCGAGTTTCGTCGTGAATTCGGTCTCGTATCTTTCCGCGACGAGCCGTGTACCGTCGCCCAAGAAGTAGTTCGTGCGAAAATAGTCGAAATTGAAATTATATGTTGCCCAGTACCCATCGAAACCGAGACGTGCGGGCCCTGCTGGAACGAAGCCGTTCTTGGGAAGGTTCTCGCCCTCGGTTTGGTTCGACCAAAGATGCCACTTGCCGATATAGGCGGTGTCATAACCCGAGCGGGTCAACACATGTCCAAGGCACTCGTGATTTGGATTCATGCGCATTTCGTTGATCACCATGCCCGTCGTGCTCGGGTATTTGCCGGTCATCAGCGAAGCTCTGTAGGGCGCACACACTGGGTCGGACGAGACTGCGTTGATGAAGCTCATGCCATTCTGCGCCATCCAGTCGATGCGAGGGGTTTTTGCGAGCTTGTCTCCAGCATAACCACAGCTTTGGAGCCGTAGTTGATCGACGAGAAAAAAAACGAGATTGGGCCTCGAGGATCGAGCTGTGTTCATAGCATCGAAGGTTAGACTTGATGGGGGATGTGGTGGAGCTTACTCGCGAGGAAGCTTAGAGACATGACAGTTCTATATCAGTTTCATGACATCTAAATCCATTAATTTGAGTGCACTTGTCCGCCACCACTGAGAAAAACACTTTGACTTCGAACAGCGCGGTGCCAAGAATTTCGCGCCTTCGGAGAATGCGAGCGACAATTCGCGCCGCTCTTTGCATTGCAAGACCGAGGATAAATGATTACTTCTGGTGCCTCCTGCGGAACGTGGGCGTTAGCTCGCAGGGGTTATTACGCCGCGATTAGGGTTGGCATCCTTTAATGCGCCCGGCATAAGGCCTTGTGGGGTAAGGGTTTCGTGATGCGGCACGAGCAGCGTGAACTCGAATTCAAGGTTCAGCTGAGCAAGTCGGATATCGCGCGCCTCAATCGACGGCTCTCTACCGCAAAGCTTGTTTCTGGACGGCCATCCAGGGAAAATTTGAGATCGATCTACTTCGACACATCGAGGCATTGCCTCCGCGAGATGGGCGTGTCGCTGCGGCTGCGGCGCCAAGGCAAATCTTGGGTCCAAACGCTCAAAGCTGACAAGGGATTGAGGGGTGGGGTTTCGAACCCCATCGAGATTGAGATTCCTGTTAAGACCGCAACGCCGGATTTGGGGCAACTTGCGCATACTGATCTTGGCCGGGCAGTGAAGAAAGCCGTCGGGCAGGCACCTTTGCGACCTGTGTTTGAGACTGATGTGCGTCGCACCAGACACAACATCAAAGCCAATGGTAGCGAAATGGAACTGGCTTTCGATGAAGGCAAGCTGAAGGCCAGATCCAAAACTCGAAAACTTTGCGAGGCCGAGCTCGAACTCAAATCTGGCCACATCGGCGGCTTGCTCGAAACTGCAGAGAGGATTTTTGCCGGAAGTGAATTGGAGCTCAGCACCCACAGCAAATCCGATTTGGGTTATGAGCTTCTCCTCGGAGCCAAAGGCGAGACGCAAGCAGTAAGGGATAAGGGTAGAACTCAAATCCGGCCAAGCGATTCTTGCTTCCAGGCGTTTACCGTCATCTTCGCGGCAGTGAGGGAGCAGGTCATGACGAATTGTCGTGCCGTTCTGGATTCGACGGATCCGCGTGGCCCACACCAGCTGCGTATCGGATTGCGGAAGCTCAGGACGGCCCTTCGCGCACTTCGACCGCTGGCCAAATCATCGTCCCTGAAGACGTTCGATGACATAGCAAGTAGGTTTGCGCGAGGCATCGGCAACCTGAGGGACGTGGATGTGCTGATCTCTTCGGTCTGTCAGCCTCTTGAGTCGGTTGCGCCGGACAAAGCAGGGATCCTTGAGCTGCGCCGAGCTCTGCTCCAGCATCGCCAAACCAAGTACAAGGAAGTTCGGTTCAACTTCGCTGGAGCTGACTGGAGCCGTCTGCAGCTGTACATGGCACTATGGCCTTTGACGCTCGGCGAGGTCGAAGGTATTCAACGGCCTGTTTTGGACTACGCCCGCGGAATATTACAGGCAAGGTGGAAGAAGGTGCGGCGCCTGGGTCGCCGGCTTGAAGAACTCTCGCCCGAAGCGCGCCACGATATGCGCAAGTCCCTGAAGCAGCTTCGTTATCTTTCCGAATTCTTTGCTCCTTTGTACTCCAAGCAGGATCCCCGTCCCTTCATCGAAAAGCTGAAGCAGCTTCAAGACGTGTTCGGCTACCTCAACGATGTCTACGTAGCCCGCCAATTGCGGTCGCTGCCCGCGCTGAATCCCCCGGCAATGAGCACCGCCCATTTCGTTCTGGGCTGGCATGAAGCGGAAGCCAAGCATGTGTGGCGCAAGGCTGGAAAGGCTTGGAAGCAATTGGAAGATTCAGAGCGGTTTTGGAAATAAGAGACTCGCTGAGGAACGGATATGCCGATATCTAAACTTCCACTGTCCGACAAGCAGGCCGTGATGGCGGCACAGACGATTGCAGCTCTGCCGGAGCGGGAGATTCCGGCCATGGTGGGGGAGATGATGTATAAGCGCGATCTTTACAGAACGGTCAGCGCTTTGGACGACCTCATCGCAAGAAACGGGGAACATCGCGCCCTTGCCATAAAGGCTCTCACCAAACTTCAGCTGTGGTGCGGCGGCTAGCACCTTATCCTTGGAAGTTGCCTTCGAAGCGGCCTTCCTGCGCAGGGGGCTGGTCTTGCTTTGGATCTGAATCTAGGTTGGAATCCCAAATTCCTCCCGCCGACTTCACATCATCCAGCGACAATCCAAGGGCAGACACAATGCTTCAGAATGACCGGCAGATAATTGATGTGGCGAAGCACACAGACCAGGTCACGTTCCAGAAATCTACACGCCCCACCCGCAGCGGTATCAAGCTGCCTATGCTGGTGCATGAACGCCTAGCCTTCTCCCCGGAAGAATATATCCGGCGCTATGACATCTTGCAGGACGCCATGGCTGCAACGGGCCTTGATGCCCTTCTGGTGCGCGGGCCTGAGAATATCACCTATGTGATCGGCTATGAGACCCCAGGATACTACAAATATCACTGTGTCATTGTGCCGAGGACGGGCGAGCCCATATTTCTCGTGCGCGATTTCGAGTGGCTGAACACCCCGGAATTCTCCTGGTGCGGCAGGATCGCCAAAGTATTCGACTGGGATCATCCGCCCTCCGTCACGGCCAATATCCTCAAGCAGCTCGGCCTTGACGAAGGCAAACGGATCGGCGTTGAAAAACAGTGTTTCTTCTACACGGTAGACGAACACGAGACACTCGTTCGCGAAATGCCCACCAATTCATTCGTGGATGCCACCAACATCGTCTGGGATACGCGAATGATCAAATCCGCCGACGAGGTGGACGTGATGCGCCGCGCCGCCGCTCTCGTGGACAAGGCGATGCTGGCCGGTTATGAAGCAAGCGTTCCAGGAGCGACTGGCGATCACATCAATGCGGTTGTGAATGCCACCTTGTTCGAATCGGGCGGCGAGTACATGGGTCTGCCGCCGTTTGTACTGGCCGGAGAGCGATCCTGCCTTCCGCACCAGACGGGTGGCCCGAACAAACTGGCCGCGAATGATGTTATGTATTTCGAGATCTCAGCATCTCAGCGGCGTTACTCTGCAGCCCTCATGCGCACCATTTTCGTGGGCACGCCAAAGGAGGAATGGATCAGGGCCTCCGAGGCCTGCATCGAAGCGCTCGATGTCGCCTTGCAAGTCATAAGGCCTGGCGTGACACCCCACGACGCCGATACGGCGGCGCGCGCAGTGACCACCAAGGCCGGCTTCGGCGACTACCATCGCAATCGGCTAGGCTATTCGATCGGCATCAACTATCCCCCGGATTGGGGGGAGGGTGAGATCATATCTTTGCGCCAGGAGGAGCACCGGCCATTGCAGGCAGGAATGACCTTTCACATGCCGCTGCTTTGCCTCAAATATCGTGAATATGGCATCGGCTTCTCCGAGTGCATTATCGTTACGAAGTCAGGTTGCGAACGCCTGTCGAAACTGCCGGCGGAGATCATATGCAAGACCTAATTGACCGGACGGCCATAAGAGATGAATGGACACGGATAAAACCGGAGTTCGACGCCGGGCCCGGCAGTCGGGCTTCCATCGGTCTGATTGCCCTTGCCACCGACCGTGTCGGGGCTCTGGATACGGAACAATTCCTGTCCGTGGAAGGCGTTACCGTTTTTTCGACTCGTGTGCCCATGTCGCCCGTGGCCACACCTGAGTCTCTCCGTGCCCTAGGTGATCATCTGGAGAATGCAGCTCGACTGCTCGTGCCGGGCTCCAGATTGGACGTCGTTGGCTTCAGCTGCACGTCAGGCACCATCGCTATCGGCGAAGACAAAGTAAGAAAAGCGATCTGCGCCGCGCGACCGTCGGCCCAAGTCACCACGCCGATAAGAGCAGGGGTTATTGCATTGAGGCGACTTGGTGCGCGGCGCATTTCTCTTCTGGTTCCTTATCTGCTGCCGACGGCCCAGCTCGTGAGTGATTTCTTTGAGGACCAGGGTTTTGGAATTGAGCGGCGTGCCACATTTGACCTCCGGGGCGATCCTGAAATGAACTTACTATCGCCCGACGCCTTGATTTCGGCTGCCACACAGATCGATACCGCGCGGACCGACGCAGTTTTCATTTCCTGCACCGGACTTGAAACCCGCCACGTTGTTGCCGAAGCAGAGCGCCGGCTCGGAAAACCGGTGGTGACCAGCAATCAGGCCCTGGCATGGCATTCGCTTCGACTGGCAGGCCTTGAGGACCATCTCACCGAACGCGGAAAGCTCTTCGAGCTATCCCTGTCGTGAGCGCCACAACGCGCTCTATTGCGAAAGGTAAATTCGCTCAAGCTTCCCAGCGATGTCTTCGAACGCGTCCTTCAACTCATTGGAATTATCGGCAGTGAAGGCGTGACTTGAACTGGTGGCGCAAGTTGCCAGCTGCATCTCCTGAGTAGACCCGGTCTGGAAGGCGATCGTATAAAGCGTGATCCCCGCTGCCTTGATGTTCGTGCACTGCGTCTGCCAAACCTCGTTTGCCATGTCATCTTCCGTGTCGTGTTTGGGGTAGCTGGGACCCACGGTCGAATAGGCATCCGTGAGGAATATGATGACCTTCTCGGAGTCTCCATAAGGCTTGGCTTCGGTAAATGGCTGACGCTCGGAAAGCGCGCGTAACCCCCATATGAGTCCTGCCCCTGTATAGGTATCGTTGACTTCCGTGGTCAGGTCGTCGATCCATTCCTTGACCGTGTCGGCATCCGAAGTGAGGGGCAGCATTTCGGTCGGATTGCATGTGACCCCTGAAACCGCGGGAATAGGCGTGTCGTCCGAGTCATCGAGGTCGAGGGGGTAATCTCTCGACCCAACACAACCCTCCCATGCCGTCTTGTCCGCCTCGGCGAAGGACATCCATGATTGGTTCTTATTGCTCAATCCCACATTCACATAGGTCGAATAGGGAATGACCGCAAAAGTCACATCCGGGTCCGTTCCATCAGGCGCGAGCGTGTCGACGACAGCCGTAAGTGCCCTCTGCAGCTGGTTCAGATGGGTTTTCATAGAACTGGAATTGTCGATGACCATGGCCACTTCGATGGTGGGCGTGCTGATGGTGGCCGATGACGTGACTGCGATATCCATGCTGTTAATGCCCAAGAGTCCCGTGATGAGAGTGGGAATTTGCACGCTGGCGGTCCCGGTCACGACTTCGTCGGTCACGCTCTGCTTAATCTCCGCATCGATGTTCGGATATTTCTCCGTCCAGTTGGAGGCCATGAACTCCGTTATGACCTCTTCGGCCTCGTGTTCATTCTTCACCTGAGCTGAAGCTGCGGCCAGAACCGCGCTGTCCAGTGCTTGCTGCAGCGACGTGCGGACGCTCGAAGCGTTGATAAAATCAACCGCCATTCCCGCTGCCCCGAAAATTACGGCTGCGGTAATTCCGAAGATTACCGCCACCGATCCACTGGCGGCTGCTCCATAGCTCTGTATCCTGGGCATGATATGTTTCCCTAAAGTAGCAATGATATATATATACAACCATGCGTATTAGCGAGCCGTTTCGCATCGCGCCAAAATTCTTCCTTCGGTAGTAAACAAAGGTTAATTGCACGATTAGGTGGCATGCCGGATGAAATTGGCCTTCAGAATCGGTTGACTTGGTTAGCCGCGCGGCTCATAAACTGGACCGTTGGCCAATAATATGGCTGAACGGCAAATGAGGCCTTCTACGATGCGCCGGGTCTCGTTGAACTGCTTTTGGCAGTGCTGGGCAGTTGGCTGATCCTCCCGTATTGCCTGCTGGGAGTGCTTTCCAAAAGCCATTTTGACCGGGGAAAGGGAGATCGCGGCGACTATTGCTTGCCGCGATCACCCTTTTTGGCAATTCACAAGTGGAGAAGCGCCGACACTTGAAACGCCAAGGCGAGCGCCTCATCCGTTGATGCGACTGCCTTGCCAGCGAGCCCAAGGGTCAGGAATTCCGACGGAGTTGTAAAGCTTAGCCTAGCGCCGCCAAATCCACTCAACGTCGTGCTCTGATCATCGGGATCGAAATTGATGCTTTGATCGAGCAAGACGGCTGAGACCTCATCCCCAAAAGCATATCGAGCATCACCGCCGCCGATCGCAACCAGTTGCAATCCGTCCAGCGAAAAGGGCAGGCCGATGGCGTGCGCGATCTCGCCGCGAGCGGTCAACAAATGGACGTCCCGCGAGTCAACTGTGAGATTGGCGTTCGAGCCCTCTTCTTCATATGCCTTAGAAACAATCCGGAATAGCGCAGCGTCAATGTTGAATTGAGCGTTTGGCCGGCGAGCTTCCAATCTCTGGAAATGCTTGCCTGCGGCGAGACGAAGAATG
>Ga0075431_100006669_pt1 | contig 11468 bp, 7 predicted proteins | sample RhiMetdeltSRZDD5_FD_75297 | JGI IMG/M metagenome (GOLD analysis project Ga0075431, IMG submission 75297) | Populus rhizosphere microbial communities from Tennessee, USA - Rhizosphere MetaG P. deltoides SRZDD5 | ecosystem: Host-associated > Plants > Roots > Rhizosphere > Soil | place: USA...
GCAGCGCCAGCGCCAGTGCAATCGAGATCAGGACGCCGGCAGCTCTCACCGGCCCTCATCGTCGGAACGGCCATCCGCATCGGAAGCGGCCGGGTTCGACTCGGTCAAGACGACGAGCACGGCTTCGACCGACGAGAACTCCACGGCCGGACGAATGATAACGGCACTGAACTCGCCGGCGCTGCGCTCGATCGCCTCTATTTGACCAATTTCAAACCCTTTCGGGTAGATGCCTTCAATACCCGAGGTCACCACGCGATCCCCGACCTTGATGTCCGCGGTACCGGAGACATGGTCGAGTCGCAGCGACGTCCCGGTCCCGACGACCACGCCCTGGGCACGCGATCGCTCGGTGACCGCGCCTGCCGCGGCATCCCGATCGATGAGCAGCTGAACCTTGGAGGCACGCGACGTCGGCAGGATGATTCGGCCGACGACCCCGGCCGGCGAGATGACGGCCATGTCGGGCTTGAGTCCATCGCGCGTGCCCTTGTCGATCGTCGCGGTGCGGAAGTCGGGACTCGCGCCGCCGGCAATGACATAGGCCGCCGTCGTCATGAGCGGCGTTTCCATTTTCATCTCGAGCAGCTTCTGCAGCATGCGCGACTGCTCGGCCAGCGCCCGCTCCTGCTGCAGCCCGACGCGGAGCTGAGCCACTTCGGTCCGCAGTTGCTGATTCTCCTGACGTGTCTGCTGCAGCGCGAAGTAGTTCTGCCACACGTCACGCGCGCCGCCGATGCCGGACGTCGTCGCGCGCTGTACTTCGGCGAACGCACCGAAGGTGAGCGCCTCGAGGACCGGTACGCCGCGCCGGGTGCTCACTTGCGTGGAGATGAGCAGGATGTGTCCGACCACGACGGCCATGAACAACCAGCCAGTTCGTTGTCGGATGTCGAGAAGAGCCATAAACCCGCCGTTAATCGATCGATATCTTCCGCAGCAGGTTGAAGTCCGAGAGCATCTTGCCCGCGCCGAGCACGACCGACGACAGCGGATCCTCGGCCATGGCCAGCGGCAATCCCGTCTCCTCGCGCAGACGCTTGTCGAGGTTCTTCAACATCGATCCGCCACCGGTCAGCACGATGCCGCGGTCGACGATGTCGGCCGAGAGTTCCGGCGGCGTCCGCTCCAGCGCGACGCGGACCGCGTCGACGATCACGTTGACCGTCTCGGTGAGCGCCTCGCGAATCTCCTCGTCGGTGATGGTGATCGTCTTCGGCACGCCCTCGATCAGGTGCCGGCCCTTGATCTCCATCGTCATCTTCTCTTCGAGCGGGTACGCCGAACCGATCTCCATCTTGATCTGCTCGGCCGTGCGCTCGCCGATGAGAAGGTTGTACGTCTTCTTGATGTACTGGATGATCGCTTCATCCATCTCGTTCCCGGCCACGCGCACGGCCTTGCTGTAGACGATGCCGGCCAGCGAGATGACGGCGATGTCGGTCGTGCCGCCGCCGATGTCGACGATCATGTTGCCGGAGGGCTCGGTGATCGGCATGCCGGCGCCGATCGCCGCCGCCATCGCTTCTTCGACGAGGTGTACCTCGCTGGCTTTCGCGCGATACGCGCTGTCCTTCACGGCGCGCTTCTCCACCTGCGTGATCTCCGAGGGCACGCCGATGACGATGCGCGGCCGCACCCACACGTTGCGGTTGTGCGCCTTCTTGATGAAGTAGGTCAGCATCTTCTCGGTGACCTCGAAGTCGGCGATGACTCCGTCCTTCATCGGCTTGATCGCCACGATGTTGCCGGGCGTGCGGCCCAGCATGTCCTTGGCGTCCTTGCCCACCGCTTCCACGCGGCCGTTGACTTTGTTGATCGCCACGATCGACGGTTCATTGACGACGATGCCCTTGCCGCGGGCATAGACGCACGTGTTGGCCGTGCCGAGGTCGATCGCGAGATCGCTGGAAAAGAGCGAGAAAAACGAACCGAGAGGCAACTACGAGCCCTCCTGGGCGAAATGAATACCGTCCTTGCCGGCGGCTTTGACCCTATACATCGCCATGTCGGCTTCCTTCATTAATTCGTCGGCCGATTTTGGCTTGTCGGGGGTGAGCGTGGCTACTCCAATCGACGCCGTTTGACGGACGGAGAGACCGTCGGAGGTCAGGAAGCGGGCGGCCCGCATCTTCTCGAGAATTCGAGTGGCGACCGACAGCGCGCCATCGGCACCGGTGTCGGGCAGGATCAGCGAGAACTCGTCGCCGCCGAAGCGCGCCACGACATCGGTTTCGCGCGAGCAGCCTTTGATCACGGCGGCGGCCTCGACGAGGACTTTGCTTCCCGCGAGATGCCCGTGGTTGTCGTTGACCTGCTTGAAGCTGTCGAGGTCGAGAAACAGCAGCGACAACGGACGGCCGTTGCGCACCGCGCGTTTGGCTTCGCGGCGCAGCACGATGTTCAGGTAGCGCGAGTTCGAGAGCCGCGTCAAATCGTCGGTCACCGAGAGCGCTTCGGCCTTCTGCAGGGCCAGCGCATTGTCGAGGGCAATGGCCGACGGCTCGAGGAACGCGCGCAGCGCGAGTACCAGCGACGGTGTCATCGACGGAGCGGCGGACGAGGGCGTGGGATCGAGACCGACGAGCACCCCGACGCTGCGATTGCGGCAGAGCAGCGGGAACGCGACGACCGATCCGGCAGCGCCGGGCCCGCTGCGTGAATCCTGTGCAAGGTCTCCCGAAAACAGCTCGGTGCCGTGACGCATCACCCAGTTGGCCGCCGACCACAGCGACGGACCGAGGCTGGGAACCAGTCCCGCATCGGCCAGCACGTTCAGATGGCCATTCAGATCGTGGGCGATGACCACCCAGCAGGGCGCGGGAATCCATTCCTGCGCCTGCCGAACGAGCCACTCGGCGACCTTGCGGGGGTCGAGCGTGGCGTTGGCCTCGCGCACGGCCTCGATCAGGGCGTCGCGGCGGTCGATCCGCGTCTTGAGGGCGCGCGCACGGATCTTGAGCCTGGCGGCCAGGTCCGGCCGCCGGGGACGTCGAGCCGCACGAGGGGCTGCGTCACGCTTTCTGGAGACAGATCTCACGGACGTGGAAAACCGCTAAGTCCTTTCGCTGCTAGCAAATAATATCACAAGGCCCGGGTCGGTCAGGCGCCTCGCGCCCGATCGCCGTCGGCTGTTGTGACCTCTTCGAGACTCTTATCGGACGGTCGTGCAACTGGTTGCAGCTTCGTTATTTCGTGGCGTACATTTGGTGCTTGGTCTTTCGGCCTCTGTTCTTGGTCCTCAGGACCTCGAACCAAGGACCAGGAACGGACCAGGCGCCAAGAACCAAGGACAAAGGACCTCGATCAAATGACGATGCTCGACCGGATGCGCCGTCGCCGGAACATCCTGAAGTGGACGCTTGCGGCTGTCGTGCTCACGTTCGTCGCCTTCTACATCCCTGATTTCGTGAGCACGCGGCCGACGACTGGCGCCGCGCCGGGCGAGGTCGTGGCCGAAGTCGGCGGCCGCGAAGTCACTGCCAGCGAGTTCCAGCAGCGATACATCTCGCAGATCCAGTCGTACCGGAACCAGTTCGGCGGCAACATCAATACGGCGCTGCTGCGTCAGCTCGGCGTCGATCAGCAGATCCTGAATCAGCTGATCGAAGAGCAGGTCGCGCTGATCGAAGCCGACCGCAACGGCATTCGCGTCACCGACGACGAGCTCGCGCGCCAGATTCTGTCGCTGCCCGGCCTGCAGGAGAACGGACAGTTCATCGGCGAGGCGCGTTATCAGCAGTTGCTGCAAAGCCAGAACCCGCCGATGACGACGAGTCAGTTCGAGGAAGGGCTTCGCCGCAGTCTGATCGTGGACAAGCTTCGCTCCGCGCTCACCGACTGGATGGCGGTGCCCGACAGCGAGCTCGAACGTGAATATGCGCAGCGCAACGAGAAGGTGAAGCTGCAGGTCGTCGCGCTGACCGCGGATCGGTTCCGCGACAAGGTGACCGTGACCGATGCCGACGTCGCGGCGCATTACCAGTCGCACAGCGCTGAATATCGCCGCGGCGAGCAGCGCAAGATCCGATACGTGCTGCTCGATCGCGAGCAGGCCCGTCAACGCGTGGTCGTACCGCCGACCGACATCCAGCGTTACTACAACGACAACATCCAGCAGTACCAGACGCCGGAACAGGTCCGCGCCAGTCACATCCTGCTCGAGACGGCCGGGAAGAACGACGCCGACGTGAAGAAGCGAGCGGATGAGATCTTGAAGCAGGTGAAGAGCGGCGCCGACTTTGCGGAACTGGCCAAGAAGGTCTCGGAAGACAAAGGCTCGGCGACAAACGGCGGAGACCTCGATTACTTCGGGCGGGGCCGCATGGTGCCCGAGTTCGAGCAGGCGGCATTCTCGATGCAGCCGGGCCAGATCAGCGATCTCGTGAAATCGCAATTCGGCTACCACATCATCAAAGTGGTCGACAAGAAGGCCGGCGCGACTCGCCCGCTCGAAGAAGTGCGCGCGCAGATCCAGCAGCAACTGGCGACGCAGACCGCCGAGCAGCGTCTTGCCGATCAGGCGAGCAACCTGGAGTCGCGTATCAACGATCCCGGCGATCTCGACGCCGCGGCCAAAGACCTGGGCGTGATGGTGCAGGAGTCGGGCTTGTTCACGCGCGAGGATCCGGTCCCTGGACTCGGCGTCGCCCCGCAGGTGGCTCAGGAAGCGTTCACGCTCATGGACAAGCAGGTCAGCAAGGCGATCCAGTCGCCACGCGGACCGGTGTTCATCACCGTCACCGAGAAGAAGGACCCGTACGTGCCAAAGCTCGACGAGGTGAAGGACCGCGTGAAGGAGGATCTGATTCGCCTGCGCGCGACGGAATTGAGCAGCGAGCGCGCCAGCGCGATTGCGGCGTCGCTGAAGTCAGCGCCAAACTTTGCCGCCGCCGCCAAGGCGCAGGGCTTCGAGGCCAGAGACACCGAGCTCATTCCCCGGAACTCGGCGCTGCCCGATAACATCGGCGTGAGCCCGGAAGTGGACAAGGTGGCGTTCTCCCTGCCGGTCAACACGGTCAGCGATCCAATCAAGACCAGCGACGGCACGGTGATCGTCCGCGTCGTCGAGAAGGACTCGGTGACGCCCGAGGAGTTCCGGAAGGGCAAGGAAGCGTTCCGCGCCGAAGTACTCAACGAGCGCCGCGGCCGCTTCTTCGCCGCCTACATGACGAAGGCGCGCGACCGCGTCAAGCCCGAGATCAACGCCGAGGTCGTCCAGCGCATCGTCTCGATGTATCAACTCTAGTTGGCGGTTGGTGGTTCGTAGTTGGTGGTAAAGGCCAAAAACGCCCTACCACGAACCACGAACCACCAACCACCTACCGGACGAAGGCAAAAGGCAGCAACGCGAGCGGCTCGCCGCGCTTGAACAGCCGCGCCGGCGCAGTCAACGCGCCGATCGCACGTGCGTCGCTGCGATTTCCCCAAATACTGAGCAGGCTCGCGCCGCCACCCAACTGCTCCGACAACGCTTCGTAGAGCGTTCGCCGTCCGGTGAAGACGACCAGCTCGACGTCTTCGTCCTTCGGAATCTTCGCGCGCTCCTTGGCGAGCGCAATCGCGGTGTCGAGCCCGCCGAGCGCATCGACGAGGCCCTTCTCGCGCGCCTGCTGACCGGTCCACACGCGCCCCTGCGCCACGGCGTCCATCTTCTCGGGCGTCGTCTTGCGAGATTCGGCCGCCTTCTCGACGAAGTCGTCGTAGACGTTCTGCATCATCTCCTGCACCTTCATGCGCTGCGACGGCGTGAACGGCGTGAACGGCGAGCCGATGCTGGCATTGGGGCCCGATACGACGGCATCGTTGTTCACGCCGATCTTGTTGAGCGCGCCGCCAATCGCAATCTTGCCGCCGAAGACGCCAATCGAACCGGTGAGTGTCCCCGGCTGCGCGACGATGGAGTGACCGGCCATGGCGATGTAGTAGCCGCCAGAGGCCGCGAGATCCGACATCGACACGATGAGCGGGCGGGCGTTGTCGGCGTCGCGTGTGATCATCAGCTCGCGCCAGATGACGTCCGACGCGAGCGCCGACCCGCCCGGACTGTCGACCCGCAGCACGATCGCCTTGACGCTGCTGTCCTCGCGAGCGTCGCGGATCTGCTCGATCAGCGTCTCCGAACCGAGGATGGTGCCGTTCACCGGATCGAACGTGCTCTTCCCCGACGCGATGGTGCCGATGGCATAAATCAGAGCGATGCGAGAGCGCGGACGGAACCCGACCGATGCCGGCGTGATCCGCAGATAATTGCGTCCTTCGACGCGATCCATCTCGTCTTCACCCAGCGTGGGCTCGCGCTCGGCAAGCTGATCCTCGTAGGCGAGATCGTCCACCAGCCCGAGCCTGAGTGCGTCGTCCGGCACGAACGGCCCCTGATCGAGAAGCCCGCGGACCTCCTGTTCGGACTTCTTCCGGCTCTCGGCAATGCCTCGCACCATCTGCTCGTACATGTCGCGATTGAGCGACTCGGTCATCTCGCGATGCGCCGGCGTGAATCCCTTCTCGGTGAGCTGATTCGCCGCCGACTTGTAGTCGCCGATGTGGATGAAGTCTGGATACGCCCCGAGCTTGTCGAACGCGCCGCGCAGGAAGATCTCGTACGAGGCCACGCCGCTCAGGTCGAGCGGGCTGCTCGGCAGCAGGTAGACCTTGTCGGCGGCGGAGGCGAGGTAGTACTCACGGTCGCCACCGTACTCGAGAAACGCCACAACGCGCTTGCCCGACTTGCGGAAGTCGATGACAGCGTCACGGAGCTCCTGCACCTTGGCCCAGTACGGCAGCTGGAGACCGGACGGCATGAGCAGTACGGTCTTGATGCGCGAGTCGCGCCGGGCCTTGCGGAGGTTGTCGACAAATCCGCGCACGGTATCGACCTCCCGGCCGAACACCTGGCCGACCACGTCGTCAGGGACGACCTCCTGGAGCTCGCCGCCGGGCCGCAACACGAGCGCGGCAGACGAGGGCACCGCCGGGGCGCTCGAGACCGCGAGATACATGAACGTGATTCCCGCGAAGGACACGAGCATGGCCAGACCGATGAACGCGAAGACGAAACCGACGCCGCGGCGTAGAGCCACGTGACTCCTCCTGAAAGGGTGTTCGGCTATTGTGTCAAAAACGGTGCTTGGAATCCGTGGCTGAGATCGCGGTCGATATCGAACAGCTCAACGCGTCCGGTGATGGCGTCGCGCATTATCGCGGGCGTCCGCTGACCGTGGCGGCCACCATTCCGGGCGAGCGGGTGCGGGTCTCGCTCGATCCATCGCGGAAAGGGTCCGCGTTGCTCCTCGAAGTCATCCGCCCATCTCAGCATCGCATCCAGGCGCGTTGCACACATTTCGGCGTCTGCGGCGGCTGTGCCTGGCAGCACATCGCGTATCCCGAGCAACTGCGTCTCAAGACCGAAATGGTCGACCGGCTCGTTCGGCAGGCCGTGCCGAACGCACCGGCGGCACGGCCGATGATCGCGGCGACGCCGCTCGATGATCCATGGCACTACCGGCAGAAGGTCCATTTCGTGTTTGCAAGAGATACCGGCCTGATCATGGGCCACTACGAACGCGGATCACGGCGCGTCATGGCCGTTCGCGAGTGTCCGGTGCACGACGAGCGAGGCAACGCGGTCGCGTTCGGCCTCTTCGAGACATACGCCAGGAGCGGCGGACGACACGGACTGCCGACGCTCAAGAGCGTTGCGATCCGCGTCAGCGGCGCCACCGACGAGACGATGGCGACGCTGGTCGTGAGGGACAACTCGGATCCACAGCTGCGAGCCGCGACGAAGCGAGCACTGGCGGCACGCTGGGCGCCCTCGTCCTTTCACGTGAACGTTCACCCGCGCGGCGACGCCTATATCTTCGGACCTGAAACGCGGCGCGTCACCGGCACCGAACGGCTCCGCGACGAAGTGGCAGGCGTGAGCTTCCTGATCTCGCCGACAGCGTTCTTCCAAACCAGCGTCAAAGCCGCGGAGGTTCTGGTGCGTCTCGTGCTGGAGGCCGTTCCGGCCGGGGCGGAGGTTCTGGATCTCTACGCCGGCGCCGGTCTGTTCGCGTTGCCGCTGGCCGTACGCGGTCATCGCGTGACCGCGGTCGAAGCCAACCGCGCCGCGGTGGCCGATGGTGAAGCGAGCCTGCGCGTGAACCGCATTCCGGAAGAACGCTGCCGGTTCGTCGCCAGGCCAGTGAGCACGTTCACGGCGCGGGCCCTTCGGCCACGCTCAGGGCAGGCCCTTCGACGGCGCTCAGGGCAGGCCCGCTCGACGCCGGCGGTCATCCTCGATCCGCCCCGCGAAGGGTGTGAAGCGGTCGTGCTCGACGACGTCTTCGGGCGTATGAGCCCCGCACAGGCCGTCTACGTCTCCTGCAACCCCGAGACGCTCGCCCGTGATCTCGCGCGCATCGTGCGGCATGGATACGCGATCGCATCGCTGCAGCCGGTGGATATGTTTCCCCACACGCCGCACATCGAGACGGTGGTGACGATTACGCGCCGAAGCCAGCCGCGGTGAGCTCGTGGGCCCAGATGAGGGCACCGGTGTAGGCCTGCTGCAGGTGCGGCTCCAGCGCGCCAATCGTTTCGGCGCTGGCGACCGCGTCTTCCCACCCGCCGTCCTCGTAGGCGATCACGGAGGCGAGCACGCGGCGCAGCGAGTTGTCGCGTCCAAGCAGCGCGTCCCGCGCCGCATCCGACAGTGGCAGTTCGGCGATCGCCTCGCCCATCGGCCGGCCGAGCATCACGTCGAGCAGCGAGCAGAGTCCGACCAGGAACAGCTCCCCGGAGCTGGCGTCGCTCACCTCGTCGCCAAGCAGCTCGCAGGCCCGCGCCCGCAACAGTGCGACAGTCGCCAGCTCCGTCGTCACGCCGGCGTTCAGCTTCGAGAGACACCAGATTGATGCCCACTTGCGGATCGGGCCGACGCCGAGCAGCACCAACGCCTCGCCGATCGATCGCACTTCACGGCGAATCGGAAACGCTGCCGAGTTGATGCACTGCAGCACGCGCAGGCTGAGTGCCGCGTCCTGCTTCACGAGATCCTCAAGCCGTTCGATCGTCAGCGCCGGCTGATTGAGTGCCGCCAATAACCGCAGGTGCGAGACGTGACGCGTCGCAACCACACCGCCGGAGCGCATCTCGGGTCTGCGGAAGTAGTGGCCTTGAAAGAGACCGCAGCCGGCCTCCCGCGCCCAGTCGAAGACCTCGCGCGTCTCGACCTTCTCGGCAATGATGGCGATGCCCTTCGGGGCGAGCCGGCGGACCAGTTCTGTGACCGTGTCGCGGGCGATCGCGAGCGTGTCCACCTTGACGTGGCTGACAAACGGCAGCAGCGCTTCGGCGGGAGATCCGGGAACGAAGTCGTCGAGAGCGAGACGATACCCTGATTCACAGAGCGCCCGGCAGGCTTCGATGACTTCCGCATCGACCGTGATGTCCTCGCGCAGCTCGAAGACGGCCAGCGACGGACGCAGCAGCGTCGCGATTCCGTTGATCAGCATCGAGCGCGTCACGTTGATGAATGCCGTGCGGCCATCGGTCAGCGTGTCGAGACGGAGGTCGAGCATCGCACCGGTGAGCACCGACGCGCCGGCGACGTCGCCTTCAACGGTGCAGGCGGTGTCGCGGACGCTGCCGCGGTACAGCAGCTCGTAACCGATGACGTGTCCGCGCGCGTCGAGAATGGCCTGCCGCGCGACGTGCACCATCGGTCGTGACTCTTCGCGATGAGAAGCGACCGGCATACGGACTCACAGGCAATCGGCACCAAAGGCGCCGGCTTCACGGAGTAGACTGCGCCGCCATGCGCAATTCCCTGCAGCGGCGACAGGCCCCAAGGGCTGGATGCCGTTAATCGCCTCTCAGAGCGATCAACGGATCCGTGCGCGACGCGCGAAGGGCCGGCAGCGCGCATGCCAGTAGCGCCGTAACCACGAGCACTGCTGCTGCCAATGAGAGCGTCACTGGATCTTCTGGTCTGACACCGAACAACAACGTCTCGACGAGCCCGACCGTGGCGAGTGCTCCAAGCAACCCCACCACGACCCCGCCGATCGTCACCGTCAGCGTGTCGCGAACGATGTCCCAGACGACACGCCCGCGGTTGGCGCCGACGGTCATGCGAATACCGATCTCTTTTCGCCGCTGCGTCACCGCCTGCGCCATCAGGCCGAATACGCCAACCCCAGCGAGGAGGACGACGAGTGCCCCGAAGAAGCCCGAGATCGATGCCGTGAGCCGTTCGAGCAGCAGCGATCGGCCGGTGATGTATTGCATCGTCACGATGTTGCCGAGGCGCTCGAGCCCAAGCCGCTCGACCGCCTCGTGCAGCGCCGTCGAGGAGAGGCTGTCGGCGCGAATGACGAAGCATTTGAAGCTGGCGTTGCGGTCCTGCAGTGCGGCCGTGTAGGCGGCCATCAGGTCGGGATCCTTGAGATCGTAGAGCCGCGCGTCAGAGACGACGCCGATGATTTCGAGTCCATTTCGCGACGGATCCAGCCCGACGCGCACGCGCTGTCCGATCGGGTCGCCGTTGCCGAACAGCGAGCGTGCGAGACTCTCGCTGAGCACGGTGACACCTTGCCCCCTCGCGCTGTCGCGCCAATCGAAGTCGCGCCCTTTCACGATGCGAAGACCGACGGCTTCGAAGAAGCCTGGCGACACCGGACTGCGCGTCGCGGCGACGCCGGTCGCAGTGGCGGCCCCGATAGGGATCACCGCATCGCGGGGGCCGCCGCCAGACCCCGGCTTGAGCAACGAAATGCTGGCGCGCGTGACTCCTGGCAGAGAGTCAATACGGCCCAGCACCTCACGGTAATAGGTGTCGTTGTCGACATTCGCATACGCCCCAGGCCGAGCGGCTTCGGGATAGGCCACGAAGACATTGCCACTTCGTTCGATGCCGGTGTCGAGCGTATGCAGTTCCGAGAGGCTCCGGATCAACACTCCCGCCGTGGCCAACAGCACGAGCGACATCGCGATCTGCGTGGCGACGATGAGCCGCCCGGTATGGCTGCCGTGGCTCATCGTTCGTGCGTCGGCACGAATCGCTTCGACGGGCGCGCCTCGCGTGGCGCGCCAGGCGGGCACCAGCGTGCACAGCACTCCGGCAACCACCGCGGCAACGGCCGTCAGGGCGACAACGCGCAAGTCGGGATCGCCGTTGAACACCGCCGGGACGAGCAATTCGTCGAACACGATGCGAACGATCGCCGCGCAGGCCCAATACGACAGCAGGATGCCGCCGACCGCGCCGGCAAGCGAGAGCAGGACGCCCTCGGTGATCAGTTGTCGCGCGACGTGCCAGCGGCTGGCGCCCAGCGCCAGACGCATGCCGATCTCCTGACGCCGTACGCTCGCCCGAGAGAGAAGAAGGCCGGTTACCGTCGTGCACGCGATCAGCAGCACCAACGCGGCCACGCCGAGCAGAATGACAAGCGGCCGCGTGTATTGCCGGCGCAACGCGGTGTCGT
>Ga0075431_100006674_pt1 | contig 11463 bp, 10 predicted proteins | sample RhiMetdeltSRZDD5_FD_75297 | JGI IMG/M metagenome (GOLD analysis project Ga0075431, IMG submission 75297) | Populus rhizosphere microbial communities from Tennessee, USA - Rhizosphere MetaG P. deltoides SRZDD5 | ecosystem: Host-associated > Plants > Roots > Rhizosphere > Soil | place: USA...
GACACGGTGCCGTCGTCGATGACGTTGCCGGCCTCATCGCACCAGCATAAATAAACGACCTGACCGACCTTGAGCTTGCCGGCGTCCCGCACCATGACCCGGGCCAGAAACGATGCCGCATCGGGACCCGACACGTCGTACTTGTAGAGCGGCGTCACGTCGACGAGCCCGGCGGTATGGCGGAAGGCGTAGTACTCGCGCTCCATATACGTGTCGTAGGAACGCACGGCGTAGTATCCGGCCCAATCCTTCCAGAGAAGGCTCGTGCATAGCTGGGACGTGCGGGGAAAAAACGGCGTGGGCAGGGGCATCGATCGGCCTTAGGTGGCTTCTGGCTCGAGCAGGACGGCGTCCAGATTCCAGCGGTCCCGGAGCCAAGTTTCGAAGCCGTGTTCGGGAGCAAGCGTCTCGAAGATCGCGTGCGCTCCGGCGGCGACCATGGATTCGCGCGATCCAAAGCCGGTGGTCACGCCAACCGCCAAAAATTCATTCTTCAGACCGGCGGCAATGTCGTGCTCGGTGTCGCCGATCACGAGCACGTCCTCCGGACCAATAGGATGGCCGGACCGCACGCGAGCGATCTCCAAAGCGCGTGCCGCCAGAGCCGCGCGATCCTCATGATCGCTACCGAATCCCCCAAACGGGAAATAGGAGTTGAGACCGAACGGATCAAGCTTGATGCGCGCCCCGCGCTCGAGATTTCCGGTCAGGAGGCCGAGCGACACAACGGGATTCCGGGCCAAACGAGGAATCAGCTCCTCGATTCCGTGGCAAAGTTGCTTGTCGGCGGTCTGGGCGACGGTCACGCGCAGGTGACGGTAGTAGGCCTCCTCGAACTGCGTCTTGTGTGCCTGGAAACGATGGGGTTCGATGCCAAACGCACGAGCCATATCGGCCAGGATCTTGGGATCGGTGAACCCACCGAAGGCCACGTTTCGCACCTCGGGGTAGTCTTCCATCCGCAGCTCGAACACTTCCGCAAACGCGCGCTCGAGGCCGCGCCGGCCCATACCCGCGCCGCGAATCAAGGTGCCGTCGATATCGAAAAGGATGAGGTGCACGGCGGGAGTATACCCCGGTCGGGTTCGGGTTTGCCGCGCGCGTAGACGCTTTTCCGTTCGATCCTTACTCTCTGCGGTTCATGGGGGCGTTTCGCATCGTCTTCGCTCTCGTCCTGGCCGCGAGCGTTGGATCATTGGCCTGGCATCTTGGCGCGCGCGGCCATCCATTCGTCCTTCCTCTCGATGATGCCTACATCTACCTCCAGTACGCCCGGACTGCGGCATCGGGACACTGGGGCGCGTACTTCCCGGGCGGACCGGCTGGCGCTGGAGCGACAAGCCTTGCCTGGCTGATTGGCCTCACCAAGGCCGCGTACATCTTCAAGATCGTTCGCGCCTCACTGGAAACCGCCCTTCCGGTTGCGGCGCTGGTGGGATGCACGCTTTCGCTGGCCCTTTCGTTCTGGCTCATGCTCCGCCTCGCCGCGCGACACGGTGTGCGCCGCCTATTGACGCTCCTCCCCTGCCTCATCGCCCTCGTGTCGCCGCTTTGGATGTTCGGGGCGATGAACGGCATGGAAACCGGGTTCTATGCCATGGCGCTCGTGGCCGGAGCATGGGTTTTGGTGGGCGGGGGATTGCTGTGGCTCCTTCCCCTCGCCCTCGCGCGCCCCGAAGGGGCGGTGTTGGCGTTGGCGATATTGGCCTGGAAACTCCGCCGTGTTGCGGCCGATCGATCACGGTCCTGGATCATGTTGGGAGTAGTCGTCGCGGCGGTTCTTTCGCTGACCTGGCCCTGGCTCCTGACCGGACACCCCGCGGCGGCGTGGGAAGCCAAGTCGCTCTGGCAGGAACCCAAGACCGAGGTCCGCAATTTCTACATTCCCCGATTGCCCTACTTCGCCTGGCGCTCGCTCTGGTTTGGCCTCTCTGGAGCACGCTCCCAGCCACCGCTCGGTCTAGCCGACGCATTCTTCCGGGTGGGTGCATGGCCCATGTGGGCGTCTCTATTGTTTTTGGGAAGCGGCGCTCTGCTGACGTTCATCGGTCGGCGCGGCCGAGCGTTGATCGTGCTCTGGACACTCGCGTCATTGCCGGCGCTCGTCTCGGTGGCCTGGGATGCACAGTTCTATCGCTATCTCGTTCCCGGATACGCGTTGCTCATTGTAGGAGCGGTCGTGGGATGGTTTGGCGGAGACCACGGTCGCAAACGGATGGGACTCGGGGGAGCACTCCTCTTGCTTGCCGTTTTCGGCGCGTTTGCTGCGCCGAGCGGCCTTGGCACCACCATGCGCCGGCTCTACCGAGGCGAGTGCGAACGCATCGAAAGCACGCAGCTTCGCGTGGGCCACTGGATCGCCGGCAACCTGAGCCCGGAGGCACGCATAGCCACCCATGACGTGGGGGCCATCGCCTTCGCGAGCGGGCGGCCGGTTGTGGATCTGGTCGGCTTGGTCACCCCCGCATTGGCGGGTGCCTACCGGCATGGCGAAGGCGCGCTCTGGGAAGCGCTGGATGCGCTTTCGCCCGAAGCGCGCCCCACGCACATGGCCGTGATTCCGGCCTGGATGCCCTACCTCTATCGCACAGATGTGTTCAAGGAACGGCTTTTAGGCTTGGCATCGGAGCGCTCGGAACGCTCGCCGATCGGACAAACGTTCGAGGTGTGGTCGCTCAGCTGGCCCGCGGATGATCGCGATCGTTTCCCGATCGGGAATTTCGACGACGTCCCCTATACCTACGGGCCCGCTTCGGAGCGAACGGATTGGACCATTGTCGACGAGCTGGATGTCGCGCATTTGCCATCCGAACGAGCGCACCGGTATCACGATGCGACGGGAAACGGGATAACGGTGGTGCGCGAGTTGGGCTTTGGGCAGGCCGAGGCGGGGCAGCCCGCCGCGATCGAGGGCGGACGGGACATAAACGGATCGTCTCGCTTCGTCATGAGCGCCCACGCGGGTTCGTCGGCCCTATTGCTGCTTCGCGCCACAACCGTTGAACGTCCGGAGCTCAGCATTCGGATCGGCACCTGGTCCGGCATCATCCGCATGGCTCGAAACGAACACCTGTTTCAGGAGGCCGCACTCCTCATTCCGTCCGAAGCGGTGACGGAAACGTTGGACATCACCGTGGACGGACATGGCTACCGAGCGTTTCACTGGTGGCTGTTACAGCGTTCGTACGAGCACGAGGACTCACCGTGACGAGCGCGGTGCTGCAGTACCGAACAGGAAATATCTCTCGGTTTCAGAGAGTTGGGAGCCCCACTCCAACCGGTCCAACCGTTCGGCCAAAGATTTCGCCTGATAGAACAGCTTGAAGATTCGGAACTCGCGTCCGTCGTCGAGCTTGCGAGAGACCGTCGTGCCGTCTTCGCCTTCCAGCCGGTGATCCCGGGCGGTGGAGGTGGGATCGTATCTGGAATCGACCAGGAATACGGATCCTTCGGGACTCAGGCAGCCTCGCAGCGCATTCCAGAATGGATCGAACCGCTCGGGCGGCACGTGAGAGAGCCAGAATCCGCAGAACACGCCGTCGTAGAGGATTTCGGGAGACCAGTCGAAAAGATCGGCGACGACGTGGGTCACCCGGGCCGCATGGCCTCCCGCCTCGAGTCGAGCGCGATTGATCTGTAACGTTTCCGGCGAGGCATCCACCGCGGTGACGCTCGTCGCCCGAGCGGCGAGGCGTTCGGTCCAGAGTCCCGTCCCCGCGGCCAGATCGAGAACGCGCCCGTGAGGAATCCACGCATCCACTGATTTGGAAACCGTGGCGACATCCCGGAACCAGGCCGCGTTGTACTCCGCGCCGCGATCGTAACGCCCTCGGCGAAAGAACCAGTCGTCGTACTCACCCGAACGGGCGCGGTAGTACTCGATCTGGGATTGGAGGAGCGCGTCTGTAGGCTCAGGCATGGATTTGTTCCCCCGAAGCCGAGCGACCGGATCCCAGCTCTCTCCGCTTCTCGCGTCGAAACATCAGCGCATGATCAGGATCTTGATGGGGAGAGCGGACACGTCCCCGTCGAGGCCGACAAAGTACGTGCCCGACGGGACAGGACTCCCCGCCGCGTCAAGTCCGTCCCAGATCAGCTTTCGTTCACCAGCTTCCACGAACCCCTCCCTCAAAATCCGTACCTGGCGACCGGCCACGTCGTATACGGTTCCGCGCACCGAACCGGCCTTCGGAAGCACGTAACGGATTTCAGTGACCCCGTGGCTGGGGTTCGGACTTGCGGAAAGTCGCGGAGTCAGGGTGTGGCCGTCCACCACGCCCACCTGAGCAAGAGGGGCATACCCCAGAAGTGCAATGTCGTCGATCCACCAGCCATCACCGGTCTCTCCAAGATCACTGGTGAGTCGGAATCGCAATCGCACGTTCGCGTGGCCCACGAGGTTCCCCAGGTCCACCTCTTCTTCGAACCAGTGCAGCTGGGTGCCGAAATATCCGGGCTGGCCGTCGGTCTGGGTTCCAAATTGATAGCTTCCCTGAGTCCCGTGTCCGATGAGCATGTGCTCGCTGCGAAGGGGGGACCAGACCACCCCTCCGTCCACGCTGGCTTCGATCCTCCCGAAATCCATCCCCTCCTCAATGTCCCATCGCGTGCGAAACCGTAACACTGCGTTCAGCACGCCGCTCATATCGATCGATGGAGTAAGGGTAAGCGACATGTTCATGTACTGGGGGTAGGGCGCGCCCGGGGAAACCGAAAAGACCGGATTACCGTCGACGGTCTCAATCCCCCATGTACCCTGCGCCGTCCAGTTCCCCAGGCCACTCCCCGCGGCATCGGCGAACAATGTGCTCGGTTGCCCAACTCTGAGCGCCAAAGTATCTCGCCCCGCGTAGCGGTCCCCCGAAATGGAGAGGTAGAGCGGCACCCGCGTTCCGGGAACACAGGCGGGATTCGCGGTAAGGAAGCACGAGCTTGAGGAAATAGGCCAGCTTGCTGCGTCCGGAGTCAGATCAGGAAATTGAGGATCGGCGCCATGCACCACCACTTGCGGATGCCCGGAAATCACGGTCACGCGAAGGTTCTCCCCGCTCGAGCTCACGCCCTCGTTCCGGAGACGAAATCGGATAAAGCGCCCTTCCCCCGGACGCAAGGCATCGTCAGGCGAATCGATGCGCAGGCTATCCGCTTGGATGAACGGCCCCGCCGCGTAGGAGAGCACGAGATTCGAATGGAGCTGGAGTACAGCCAAAGGAAGGATTCGAGCGGGGGGAGGCCAGAAATTGTCATCGACATTCCCGATCTCGGTGCTCATGGCCCAGACGGGCGGTTTCACCACATTCTCTCCGTACATCCAGTCCGCGGCCACTCCGTTCGCCGCATAGAGGATCCGGGTGCTCTGACCACAGCGATAGCCGACGCTCCGCATGCGGGCATCCCCCAACCGGATGAAATCCGAAGAGTCCGGCGCAGCCTGGTAGATGTAACTCCAGGGATACAAGCATAGTTCGCCATAGGTGTGAAAGTTCTCGGCGGTCACGAAAGCTTTGGCGATGCAAAAATCACGGAGAGCCTGAGTCTCGGGTTCACTGAACGGCGCGGGGCCTCGGTAGGTTTCGTCGCCGCGCCTGCGCGAGGATCCAATGTTGTCATATCCCCAGGCATAGCCAAAGTTGCGATTCAGGTCGACGCCGTTATTGTTTTTGCGCTGGAGGCCAAAGGCCCCGGTTTGCAGCCAGGTGTTGTAGTTGTTCTCGTATCCATCCGGATTCACGACCGGCACGAACCACATCTCTCGCTCTCGAACGAGATACGTGAGCTCCGCGTCCGTACCGTAACCCTGGAGGAGAGCGGACAAGAAATAGAGGAGGGCTTGCATACCCTCCGGCTCCCGAGCATGGGTGAGGGCGTTGTAAAACACGGCGGGACGCGTACCCAGGGGACGGGAGAGATCCGTGACCACCACGGCACGGATCGGTCGTCCACTGACCGAGGTACCGATCGTCTGGACCGGACCCACGATCCCGGACGGATCGGTCGTGGAGATCGAATCGAGGAAGGCATAGACCTCGTCCAGGGTCCAGAATCCAGCCAGAGATCCCTGACCAAAGGGGGGAACGTTCCAGCCCGTACTTGGTGCGGCGGGCCGTGCGGAAGCGGGAGTAACGCCACCACGCTGAACCAGTTCTCTTCCCCAATCGTGGCTTACTTCCCGGAAAGTGAGCCCCAGAGCTTCTAGCCGCTCGCGCGTTCCCGGCCAGCCGAGCACGCGAGCGTGACGGCCCGCCCGGGCTTCCAGAAGATCGACTCCTAGGGAACCGAGTCGGCGCACGGCGTCAGGGGTTCCGAGATCGACTTCATACATAGGAAGCGGAGGATTGCCGCGGTTTGCGTTGAACGTCTCGGTTGGATTCGCCGTCACCGTGGCGGGAAGAATCACGAGAAGGCAACCCGCATAGAACCGGGTCGACACGCGGTAAAAAGGCCGGAACAGAACGAAATGGCGCATCGCAGATCCGAGGTGCAGGTGGAATGTATCTGGGGGATACGTTAAACGCCGCGGAAACGTCCTTCACTGGAGTTTATCATCTCCATCCCCTAAACACGAAAGAAGCGTTTGTGCCCAGTCGAATCGACCAGCGCTTCTCTTTGCGATGATCCTTACAAATACTTCCGTGCCGCGGGCATGGTGCGGTTATCCGAAATGCCGTCGCCCGAAGCGTTCACGGTGATGATCCCCACCGCGAACCGTTCGGGAAACATGGCCACGCCCTCTTCCGCCGCTTCTTGTGCGGGCATGCCGCTCACGATGCGATCGTAGACGTGCTTGGCCAGCACGCGGCGCATGATCTCCTCGCCATCGCCCGTGGCGGCCACCGCCCCGTGCGGCCCGGCATAGAGCCCGGCCCCGATGATGGGCGTGTCGCCCACACGACCGCGCAGCATGATGGACGTACCCCCGGTGCTCAGCGCCGCGGCATAGCCGCCGTTACCATCCCGCACCACGGATCCCACCGTGTCCGAAGGCCCGATCAACTGACGCAGTGCCGTTGCATCGGCATCTTCGAAATTCCAAAACCGGGCGGGATCTACTCCCTGCCAGGAGGGATACTCCTTGCCGCGGCTCTGGGCGAAGTATTCTCGAACTTGCTCGTAGCGCTTGCGCGCGCGCTCGGAAGACGGATCGTAATCGGGCACCCCCTGTGCACGCGCAAAGGCCGTCGCGCCTTGGCCGGCCAAAAGCAGGTGGGGGGTGGCGAACACCATTTCGGCGACGCGCACCGGATTCTTCACCCGCTCGATGGCGGCCACCGCCCCGAAGCGCTGCGTTTCGTCCATGACCGCCGCATCCATCTCGATCGTCCGGCCATCGAGCCGGAAGTTGGACCCTGTGCCCGCGTTGAGCCGCGGATCGTCCTCCAGCACCACGGTAGCTCGGATGGCTGCCTCCAAGGCACGGCCGCCCTCGCGCAAGGCCGAAAGTCCCACCTCGCTCGCACGCTCGCAGGCATCCGAGTGTTCCTTCGGTCCGCCCACGCCGCCATGCGTCACCACCACTGCGCGCGTTTTGGTGTCGGTCAAGGCATCACCTCATGCGTGTTCATGGTTGACCGCTCTGCCAGCGTTCGATGCCGGACAAGAACATTTGCACCGCGATCGCCACCAGCACCATTCCCATGAGCCGCTCCATCGCCACGAGTCCCTTCTGGCTGAGAAAGGCTCGCAGCCGGCTGGCCAGCATCAAGATGATAGCGGTTGCCAGCCAGGCTCCCGCCAGCGCCAAGAGCCAGTCCCGCCAGCGTTCCGGCTCCCGGCTCATGAGCAGAAGCTCGGTTGCCAACAGCGAGGGCCCGGCGACGAAGGGGATGGCCAGCGGAACGATGAAGGGTTCGCCCTTGATGTCCTCGCTGGGTCGATCGGCGGACGGGAAGACCATCCGCAGAGCAATGAGAAACAAGATGACGCCGCCCGCGATGGTGAGCGCCGATTCGGAAATGTGAAAGAGCCCCAGCACGACCTGCCCCGCGAACAGGAACACGATCATGATCACGAGCGCGATCAGGAGCTCGCGGATGACGATCCGAGGCTGGCGGGCCGGATCCACGTCCTTGAGTGCGGACAGAAACGCAGGAATGTTCCCGAGCGGATCCATGACCAGAAGAAGGAGCAGCGCCGACGACACGATGCTCATGGCAGTCCGGCCTTGAAATTCAAGAACGTCCTCCTCGCGGCAAAAACGGCGTAACTATAGGGGGGGGACAAGCCCTACATCAATGCCGAACGATGGGTTTTGGCTTTGCATTGCCTACCCTCGGAGTTAGTCTCTTCCCTTCCCCTGGGGATTGAGTCATGAGCTTTCGCCTGTTTACCCATCGTGACGTTCGCGAACTCTTGCCCATGAACGAGTGTGTGGACGTCATGTCCACTGCGCTGGCGGCACTTTCGCGTGGGGAGGCCGTGCTTCCCTTGCGCACAATGATGTGGCTGCCGGAAAAAGTTGGGCTCCTGGGGCTCATGCCCGCTTATTTGGGTGAACCGCGTTGTTTTGGGCTCAAAGCGATTTCCTTCATGCCCGGCAATTTTGGAACGGAGTACGAGTCGCACCAGGGCGCCGTGCTGCTCTTCGAGCCCGCGCACGGGCAGTTGCTGGCGGTGATGGATGCCAGCTCGATCACCGGGATCCGCACCGCCGCCGCGAGCGGGCTTGCGACACGATTACTGGCTCGAGAAAACGCCGGCGATCTGGCCATCCTGGGCTCGGGCGTGCAGGCGGCGAGCCATCTCGAAGCAATGAGGGTCGTGCGCACGCTTCGCCGGGTTCGCGTTTGGAGTCGTGACACCGATGGCGCACACGCGTTCGCCGAGCGCGAGGGGCGCCGCCTCGGCATCCCGATCGAAACCGCAGCTTCGGCGCGTAGCGCAGTAAAGGATGCCGATATCATTTGCACCACCACCGGGGCCAAGGAACCCATTCTGGCCGGCGAGTGGCTCTCCCCCGGCGCGCACGTGAATGCGGTAGGCGCCTGCTTCCCGACCACGCGCGAGCTCGACACGAATGCCGTGCGACGTTCGCGGTTTTATGTCGATTGCCGCGAGTCCACGTTGAAGGAAGCGGGCGATTTCCTCATTCCACGAAGCGAGGGAGCGATCGGCGACGATCACATCGTGGGGGAGATTGGGGACGTGGTTCTGGGGACGGTCGAAGGGCGCCGCTCCCCCGACGAGATCACGATCTTCAAATCCCTCGGCATCGCGATCGAGGACCTTGCCTCCGCCCATCACATTTATCGAAAGGGCCTGGCGACGGAGCGCGGGATTCGCGCCGACCTGGGCGGGAAGCGCTCATGACCCACGCACTCACGCCCCCGACTCTCGATGACGTGCGCGCCGCCGCGAAGCGCCTGAAAGGAATCATCAACCGCACGCCGTTGGTTCGGCTCAACTTCGAAGCTCGTCCTATCTACCTCAAGCTCGAGAATCTCCAGCCCATTGGGTCCTTCAAGTTGCGTGGAGCGGGAAACGCGATGTTGAAGGCCGGACCCGACGCGCTCTCCGAAGGCGTGTACACCGCCAGCGCGGGCAACATGGCCCAAGGTGTGGCGTGGGCGGCGCGCCGATTCGGGGTGCCGTGCACGGTGATCGTGCCCGAGCACGCGCCGCGTACCAAGCTCGAAGCCATCGAACGACTGGGCGGCCGAGTGGTGAAGATCCCCTTTCCTGAATGGTGGCAGGTGCTCGTGGAGCATGGTTACCCTGGGCAAAAGGGTTTCTTCGTCCACCCGGTGAGCGATCCGGACGTGATGGCGGGGAACGGCACGGTGGGACTCGAGATCCTGGAGGACTTGCCCGAGGTGGAGACGATTCTCGTGCCGTACGGCGGGGGTGGGTTGGTCAGCGGCATTGCCAGTGCCGCGCGTGCCCTTAAACCGTCGATACGGATTTTCGGATGCGAAGTCGAAACCGCGGCTCCCCTTCGTGCCTCTCTCGCCGCCGACGCCCCCCAAACCATCGACTACGTGGCCAGTTTCGTGGACGGGATCGGGGGACGCAGTGTGTTGGCGGAGATGTGGCCCCTGGTCCGCCAGCTGGTGAATGGGTCCCTGGTGGTCAGCGTGAACGAGGTCGCCGCGGCGGTCCGGCTTCTGGCGGAGCGGAACCGAGTGATCGCGGAGGGCGCGGGAGCAGCCCCCCTGGCCGTCGCGCTGGCCCATGCCGACACGGCTAAGCCTGTCGCTTGCGTCGTATCCGGAGGGAATCTGGATTCCGAAGTCCTGGCCAGGATTCTGCGTAACGAAACCTTGTGAGTTTATTGGCCGCGGGACGTCACCCCGCGGCCTTTTTTTGCCCCCCGTTTTGGGACGCTGGGCGGACTGATAGAATCCGGTCATGACGTCACTGCCTGCGCGTATCGATCCCGAACTCCTGGCTTGGGCTGGTCAGCTCAGTCCCGAAGACCGCTTGCGCCAAGCCAACGCGGCCTTTCGTCTCTACCACGCCTTGCACCATCCCTTTGCCCGACCCCTGTGTGCTGGATTCGATTCGTTCGAAGAGCGGCGGGAGTTCGAGAGGAGAGAAGGCCTTCCCTGCTGACTTAGCGCATCCGGATTTTCCGACGCTCTGCGCTCAACTCAATCGATGCGGAGTCCGGTATCTCGTGATGGGAGGATGGGCAGCCATTGCCCATGGCCTGCCTCGCTCCACCTTCGACGTGGATATCTACGCCCAGCCCACCCTCGAAAACATCCGAAAGCTCACCAGTGCCCTTTCTGAAGTCGGGTTTGGGATCGGCAAGGAACTGGATCCCGAGGAAATTCTGAAGCATCGGATATTTCTTTTTTCCGACCAAATTCGCGTAGATATTTTCATCCGGCCCGCGGGTCTAGAGGCGTTCGATGAATGCTGGGATCGCCGTTTGGAAAGAGAATTCGAATCGGTAAGCATCCCGTTTTTGGGGGCGGAAGATCTTATCCGCAGTAAGCAAACTGGCCGAGAACAGGACCGGGCTGACATCGAAGCCCTACGAGAACTCCAGAAGAAAAAGAACGCCAAGTAACGCGTCACCTGGGAAAAGCGCCTGTTTCCATCCTACCGGTAAAAAATGCAACCCCCGAGCAATTTGCTCGGGGGCTGCGGTGTAGCGTACCTGGGGGGAAGGGACGCTACGAAAATCGATGGGGAGAGAAGAGGCATTCTCAGGGCGTGCGCCCGGGAACCCCCCTTCGTTGCCTGCCCTGATATCGGAGACGGCTCCTGGGTGCCTTTGAGAACATTCCTGGCCCCTCAAGACTCCTGGGGGAAATAACGCAGGCGCCCCCGGGGCTCCCTGTGGGCTCCGGCAAAAACCGCTAGACTCGCCTTCCTGTGGAGACCTCAAGTGATCCCCGACTCCGAGTGGAAATTTTTCGAAGGCACCGAGCAGCGGCTCAAACACCTGGCCCGTCACCGATCGGAAAACCTGATCGCGCTGCTGCAACAGCACGACTTGCCCTGGGAGCCGGCCGAGCT
>Ga0075431_100006675_pt1 | contig 11463 bp, 8 predicted proteins | sample RhiMetdeltSRZDD5_FD_75297 | JGI IMG/M metagenome (GOLD analysis project Ga0075431, IMG submission 75297) | Populus rhizosphere microbial communities from Tennessee, USA - Rhizosphere MetaG P. deltoides SRZDD5 | ecosystem: Host-associated > Plants > Roots > Rhizosphere > Soil | place: USA...
TGGCGGGTGCTCCTCGCCGGCTACGTCACCTCGACCGAGGGCACCGGCATCGTGCACACCTCGCTTCCCTTCGGCGAGGACGACTACGCGACCGGCCAGCGCTACCGGCTCCCCTTCTACCTGACGGTGGACGCGCAAGGGAAGATCGTCGACAAGCCCGGGCTCGAGGCGTTCGCCGGCATGTGGTTCAAGGACGCCGACCCGCACATCATCCGCGACGCCCGGGGGCGCGGGCTCCTCCTCCACAACGAGCGCTACAAGCACAACTACCCGTTCTGCTGGCGCTGCGACACTCCTCTCCTCTACTACGCATCGCTCGTCTGGTTCGTGAAGACGACGACGCGGCGCGACGACCTCGTGGCGCAGAACAAGACGATCGACTGGCACCCGCCGACGATCGGCGAGGGGCGCTTCGGCAACTGGCTGGAGAACGTCGTCGACTGGGCGCTGTCGCGGAAGCGCTACTGGGGCACGCCCCTGCCCATCTGGCAGTGCGACGCCTGCGACGCGAGCGAATGCGTCGGCAGCTACGCCGAGCTCTTCGCGGCGACCGGCGACCCGCTACCGAAAGACGTCTACGACCGCGAGGAGTTCGACCCGCACCGGCCGTTTATCGACGCCATGACGTGGGCCTGCACCGTCGACGGGTGCTCCGGAACGCTGCGCCGCGTCGAGGAGGTGATCGACGCCTGGTACGACGCCGGCTCGATGCCCTTCGCGCAGCACCACTACATGGGCCAGCCGCTCCCCGACTTCAACCCCGAACCGCGCCACGGCGAGCTGCGCGGCTTCCCGGCGCAGTGGATCTCCGAGGCCGTCGACCAGACCCGCGGCTGGTTCTACACGCTCCACGTGCTCGGCGTGCTGCTCTTCGACTCGGTCGCCTACGAGGCGTGCGTCGTGCTCGGCCACGTCAACGACGAGCAGGGGCGCAAGATGAGCAAGCGCCTGCGCAACGTCGTCGAGCCGATGGGGGTGATCGAGGAGACCGGCGCCGACGCCATGCGCTGGTACTTCTACGTCAACAACCCCGAGCAGCCCTCGCGCTTCTCCGCCAACCTCGTGCGCGAGGCGGCGCAGCGCTTCATGCTGCCGCTCTGGAACGCGCTCTCGTTCTTCACCATCTACGCCAACCTCGACGGCTGGCACCCCGGCCGGGCCTCGGTGCCGCTCGCCGAGCGCGCCGAGCTCGACCAGTGGATCCTCTTGCGGCTCGACGAGCTGGTGGCCGGCGTCGGCGCCGAGCTCGACGCCTTCGACGCCACCGCCGCCGCGCGCCTGCTCGAGACCTTCGTCGACGACCTCACCAACTGGTACATCCGCCGCAGCCGCGCGCGGTTCTGGGGCGCGCTCGCCACCACCGCCACCAAAGAGGCCGCGTACCAGACGCTCCACGAGGTGCTGACGACACTCTCGCGGCTGCTGGCACCGTTCACGCCCTTCTTCGCCGAGGTCCTGCACGAGCACCTCGTGCGGAGCCAGGGCCTCGACGCGCCCGACAGCGTCCACCTCGCGAGCTGGCCCGAGCCACTGGGCCGCGCCGCCGAGCTGGGCGACGACGCGGTCCGTCTCACGCAACGGATGGCGGTCGTGCAGAAGGTCGTGGCGCTCGGCCGCGCGGCGCGCAACACGCACGAGATCAAGACGCGGCAGCCGCTCGCCGCGGTCACCGTGGTGGCGCGGCACGAGGACGAGGTCTTCCCCTGGCTCGAGGGCCCGGGCGGCGACCTCGTTCGCGACGAGCTCAACGTCAAGGAGATCCACCTCGCGCACCGCCGCGCCGACTTCGTGCACCACGAGGTGCGCCCCAACTTTCGCGTCCTAGGCAAGCGCCTCGGGGCGCTGATGCCCAAGCTCAAGGCCGTGCTCGAGGCGGCCGACGGCGACGCCCTCGCGGCCGAGCTCGAGGAGCGCGCCTCGATCTCGATGGACGTCGACGGCCAACGCATCGAGCTCACGCGTGACGACCTCGAGGTGCGCCTCGAGGAGAAGCCGGGGCTCGCCACCGCCGGCGACCGCGAGCTCCTCGTCGCGCTCGACACCGCGCTCACCCCCGAGCTCGTCGCCGAGGGGTGGGCCCGCGAGGTGGTGCACCGCATCCAGGCGGCGCGCAAGGACCTCGCGCTCGACTACGCGGACCGCATCCACGTGCGCTACCGCGCGGCGCCGGAGCTGCAGGCGGCCATCACCACGCACGCTGACTGGATCGCCGGCGAGACGCTGGCGCTGGCGCTGGAGCCGGTGGACGGGAGCGACGGCCTCACCGAAGCACCCGTCGACGGCCACGAGCTGGCGCTCGGCGTCGAGCGAAGCGCCGGCTCGTCTACGTAGGGGCGGTGGTGCGGGCGGGCGGGGGCAAGCCCCGCCCCTACACTCGGAGTGCAGCTTGGCCGGTCGTCTCTTTGGTCGGAATCGAATCCAGATTCATCGGTAGAAATCCAATCCGGATGTAGGGGCGGGGCTTGCCCCCGCCCGCTCGCACCCCAGGACCGATAAGCTCCCGCTTCCGACTCCGATTCCGAATCCGTCCCCGGGCCGGGATCGATAAGCTCGCATCGCATCACCTTCCACGGGAGCACTTCCGAATGGGCGGCATCTTCAAGGCATACGACGTTCGCGGCATCTACCCCACCGAGATCAACGAGGCGATCGCCGAGAAGATCGGCCAGGCCTTCTGGTACGTGCTCGCCGCCGACGGCTTCCCCAGTGGCAAGTCGGTGGTGGTCTCGCGCGACATGCGCTCCCACAGCGGACCGCTGCAGGCGGCGCTCGTGCGGGGCCTGCGCACGGCCGGCCTCGACGTCATCGACATCGGCATGGTGACCACGCCGATGAACTACTTCGCCATCGGCCATCTGGGCGCCGGCGGCGGCGTGCAGGTGACGGCCAGCCACAACCCGGCGAAGTACAACGGCCTCAAGTTCAGCCGCCACGAGGCGCGGCCGGTGTCGGGCGAGACCGGCATCCAGCTCATGGAGCAGAAGGTCGCCGCGGGCGACCTGCCCGAGGCGGAGGAGCCGGGCACGATCGGCACCGCCGACGTCTGGAACGCCTACAGCGACCACATCCTCGCCCACCTCGAGAGGCCGGTCGACGCGAAGCCCCTCAAGGTGGCGATCGACGCCGCCAACGGCATGGGGACGATCTACCGTCCCATCATCGACAAGCTGGGCATCGAGGTCGTCCCGCTCTACTTCGAGCTCGACGGCACCTTCCCCAACCACGAGGCCAACCCCCTCAAGCTCGAGAACCTGCGCGACTTGACGGCGGCCGTCCGCAAGCACGGCGCCGACCTCGGCGTCACGTTCGACGGCGACGCCGATCGCGCGGCGTTCACCGACGAGAAGGGCGAGCCCATCGGCAGCGACCTCGCGACGGCGCTCATCGCCGGCGAGCTGCTCGAGCACAACCCGGGCAGCCACGTGCTCTACGACCTGCGCAGCAGCCGCGCCGTCGCCGAATACATCCGAGAGAAGGGCGGCATCCCCGTGCGCGAGCGCGTGGGGCACTCGTTCATGAAGAAGACGCTGCGCGAGAAACACGCCGTGTTCGGTGGCGAGCTCGCGGGGCACTACTACTTCCGGGACAACTACTACGCCGACTGCGCGCTGATGGCCGTCGTCGAGATCCTCAACCTGCTCTGGAAAGAGGGCAAGCCCACCTCCGAGATCGTCCGCCCGCTGCTGCGCTACGCGAAGAGCCCGGAGATCAACTTCGTGGTCGAAGACAAGCAGGGCAAGATGCGCGAGCTCGCCGAGAGGTTCAAGGACGGCGAGATCGATTACCTCGACGGCATCACGGTGCAATACCCCGACTGGTGGTTCAACGTGCGCCCGAGCAACACCGAGCCCTACCTCCGGCTGGTGATGGAGGCGAAGGACGAGGCTTCGCTCAAGCACCACATGGAGGAGATGCTGGGGCTGCTCGGCGAGCCGGCGGAGTGAGGGACGGGGGGCTCGCCCGAGCGACGCGCCCCGGCTAGCGCCAAGCGGGCCGGGGAGTGGTCGGTGCGGACGGTACGGGCGCGGCCGGCATCACGGACAGGGTGAGCGCCGACTTCCGCGTCCGATCGTGGTGCACCTTCTGGTGCGCCACCTTCCATTCGGTATCCGTCGCCACCGGGTTGCCGGTGTTCTGGTTCGGGCTGTAGAGCGGCGCCGCGCTGCTGGAGATCTCCAGCCGGATCCGGTGTCCCGGCAGAAAGCCGTGGGCGATGTCGAAGAGCTCGATCCGGAAGGTCTCCACCTTGCCTGGCGTGAGGAGCCGCTCGCGGTCGTATCCCTCCCGGTAGCGACCGCGACGGATGCCCACGTGCGGCCCCAATTGGATCGCCTTGCCGTCTAGGCCGACGTCCGAGAGCGCGGCCGTGAAGTCGGTGTCCCGCGCGTCGCTCTCCGCCTCCAGGTCCACCGCGACGGCGCCGATCACCTCGAGAGGCTCTTCGAGCGGCTCGCTGGTGTAGACGAGCACGTCGTCGCGGCGCTGAACCTCGCGCCGGTCCGCGGCCCACTCGCCGAGGCTGGCCGGCACCGGCCTCTTCGGGTCGAACGTGAATCGGTCGGGAGGTGCCTCGGCCGCCGGCGTCTCCCAGGACAGCTTGCCGTCGCCGGCGCTCGAGCTCGCGTGCCCGCCGCTCGTCAGGTAGAGCCGTCGCGGACTCGCGGACGCGGGCGGATAGGTGTCGAGGTTTCGCCACACATTGGTGCCGGTCACGTAGATCCGGGCGCGCGGAGGCTCCGTCGCGGTCCCTTGGCCTTTGAGGCAGCGATCGAAGAACGCCAGATGGAGGGCCTTCGTGTCGACGATCGAATCCGGCGTGAACTTGCTGTCGCCGACCTCGGCGGAGCCCCCGCGAAAGGCCTCGACGTGCCGCCACGGACCGACCACGAGGAAGTGACGCTCCCGCTGCGGGGCGCTCGCCATGAGCCCTCGCCAGTAGGAAAGCGCTCCGGGTTGATCGGCGTCGTACCAGCCGGTGACCGTGAGGGTCGGGATGTGGATGGAGGCGAAGTCCTGCTCGCTGAAACGAAGCCGGTCCCAGTACGGGCCCGTCGTCGAATGCGACAGCCACTCCCGATAGAGCGGCATCGAACGCCCGAGCACCACGTCGGCCGTCAGCAGCGGCCGGTGGCCCAGCACCCGCTCCCAGTCGAGGGATTCGAGGTTCGCCTCCTGGTCGATCCGGCCCGACACCTCGTTCGCCCACGAGAGCGCGAACATCTGTGAGAAGGCGCCGCCCATGTACGGAACCTCCTCGAACCAACGCCCGGCCGCCGCGGTCGGCACGATGCACGTCAGGTGCGGCGGCCGCTCGCGCGCCGCCAGCCACTGCGCGGTCCCCAGGTAGGAGGGACCGAACATCCCGACGCGACCGTTCGACCAGGGCTGCGCAGCCAGCCACTCGACGGTGTCGTACCCGTCCTTGCCCTCGCCGAAGAAGGCGTCGAAGGCGCCTTCCGAATCGCCCCGCCCGCGGGTGTCCTGCAGGACGACCACGTACCCGCGGCCCGCGAAGTACTGTGCCCACGCTGCGAGCTGCAAGCCGGTCTTCATGTAGGGCGTCCGGGCCAGCAGCACGGGATGGCGGCCAGGCCCTTCCGGCAGCCAGATGTCGGCAGCGAGCTTCACGCCGTCGCGCATGGGGACCATCACCCCGAACTCCGAGCGCACGCGACCGACGTCGGACGGTCCTTCGGCGGCGCCGGAACCGGCCGCGAAGAGGATCAGGGCTCCCAGCCAGAAGTGCCTCATGGCCACGTCGACCTCCACCTGGATCTGCCCCCACCGGGCTCTGCGCCCACAGGGCCCTACCCGACTACGTCGGGGGAACGGCGCCGGTTTCGGTGCGCGCTCGAGCCGTGGCGCGAGGCATGTGGCCCCGTGATCGCGCCGGCAAGCCGCAGCCTGCGCGTCGCGACCCCGTCCGACGTGCGCTGCCCGCTCCGTCAGCGGCGCCGTGAGGGTTTCTTGGCAGCGGCCGCGGGCCGGCGGGCGGCTCGCTTGGCCGGTGCCCGTCCCTTGCTCGCCCCGGCCCTGCCGCCCGGCTTCTGCTCGATCACCTGCCCGATCCGGCGCCCCGCCGCCGACGCCTCGATCAGCTCGTGCAGCCGCCGGTGGCGGGTCTCTTCCTTCTTCGCCGTCATCACGCGGTAGACGGTGAGGTGCCGGTACCAGGGAGCCTCCTCCTGGAAGTACGCCCACGCCGCCTTGTTGCGCCGGAATTCCTTCTCGAAGGCCGGGTCGAGCTCGATCTCGTGGCGTTGCTCGTAGGCGTAGATGCCGGACTTCTTCTCCGAGCGCTTCTCGAAGGCGGCGAGGCCCGCGGCCGCCACCCGCCCATCGGCGATGAGCTCGCCGATGCGCTTGATGTTGACGGCGCTCCAGTTGCTCGTCGGCTTGCGGGGCGTGAAGCGGATCGAGTAGCTGTCGTCGTCGATGCGCCGGCGCACGCCGTCGATCCAGCCGAAGCTCAGCGCCTCGTCGACCGACTGCGGCCAGGTGATGCTCGGCTTGCCCGAGCCGGTCTTGTAGAAGCCGACGAGCAGCTCGCGCTCGCTCTCGTGATGCTTCTGGAGCCAGCGGCGAAAGTCCTCGGGCTTGGCGAAAAACGTCGGCGTGCTCATCGCCGCGAGCATCTCACGTGGACAGCGCTCAGCCGCCGCCGGCTGGCCGCGCCGCGGCCGGCGCGGCCGACGTGTCGATCCAGCGCAGGAACCAGTCGAGGTTGCGCTGCATGACCAGCCGCTGCAGGACCGGGGCGTACATCACGTGAGCGCCGGTCGGATAGAGGTCGAGCTCCACCGTCTTCCCCAGCGCCTTCAAAGACCGGTACATCTTCCACGCGCCGGCGACCGGCACCCGCGGGTCGCGCTCGCCGTGCTGGAGCAGCAGCGGCGTCGTCACCTTCTCGACGAAGGTGAGCGGCGAGTGCGCCACGTACGACTCGCGGTTCTCCCACGGCTCGCGGAAGTAGTGAGTCATCAGCTCGCCACCGTCGAGGAGGAGCCGCGCGTCGGCGAGGTCGGCGATGCTGGCGCACGAGGCCGCCGCCTTGAAGCGCCCCGTCTGCGTGACGATCCAGTTCGTCATGTAGCCGCCGTACGAGGCGCCCATCACGCCGAGGCGCTCGGGGTCGGCGACGCCGCGGGCGACCATCGCGTCGACACCAGCCATGATGTCGCGGTAGTCGGCCTCGCCCCAGTGGTCGACGATCGCCCGCTGCCCCGCCTCTCCGTACCCGGCTCCCCCGCGCGGCATCGGGAAGAGCACCGCGAAGCCGGCGCTCGCCATCGCCTCGGTGGGGAACGGGTCGATCTGTCCGACCACGTGCATGAACTGCGGAAAGAGCCCGTGTGTGACCCCGCCGCCCGGGCCGCCGTGGACGTAGATGAGCATCGGCACGCGCTGGTGGGCGGGGCGTTCGGGCGGCGTGAGCAGCAGCGCGAAGATCTCCATCCCGTCGAACGACGGCCAGCTCACCACCTCGAGATTCCCCAGCGCGAGCTCGCGGAGCTGCGGGTTGACCTCGGAGAGCGCCGTCGTCCGCCGCGACGCCGTGTCCATGACGACGACGTCGCCCATCGTCCTCCCCTCGACCGAGCGGTAGGCGAGGCGCCGGCCGTCACGGCTCAGGCTCAGCGCGTAGTCGACCTCGGCGCCGCTCGTGAGCTGCTCGGCGCGGCCGCTCGCCACCTCGATGCGCACGACCGGCTGCTCGAACATCTGCTGCCGCGAGCCGAACGTGCCGTCGTTGGCCTGCAAGTAGATCGAGCGGCTGTCGCTCGCCCAGACGTATTCGTTGACCCAGGCGTCGCCGAGCGGCAGCTCGCGCGGCTCGCCGCCGGCGATCGGCACGACCGCGAGGCGCCGCGCCGCCATGATGTCGAAGCGGCCGTTGCTCGAGGTGAAGGCGACCGTCCGCCCGTCGGGCGAGACTTCTGGCCTGCTGTTGAGGCCAGGGCGGTCGACGATCGTTCGCGGCTCGCCGCCGGCGACGGCCACGGCGTAGACGCGGGTCTCATATTGGGCCGTGAACCCGCTTCGCGGTGCCGCGGAGTAGACGATCTCGCGCCCGTCCGGCGCCCACGAGAACCCGTCGACGTAGTGCGCCGCCGGCGTGAGCGTGCGCGGCTCGCCGCCGCCGTCCGCGACGGAGCGCACGACGATGCGCTGCGGCTTGTCGGGCGCGCCCACGTGCGTGACGAGAACGCGGGTGCGAGCCTCCTCCGCGCTGAGGGGATCCCGCGTCAGGTAGGCGAGTGACGCTCCGTCGGGCGACCAGGCGAAAGACGAGGTTCCCTCCGCCGCCTCCGTGAGCTGCCGCGCCGCACCGCCATCGAGCGGCACGGCGAACGCCTGCGGCTTCTCCCCGGCGAGCGCCAGGAGCCCGATCGCGCGCCCGTCCGGCGACCACCGCAACCGGGGAGCCGGCAACGGCGCGTTGAGGATGCGCACGCCTTCCCCGAGCCGTCGCGCCACGCCACCCGTCGAGGGCACCACGAAGAGCGCCACCTGGTGCTCGTTCTTCTCGACCGACGGCGTCGAGACGACGTAGGCGACCTGCGAGCCGTCGGGGGCGATCTCGACGTCGGAGATGCTGCGGAAGGCCATCTCGTCGTCGACCGTGACGCGGCGCAGTTCCGCAAGGATTGCCCGCGGCGCGATGGCGAGTGGCAGCAGCGCCAGAGCCACGAGCAGGCGCCGAGAATTGCGTCGACCTCGCAAGTTGCTCGCAGCGTACCAAGGTCGCTCGGGACGCGCATCCGCGTCTCGTAGGGTGCGCACCGAGCACCATTTTTTTCTTCGCCATCGGCCCCCGGATGGTGCGCGGTGCGCACCCTACAAGCACCGAGCCGCCGAGGAGATCCACTGCCCCGGAGCTCACGTTCCCACGCTACCGAGTGGGTCCTGTGGCCCTCGCCACAGCGCGCCTTTGGCCAACTTGCTACCTCTGGTCGACAGGCTCTGGCCATCATCCTCGAGGACGACCTGCGGCCGACGCTCGTGCTGCGGCCGTCGATCGGACAGGCGATGGCGTCTGGAGCCGTGGCGGCAGTGGACGTCGGCGCGTTCGACGTCGAAAGCGGCGTCGTCGGCAACTCGGTCCAGGTGACCGCGAACGTCGCGCTGGGAGCGCTCCCGGCGGGCTCGAACCTGGCCGCCGGAGTCACCATCGATCCCGAAGGGAGCAGCGACGGCCTAGCCGCCGCAAGTCCGGGGGGCGAGCACGAACATGATGCCGCCCACGGTGAGCTTGAGAACCCCGTCAAGAACCCAGAAGACCTGCCACGAAGTCTGTGGGGCAAGTGCGAGCCCGACGGCGGCGTTCATGACGCTCAGCGCCGCCAGGAGGCCGATCAGGAAGCCGAAGGCGGGAACCATGAGGAAGAAGTGCGCCCCGACCACGGCCAGCGTCGCCAGCAGGAGAGTGCGACGGCCCCGCGAGCGCAGGCTTGAGTTGACCCAGACGATGCCCGCGATCTCGAAGAGGATCGCCACGATCAGGCTGGCGATCTGAAGACGGCTCGGTGGACCCAGATGGCCAGCGATCGAGACGAGCGCCGCCAGGGTCGAACCGAGGGCGACTCCCGCAGCAAGGAGAGCCCAGAGACGTCGTTGCAGGATGCCGCCAATGGCGATCGCGGCACCGACGGAAACGAGGAATGCTCCGCCGGCGCCAAGCAGGGGATAGGCATTGCCCATCAATGGCCAATCCCACTAGTGACCCAGTCTACGGGTGATGCCGATGCGCCACTCCACGAAGTCCGGATCCTGCTCGTGGATGGTGCGGACCTGGTGGTAGCGAACGGTCAGAGGCACGAACCAATCACGAGCTACCGGTACCTCGATTCCGAGGCCCGCGAAGGCGCCGCTCGTGTCGTTGCTGCGGAACTTGTAGTGACCGACACCGGTCTGCAGAAACGGCCTCCAGCCGCCGAGGTGCGCATTGAGCTGCGCGAACCCGGCAAGGTACACCGTGGTGTCGTGGAACTCGCCCGATGAATCCGTGGCGGGTGCGGAGTAGCCGCTCGCAACGCCAAGCGAGAACCATCGCCTTGGTGAGTAGTCACCAGCGAGAGAGAACCCTGCTCCTGAGCGTCTTCCCGAGAAGTGTGCCTCTTCCCCCGTCGGCGCGTTCACGCCGAAGGAGCCCGATACAGCGAAGCCGGCGCGGGGTTGCAGCTCGGCAGCTTGCGTCGAGACCGCCAATGCCAGCCCGACGAGGAACGCGCTCAGTGTCTTCATGGGGTGCCTCCTGCCTGTCGTGGTCCGGTCGAGCCGTGCCAGGGCAAGACGTGAGCCAGCCCATCGAAGCTGGGACGAGGCGGCCGACTCGCCGCCACCCGAGCAGTTTCCCTCAGGGTGAGCCTGTGACAACACCCGCAACTGTCTGGTCGTTCGCCCGGGGCGTCTGCCGGAGCAGACGCCCGTGGAGCTAGAGACCGCGAATGCGGCAGGCGAGGAGCAGCAGGCCGAATCCGATGATCCACGACCAGGCGCCGATCTGGCCGCTGATCTTGACCAGACCGAAATACGCCGCGAGTGCCACGACGTAGAGCACCAACGAGATCAGCCACACAGCCGTCGTAGGAGCCTTGCCGGCGCTTTTCATGTCACCTCCATTGGACCTTCGGATCGCAGTCTACTGATCGCAGTCTACTGCCGCTTGGAACGCGGAGATAGACAGGAGCCTCTAGCGATGAAGGCCACGGCGGCGGGATCCACCAAAGCGGTCGGATCAACGCGGCCGGCAGGCGCGCTCGCCGGACTGGCCCGGCACGGGGACACTAGGGCCAACTGAAGCTCCCTGCGAGCGGAACGTCGTCGGGGTGGCCGAAAGGCAGCGGCGGAAAGTCGGCGATGCCGATGGTGTTGCTGTTGCGCAGGTAGAAGGTGGCCTGGGAGGAACGGAAGATGCCGAACGTGTCGTCGCCATCGCCGTCCCAGTCGCCCAACACCGGCCGGTCGGCGGCGATGCCGTAGTGCGCATCGACGTCCGGCGGACCGGGCGTGTTCTGGTTGCGCAGCAGGAAGTGGCGGGTCGACGGCCGGAACACGCCGATCGTGTCGTCTCCGTCGCCGTCCCAGTCGCCGACGATCGGCACGTCCCCCGGCTCGCCGAACTGAACCTCGATTTCGCCGCCGCCGGTGGTGTTGGAGTTGCGCAGGTAGAACTTCATCTTGGCGGGGCGATACACCCCCACGGTGTCGATGCCGTCGCCGTTCCAGTCGCCGGTGATGCGGATGTCGCCGGGGCTGCCGTACAGGAAAGGCGTCACCTGGTGCACGCCGGTGGTGTTCTCGTTGCGCAGGTAGTAGTAACCGGTCGACGGTCGAAAGACCCCAACGGTATCGACGCCGTCGCCGTCCCAGTCGCCGAGCAGCGGCTGGTCGCCCGCGATGCCGTAGCGCACCCAGACGTCGGCCGGACCCGGTGTGTTGGTGTGCCGCAGGTGGAATGCG
>Ga0075431_100006676_pt1 | contig 11463 bp, 8 predicted proteins | sample RhiMetdeltSRZDD5_FD_75297 | JGI IMG/M metagenome (GOLD analysis project Ga0075431, IMG submission 75297) | Populus rhizosphere microbial communities from Tennessee, USA - Rhizosphere MetaG P. deltoides SRZDD5 | ecosystem: Host-associated > Plants > Roots > Rhizosphere > Soil | place: USA...
GGTCTCGCCCGACACGAGCCCTGGAATAAAATTCTTCTTCTGTTCCTCGTTGCCGAATTGAAGCAGAGTCAAAGCCGGACCGACCTGCATGTTGATCGCCACGCGCATGGCGCTGTGCACCCGGGCGATCTCTTCGGTAATCAGTACCATCGCGAGAAAACCCAGCCCGTTGCCACCGTATTTTTCAGGAATCATCGTGCCGTAGAAACCTAACTCTCCCATTTTTCTTACGAGATCGACGCGGAAAGTTTTTTCCCTGTCGTCTTTCGCCGACGTCGGCGCGATTTCCTTTTCGGCAAACTCGCGCGCCAGGTGGCGCACCTGGATCAATTCTTCGGATAAATCAAAATCCATTCTTCCTCCTCACCGATGCGAAGACAGAGGATGGAGGATATGATCGATCCTCAATCCTCAATTCTCGATCCTCAAGATTTATTCAGTAGCTTGCGCGCGATGATCACTTTCTGAATTTCCGATGTGCCTTCATAAATGCGCAACGCCCGCACGTCGCGATAAAGCCGCTCGATGATACTGCCGGCGATCAAGCCGCTGCCACCGTGAATTTGCAGCGCTTGATCGACGATGCGCTGCGCGGCCTCCGTCGCATAGAATTTGGCCATCGATGATTTCAGCTTCGAATCGTCACCGGCGCAATCATGGACCCATGCCGCCTGGTCAACGAGTAGCCGTGCGGCTTCGAGCTCCGTCGCCATCTCGGCGAGCTTGAACTCGATGCCCTGAAACTCGGCGATCGCGCGGCCGAATTGCCGCCGGGATTTGCTGTACTGAATAGCTTCCTCAATTGCGCGCTGGGCCAAACCGACCGCCGCCGCTCCCACGGTGCATCTTAAGAAATCAAGAGTCGCAAAGGCGATTTGCAGCCCTTCGCCCGCTTTGCCGAGCAGCGCATCCTCGCCCGCGACGCAGTTGTCAAATTCGATGACGCCAATCGGGTGCGGTGAAAGCAGCTCGATCTTTTCTTTGACGGCCAATCCGGCTGCAGCCGCATCGACAACAAACGCGCTCACGCCCTTGCCCTTCTTCTCAGGAGCCGTCGATGCGAAAACCACGTAGAAATTTGCGATTCCCGCGTTGGAAATAAAGCTTTTGGTTCCGCTGATTGAAAAGTTGTTGCCGCGCCGGATCGCTCTCGTTTGCATGGAGGCCACGTCGGATCCCGCCTCGGGTTCTGTGATCGCAAACGCCGCGATCGCCGCGCCGCTCGCCACCTTGGGAAGGTAATGGCGTTTCTGCAATTCACTTCCTGCAAGTGCAATCGGGTAACTACCCAACGCTTGCATGGCGAACATCGTATCGGCCAACGCATCGCCGCGCGCGAGCTCTTCACGCAAGACACAAAGATCACGCGCCCCAACGGAATTTCGCATGCCGCCGAATGGCTGTGTCACCGTGTACTTCAAAAAGCCGTCGGCGCCGAGATCTCGCGCTATTTGAACCGCGCGTTGCTCTACGCCGCTCGCTGGCCCGGGAGGCAAAAACAGTTTCCCGTCAACCCACTCGCGCGCGCGCTCACGGAGCGCCGCATGATCTTGGTCAAAAAAAGGCAGGAAGTGCTTGACCATCTAGGATCGATTGAATCTTGGCGGGCGTTTTTCGATGAAGGCCCGATAACCTTCTTTAAAATCCGCCGACTGCATTAGGCGCGCTTGCTCGGCGGCTTCCAATTCCAGCGCCTCGTTCAGATTCATGCCTGCTTCGCGATCGAGCAGGTCCTTCGTAACCGCCAGCGCCTCCAGCGGCCCTTCCTTCAGTCTGCGCGCGAGGTTGTATGTTTCGTCACCGAGTTTCTCATGTGGCACAATCCGATTGGCTAAACCGATTCGCAAACATTCCATCGCGTCAATCACATCGCCGCTGAAGAGCAATTCCGCGGCTCGGCCTTGACCAACAACCCGCGGCAGCAGATAACAGGCGCCCATGTCGGCGCCGGAGAGTCCTACCTTGGTAAACAAAAAAGCGAACTTGGCGCGATCCGAAAGGACGCGGATATCACTGGCGAGCGCGAGCACGGCGCCGGCGCCGGCAGCGATACCGTTGACCGCGGCGATAATCGGTTTCTTCAGGCTGCGCATGTTTTTGACCACATCGCAGGTGAGGCGCGTGAAGCGACGCTGCTCTTCAGCATTCATCTCAAGCAATTTGGCGATGATGTCATGCACGCTGCCGCCGGAACAAAATCCTTTTCCGGTCCCGGTCAAGACGACGACGTTGACACGGGAATCATGCGTCACCGCGGCAAACACCTGCTCCAACTCCGCGTACGTTTCAAAAGTCAACGCATTCAAACGATCGGGATCATTGAGCCGGATCGTCGCAGCACCATCAGACACTTCATAAATAAAACTTTCGTACGCCATCAAACAACCTTTGAGTTACTTGAAATCGTCGGGCAAGGGTCGACTGGCATACTCCGAATTAAACCATCACTCCAATACTCCATCACTCCAATTTCCTTCACGCCATCACCGCACCGCCATCGACGTTGATAGCCTGCCCGGTCATGCCGCTCAGTCTCTCGGATGCCATCAAAAGCGCGAGCGACGCCACCTCCTCAGGTGCGATTAGACGATTTTGCGGCGCGCTGGCGCAGAACAACTTTAGAACATCGCTGGGACTTTTACCGGTTTTCTCCGCCATGATCTTGGCGTTCTCGCGCGTGCGCTCGTCGTCGATGTAACCCGGACAGATCGCATTCACGGTCACACCCGCTCGCGCAGTTTCCAACGCCAATGAACGCGTGAGTCCCAGCAGCCCATGTTTTGACGCGGTGTAGGCTGTAACGTGACTAAAGCCGACCTTTGCCGTGGTCGACGCAATGTTGATGATCCTCCCCCACTTCGCTTGAACCATCGGCGCCAAGAAAACTTTGCAGCAATTATAAGCGCCCGTCAGATTAGTCTCCAGAGTGTCGTCCCAAAGCTCATCAGGCATGTCAGAAAAGTTTACAGCCCGCGCGATTCCCGCGTTGTTAATGAGAATCTGCACGTCGCCCCAGCGTGTTCTTATCTCGTTGCCGAGACTTTGTACTTGATCCCGCCGAGAGATGTCACAAGACAAGGCGAGAACCTGCGTGCCGTTTTGCGCCATCTTTTCAGCTACCGTATTAAGTCTGTCGCGATTGCGAGCCGCGATTACGACGCGGGTTTCTTCCCTCGCGAAGGCTTCCGCGAGCGCTTGACCGAGGCCACCGCTCCCGCCGGTGATCAGTACAATTTTGTACTGCAAATCGCTCATCGCGAAAAGAATATCCTATCCTGAGCGCCAAAACGCAATCGCATAGGCAAAGCGCTTGCTTACGGAAAAGTTTTTCGATAAAGGCAGTGCAGCTTTTTCCTGGAGGCTTTATCGTGAAGTTTTCAGCGACCTTGGTAACCAGCTTTCTGGCCCTTTCGTTCGCGCCGCTGCCCGCTCAAGAAAAACCGGTTGCGGCATCTTCTTTTACCTGGCGCGACGCCCAACCGAACGCGGTGGATTCTGAGCTCGATCGACTCAATCGAGCTTTCGTCCAACTTGCCAGCGATGCGCGGCCGGCGATCGTGCAGATTCGCACCACGGGACAAGAATTGAAAAGCGCTGCGGCGCCGGCGTCCGGCAGCCGCGGCTCCGGCTTCGTCATCGACCCGCGGGGCTATGTCCTGACGGCGCACCACGTCATCGACAAAGCCAAAGAGATCGAAATCAGACTCGCCGACACACAGCGTTTGTCGGCGCGCTTGGTCGCCGCCGACGCGCAGATCGATCTGGCAATTCTTAAAATTCAATCGGAACGTGAGCTGCCGATCTTATCGTTGGGCGACTCCGACGCCATCCGCGTCGGCGATCTGGCATTGGTTTTCGGCTATCCCTTCGGACGCGAAAGCTCGATGAATTTGGGGATCGTTAGCCGCGCCGGCCGGTCGTTCCCGGACTCGGCAAGTTTTGAATTCATTCAAACCGACGCCGGCGGCTATCCCGGTGGCAGCGGCGGTCCATTACTCAACAGCAAGGGTCATGTGATCGGCATGATCACCATGGCATCGGAGCGCGGCAATATGGGATTTGCAACGCCGATCAACGTGATCAAGCGAATCGTGCCTCGTCTGGCAAATGGCGAAAAATTTGCCTGGGGATGGCTCGGTGTGCAGATGTCCGATATTTCGCTTGAACAGGCAGCCAGCCTCGGAATCTTTCCGGCCAAGGGCGTCGTCGTCAGTTCGGTTTTGCCGGGACAGCCCGCCGCCCGAGGCGGCGTGCAAAAACAGGATGTCATCCTGTCGGTCAACGACACTCAAGTCGACAGCCCGCGCGACGTCACGCGCATGATCGGCGGCCTTGAAGCCGGCAAAGTGGTGCAGCTGACAATTCTCCGAAAAGGCAAAACGGTCCAGCTTTCGGTGCCGCTCGGCGCCAGGCCGGAGTTGACCAAAGCGCGCGAAGGTTAAAGCATTCGGTCCGGCGCGTTCGAGGGTCTTTGATCGGCACTCGCGGCGATTTTTTTCTGCTGCTCGGTAAATTGTCGCAGTTTTTGCTCCACCCGTTCATTGACGGATCCTTCGGGATATTTTCCCGCCTCATCACGCTTGCCGGCCGGAACGCCGGTCAAGATTTCAATCCCTTCATCGATCGTGGCGACAGCGTAAACGCTAAACTTCCCGGCCTTGACGGCTTCGACGACGTCCGGGCGCAACATGAGATTTCGCACATTGGCGCGCGGAATCATCACGCCCTGCGCACCGGTCAAGCCTTTGAGCCGGCAGACATCGTAATGCCCTTCGATCTTTTGGTTGACACCGCCGATTGCTTGGACCTCGCCGTTCTGATTGACCGAACCGGTAACAGCGATGCCTTGTTTGATCGGAATCTCGGATAAACTCGATAGAATCGCGTAAAGCTCAGTCGAGGATGCGCTATCACCGTCCACACCGTCGTAGGACTGCTCGAAGCAGACGGTGCTCGACACCGAAAGCGGGCTCTCCTGGGCATATTTGCCGCCCAAATAGCCGCCAAGAATCAACACGCCTTTGTCGTGCGTGTTGCCGCTGAGCTTTGACTCCCGTTCGATGTTGATGATACCACCGCGCCCCATGAAGGTTTTTGCGGTGATGCGCGAGGGTTTGCCGAAACTGAAATCACCCATTTGATAAACCGCCAAGCCGTTCAGCTGCCCGACCACCGGGCCGTCCACGTCCAACAGCAAGGTGCCCTCCGCGATCAGCTCCTGCAAATGTTTTTCGATCAAATTGAGACGAAACGTTTTTTCCACGACCGCGCGCTCGACGTGCCGCCCCGAAACCAATTCGGCTTTTTCTTTCTCGGCCCAGTAATTCGATTCGATCAACAAATCGACCATATCGCTGAAACGAGCAGAAAGTTTGTTTTGATCCTCGACCTTCCTGGCGCACTGCTCGATGACGCGAGCGACGGCTTCGGTATCGAAGTGGCGCATTCCTTCGCGATTGCAGTAGTCGCTGATAAAACAAGCCATCGCCGTAATGTTTTCTTGGGTCCGGTCGATTTCGAAATTGAAATCGGCTTTGACTTTGAACGTCTCGCGGAAATCCGGATCAGCCGAAGCCAGCGTGCGATACAAGTAGGGATCGCCGATCATGATGACTTTAGTGTCGGTAGGGATCGGCTCGGGACGAAGCCCTTGAGGCGGCATGAACCCGAAAAACGTGCCGGGCTCTTCGATGCGCACTTCACGATTTTTGATGACGCGCTGTAGCGCCTCCCACACTCCCGAATTCGACAGCACGTCGCGATCGTAAAGAACCAGGTAACCGCCGTTGGCGCGGCTGATCGAACCCGCCTTAATCAGGGTAAAGTCGGTAAAGTAACCGCCCGCGATGGGTTTTTTTTCGATGACGCCGATGAGATTGTGATACGTGGGATTGGTCTCGACAATGATCGGCGGTCCTTGCGTGTCGCTGTTGTCGACAAAGACGTTGACTCGGTAAGGCAAGAACGGATCACCCGGCGGTTCGCCGATCGCCATCGGCCCCATTGGCGTCATCGCAGGCGCCGTTTCGATCCCCTTGAAGCGCTGCAGATGTTTTAGAATGTGCTCGCGAACAGCATCGAGATACGCGGGCACCTTCGGGTAATCGCGGTATTTCTCCTTTAAGTCCGTGAACGGTATGCGGACGAGAAAATCCGCCGCTCGCGTTTCCGCCACTTCGAGTTTTTCGGCGATTTCACGCTCGAGTTTTTTGCCATCCCGCAGCGCGGCTTCCACTTTTTTCTCGAGCTCGCCGCGGCTTTCTTCGAGGCGCCTCTTTTCCTCCGCCGATAGCGCCAGGTACTCTGGCTCCTGCATGGGCTTGCCATCTTTGGTCGGCAAGAGTCCGATACCGGACGGCGTCATGCGCAAGGTAAACCCGTTCTCGGCGGCCTCGCGCATCAACCCTTCCATCATCCCTTGCTGCTGTTTTTGCAGTTGTTCGACCATCTCCTGGCGTTGCTGTAAATACTCATCGCTTTCGAACATTTTTTTGGCTTCGCGCAGCAGGTTCTGCACGAGCTGTTCCATGTCGGCCTTGAGAACCTTGCCCCAGCCGCGCCGGATCTTGAGCGCCTGCGGCCGATCCGCATCGGTAAAATTGTACACATAACACCAGTCCTCAGGCGTCGCTGAGTCGGCGTCGGTAGCGGCTTTCCCAACGGTGATTTTCTTGAGAAATGCCTTGATGATGCTGGTCTTTCCTGTGCCGGTAAGCCCGGTTACAAAAATATTGAAGCCGGGCTTGTTGACCCCTAAGCCGAATTCGATAGCGCGAATCGCGCGCTCCTGGCCGATGAAGTCCTCCAGCGGAGTCATCTCCGCCGTGCAGGTAAACGGCAGGAAAGACAGATCGCATCGCCAGGTGAGTTTGTCGTGCGGCACTTCGAACGCGTTTGCCATCGCTTAACCTCTCGTCTGATAAATTAGCCGAGAGAATAGGGTCTCGTTCGCCGCGCGTCAACCGCCGTGCGCGGTTCGATTTGCACTATTGAACGACCGTGAGGCACTCTCTATAATCCACAAATGATACATAGCCGTGCGGCTTCCAAGTGCTGCCGCGCCATTTGTGCGCTGGTTCTCGTCCCGGCGATTTTTGTTGCAAGCTGCAGCTCTTTGTCCAAGAGTCTGCCCTCTTTACCCGGTATAAGTCCGCCCGCAGAAGACGAAGAAATCAGGATCAGCCGCGAGTTCCGCCGCGAGGCAAAGAAACATTTTAAGTTCGTAAATCATCCGGAAGCAGAGCGCTATGTCGATCGCATCGGGCGGCGAATTCTAGCTGCCACGGGACCACAGCCCTTCGATTATCGCTTCTTTGTCGTCGATGAAAATCAACTCAATGCTTTCGCCGTCCCGGGCGGTTCTATCTACGTCTTCGCGGGACTCATCGAAAGGGCCAAGAGCACCGATGAGCTTGCCGGCGTCATGGGCCACGAAATTGTTCACATCAAAGCTCGTCATATGGCGCGGTCGTCAGGACCGGATGCCATATCTGTTCTCAGTCTGCTGGGCATGGTGCTCCTCGCACGGACCGGCAGCGGATCTCAGGCTGCCGGCATAGTCGGCCAAGCCGTAGCTGCCACCCGCCAGGCCGCCTACAGCCGACAATTGGAAATGGAATCGGACACGTTGGGCGCGAGGTATATGGCCGCTGCCGGTTATGATCCAAAAGGCGCAATTGCATTTCTCAAGACCCTGGATCAAGAACGCGCTCTCAATCCGATCGATGTGCCCGCCTACATCATGAGCCACCCGATCACGCAGGAGCGCGTCGCGAATGCCGAGTTGGTGGTCCGCTCGCTCGGTACGACACCATCACGGGCAGACAGTCCGGAATCGTTGAAAAAAGTTCAGACGATTATCCGCATGAGCAAGCCGGGCGGAGAAGCGGTCGTCAAAGAATTTGAAAAGCTGGCGCAGCAAGATCCGGAAAACTCCGAACGACTTTATCTGCTCGGCTTCGCGCAGCAACTGCAGGGACAGCTTGCGGAGGCACAGCGCAGCTTCGAACAGTCACGACAAATCCGTCCGGACAATCCCGGTCTGCAACGTGACTTGGGCAGGTTGCACGGCCAGCGTGGCGATTTCATCGCCTCCCGACAAGCTTTTGACCGGGCACTGGCACTGGAACCGAATGAACCGCTTACGTTTCTCTACTTGGGAGAGATGTTGGAGAAATCCGGCGATTTAAGGAGCGCCGCGGGCGCGTATATCAACGCTATGAACCTCGCTCCTCTCTGGGATCGGCCGCCGTCTCGCCTCGGCATGGTTTACGGTAAACTCGATCGGCGGGGCGACGGTTATTACTATCTTGGCCGCTCCCACGCGCTCCAAGACGAGGATGACCGGGCAATTGCGGATTACGAGCGAGCCATTAAAATTGCCGGCGAAAACTCGCCGCGAGGGCAAGTAATCAAGGAAGAGCTGAATATTCTAAGAACCAGGAAAAAGTAGACCAGGCTACCCACCCATAGCGGCTAGTGACAGCACTTTTGCGCGTTCCGGCTTGATATACCTATTCTCCCGCTTGAGCAGCACTTCACGCAGATACTCGGGATCAAATCCTAATAAATCACAGATATTAGTGAAGGAAAAAAGCCAATCCGTATCGTTATCTTCGACCCATTCAATGGCGCTCAGGTATTGACACTGACCTACGCTGTTCCTTGATCCACGATATTTCTCCAGACACTCAACTGCGTCCTTTAGGACGGCAATCATGAGCCGTTTTTCTCCTTCGAGCTGCCGAGATAGACCGGTCGAACCATAAAACTGCGAAGGCAAAAAGATATCAGGCTCAAGAATCCTTGCCAGAAAATCGTCGTACATTAGTGGACACTCTCCTCAGGGTAGCTTGAAACCGATCATATACCACACGGTCTAGTGCCGCGCAATAAAAAAACACTCTACCGGTAGATGGCTGGAAAATAACAGTTTCTTAGGGAGTTGGCAGCAATGCGTGGCAGTGCCTGAAAATCCCTACACAAGGATACGGGGATGGCCCAAGCCCTCGGGTTCAGATAAAGCCTGTGAGCACTTGGGTCTGACAAGGACGCGTTAGATACCGGACAGTAGTCCGCCAAGTTTTGTTTTCGCGACGTTATGATCCCAGACTTTTTGCACCACAGAATCCTTGCGCCGCTGTTTCATCACCCGTTGGGTTTCGTCCTCATTGTAGACCATTACCGGACCGAGCAATGAAGCTTTGTAGAACCGCGAAGCGGCTTCTTCTAAATCGACGCATCCGGCAAATACCCATTCGATGGAGTGGGCCACAACCATGGAACCATGGCCGCGCAGCATGACCGCATCCGCATTGCCCAGAGCTTTCGCAACCGCGTCACCCTGCTCAATGGTGTGAATCAGCGCCGGGTCCATATACTTGGGCAACGGGCCCGGACCGAAAAAAGCCCCAGGGTTGGAAGACGCCGGATAGAAAGGCTTATCGACCATCGAGAGGGTTGCCACCATGTGATTGTGCAAGTGGGCGACACTTTGGATGTCGCTGCGAGCTTTATATGCCCGTGCGTGCATGTTCACTTCCGACGGCGCTTTGTAATTGCCTTCGATCAGCTTGCCTTCGAAGTCGGTAATGACCATATCGTCGGGCCTCACTGTGGCCCGACTTACGGGATGGGGCAGAATCACGAGATGATCCGAACCGGGAATACGCGCGCTGATATGGCCACTGTAATCCACCAATCCGGCGTTAAACAACATGCGCGATGACATGGCGAGTTTAGTCTTAAGTTCCGATAATTCAGACACAATGTTACTCCTCTCTTAAACTCAGCTTTTGATTTGCTATATCTTTCATTAAAAGATAGCAACCGTAGCCGCAGTTTGAGCGAACAACGGGCGAAATAGTTTGGATATCCTGCGCGCCGAAAGCTTGATCGCGGACGGTTCAAGGCGATACACCGAAGTGACAGGACGCGATGGACCCAATCGTGCCGGAACAAATAGAAAATATGAAAAAGGATGCTTCAATAAATGAGCGATAACAGCGCCACCGGTATAAAATGGGATCTCAGCGATCTTTACGCCGCGCACGATGATCCGAATATCGAGGCAACTTTGAAAGATTGCCGCGCTCGTGCGGAAAAGTTTGCCGAACAGTTCCGTCCGCTGCTGCAGAATCAGAAAACGCTCACAGCCGCCGCAGTTCTTCAGGCGCTCGAAGAACTCGAAGTCATCTACGAAGCCTTGGGCCGTGTCGGCAGTTACGCCGGACTCGTGTATGCGGCCGACACCGCAAAACCTGAATATCAAGACTTGGAGCAGCGGGTGGAGCAGCGCTCGACGGAGATCCGCAACCTGTTGCTCTTTGTTGAACTCGAATGGCTCAAATTGGACGACGAAGTCGCCAATAGAATCATGGCCGACCCCTTGCTCGCGCCTTACAACCACTATCTCTCGAGCCTACGACGCTACCGGCCGCACACTCTCACAGAGCCCGAGGAGAAAATCCTCAATGAAAGAGACAACACCGGCCGCAATGCCTTCGGCCGGCTCTTTTCAGAGGTCACCTCATCGCTTTCGTTTACGCTGGAAATGAAAGGCGAGAAAGAAGAACTCAATCTCAGCCAGCTTCTTTCGCTGCTTCATGATCCGGACCGGGCCTTGCGCCGGCGTGCCATGGAAACGCTCTATCAGGGACTTTCTCAGCATGGCCAGGTGCTGACCTTTATCTACGACACGCTCATTCAAGACAATTTGACCGTGGATCGCCTGCGCAGATATCCAAATCCGCTGGCGCAACGCCACCTGTCCAATGAAATCGACGGGAAAGCCGTGCAGACCATGATGGCCGTTGCCGAAGAAAATTACGGCGTAGCGCAGAACTACTTCGGCCTCAAAGCCAAATTGCTCGAGCTGCCCCGGCTCGCGCTCTACGATCAATACGCGCCCGTCGGCAAGGAAGCTACACCGTTCCAATACGGTCAAGCGCAGCAGGTCATCCTCGCGGCGTTTGAAGCTTTCGATCCCAGGTTTCGTCAAATTGCCGCGGAATTTTTCGCAAAGAATTGGATCGACGCCGAGATTCGCAAAGGCAAACGCGGCGGCGCCTTCTGCGCCTCGCCTTCGCCGCGATTGCATCCGTACATTCTCTGCAACTACGACGACAACCTGCGCGACGTGATGACCGTCGCCCATGAGCTTGGCCACGGCCTGCACGGCTCCCTGAGCCGGAAGCAAAATTATTTCAATTACGACACGCCGCTCACGACTGCTGAAACCGCATCGGTTTTCGGTGAAATGCTGGTCTTCGACTACTTGCTCGCCCAACAAACCGATCGTCAAGTTCAGATCGCGCTGCTCGCCGGTAAGCTGGAAGACATCTTCGCCACCGTATTTCGCCAGAACGTGCTCACACGCTTCGAAGAGCTGGCGTTCGCGGCAAGAAAAGAAAAACGGCTGACTCCCGAAGCTCTAGGAAACCTCTGGCTCGAAGCCAACGGCAA
>Ga0075431_100006682_pt1 | contig 11457 bp, 9 predicted proteins | sample RhiMetdeltSRZDD5_FD_75297 | JGI IMG/M metagenome (GOLD analysis project Ga0075431, IMG submission 75297) | Populus rhizosphere microbial communities from Tennessee, USA - Rhizosphere MetaG P. deltoides SRZDD5 | ecosystem: Host-associated > Plants > Roots > Rhizosphere > Soil | place: USA...
CAACTTTGGATCAGCACCTTTGCCTTTTAAATAATAATTAAAGAACGGGATCTCGATATTGTTCTGATACCATAAAGCAGTGGCGGCACCAAAACGAATATTACCAAGAAAAGAACCATCTCTTGAACTCCACTGACCATGACTCCATGGGCCCATTACAATTTTATTATTGATACCGGGATTTTGTTTTTCGATTGCCTTATATAAATTCCAGGCACCATAACAATCTTCTGCATCAAACAATCCACCAACAGTAAGCATAGCAGGTTTGATATTATACATTGCTCTTCTTGTATCTCTTGCTTTCCACCAATCATCGTAATTCGGATGTTTATACATCTCATGCCAGAACTTAATACTATCACCGATCATTTTTGCAAGATTTTTTAATGTCCCGGCCTGCAAATAGAACTGGTAGTTATCTCGTATTTTGAAATCGTATCCCGTGGGACCAACTGATACAGGCTTTGGTCTTGGCTTGCCAAAACCAGAATAAAAACTAAAGCCATCCATTTGAAAGAATGCGCCATTATGATGGAAGTCATCACCCAAAAACCATTCAGTGACCGGCGCCTGGGGACTCACTGCTTTTAATGCCGGATGCCCCGACGCAGCGGTCATGGTTGCATAAAATCCGGGATATGAAATTCCAAATGCTCCTACGTTGCCATTATTGTTTGGTAAATTTTTCACCAGCCAGTCGATCGCGTCATAGGTGTCGCTGGCCTCATCAATGTCCTTATTGGTTTTTTTATCTTTTATAAAAGGGCGCACATCAACAAACTCACCTTCGCTCATAAACCTGCCTCTTACATCCTGTAAAACGATTATATAATTCTCCCGACAGTAATATTTCCAATGACTGCCAGTTAGGCGACCGGAAAAATTAGCACCATATGGGGCACATGAGTAAGGAGTGCGCACCATGAGTATTGGGTGTTTCTCAGATTTATCTTTTGGTTCATAAACAGCTGTAAAAAGTTTTATACCATCACGCATCGGTATGGAGACTTCTCTCTTGGTATAATTTTCAAGGACCCAGGCGCTATCCTGGTCGGTTTGTGCTGCGGTTAACAGAAATGAAAATAAAAATGAAATCAGAAGCAGTTTGCGTAGCATGATGATTTAGATTTGGAGAACTAATGTACTTATTATCCGTCTTCAAAAACCAACTTTTTTATGACCGACAACAAAGCTGTTATTGAGAAATTTTATTCTGCGTTTCAACAGCTTGATTATAAAACGATGAATGATTGCTATGGCGATGAAATTATTTTCAGCGATCCTGTTTTTCTTACACTAAGAGGTGATGAAGTAAGAAGCATGTGGGAAATGCTTTGTAAGAATGCAAAAGATTTTTCTTTGACCTTTTCCGATATTGAATTGCTTGATGAAGAATATGCAACATGTAAATGGGTTGCTAATTATACTTTTTCAAAAACCGGCAATAAAGTGACCAATAACATAAAAGCCTTTATGCGGTTAAGAGAAGGAAAGATCATCGAACACAGTGATGCCTTCCGATTAAGCACCTGGATTGCGCAGGCTTTAGGGTGGAAAGGAGTATTATTTGGTTGGACAGGATTTATGAAAAGGGCAGTGCAGAATAATGCCAGAAGGAGCTTGTTAAAGTTTATGGAGTCCAAAGCTACGAGCCATTAGCCACGAGCCACGAGTTCTTTCTCGTAACTCGCAGCTCATAACTCGCAACTATTCTTCAAGTACGCCGAATTTACCTGCATTTACATCATTGACCGCCTGCTCGATCTCTTCCCAGGTATTCATAACAAATGGCCCATAAGCCACAATAGGTTCATTGATAGGCTCACCCGATATGATCAATACAACGGAATCTTCAGTAGCATTAATGGTAAATTCTTCACCGTCATTTTTCAATAACGCAAAATGATCAGCATGTGCATTGATATCGTTTACTTTTATATTTCCTTCTATCACCAGTAAGCCTGTGTTATAATTTGCAGGAAAACTAAACGTTATTTCTGCATCCTTTTTTATCCTGGCATTGTACATCTCTATTGGTGTAAATGTTGTTGCCGGACCTTTTACTCCGCGGTATTCACCCGCGATTATTTCAACAATACCTTTTTCATCGGGCAAATTGTACCTGCCCATCCTGGCATTTGTTATTTCCTGGTATTTGGGTTTTGTCTTTTTATCCTTTGCAGGAAGGTTTACCCACAATTGCACCATTTGAAAGGCACCGCCTTTTTTACTGAATTCCTTTTCATGATATTCTTTATGCAATAATCCGGACCCGGCAGTCATCCATTGCACATCACCTTCACCAATAACGCCGCTGTTGCCTGCGCTGTCATGATGCGCTACTTTACCATGATAGGCAATCGTTACCGTTTCAAAACCCGCATGCGGATGCACACCCACGCCACGAGGTTCTTCTTTTGGGCTGAATTCAATCTTAGAACCATAATCCAACATAAAGAATGGACTCATTCTCTTCTGGCCTACCTGTTTTGTACCAGGAAAAAAATTATGTACCCTGAATCCATCACCAACCATATGAGGTGGTGGTGGCGCTACAATTGCCTCAATTGATCTTTTGCTCATATTTTTCCATTTTTGGAATTAGGAATTTTCAATTAGTAATTGGGCCTAATTCCAAATTCCCAATTACTAATTTGCTTACACTGGAACTTCCATTAACAATAACTCTGCATCACTGTCGGCATTGATCTTTAACTCACCTGTTTCTGAGATGGCCAGGCCATCCCGTCTCTCCAGTTTTTCTCCATTAACAGTAACAGAACCGTCGATCACAAATGCATACACGCCATTGTTACTATTTTTTAGTTTATATGTTGTGGTGAAATCTTTATCCAGTTTACCTAAACTAAACCATGCATTCTGGTGAATTTGCACTCCGCCATCATTTGTACCAATGGGAGATACTACTGTCAATAACTTGTTATGCTTCTCAGTATCAGAAAAATTTTTCTGATCATAACGAGGCTCAACATTTTTCTTGTTTGGGAAAACCCAGATCTGGAAAAACTTTACAGGCGTATCGGCATTTTTATTTTTTTCTGAATGTTGTATGCCGGTTCCCGCACTCATCACCTGCACATCACCCTGCCTGATCACTTGTGTAGTCCCCATGCTGTCCTTGTGCTCAAGATCACCGCTTGTGGGAATTGAAATGATCTCCATATTATCATGCGGGTGGGCACCAAAACCCATTCCACCTGCCACAGTATCGTCATTCAAAACTCTCAGTACACCAAAGTGAACCCGGTCAGGATCATGATAACCGGCAAAACTAAATGTATGGTAACTATCCAGCCAGCCATGATTCGCATGACCTCTTGTGTTTGCTTTGTGAAGAATTTTTTTCATTTCCTAAATCCTTAAAGACACTTTTAAGTTAATAAATGTTGAATAGTGAATTGAAAGTTGAAGTGTGCGACCCTTCCACTTCGCTCCGCTCTGTGTCTGGGTAATCCAGATAAATATCGGGAGCGACGCTAAGTTGTTGAATAGCGAAAAGAAACCTGAATGGAGCGTCGCAACAAAAGCCCAATAGAATTCCTTAAGTTGGTAACACAACAATCATTTTCAACTATTAAAAAAGCTAAATGATCAAAAGAACTATACCACCTAAGTCACCCCTTTAGGGGGACCGGGGTTTATGCTGCCACTTTTCTTGCCACAAGATTTTCCGATAACCACAGGAACTCGCTAATAAAATTATGTACACTCTTTTCAAAGGCTGGATCAACCAGGTTTCCCTGCTCGTCAAATTTTTTGTCAACAGCAGGAACGATCAGCAGATACGGTGAAGCAATGCCAAACAATGATGGTATCAATTGGAGCAGTTGCTGTGATGCTCTTATGCCTCCAAACCCACCCGGTGATGCTGTTACTATTCCAAAGGGTTTATGATGTTGCTTTGGAAAATGGTCCAGTAAATTTTTCATTGCGGGGGAATAGCTTCCATTGTATTCAGGCGTAACAAGAATAAAAGCCTCGGCTTTAAAAATTCTTTCAGCCAATGGTTTAAACTGATCCGGTGTCCTGTCAATAGACACAAACACAGACTGTACAGCCGGAAGGCTCCAGTCTTTCATGTCAATGATATTTGTTTCATGTTCTGTGTTGCTATCGAGCCATTTTTTAAGATTGATAGCGACTCTGCGGCTCATGCTGTTTACCCTCGGACTGCCTGATATTATTTCGATTCTCATAATAAATGTTATTAGTCAAAATTTGTTCCTGATTGTTTTGGATTAAATCTTTGGCAAATCTCCGGCTTAATGACAGTGCCGGGGTTGATCTATGTTAATTACAACATCGTTTTGTCAGTTTTGGGGAAAGTTTGGGGTAATCCGCTAATTTCGAGAGCATAATTCTATAACAATGATCAACAGGAGAAAGTTCATCCAGGCATCAGCATTTACCTCTTTAGCCGGTTTAATAAGCAATAAAATAAATGCGAGTGACGGGAACGCAACCGTGGGTAAGCCAATAGTTATATCTACATGGGATGCTGGTATTCCCGCTAACAAAGCAGCCTGGGAAGTATTGAGTAAAAAAGGAAAAGCAATTGATGCGGTAGAAAAAGGTGTGATGGTAACCGAAGCATCAAAGAACTGTTGTGTTGGGCTCCAGGCAAATCCTGATCGTGATGGTTTTGTAACATTGGATGCCTGTATCATGGACGATAAATTCAATTGCGGCAGTGTTGCTTTCCTCGAAAGAATAAAACACCCGATCTCTGTGGCAAGAAGAGTGATGGAAAAAACACCACATGTAATGTTGGTGGGTGCCGGAGCACAGCAATTTGCGATTGCTGAAGGATTTCCATTAGAAGAGCAAAAGCTTTCACCGGATGCACAGGAGGCATATGATAAGTGGTTAAAGAAATCCGAGTATAAACCACCAGCAATCAATATCGAAAACAAACAGGGGCATGGTCCATTTGCGCCAACAAAATTGGATAACGGCGAATGGAACCATGATACGATCGGTATGGTTGCAATGGACATGTATGGAAATTTAAGTGGCAGTTGTACAACAAGCGGAGCGGGTTTTAAAATGCGCGGAAGAATTGGAGATTCCCCAATAATTGGCGCCGGGCTTTTTGTGGATAACGAAGTGGGTGCCTGCACGGCAACGGGACAAGGCGAAGATGTGATCCGTGTTGCGGGTTCGCATTCCGTTGTTGAATTAATGAGACAGGGTCTTTCACCTGAAGCTGCCTGTAAAAAAGTAATTGAGCGAATTGTAAAGATCAAAAAGGAAAAAGCCAAAGACATACAGGTTGCTTTTCTTGCATTAAATAAAAAAGGACAAGCGGGTTCTTTCGCGATTCACCCGGGATTTGAATATGCGATAAGGACAAATGAAGCGGAGAAGCTTGTGAAATCTAAGAGCTTGTTTTAAAACGTCAATGGTCAATGGTGAATTGTCAATAAATGCTGCTCAGAAAATTCACCATTGACCATTCACCATTCACGGTTTATGAAGTACATGATTGAAATAGCCACCTCCGATTTTCTTACGACAAGATCAGCCGTTGCGGGCGGTGCCGATCGCATTGAGCTTTGTGCCAATCTTGCCGAAGGCGGAACGACTCCTTCTTATGCTCATATAAAAAAATGCAGGGAAGCGTTCACTATTCCATTGTTCCCGATCATTCGTCCAAGAGGTGGTGATTTTTTATACAATAAAGATGAGTTTGAAATAATGAAGAATGATATCAGGCTCTGCAAGGAATTAGGCTGTGAAGGAATCGTGATCGGTTTACTGAACATGGATGGAACGATCGATATGACAAGAACGGCTGAATTGATCGATCTTGCTTACCCGTTAGAAGTAACTTTTCATCGTGCATTTGACAGATGCAAGGATCCGTTTGCAGCATTGGAAGAATTGGTTGAAATAGGTTGTCAGCGGATTCTTACATCGGGACAGCAGCCTTCAGTCGGCAGTTCGCAGTCGATAGTCAACAGCCAGGCGGTTGAACTAATTGCCCAGTTAAATAAGATTGCAGATGACAGGATCATCATCATGCCGGGTAGTGGTGTTAGAAAAGACAACATTAAAATACTCGCCGAGAAAACTGGTTGCGTCGAATTCCACTCCTCCTTACGCGGTAAAGCAAAAAGCGCAATGCATTTTATACATCCGGCTTTTGCAAATTCAGAAGAAAGTTATTCCAATAATGAAATAAGCCCTGACGAGGTCAGGGCTTTGAGAAATGCTTTGAATTAATACTTATTAAAACGCTTTCAATTCGCCTTCTTTAGAAGCCATTTCGATCATGGCGGTCAGTTCATTCATCAACTTATCATCGCTGCCATCGAAACCAACCGATTTAAAACGGATCATTCCATTCTTATCGATCACAAATTTTGTGGGGATCCCTTCTACTTTGAATTCGGCTACCACTTTGTCTTCGTTGTCCATCAGCACATGGAAAGTATATTTATTGCTTGCTATAAAGTCCAATGCATTCTTTGCTTTTTCATCGCCTCTTTCCCATGTATCAATAAACACGAATTTCACATTGGGATCTTCTTTGAATTTTGTTACCATTTTTTGCATACCGGGGAAACTTGCTTTGCATGGACCGCACCATGTTGCCCAAAAATCAACAACAACAACTTTTCCTTTTAATTCGGCAAGATTGATCTTTTTTCCATCTAGATCCACCAATGCAAATACCGGGGCTTTTTCATTTAACATTGACTTTTTGAGCTCCTCGATCATTTTCAACGTGGCTTCTTTTTGCAATGCGGTAATGTAGTCATCAAATCCTTTGTCGGATTTTTTATCTTTTACATAAGCTCTTTTCAGAATATCTTTCATTTCCGACGTTGATTTGCCATCCTTCACAAATTGTTCCAGCTCCTTTACGTATTGTTTTTTAGGTAAGACTTTTTCGGCAAGTAACGCGTATGTATTGTTTTGATCAGGATCCTTTCCCTCATTTACCACCATTGCCGCATCTTTTGCATAAGGCATTCCCTTTTTGTACTCACCCTTACGATACATCACCATGGCATAAGTGTCAGCGTACATGGCATAGGTGAACTTATTATTTTCGCTCCATTGCTTTTGAGTGTAATAGTCAGGTTTCTTGCCGGGGTTTTGCCAGGCTTCTTTTGCATAGGTAGTTGCCAATCTCGAAATTTCTTCCGCCAATGCGAGGTTTTCACCCGTTTTCTGCATTTCCCACGCCGCATTATTATACATGGAAGCCAGGGTTACTTTATCAGTGATATTTAATTCTGTTATAGATTTTTTGAAATTGTCATAATCTTTTGCGGCGAGATAAGCCTGCGGTATCCTTGTTTTATAGTAACCCAGGTTTTGATCGATGCCTTTCCAGTTCTTATCAGTTTCAGTTTTTGTAATGATTTCCTTTAGCAAAGCTTTCTTCTTCTCAATGTCTTTTTCCTGGTTGTATTTCTGCAATACATCGGAAACAGTCCATTTGCCATCGGGGAATTTTTCTTTTTTAACACTGGTAATGAATTTTTGTTGTTCAGGCAACTTTGCTAATGCATAAAGATTTTCAAGATTGCTGTAATCAGTTTCTTCTTTCAAGCCGGTTTTTAAAAGTGATTCAATCTCTTTCTGGACAAATTTCTGAGCATCATCTTTATTGACGAGCATTTGCAATCGTACCAGGTTATAGAGATACTTTCCTTTCTGGTCGGGGTACAATTCAACTTCTTTTTGCACTGCAGCTAACGCTTTTTCATTATTTGCGTCCCCGCCAACTTGCCGGATGCTGTACTGGTAAAAGCTGCTCAGGTTGTAAAAACTTCCTTCGCGGGGTTTATCATTCTGATATAACTGGATATAGTAGCCCTCGTTAAAATTGTTGTCAAATTTTTTGTCTATGCTAAATCCAAAATACAGGAAGGCCGCCGCGGTATCAGTCTTAATGGTACCGGTAAAACTCCTTCCTTTTCTTTGCATCACAATATCGTCGGCTCTCATCAGACCCATGCCGTTTTGATAAACCACGCCTTCAACCGGTTTGATATTGTTGGCAAGATCACCAGCGGGTTCATACGTAATAGTGATCTCGTCACCAGGTTTTGGCTTTTCAGGAGAATAAGTAAAGTTTTTTTGAGCTTGGTTTGCTACTGCAATCAATAATAGTGCAGGGATAAGGAGTTGCTTAATAGTCATGGCGTTTTATTTCAGGAAAGGTATGACAAATTGAAAATCCAAAAAAATAAGCCCCGGCAGGCCGGGGCTCATTAAATCTGTTTTAAACTCAAATGGACAGGCTCTTCATAAAAGTGGCGTTTGCCTGTGCTGCCTGCATGGGTGTGGTGCCTTCCCATTTTTCCTGCTCAATAATATAATATTGCATCCCCTGCTTTTTTGCAGTCTTTAAGATCTTCGTATAGTCTATGCTGCCGGTGCCTACCACCACGCTGGCATCTTTGTCTGTTGCACCAGCATCTTTCTTACGGTCTTTTACATGGCACAACCGGAAACGCTTTGGATACTTATTTAACCAAGTTTCAATATCCTGTCCACCTGCAACTACCCAATACATGTCAAGTTCAAAATCCACCAGCTTCGGATCGGTATTCTTCATCATTACATCCTGACCCATTTCGCCATTCATGTTTACAAATGAATAATCATGATTATGGTACGCAAAGCGTATCCCGTTCTTTTTACATATTTCGCCTTTCTGATTGAACTCTTCTGCGAATTTTTTAAACGCATCAATATCTTTTTGTGGCCCTTTCCATGGGCATATCAGGTATTTCATCCCAATAGCAGCCGCATCGGCAGCCTTTTTTTCAAAATCTTTGCTGATATCGCAATGGCTCGCGATGATCTTCATGCCCAGCTCATTCATATAAGTCTTAAATTCGGTGTTAGTCATTCCCCAAAACATTCCCTTGCTTCCTTCAAAACTTTCTATTTGTTTATATCCATAAGAAGCCAGCTGTTTTAAAGTTCCTTTGGCATCTTTTCCCATGTCATCACGAACGCTCCAGAGCTGAATACCAAAGTCCTTGAGAGTTTTTTCGCCGGGTACGATAGAAGCCAAACCGGTTTTTGATGCAAGACCTGCCAAAGCCAGTCCGCCACTTATTTTTAAAAATTCATTTCTTTTCATTTCGATATTTTAGTTAACAGTTAAACAAATAATTTGTCACCTTTTTTATAAGGTACAGCGCCATCGTATTTACCGGGCACTTGTTTATAATTGAAGTTTTGCTCTAATCCGGGTTTTGAAGTAAAATATCCAAGCAACGTAAGCTGTTTCATCATCTGGAAATAATGATTTGGATCTTCCTGCTTCTTATTTTTCATGTATTCCCTGGCTTCTTTGTCCAGTGAGATGAGCAATTCCTTGCGATGAGTTGCATCAGCCTTCATAAAACTGTGTCCATGCATTTTATTACAGGCGTCATCCAGCTTTTTCATGCCTTCCTTAAAAGTTTTTTGATCAGCTTCCTCGTAACAATCATTTACCATTACGGTCATGAATTTACCAACTTCGGCTTCTTTGGCGCCGGCCGTCGTTGTTTTTGGAATAATGGTTTCAGCCACTTCATCGAGAAAGGCAATATTGTCAGTTGAAAAAGCAGCTTCTGTAGCAGCAGCATCAGGATTACTGCATCCTGTAAGAAAAAATTCACCACCGATAACGACGCCACCAGTTGCAGCGGCTACCATTTTTAATAATTCGCGTCTGTTCATAAGCTTCTTTTTAAATAATTAATAATTATTAATTAATAATTATTGATTACTACAAGTTCCCTTTTTTTAATTCTCTCACTGCATAATCTGCCGCTCTTGCTGTCAACGCCATATAAGTTACCGATGGGTTTTGACAGGCAGATGAGGTCATACAAGCTCCATCCGTATTAAAAACATTTTTTACTTCATGCAGCTGATTCCATTTATTCAATACAGATGTCTTTGGATCATTTCCCATTCTCGCTGTTCCCATTTCATGTATACATAAGCCAGGATAGGCTTTTTCGTCATTGAAGGTGTAGATGTTTTTCAGCCCGCCGGATTCCAGCATTTCAGCAGCACTGTTCATCATATCTTTTCGCATGGCAATTTCATTTTCCTTCCACTCACAATCAATTTCCAGTTGCGGCAAACCCCATTTATCTTTTTCAGTTGCGCTTAATGTCACACGGTTATCAGGATGTGGTAATTGCTCTCCCCAGCTTCCCAGCCAAAAACCCCATTCACCGGGACCGTTCATTTTTTCCTTTAGATCGGTTCCTATGCCCTCAACATTCCAATTGACCGCTCTTGATGCGCCGCCCTGGTAGCCGAAACCGCGCAGATAATCAGAGCGATTAGTTTTTTTATCAATATTCCTGAACCGGGCAACATAGATCCCGTTTGGCCTGCGGCCAAATATCACTTTATCGCTGAGACCATCATAAGCGCCACCGGCGCCCACATGATAATGATGATCCATAAGATTGCGTCCCAATTGATCGCTTGCATTACCCATGCCATTTGGAAACACATCAGATTTTGAATTCAATAAGATGGCAGTAGATCCGAGTGTGGAAGCATTTAAAAAAATGATCTTTGCATAATACTCGATCACTTCTTTTGTAAGCTCATCAATAATTCGAACACCTTTGGCCTTTCGTTTTTCTTTATCATAGATTATCTCCATTCCGATGGAGTGCGGTCGCACTTTTAGGTTGCCAGTAGCTGCAGCAGCAGGCAGCGTGGCCGAGTTACTGCTGAAATAACCACTGAAAGGACAACCGCGGTCACAAAGATTCCGGTATTGACAGGGACCACGACCATTCCATCCCTTGGTAAGATTTGCGACACGGCCAATGATCATTCTTCTTCCGTCGGAAAATTTTTGTTTGATGCTGTCCGAAACATGTTGTTCCAAAGCATTCAATTGCATGGGTGGCAAAAAATCTCCATCAGGTAATTGTGGCAACCCTTCGATACTTCCGCTAATACCTACAAAGCGTTCAACATAACTATACCATGGGTCGATATCTTTATAACGAATGGGCCAATCAACGCCATGACCATCTTTGGCATTGGCTTCAAAATCCAGGTCGCTCCAGCGATAACATTGCCGGCCCCACATGAGGCTCCTGCCACCAACATGATAGCCCCGTATCCAATCATAAGGTTTTTTCTGAACGTAAGGATGTTCTTTATCGTTTACAAAAAAATGACTGTTTGATTCATTGCAAAATCCGCGAACCTGGATATGCTGATCGTCCTTCATTTTTTTTGTCATGCGGTTGCGATGCAATAATTGCCAGGGAGCAAGATTAGCAGTAGGATAGTCTTTTATATGTTCAACATTCCGGCCTCTTTCAAGAACAATGGTTTTTAACCCGGCTTTACAAAGTTCCATTGCAGCCCAGCCACCGGATATGCCGGAGCCAACTACAATTGCATCGTATGTATTAGTGTCTGCCATAAAAGAAT
>Ga0075431_100006688_pt1 | contig 11450 bp, 7 predicted proteins | sample RhiMetdeltSRZDD5_FD_75297 | JGI IMG/M metagenome (GOLD analysis project Ga0075431, IMG submission 75297) | Populus rhizosphere microbial communities from Tennessee, USA - Rhizosphere MetaG P. deltoides SRZDD5 | ecosystem: Host-associated > Plants > Roots > Rhizosphere > Soil | place: USA...
TCCAGACTCCCAGTTCCTCCGACCGCTCGATGAGCGCGCCAAGCAGCGCGCGGCCAATCCCGCGTCCCTGCTCGTCTGCGCCGACGTAGACGCTGACTTCGGCGACCCCGGCATAGGCGGGCCGGGACGAGACCGGGCTGAGCGCGGCCCAGCCGAGCACCCGGTCGCCGGCGCGCGCCACGAGGCGGCAGTCGCGCCGGTGCCCGGCATCCCACCGCTCCCAGGTCGGGGCCTCGGTCTCGAAGGTCGCCTGGCCGCCGGCGATCCCTTGCTCGTAAATCTTGACGACCTGCGGCCAGTCTGCGGCCGTCATTTCACTGATCAGGTACTCCACGCCCCGCTCTACTGGACTGTCATCTTGACCGGCGACTTGAGGGTGAAGCTCAGACGCGACTCGCTCGGGATGGTCGCCGGCTCGCCGCGCGTCGCGAGCACGACGCCGGTTCCCGCACCGCCGCCCACGCCCGCACCGATCGCCGCGCCCTTGCCGCCCCCGGCGATCGCGCCGATGATTGCGCCCGCCCCTGCGCCGATCCCGATCTTCTTCGCGTCCTTCTTCTTGGTCGTGCGCGCCTGCTGGCTGTAGGAATTCGTCGAGATCGCCACCGCCCGCCCGTCGGCCAGCGTCAGCCGCTGCAGGCTCACGGCCATCGAGGCAACCCCTTTGACCCGCCCGCCCGGGTCGGTGCTGACGACCGAGCCCTCGACGTTCGCCCCCTTCTTCGCCACCGTGTGGCCGTCGACCACCAGCGGCTCGGCGAGCGAGGCGACGAAGTTGTCACCCGCCTTGCTCGTCTTGGTCGAGAGCGTCGTGGCTGTGTAGACCGAGATGCGGCTCCCGGCCGGCACGGTGTAAACAAGCGGGGGCCGGGGCGTCGGCGCCGGCTCCGCCGCCGGCGCTGGGGTCGCCGCCGTCGAGACCTGGTCCGGAGTCGCCGCGGGCGTGGCGGCCGTCGGCGTCGGCGCTGCTGGGTTCCCAGCCGCGGCCGGGGCCGCCGGCGTCGGGCTCGTCACGCCCGCCGGGGTCGCGCCGGGGGCCGCCGGGCTCGCCGGCGCGGGCGACTCGCCGCCCGAGCAGCCGAGTTGCCCGAGTAGGATCGCCGCCGTTACCCCAACACAGACCAGATGCTTCCACGTGCGCTGCTTCATGCGGTCCTCCCAAGAGATAGCCACAGAGGCACCGCAGACACTGAGCATGGCTGGGTTTGCCTCTGTGGCCAGTTTATAAAATCAGATCGCAGCCCGGTCACTTCCCGGCCTCGTAGACGATCTCCCCGTTGATCACCGTCATGACGTTCTTCGTCTTCAGAATTTCGGCCTCGGGAACTTGCATGATGTCCGCCGAGAGCACGGTCAGGTCGGCGAGCTTGCCCGGCTCGAGCGAGCCCCGCAACTTCTCCTCGAAGGCGGCGAAGGCGGCCCAGACGGTGAACATCTTGAGCGCCTGCTCACGCGTCACCTTTTCCTCCGGGTGCCAGCCCTCGCCCGCGAAGCCCTTCTGGTCCTTGCGCGCCACCGCCGCGTAGAACTCGATCATCGGCTCGCCGCGCTCGACCGGGGCATCCGACCCCCCGGGGATGATGACGCCCGACTTGATCAAAGTCTGCCAGGCATAGGCCCCCGCGAGCCGCTCGAGACCCAGCCGGCTCACTGCGAAGTGCAAGTCGCCGATCGCGTGCGACGGCTGCATCGAGGGGATGACGCCGAGCTTGGCGAAGCGCGGGAGGTCGTCCGGGTGGACGATCTGCGCATGCTCGATGCGCCAGCGCGGGTCGCCCCGCTCGACGCGCTCGAGCGGCGGCACCTGATCGAAGGTCTGTTCATAGAGGTCGAGCGTCGCCCGGTTGGCGCGGTCGCCAATGGCGTGTGTCTCGACCTGGATGCCCTTGCGCAGCGCCTCCTTGAACATCGGCAGCAGTTCCTCCGGCTTGTAGGTCAGGAAGCCCGCCGTGTCATGGTCGGCGTAGGGCTCGAGCAGCGCCGCCCCCTTCGACCCGAGCGCGCCGTCGATGCTCACCTTGATCGTCCGGATCGTCAGGCGCTGGTTGTAGAGCCCGACGTTCGGCCCCTCGCGCAGGAGCCGCTGTGCGTCCGGGCCCGGCCCGCGGATTGCCTCGTAGACGCGCAGCTTGATCTTGCCCTCGCCGTAGAGCTTCTTGAGCAGTTCGACCTCGCCGAAGGAGCCGCCCGCGTTCTGAATCTGCGTCCAGCCGAGCTCGACACTGCGCCGCGCCCCGGTGACGAGCGCTTGCTCGAGGTCGCCGGGCTTGGGCGGCGGGAGGTGGCGTGTGAGGAGCCCCTGCGCGCGGTCGAGTAGCATGCCGTTCGGCTCGCCCGTCGCCTTGTCCTTCATGATCTCGCCGCCGAAGGGGCTTTCGGTCTCCTTGCCGACCCCGGCGACCTTGAGCGCCGCGCTGTTGGCCACCGCGCCGTGGCCGTCGGCGCGCACCAGGTAGACAGGGTTGTTGGGCGCGATCCGGTCCAGGTCGGCTCGTGTCGGGAAGACCGGCGGCTGCCAGAACGTCTCGATCCAGCCGCGGCCCGTGACCCACTCGCCGGGCTGGGCCCGGTCGACGCGCGCCTTGACCTTGCCGAGGAAGTCGGCCAGGCTCGCCGCCCCCTCGAGGTTGAGCGTCATCTCGCGCTGGCCGACCCCGGCCAGGTGGTAGTGGGCGTCGGTCAGCCCCGGGACCACCGTCCGGCCCTTGAGATCGACGACGCGCATGCCCTTGACCTCGTACTTCTTGGCCTCGGCGTTCGAGCCGACGAAGACGACCCGCCCGTACTTGACGGCGATGGCCTCGGCGCGCGGCCGGGCGTCGCTCGCGGTATAGACGTTGCCGTTCTTGAAGACCAGGTCGGCGGCGGGCTCGGGCTTGTCCTGCCACGCGAGCAGGGCGAGGGCGAGCACGGCCACGACGGCATGCTTCATCATTCCTCCGATCCGCGTGAATCCGTCACATCCCGGTCATCCGTGGGCCATTCCTGTCTCTTCATCCGGCCGCACGCGGCTGATGAGGTCCTTAAATCGCGCGTCGTCGCGCACCGGGTCGAACATCGGCTCGACCCGCAGGAAGGCGAGGAACCCGGCGCGCTCCTCGTAGGCTCGCTCGAGCAACGCGAAAGCCTGGTCCGCCTCGCCCAGACCGAGGCAGATGATCGCGCAGTGATAAGAAGACACGTACTGCACTTCGGAGAGCTCCCGCAACTGGGCGAGCACCCGGCGCGCCTCCTCCTCGCGCCCGGCGACCGCGAAGGCGTGCCCGAGGTGGGCGACGAAGTTCGGCCCGCCGCCGGCCAGGACGACGGCCCGCTGGAGCGCGGCGATCGCCTCGTCGAACTTCCCCTGCCGCACGTAGCCCATCCCTGCGTGCCAGTGCGCAAAGCCGAAGTTGGGGTCGAGCTCGAGCGCCTTCCGGCTCTGCTCGACCACCCGGTCGTACTGCCGGGCGAAGTAATAGGCCCAGCCCAGGCTGAGCGTCGTGAAGAGCGAGAGCGGATCGAGCTTGAGCGCCTGCTGGCACTCGCGGATCGCCGCCTCGTGCTGCCCCGTCGCCTTGAGGTAGAAGCCGTAGCCGTCGTGCGCGTTGGCGTAGCTCGGCGTCAGCTCGATCGCCCGGCAGTACTCGCGCTCGGCCGCCGGGAAGTCCCAGTCGTAGAGCAGCCGGAAGAAGCCGAGCGAGGTGTGCGCCTCGCCGAGCGTGTTGTCGAGCGCGAGCGCCCGGAGCGCCGCCGCCTTGGCCCTCGGGTAGGCCTCGCGCGGCGCCCAGCCACCGGTCGAGGAGCCGAGGAGCGCGTAGGCGTCGGCCAGCCCGGCGTGGGCCAGCGCGTAGTTCGGGTCGAGGTCGATCGCCTTCTGGAGGTGCTCGATCCCCTTCCGGATCCACTCGCCCGTGCGCTTGTTGGTGTAGTAGCGCCCCTTGAGGTAGAGGTGGTAAGCATCGAGGCTCTCGGTGTAGCGCTGGACGAGCCGCCGCTTCTCCTCGCCGCTCAGCCGGAGCCGTAGCTTCTCCGAGATCTCGCGCGAAATCTCCTCCTCGATGGCGAAGATGTCGGTCAACCGGCGGCGGTACTGCTCGCCCCAGAGCTGCGACTCCTGCGCCACGTCGATCAACTCCGCCTTGATCACCAGCGAGTCGCCGACCTGCAGGACGCGGCCGCAGAAGACGGCGCGCACCCCGAGCTCGCGTCCCGCCTCGAGCGGGTCCACCTCGCGCCCTTTATAGCGGAAGACGGTGCCCCGCGGCACGACCCGCAGCTTCGGCAGCCGCAGCAGGCTGTTGATGATGCTCTCGGTGATCCCGTCCGAGAGGTACTCGGCCTGGGGGTCGTCGCTGGCGTTGGCCAGCGGCAGGACGGCGATCGACTCGATCGCCCGGCGCAGGCGCGGACGCCGCCCCGGGCGCGCGGCCACGCCCCCCGATTGCCTCCCCGAGACGCGCCCCAGCTCGGCCTCGAACTCGAGCCGCACCTTCAGCCGTTTCAAGTCCCCGAGCAGGTCGCCGACGCCCCGGTGGCGCCCCTCACGGTCTTTAGACAGCGCCCGGCCGACACACCACTCGAGGTCTTCGGGTGTGCCCGGCGCCTGCGTGGCGAGCGGGACCGGGTCGGCGCGCAGGATCGCCGCCATGACGTCGCTTGCCGTCCCACCCGTAAATGGCGGGCGGCCCGCGGCCATCTCGTAGATGACGATCCCGAGGCTGAAGATGTCGGTCCGCGCGTCGACCCCGGTGCCCCGCGCCTGCTCTGGCGACATATAATGCGCCGTCCCCATGACCGTCCCCGGGTCGGTCTCGGCCTTGACCAGGGTCAGCGCCTCCGGATCCGCCGGCGCCGCCGCCCGCTCGGTCAGCTTGGCGAGGCCGAAATCGAGCACCTTCACGTAGCCGTCGGGGCGGAGCATGATGTTCTCGGGCTTGACGTCGCGGTGGACGATCCCGGCCTCGTGCGCTGCGTTGAGCGCGCTCGCCGCCTGGATCGCGACCTCGAGCGTCTCGGAGAGCGGCAGCGGCCCCCGCGCCAGCCGCTGGCGCAGTGTCCCGCCCTCGATGAACTCGGTGACGATGAAGTGCACCCCGCCGGCCTGCCCGATCTCGTAAATCGTCAGGATGTTCGGGTGGTTGAGCGCCGAGGCGGCGCGCGCCTCCTGCTCGAAGCGCCGCACCCGGTCCTCGTCCCGCATGTACTGGGCCGGGAGCAGCTTGAGCGCTACCTTGCGCCCGAGCCGCAGGTCCTCGGCAAGGTAGACCTCGCCCATCCCGCCCGCACCCAGACGCGACATGATCCGGTAATGAGAGATGACCTTGCCGGTCGAGAATGGCTCTGTCATGAAGCGCTTCAGCTAATCCGCGAGCGGTCAAAGATCTCATCATTGTGCGCCCAGGCGGGGTTGTCAAGCGGTGGCTTTTGATCCGTGAAAATCCGTCGCATCCATGAGATCAGTGGGGAGATCAGTGGGGAGATCAGTGGGGAGATCAGTGGGGGGATCAGTGGGGTCATCCGTGGCCTGTTTCTTTACAGCTCGAACCTCTCCAGGTAGCTCGGGATATCTACCCGCCACCCGTAACGCTCCTCGATGCGCACCTTGAGCACCTCGGCGGCCTCCGGCTCGCCATGGACGAGGAAGACCCGCTCCGGGGCGCGCTCGAAGTAACCCAGCCAGCGCAGGATCTCGCGGTAGTCAGCGTGTGCCGAGAGGTTGTCGATCTGCTCGACCCGGGCGCGGACCGGCACCATCCGGCCGTGAATCCTGACCTCGGGCTCGCCGTCCACGAGCCGGCGCCCGCGCGTCCCCGCCGCCTGAAAGCCGGCGAAGATGACCGTGTGGCGCTCGTCGGGCAGGCGGCGCGCGAGGTGGTGGAGCACGCGCCCGCCCGTCGCCATCCCGCTCGCCGCGATGACGATCGCCGGCTCCTCCCCGGCCGTCACCGCTTTGGACTCCGCCACGCTCCGCGCCAGGTGAAAGCGGCGCGTCGCAAGCGGGTTGCGCTTCTCGTCGAGGAGCGCCTGCATGTCCAGGTCGTGGTCCTCCTCGTGCTTCAGGTAAAGCCTGGTCGCCTGCACCGCCATCGGGCTGTCGACGAAGACGGGCAGGACGGGAATCCGCGCCTCGTCCTCGAGCTCGCGGAGGAAGTAGATGAGCTGCTGCGTGCGCCCGACAGCGAAGGCCGGGATAATCACCTGGCCGCCGCGCGCCGCCGTCTCGTTGATGATCGCGGCGAGCTGGGCTTTGACATCGACCTCGGGGTGCGCGCGGTTGCCGTAGGTCGACTCGAGCACCAGATGGTCGGCCCAGGCCACCTTCGATGGGTCGGGGATGATCGGCTCGTCGTAACGGCCGATGTCGCCGCTGAGCACGAGCCGCTTGTTCCGCCCGCCTCCCTTGAGGTCAAAGCAGACGAAGCCCGAACCGAGGATGTGTCCCGCCGGGATGAGCTCGAACGATAGGTGCCGGCCCAGCTCGACGCGCTGGCCGTAGCCCACCGGGCGCAGGAGCCGGAGCGCGGCGCGCGCGTCGCGCTCGGTGTAGAGCGGCAGCGCGGGGCTGTGCTTCGCGTAGCCCTTCCGGTTCGCGTACTCGGCGTCCTCCTCCTGGATGCGCGCCGAGTCGGGGAGCATGATCTGCGCCAGCTCGGCCGTCGCCGGCGTGGCATAGACCGCCCCGGCAAACCCGCCGCTCGTGAGCCGGGGCAGATAGCCCGAGTGGTCGATATGCGCGTGCGTCAGGATGACGGCGTTGAGCGACGCCGGATCGACCGGGCAAGGCTCCCAGTTGCGTCGGCGCAACTCCTTGAGCCCCTGAAAGAGCCCGCAATCGACGAGGACGCGGTAACCGTCGACTTCGACCAGGTGCTTCGACCCGGTCACCGTCTGCGTCGCGCCGAGGAACTGGATGGTCGCCACCTGGACTTCCCTCCAAAAAATAGAACACGGATCGGGACGGACGGGACGGATGACCACGGGTCTGATCCGTGCCGCTCCGTCCCGTCCGTCCCGATCCGTGTTCCCGGCTCAGGTCTTCTTCTTGAGCATGCTGCACGCCTGGTAGGCGCCGGACGGGTCGATGGCCGTGGTGCCCTGTTCGATGTGGCGGATGACGCCTTCTTGATCCACCACGAACGTGGCCCGCGTGCCGAACCCGCGGTCCTCGTCGAAGATCCCGTAATCCTTGACGGTCTTGCGCTTGAAGTCGCTGAGCAGGGGGAAGGTGACGCCGATGTCCTCGGCGAATCGCTTGTTGGCGGGCGAGCTGTCGACGCTGATCCCGAGGACCTGCGTCTCGTTGGCATCGAATTTGGCGATATCAGCCTGATACGCCTTAAGTTCCTTCGTTCAGCCGCCGGTGAAGGCGAGCACGTAGAAGGCGAGGACGACGCTCTTCTTGCCTTTGAAGTCGCTGAGCTTGACCTCTTTGCCCGCCGTGTCACGAAGCGCGAAGTCGGGGGCCGGGTCGCCGACCTTGAGATGCGTCTTCGGCGCCGCCGGCTGTTGTGCGGCCGCCCCCACGCCGAGCGCGAGCAGGAGCGACACGCCGAGAATCTTTCTGATCATAGGTCTTACCTCCTTGTAGCCATATCATAGCCCACGGATGACCCGGAGGCGACCGTTTTTTTTCGCGCTCATCCGCAGCCGTTTTACTTCTCGCTCTCGGCGACGATCCGCCGGTAAACCTGCCGCGCGTGCTCGTAGGCCCGCGCCGCCTCCTCCCGCTCCCGCTCGGCGATCCGCGGCGCCTTCTGACTCCAGCACTGGTCGACCGCCCGCAGGCACCACTCGGCGCTCCGGCGCGAGGCGCGGATCGGCTTGCCCGCGACGACGACGAAGACCGGGTTGGTGTGCGACGAGGGCAGGATCCGCAGCGCCACCCAACTGCTGCGCTCGAGCGGCACGTCGAAGGTGACCTCGCGCTGCGCCCCGTCGGCAACGATCATCTTGCGCGCCACCGCCTCGCCGTTGACGACGACCTCGACGGGGACCTCGCGCGTCCCGCCGACGCGCGCCCGCTCGAGGTCCCAGTACGGCTTCTCGTCGTAGCGCTTGGCGCGCACCTCTTCGTTCGGCTCCTCGCCCAGCCGCGCCGCCACCTGCGCCGTGACGCGCACCGGTCCGGGCCGCTCCAGCCGCAGCTCGCTCCCCTGCGTCCCCGGGCTCAGCCCGCCCACGGTGAAGTCCATGAGGTGACTCTTGCCGTCCGAGACGTATGCCCGGCCGGCGCGCACCCCGTCGACCCAGCGGTCGTAGTCGAGCCCGCCGTCGAGTTTCACGTAGCTGCGGCCGAGGCCCACCCGCTCGCCGTAGATGCATGGGAAGTCGGTCTCGCCGCTGATCCGCGTGCGGAAGCCGCTGTTGAGCGTGTGGTACCAGATGTTAAGCTCCCAGACCGAGGGTGTGTCGACCGTTGAGATGAAATCGACTGCGTCGTGCGTCACGTCGACGACGTACTCGTTGGCCCCGATCCCGTCGAACTTCGGCAGCTCGTAGTGCGGCAGCTTGTCGGTCTTGACCTCGAGCCCCCAGCCCGAGTGCGCGAAGCCGGTAACCGCCCCCTGCGCCTTCGCCCACTTGAGCACCGGGAGGTCCCACGTCGGCCAGTCCTCGATGACCTTCGCGCCGGGGTAGTCCTGGTCCTTGAGGCGCAGAAGCACGAGGTGCCCGGCATGGCTCGACGGGAAGCCGGAGACCTCGACGTCGTAACGCATGAGGTTGGTCGGGGTCGACAGTTTATGGTCCTTGGCCTCGAAGAATTGCTTCTGGAAGTAGTAGCACGGCCCCCAGGTGAGCACCGCCCCGACGTTGAGCCCCTCGCCGAGGATGTGCCGGATCATGTCCTGCGGGAGGACGCCCTGCGCGGGCGTCTCGTAGTGCATGCAGCCGGCTGCGTGAATGTGATGGTCGCCAGAGTACCAGCCCGAGCGCGCCGGGTCGATCCAGCGCTCGAGCCGGAAAGTGACCGACTGGCGCGCGCCGGCCGCGACTTTGACCGGCTGCTTCTTGACCACGTACTCCGGGCCGCGCCCGTGCTCGAAGGTGTAGTCGCCGGCCGGGAGCCGGATCGTCTCGCCGTCGGCGCGGTAGATCTGCGGGTGAAACCCGAAGTCGGGGGCGAGCCGCTTGGCCGGCGATGGGTAGACGTGACCCTGCGCGTCGCGGATGACGAAGGAGGCCGTTGCCGGCTTCCCCGCCTCGTCGAGCACCCTCAAGGTCACCTCGCTCGAGGGCAGGGAGTCGAAGAGCATGGCGACGTCGTTGCGGAAGCCGATGTCCTGGGTGCCCTGCCCGACGTTGAAGCTGATCGTCGCCTCGCGCTTGCCGGCATCGCGACTGTAGAGCTGGATGACGCGGTACTCGAGCCCGAGCCCCGAGAGCTGCGGCGCGAGCGGCGGCTTATTGAACAGACTCAGTTCCAGCCAGCGGTCCTCGACCTCGCGCCCGGTGATCGTCTGCTCCGGGCGCGGGTCGACGCTGAAGCCCTTCTTGCCGCGCGAAAAGACCGGGAGCGCGTTAACACTCTCGGCCCGCAGCGGCGCGGTCACCGCGGCCTCGTTGCGGACCTTGATCAGGAATGTGCGCCAGCCCCCTTCGACCAGCTCAGCCCGCGCCGGCCCGGGCGTGACCCGGACCCGGCTCTCCGGGTTGATCTGCACCTCGAAGAGGCAGCGCCGGTCGAGCACCTCCTGAATCGCGGCCGCGCTCGCCGCACGGTCGAGCGCCTCCTTCTCCGCGGCGCCGAGCGGCGCGCCGAGGTAGTCGAGCGTCTCGACGAGCCGCCTCGCCTGCCCGCGGAGCGGCTGCAGTTCGACCTGCGCGCCCGGCGCGTAGGCGGAAGCCACCAGTAAGAAGTTGATGCAGTGAATCGCCGGTCGTAAGCTCCATGTGGTCATGACCCGTTACCTCCCCGCGGTTATGGTACCTGTTCCATGAGCGTCAGCACATCCGTCCAGACCATCTTGCGCGCGGCCATCGTGCGGAGGTCGACGTCGTCCTGCTTGACCCCCGGGTGGACCTTCTCCCAGATGCCTTCGGGGTACTGGTTCTCGAGGTCCTCGAACCGGTCGAGCAACTGGACGGTAAAGTGGCTGTACGGTTTGTTCGTGCCGCCGGGGAAGCGCACACGGTAGAGCACCCACGAGCGCAGCACCCCGCGGTTGACGCGCTCCTGGTGGATCGCCTTCCAGTACTGGCGCTCCAACTCGACGTACCTCCCGACCTTGCCGTACTCCGGCTGCATGTAGCCGATGAACGCGTAGCGCGGCGGCCCGGCCGACGCCGCGCTACGCGTGCTGTCGATGAGGCCGACCAGCTCCGTACGGATCATCTGGCGCATGCCGGAGGTCCGCGTGTTGCGCTCTGCGTCGGTCATCCGCGGATGCACCTTTTTGAAGATCTCCGGCGGGTAGCTGTTCTCGACGTCGGCGAATTTGTCGTAGGTCGTCATGGCAATCGTGTCGTACTCGCGGGCGGTGCCGCCGGGGTAGCGCATCCCCCAGAGCGTCCAGGATTTGATCAGCCCCTGTTTGAGGCGCTCGCGGTGAATCGGCATCCAGACGTCGCGCTCCAGGAGGCGGTAATCGGCCGCCTTGCCCGGCTCGATCTTCATGTATTCGAAGACAGCGTACCTCGGCTGCGGCTCTGCGGCGGCCGGCGGCGGCGTCTGGCCGAAGCCGGCCGCCAACCCCACGGCCAGCAGCGCGGCGGCCAGCGGCGCCCGGAGATGCAAGGCCGTAAGCCGCGTCCCGATTTTGATGCCGGCGCTAGATTTCATGCTGTCACCTCCTGTTTGATTGATTTAGCTTGCAGCCCCGCTGGGACGCGACCGAATAGCGCGCGTTTCGAAAGTTCGCCCCGGAGCCCCGCAGGGGCGGGATGAACTAGCCCGGGACAGCGCCCCGGGTTCCCGTCGAACGCACGGCCGAGCCCCAACGGGGCGCCATAAACGCGGCGCCTATTTCGCCCCTCCGGGGCTAATCCGCCCGGCGATGTCCTGACCCGGGGCGGTGCCCCGGGCTGTCATATCTCACCCCTGCGGGGCTCCGGGCTGAACTGCTGAAATGCGCTGTCAGGCCTGGGGGAATTCTACCCCAATTCTCGGCCGGAAGCCCTCTCGCGGCGCGGGTCAAGCGCCCCCCGCGGGTCGGGCGCCCGGTTTGTCAAACTGCGGACCGATGCGCTAGAATTGGTGGTTCACGTTCCAAGTCTATTTTCAGCCGCGCTCACTATCTGGGTGGGGCGCGGCCGGGGGTCAGGATTGCCGCCGTCAATGTCAGAGTCCGGGTCCATCATCGTGCGCGGCGCGCGCGTCAACAACCTCAAGAACATCGACTTCGCCGTCCCGCTCAATTCGCTGACCGTGGTCACCGGCGTCAGCGGCTCGGGCAAGAGCTCGCTCGCCTTCGACACGATCTACGCCGAGGGGCAGCGCCGCTACGTCGAGTCGCTCTCGGCCTACGCCC